>WNGI01003186.1_pt1 | contig 14393 bp, 12 predicted proteins | sample 5400621 | NCBI WGS metagenome assembly WNGI01 (sample SAMN13153374, study PRJNA577476) | soil metagenome | isolation source: 20 cm soil or saprolite under Garry oak tree replicate 1 | place: USA:California | collected 2016-06-15
AGGCGTAACGAATGATGTTCGTGCAGGCTTCATCGATCCCAAGCACCATGAGCGTCTGTTCCTTTTGTGAGAATTGATACGTGTCTAGAAACCTTCTGACGTATTTGCGCATCAATGCAAGGTTGCCGCTGTGGCTACTGAATTCGAGCTTGCTTTTGTTCATCGGCAACGAAAAGGCTGGCTGCAGAGCGGTAGTCAATCAAGGGGGGAACACAGACTTGCATTGCAGTCTGTGCGGCCAGCGGGGTTCGAGCCCGCTGAAATCAAACGGCAGACAAAATGTCCGCTGTCCGCACGGGCGGGCATGCCTGTGTTCCATTCGCGTGCAAAAGCAATGGACAGTAGACGGAAGCAGTTGTTCAGTTTCGCACATGTGGAAATCTTTTGCGGCCCTTTTGCTGATCGTCACACCTGCATTGGCCGAGGAATATCCCACCGCTTATGAAGCCTTGCGCGCCGTCGGTGCTAAATTCGATCGCGCCTCGATCAATCGTGTAATTTCAGTTACTGGAGTGGATGGCGCTCCGCAACCGGAAACCTGGAAAGTCCTGATCGAGGATCCCCGGGCCCGTGGCGGTGTGCGCGAAGTTGAAGTGACTAATGGCGAGGTTGTTTCTGAACGGACGCCGGCTCGTTCGGTGGTTGGTTCAACCGAAGGCGCAACGATAAAGACCACGCGCTTAAATCTTGATTCCAGCGGCGCTTACGCCGTGGCGAGCCACACTGCGGATAAGTCGAACACGCACTTTGCCACCGCCAGCTACATCTTGCGCACGGACGAGCACGGTGATCCGGTCTGGATTGTTACCCTCCAAAACAGGTCGTCGCGGCCCGTTGGTACGATTCATATCGGCGCGAATCGCGGCAATGTTACACGCACCGAGGGAATGTTTGCCGGTACCAACATGGAGGACGTGGAGACCGACCGCGATGCGGAGCGGGATACCGAAAACGAGGGCGGAATCATTGGCACAGCCAAAGCTCGAGTCCGAGAGACATTCCGTCGCGCTCAAGATGAAGCCCGCGACATGTTCGAGCGCGTCCGGCGTTCGTTTGTCGATTTCATTAATCGCGGTTAGCGCGGAGCAAGACTCGATTCTATTGAAATTGATCTGTTTAGCTAACAGATCGGTGAAGGTGACTTCGAGAAAGGTATAATGACGAGGTCACCTGTTACGGTAGCCCGTCGGCAAAATACGTGCCGGAATTGGTGGGTTGTAAAATCCTTGTGCTCTACGATGTCAACGCAGCGGGTGGCTGCGCTAATGACGGACCGAATGACGCGGGAATGAATCGCGCTTTCAGCGCTGGTTTTTCGTACTTATCGGTTCCTGGGGCGCTCCCCCAGGCTGCTACGATGCTGCGCCTTTGGCGCTAAACAGATAGCTCCCAAACGGGAGAGCTGGGAGAGGAAGGCCACTCCATACGAGAGCGCTCACACGTGCTACCTCGAAGAAGCAACATGCTCCGATTTCGAAGTTGAACGTTGAACGTTGAGCGTTGAACCTGTTTTATGGGAATTAACCAACGATTCAGTGGTCACTATTTGGAAACGTTAGAATGAGGGCGAGGCTATGGTTAAACTGACTGCCGAGACGAAAGACACGTTTTGGCCGCCTTTGCCATTTGCAGAATGGGCGGAAACGGCGGCCACCCTGCACATGTGGACACAGATCGTGGGCAAGATCCGTCTGGTCTTGACGCCATGGACGAACCATTCCTGGCACGTAACGCTTTATTTAACGTCTCGCGGACTGACGACGTCGCCAATCCCGCACGGCCTCGACACCTTCGAGATCAGGTTCGATTTCCTCAATCATGAACTGCGCATCGTTAAGAGTGATGGAGCGCTGAAGACCATGCCATTGCAGCCGCAGTCGGTCGCAGCGTTTTACCAGAATGTAATGAGCGCATTAACCGAAATGAATTTGCCGGTGAAGATCAATCTGGTGCCTAATGAGATTGAAAATGCAATCCCGTTTGATCGTGACGAGCAGCATCGATCTTACGATGCTGCGTATGCAAACCGGTTTTGGCGAGTGCTTGTCCAGGCGGATCGTGTTTTTAAGGAATTCCGGGCGCGCTTCTGTGGCAAATGCAGCCCGGTCCATTTTTTCTGGGGAAGTTTTGATCTGGCTGTGACCCGTTTCTCAGGACGGCCCGCCCCTCCGCATCCGGGCGGAGTACCGCACCTTCCGGACGCGGTTACGCGGGAAGCCTATTCGCAAGAGGTGAGTAGTCTTGGCTTTTGGCCGGGCAACGCCGCCATGCCAACGCCGCTATTCTATTCGTATGCCTACCCGGAGCCCGCTGGATTTGCGCAGGCAAAAGTCCAGCCAGAATCAGCCTCTTATAACGCGACGCTTCGCGAATTCACTTTACCCTACGACGCCGTTCGCGCGGCGAAGGCGCCTGACGAGGTTCTGCTTGAGTTTGCCCAAAGCACGTATGATGCGGCTTCGATACTGGGCAAATGGGATAGGAGTGCTCTTGAAGAAGTTAAACCGTCCTTGCTTTCCGGACATTAGCATTCGTAATTTAATTGAAATGATTCCAAAAAGAACGGCGTTGGCCGAACAGGAAGCCTGGCAGGATGTGCCGGATGGCTGGCAACCATTGTATGGTGATGTCGAGCAATATGGTGTGAGTGTGGAATGGCATGATTTCCGCACTGAACGTCCGCTGGATTGGGGACGAAGTTTTCATCCACGCAGCGTGGAGTTTTGCTTAAATGTAGCGGGCCACGGCGCGGTGGGTGCGAGTGAGCAGTCGAAGCGCAATTACTCGCCCGGCACGTCCGGTTATTATGCAGTTGCCGACGCGCCCTTGAGCGCATCGCGACAGGCCAACGAGCACCATCAATTCGTCACCCTCGAATTTTCGCGCCAACATCTGCAACAGCAACTGGAGCACTGCGAGCAAGACCTGGAAGGGCAGATGCGCGTCGCAGTTTTTTCTGACAAGTCAGAGACAATTGTTTCAACCCCGCAGCCGCTCACAGCCGAGCAGCGCAACGTTGTTGGAAGTCTGCTCAAACCGCCTGTGCCAAAGGCGGCGCAGGCGCTTTGGTATCAAAGCAAAGCGCTCGAGCTCATGGCGCACTTTCTTTTCACTCCGAAAGATCCGGAATTTTTTTGCATGCGCCAAAAACGAGTTGCCCGCGAGCGGGTGGAGCGCGCAAAGGAACTGCTGGCGCGGAATCTGGCCACACCGCCGAGCCTGGAGTCACTCGGACATGAGGTAGGGTGCAGCCCATTTTATCTTAGCCGGATCTTTTCGCGTGAAGTTGGTCTAACCATTCCTCAATACCTTCGTAACCTGAGAATGGAACGGGCGGCTGAGCTTTTGCGCACCGGCCGCTATAATGTGACGGAGGCGGCCACGGAGGTCGGCTACTCCAGCCTTAGCCATTTCAGCAAGGCATTTTGCGAAACGATCGGCTGCTGCCCGGTCCTCTATCCGGCGGCGAAGAATGTGATCGTTGATCGCTGACGCGATCGACAGACGTGAATCGTGAATCGTGAATCGTGAATCGATGTAACGATTTAACGAATTAACGAATTACGATTTAACGTTCTCATGAAAATCGCCCGCGCTCTCATCTCTGTGTCTGACAAGACGGGCGTCGCATCATTCGCGCGCGCGCTCGAGCGGCATGGCATTGACGTTATTTCCACCGGCGGCACGGCGAAATTGCTGCGTAAAGAGAAAATCCCGGTGCGGGAAATTTCGAGCTTCACTGCGTTCCCGGAGGTCCTCGAGGGCCGCGTTAAAACCTTACATCCACGTGTGCACGGCGGCCTTCTTTACAAGCGCGACAATCCGAAGCACGTCGCCCAGGCAAAGGAGTGCGGTTTCGAACCGATCGATCTTGTTGTAGTCAATCTTTACCCGTTCGAAGCAATCGTTGCCAAACCCGACGTCACGCTCGCTGAAGCGATTGAAAACATCGATATCGGTGGACCTTCGATGATCCGAAGCGCGGCCAAGAATTACGAATCGGTCACTGTGATCGTGGACCCAGCGGACTATGACTTGGTTCTTGAAAACATGCGGGATAACAATGGCGAGACGACACTGAAATTGCGGGAACGCCTGGCCATAAAGGCTTTTATCAAGACTTCCGCCTACGACCGCGCCATCGGAAATTTTCTTAACAAGGAGCAGACAACTGACGCTTCGTTTTCAATTTCACTCCCCCTCGTGATGCGCCTGCGTTATGGGGAGAATCCGCATCAAGCCGCCGCATTATACGGTGATTTCGATCAGCACTTCGAAAAACTTCACGGCAAAGATCTCTCCTTTAACAATATTTTGGATATTAGCGCGGCCACGAACCTGATGGCGGAATTTGCCGAACCAACCGTAGCGATTCTGAAGCATACGAATCCATCCGGGGTCGGTTCGGATGACGATCTACGCGAGGCGTGGGAGAAAGCTTTCGCCACCGACAAGCAGGCTCCCTTCGGCGGGATAATCGTTTCCAATCGATCGATTGATGAACGACTGGCGCGCCCCGTTAGCGAAATATTTTCTGAGGTGATCATTGCCCCAGATTTCGGTCCCGAAGCGCGCGCTGTTTTGCAAAAGAAAAAAAGCCTACGACTGATCCGCTTCTTAAGTTCAGCGACTGGAGTGGAGCCGGAGCGCGATATTCGTTCGGTTTTTGGCGGAATTTTAGTCCAGGACCCAGATACTGCTAATGGATCAGAGCGACGTGTCGTGACAAAGCGGCAGCCAACCAAGGCCGAGCTGAACGCCATGCTCTTTGCCTGGCGTGTGGTCAAACACGTGAAATCAAACGCGATCGTTTATGCGGGGCCCGATCGCACACTTGGCATCGGCGCCGGTCAAATGTCCCGAGTGGACGCATCGCGGCTAGCAATCTGGAAGGCAGAGGAGGCCGGGCTTACGCTCAAGGGCAGTGCGGTTGCGAGCGACGCGTTTTTCCCGTTCTCAGACGGGTTGATCGCCGCGGCTGACGCCGGTGCGACCTGTGTCATTCAACCCGGTGGTTCGGTGCGTGACGACGAAATCATCGCGGCCGCAAATGAGCGCGATATGGCGATGTTCTTTACTGGGATCCGCCACTTTCGACACTGACAACCAAATTCCAAAGCCTGCCCTGAGCGAAAGCCGAACGGGCTCCAACATCCAAAGAAATTCCAAACTTCCAATAACTAAACGGTTGCCGGGCAACGCAGTTTGGAGTTCGGCCGATTGATCCCGCCATTGCGGGACTGAACCTTGAATGTTGGAGCTTCGATTTTCGCTCCGACCCTATGGCTGAAACGTGATTGGCACGTTCGCAGTCCATTCCTGTCCGGGCTGGGCCTTCCATCGCCGCAGCGCGTCTACTGCCGCATTGTCGAGCACGGGGTTGCGAGTAGATTCTACGATGCCGACATCTTTGACTTCGCCGTTGCGGGCAAAGGTCACACGAAAACGGCCGCTGCCTTTGAGAGGGCGCGACGAGTGGCTGGCTGTCTTTGGGAATCCCGGGATTGGGCTGTAAATCAGACGGGAATTTCCCCCGGGCTGTGGACCGGCCAAAGGAATTTTGCTTTTTCGGGCCAATGGTCCTTCGCTGGGTGGTGCCGTCGGTTCGCCAGAAAGTCCCGCCACCTGCCATCCGACTTTCGCTTCCGGACCGATTTGCGCGAGAAGCGAGTTCAAAACAGTTGCGGAGCGAAGAACGTTTCCCGCGGCCAGTCGCGTACCTTGAGTGATCACACCAATAACCTGGCCGCTTTCGTTCACGGCCGGAGATCCGATCTCATTCGGAACGGGTATGGACAGTTCAAAGAATTCCTCACCCTGATCTGATCGCTTTCTTGAGATTTTACCCTGGCCGAGCAGAGGATCGCGGCCCGTTAGTGGATTCCCGATCATCGCAACTGCAGCTTCCTGGTCAGCCCAATTTTTACTGAGCGGTAGGAAAGGAACAGGCTGTTTCGGTTCTGCTTTGAGAAGGACAAGATCGAGCGTTCCCCCGTTGGCCAAGACACCAGATACATTGTGAATTCGACCGTCGCTCGTCTTTGCGACAGCATGTGCGCCCCCTTCCACCACCGACCGGCTCGTGACCAGTCTTCCGTCTTCGGAAATAAAAAATCCGGTGCCGTTGCGCAACAGCTTTCCGGATGAATCGAAGATAGAAATTAGAATGACCGCGGGTGCAACCTGGGCGGCGACTTTGCGGAATTGCGCGGATTGATTTTGACTCAGTTGTGCCGGGGCGTTGGGCGCGCGGACAGATGCAGATGCGGCGCTCGGAGATGCCGCAGGACTGGCTGGAATTAACACCGAGGTTGGTGGCGGAGAAGACGCACTGTTCTGCGTGACGGCGGTTGATCTGGAGTTATACCTTGCGATTGCAACTACAATCACCAGCACGGCAAAGAAAAAGATGACCTGTGACCTGTTCATTTTGGCTACTCGCGCATAGAGAGTTTCCACATCCAAAGACTCAGCCCGGCGCCGACGATGAGCCCGAATAGGCTTACGCCCATCGGTATTTGATGAGTGCCGACAAGGACCGCGGTATGCGTCAGAAGACGAACGAGGTGGCCGATTGCGAAAATTGCAAAAACAATGGCCGCAATGCGCAGACCTGCTCTGGGAGAGTTCATACTTATATTATGTCATATTATCGCAATCGGGGGTATAAATTCTCTAGGGCCTTGATCGCCTCAGGCGGCGCTCCAGGCCATCCCATTTCCGACGAGGCGGAGCTCGTCTCCGAAAGCGTATGAATGCGTCTCTGTCAGACGCGCTGAGCACTAACCAGCTATCTCCCCACGGGTCCGCCGGAATGAACCTGCTTGCACCACCACGCCGACCAGCACGAGCACAATAAAGAGAATGCCGGTCCCTGTTGGCGGAAGAGCAATTGCGCTCTCAATCAGATACGCGCCCACCACTGCGGACAAAACAATTAGCGCCCAATCAAACAGCACCAGCAAAAGGACGGCTCCGATAATACCCCCGATTATAAACGTTAGCCCGAAATATTGCGCGTGCTGAGCAAAGAATGCCGCTGCGATCGCGATGGCGAATTTTCCACCGGCGAAGAAGCCCGCTATTGCGATCGCAATCTTTTGCAAGAACAATGCGAGCAAAGCCCCGACAAAGCCCAGCACCAGCGCAACGGTCAAGGCCAATACGGGCGATGGCTCCTGCACCAAATGCGGCGCCAATTCAACGCCCGCGGCAAATCCGACCGCGGCCACGCAAAGCCAAAATAACTTGCGCCCGAAAAAGAGGATGAGCGCGCCAAGCAGGGCGCCAATGATCGGAACCGAGGCGTTCACTTATATGAATTCGGTTATCATAGGCCAGTTAGCTTTGTCAGACTCACCTGTCATTTCGACCGGAGTGGAGATTCGTACCACAAGGACAAATCCTTTCGCAGCAGGCGTTCCAGCTGTTTGATGTCGAAATAGAAGTCATCCAGCAATTGCGAATACAATTTGGGATCAATTTTGTCATCGTAATCCTGCTCGAACACCCTGGCCGGAGGCGCAACAAAGCCAGCGTCTACTTTTAGAAATTCAAAAATTTTCCTCAGGGTATTCTGATGATCTGTCCTTAGGTCTTCGGTTAACAAAATGAGCAAATTGTCTTCGCCGAAAATGTTGAACAGACGGCAGACTTGATGGGCATAAAACCCGCGATCGACGTAGGAAAAGACGCGATGTTGTAGCGGTAAGGCTTTCCGGCAGCGGACCGCTTCTTGTTCGACTGCCTCCTTAAAAGAAAGATGCTCCGTGCCTCGCTTGGTTTCCATGTTCCAGGCTGAAAAAGCGCGTTCAACCGGATTGCGCAGCACCAGAATCCATTTCATCTCCGGGTTGTACCTCCAGATACGATAAGGCGTTGTCGTCCAATACATGTAGCTCGGTGTAGCTTCGCCAATTACACGGTGCCGTGGCTTGGGACAGAAATACGCGTGATACTGTTTGTAGTTAGGTCGCTTCTCAAAATTCTTTTCCCTGTCGAAATAATGCAATTCCTTCTTCGTTTCTGGCAAGCAGATCTCGGGATGCTGACGCAAAAATGAGTCGAGCGCTGAAGTTCCGCCCTTCTGTGTACCTCCAATAACGAAGTTAACGAGCATAGCTAGCGCTCAGAGGTGAGAAGTGATAGGTGATAGGTGAATAGTAGAGAGCCGGGCTGCGGCATGACTGGGAAGTATTTATATTAATCTTTCTCCTGCTCATGCGCCTGCTTAGGGATAGCCACAGGACAGAGGTCAACAATCTGAGGCCAGAGAACAGAGGCCAGAAATTCCAATGATGGCCCCGCTGAGTCCTTCGTGAATCAATTTATTCATCCGTTAAATCCGCGTAATCCGCGGTTGAATTAAAGGAATCGCGCGGGTCAGTTTAAGGAGGGGGTGGAGAAATGTTGCCAAACATCTCTTTCAAGAACTCGGACTTCGAGAGTTCTTTGATTCTCTCGATCTCGACCCTCTTATCTAAGTTTGGAAGCGCGTCGCGGCTGAACACCTCCGGCCGGCAGATCCCCAATCTAAGGATAAATGCGCTCATTAGCGGATGGTAACTGTCGTCATCAATCGCAAATTCGGTATATGCGCTGATAACCAGAAACAGATAAAGCTCGGTCCATACTGGGTTAAGATTAATTGTTTTGTCGGGATCGTCTTTGGCGGGCTCTAAGAAAATCTGTGCTTTCCTAAACATTTTTGCTGTTACGCCCTCAGGAAGATTTGCCGTATCAAATGGAAGCGGTGCCGTTTCCGTGGTTCCGGAAAGATCAAGAATGATGCGGTGGGCAGCGGCCGCCAGCGTGTGGACCGATACGATATCGGCTCCATTGAACCATAGCCAAATGGCTGCATTGATTTGGCGTCTGGCCGCATCCAGTTTCTTAAAAGCGACGGTTTGGGATTCTTCCCGCTTACTCATGGGGTGGTTGGTTCCGCCTACCTAGTATTTCATTTTCTCAGCATCGCGTCGCGCTTTGTTTTAAATTCCGCGCCAGCTTTCCATTCCGGCCATTTGTCGCCGTTGGCCACTTCATGGCCAACTTCGAAAAGCAGCTGGACATCTTGGGCCGCCCCAGAGAGATCCCAGTCCGGTTTCACTTCATCAGTTACCTGATGATAATCTTTTAGATCGAATTCGTCGGAGCGCAGTGGGGCGTCGGGCGCGCGTGACAGTAGATGTTCGCCTTTGCCAATGTAAAGTGAGGGCAGGCCAGCTTTCGAAAATTCAAAGTTGTCGGCGCGATAAAAGCTGCCTTTTTCAGGCCGGCTATTCGAAATGGCAGTGCGGCCTTGTCGCTTTGCCGCATCGGCAAGCATATCATCAAGGGTGCTGAGACCGAAGCTCGTGTCTTCCACATCCCGCGCTTTTCCCCACACGTTCAGGCTGTCCATGTTGATATCAGCGAGCGTTTTCTCAAGCGGATAAAGGGGGTGTTCCGCATAAAATTTCGCACCGAGGAGGCCTGCTTCCTCTGCGGTTGTGCACATAAAGAGCACTGAGCGCTTAGGCAGCGGATTCAATTTTGAAAATGCGGCGGCGAGCTGAATAACCGCAGCGTCACCGGAAGCGTTGTCGACCGCACCGTTGAAAATCTGGTCGCCGGACAACTCGGGGTGGCGCCCTAGATGGTCCCAGTGCGCTGTGTAGATGACATATTCGTTCTTTAGATTAGGATCGCTGCCTTCAAGTTTTGCAATCACGTTGTTCGACTTAAACGAGCGCAGCGTCTGTTTGATTTCGATGTTCGCTTTCGCGTTCAATGTCACCGGTCGAAAGTTTTTCGAGATGGCGGCTTTCTTCAATGCATCGAAATTTTGTCCGCAATCGGCCAATAATTTCTTCGCCACGTCGAGTGTTATCCATGAGCGCACTTGCACCGCCCCGGCGTTCTTGTCGGGCGTATCCAGCTCGAAGTTCTCTTTCGCCCAGCTGGTTTTCACGACCGTATAGGGATATGCCGCCGGCTCCGTTTCGTGAATGATTACCGCCGCGGCCGCTCCTTTTAGCGCGGCGATTTCATATTTGTATGTCCAACGGCCGTAATAGGTCATTGCTTTTCCCTTAAACATTTTCTCGTCCAACTTCGATGGATCTTTCGGACTCGGAATCGGCGGATCGTTGATCAGCATCAAGATCGTTTTGCCGTGGACATCGACATCTTTGTAATCATCCCACCCGTATTCGGGTGCGACGATACCGTAACCGACAAATACGATATCGGAATTATCGACCTTGATCTCAGGCTGCAACCGCGCTGACGACGCGACATAATCATCCGGATATTTCAGCTCGGCCGCCTGGCCATTGACCATGAAAGACATTTTCGGGTCGCTCTTGATTCCGGCGAGTGGAACTTCCTGCGTAAAATTCCCGTTTGGATTGCCCGGCAACAATCCGATTTTTCTCAGTTGATCCGTAATGTAACTGACCGATAGCTCTTCGCCTTTGGTGCCTGGTGCCCGGCCTTCAAATTCGTCGGATGAGAGAACTTTGATATGGGCTAGTAAAGCGTCGGGTGTAATCGCATCCAGGCCGGGCTTCAGCGGCAGGTCAGGATCAGTCGCCAAAACCGCGACTGCTGTGGCGAGGAACATTCCGACAAAGGAGCCGGCCCTGATTCTCATATGTTAGTTGTAGCGGGACTCTCTGAGCGTCGCAATAAATCGATCAGCGGTAAGTAATCAGAGAACTTACCGTTACTCATCCTCGTGCTGGTGATCGACGCGTCATGTTTAGTTCCCCATCTCGATGTTGCATCACCTGCGGTGACGTCGAGACCGTCATGGGTCAGACGTCGCAGGTTCGATGCGCGAATTTAGGGTGCAGGGAAATGGTCGTCGATGGAGTGAGAGCGAAGCCCCAAATTTGTTAAAATGCCGCGTAACGCGCCGCTTGGTCGCCCGCATGGCTGGCTTCAGCGATTAGCTTCTCATAAGCCGGACTTGACCAGCCGGTGCTGTTGGTGGATGCCGCTCGTCACCTGCCTTCCTGCGACGGTCCCGCCGGTGCTTCCTTTTTATCAGTCGATGTAATCCCGATTTTTTTCAGGAACGGCTCGATTGATTGTTTGCGGCCAAGAAACTTTTCAATAGAGAGGGTCACGTCGCGAGAATCGCCTGGTTCGTAAATCTCATGGCGGAGGCGCAGTCCGGCCTGTTTATCGACGTAACCGTTCTTCGTTTTTTCGAACACCGTCGCCATATCGGCGGCGATGGCGTCGGCCCAAGCGTAGCCATAATAACCAGCATCGTAGCCATTCAAATGGCCGAAATAGGAAACGAAAGTTGTGTTCGGATCGATCGGGAGAAAGACCTTCTCCAAGATCGGATTTGAAATCGCGACGCAATCATAAGGGGCACTCTCCGGATGCACGTCATGCAGGGCGAGATCGAGCGAAGCAAAAGCAAATTGGCGTCGATAAAATACGCCGGCCGTGGCCAGTTTGGCATCCTTCATCTTTTTGATGATCTCGGCCGGAATCTTCTTGGATGGGTCGCGATAATCAGCCGCAAATGTATCGAGGATCTTCTTGTCCCAAACCCAGTTTTGCAGCATTTGCGAGGGCGCCTCGACGAAGTCGCGCGGCACATTGGTGCCGGCGAAGCGCCCGTATTTTGCGCGGGTCACGATGGAATGCAAGGCGTGGCCAAATTCGTGGAAGAGAGTTTCCACCTCTGAATGGCTGAGCAACGACGGCTTGTCCGCGGTCGGCGGTGGAAAATTGCACAGCAAGAGGACAGTCGGCCGCTGATATTTTCCCTCCGGCAGAAGCTTGCCGTCGACGATGGCGAATTCAGCGAAGTGATTAAATTTTCCCTCGCGCGGAAACATATCGAGATAAAACATGCCCAGCGGTTCGCCACTGGCTGAATCAGTCACTATGTAAAGCTGGAGATCGTCGATCCACTTGTAGGGCGGAGTGATTTTTTCGAATTTGAGCCCGAAGATGTTTTGGTAGATGTCGAACATCCCATCGAGCACTTTCTGGAACGGGAAATATGCGCGCAACGCCTCCTTATCCACGGTGAACTTCTTTTTATTGAGCTGGTTTTGGTAATAACGCCAGTCCCATACGGCGATCTTCGCGTTCGGATCACTCGTATCTCCGGCTTTCATCTTTTGCATCTCGGAAACTTCCGCTGTGAACTTCGGCTGGATACCGCCGATGAGGTTATCAATGTACGATTTCGCGCCGGCGCCCGATTTGGCCATTCTAATTTCAGTTTGAAAATCATCCCACGACTTATAACCGAGCCGTAACGCGATCTTATTGCGCAGCACGAGCATTTGATTGAGCACGGGAACGTTGGTGTCCTTCGCGAGCGAGTCGTGAATCACGTAGAGCTTCTGGCGGGTGGCCTCACTCTTCGCGTTTTCCTCCACGGTAACGAATTGCCACGTCACGTTTGCCATCACTGTATAGGCGTCGTCGCCAGTTTTTACTTCGGGTTTGGCGAGAAAATCTTCCGGAACTCCATCTAGCTCCGCCTTTGTGAAAATCACCGGTGCTTTGGCGTCAACGATGTTTCTGTCAAAGTCCGTGCCCAGTTTCGCCAGATCTTTGCGCAGCTGCTCCACTTCCTGGCGTTTGTCGCGGGACAACGCCAAGCCAGCGCGCCGATAATCACGCATTGTCTCGCTCAATAGCTTCTCGTCTTCGCCCGAAAGTTTCGGCTGTGTGTCGGCAAAAGCCTTGACCGCTTTGTAAACGTCTTCTCGATAGTCGACGCCTACCACCCAATCCTGATAAGCTTTCACCGCATTTTCAGCGGCCGTTCGCATCGCCGCGTTGGTGTTGGATTGCTTGATGACATTGGCGCGGTTGGCGGTCAGTCCGGCTTCGTAAGCGAGATCGTCAAGCGCAATCACGGTGCTCTTAAACGTGACTTTGCCGAGGTCCTGCTGTCCGATTTGATCAAGCGCCGCATTGGCTTTGGCGATGGCGTCTTTCATCGACGCTTCGACCGCTTCGGGCGTTTGTTCCCACTCGGGAATCGTCAGAACCGCATTCGCCTTGGCCGCAGCAGCGCGAAAATCATCAACGGTTTTCTCAGCGGCGGGAAGATTCAAAGGCAGCAACAGAGTAAAAACCAGAGGCAAACTAAGAGTAAGGACGGTCCTCAGCGCCCGCCTACGTTCAGCTGCCGCGCGGCAGGCAATCCCATCCCGCAAAGCCACAGGCAGAGAACCGCAACGGGCCACGCTCAAATGTAAATTTTTCATGAGGAAAGGTTTGTTTGATTGGGAGAGCGAAGATTGTGTAGAAGCTTCTATTGGTAAAGTGAAAACGCGCCCGAGAAAACTGGCGCAACTTTCCAAGGTTGCCTTCTATGGGTTCGCAAGGTAGGAAACTTCCGCCACGACTGCTGTGATCGAGAAATTTCTCCTCGCGTTCATTCCGATTTTTGTCGCGATAGACCCGATCGGGCTGATCGCGATCTTTATGGGTCTCGGCACCAGCTCGTCGCCGCAAAATCGAAAAGGACAAGCGCTTCTCGGAATCTTAACCGGCCTCTGTGTTTCGATTGGATTTATCTTCCTTGGGAAGATCATTTTTGCCGCGCTTGGGATAACGGTGGCGGATTTTCAAGTTGGCGGCGGCCTTATTTTACTCGTGCTCGCCATTCGTGAGATCGTCGGTTTCGGGGCGCAGGATCGTGGTGGCGGCGAAGACTTTGGAGTGGTACCCCTCGGAATGCCACTTATTGCCGGTCCAGCCCTCTTAACCACCTTGCTTGTCCTGGTAGATAGCGTTGGCCCCGTTTACACGATCATCTCGCTGTTCGTAAATCTCGCGATCGTAGCGATTGCCCTTTGCAACGCGGATCGTTTTTCACGCTGGATGGGCAAGCAGGGATTGCGCGGTGTTTCGAAATTGATTGCCCTGCTCCTGGCCGCGATTGCGATCAGCCTGATCCGGCGCGGGTGGCAAGCAGCCTAACTTGGAGCGGCTTTTGCCGCTCATGACGCTTTATAAAATAAACGTCGAACGCCGAACATCGGACATCGAACGCCCAACTCGGATCTGAATTGGACGTTGGGCGTTCGGCGTTCTCTACTCTGTAGAACCCTCACCTTCGTCCTCTCCCAAATGGAGAGGAACAACCCGTGCGAGGATATAGCCTCGCCTCAGCTGAGTGTCGAACTCAGATCGCCCTAGTCCCTATGTGCGTAGTTCCCGGGATTGGTCGCACCAGTTCGGCCGTTTTGTCACCAGCCTGATAGCGACGGTTCAGCTCAGCTTCGATGGCAAAGATCTCATCCTGCTGCGGAAGCGGCTGGCCGACATACTGGTAAACCGGAAGGCCGTGTCTGTCCTGACGATATGGAACTGTGGCGTAGAGATCGCGTCGCCGTTGCTGTAGTTGGGCCGTGGTCCAT
>WNGI01003187.1_pt1 | contig 14391 bp, 16 predicted proteins | sample 5400621 | NCBI WGS metagenome assembly WNGI01 (sample SAMN13153374, study PRJNA577476) | soil metagenome | isolation source: 20 cm soil or saprolite under Garry oak tree replicate 1 | place: USA:California | collected 2016-06-15
CCATCAGCGGAGGCTGAGCCGCCAGCTGTCGCGCCTGACGGATCGGGCCGCACGTCCGTTCGCGCAGAGATCGGAAGGTCGTCGGCAAACGCGACGCCACCTCCAAGATCGAGCAGCGCGATGACCGTGATGACCTCGAGCAGTCCTTTTCTCATCTGCATGACTCCTCTCGGCCCCAGTCGGGGCGGTGAGGGGTCCAGCAGCGAGCGAGCCCAGACCGGTCAACGGCTCGTAAACGAAGTCGACTGACACCGCGGCGATACGACACGCGTGCGCCGAAGAGACAGTGGCCGCAGTTACCGCTTGCCGACATCAGGGCGTGTAGTGCGACAAAGGAGAGATCTCGGACCATCCATGTCGCTTGGCGAAGATGAATATCCATGTGAGGTACGTGATCAACGCGATTCTGAAGGGCGCATCGAGACGCGAGACTGATCCGCGGTCCTAGGTCGGTTCGTCCGCTCCGCTCAGCTTGCCTTCCGCGGCAGCCGCCACTTCGATTTCTGCTGACCGGGTCGTCCACCGGACCGCGGGTCGGCGACCGTCTCCTTGCCGAGGATGGCCTTGCGCGCGCGGCTGGTGACGCCTCGTTCCATATCGTGGCGAGCGACCTGCTGCGCACCCCGCTCTGCGCGTTTCGTGGGATCTTTTGCCCGGCCTGTGTCTCGCTCGGCCCGCGATCTACGCGCCATCCGTTTCCCCTGTCAGCGAGCCGGAGTCGTTCGGGTCGCGGCGCCAGTCCCTTTTCTTGAGGATGGATCGCCGTGAGCCTGCGCGACGTCGCTGATGATCGCGGCGAGCTCCCGGGGGCGCGACCACATCGGCCAATGGCTCGTCGGCAAGTCAACGTAAGTGACGTCGTGCAAATCGGCCAGACCGCCCAGCCACTCCTGGCCCTCCTTGACGGCGTCCCTGTACTGCTCGGACGTGTAGCCCGTGCACACGACCGTGCTCGGCACGTCGAGCCGCGCGTCGTTGATCAGCTTGGCTGCCTCGCGCAGCGCGGCGCCCGGCTCGGGTACGGCCCGCCGCCGGAAGGTCTCGAGCTGCTGCTCAGTGAGCCCATCGAGGTTCTCGTTCTCCGCAAGCTCCTTCGGCGTGGGCATTGCCTTCTCGACACCTTTGAAGTCGGGGTCGAGTGCGCCCTTCGGCGGACCGGTGTCGACGTAGACCATGGCCGCGATCAGCTCGGCAACGCGGTCGCTCGCGCCGTAGCCCGAGGCCGCGGCCCCGCTGTGCACGGCGAGCACGACGGGAGCGCCGGCGTCCCTCACCGCTTCGCAGATCGCGTCGACGTGATCCGACATGGTGATCGCGGATCGGTCGGCATCGGCTGACTCGAGACCAGGCAGCGTCAGCGCGGTGACGTCATGGCCGTCGGCACGCAAGAGGGCGGCGACCTCGTCCCACGCCCACGCGCCGAGCCAGAACCCGGGGACGAGGACGATCGGTGTGGCAGTCATTGCTCGATCCTAGGTGCGGCACCGAAACCGCGCATATGGGACGCTCCGCGGCCGTCTTCGCATGGACGCGCGGGTGATCCGCGACGATTCATCACGTTCGTTCGATCTGCGAGGGTGTTCCGATACGAAACGTCAGATCGAAGCCCTGAAGCCGGTGACTCCGTGCCCGTGTTGACGTCTAATGCAGTGGATGCGCCATGGCGCGTCGGGGAGGACAGACGATGCGGAAGGTTGTGGTCACCACGTTTCTCACGCTCGACGGCGTGATGCAGGCTCCGGGGGGTCCGGAGGAAGACCCGAGCGGCGGATTCACCTACGGCGGCTGGTCGGTGAATTACTGGGACGACCAGTTGAGCCAGGAGATGGCTGAGTTCATGGGACGTCCGTTCGAACTGCTGCTCGGGCGGAAGACCTACGAGATCTTCGCAGCGTACTGGCCGCATTCGACGGAGCCCGGCGCGGACGCCCTGAACAGCGCGCGCAAGCATGTCGCCTCGACGACCCTGCGCAGCGTGGACTGGAGCAACTCCACTCTGATCAAGGGCGACGTGAAGGCGTACGTGGCGAACCTCAAGACGCAGTCGGGGCCCGAGATCCAGGTGCACGGCAGCGGGCAGCTCATCCAGACGCTGCTGCAGCACGACCTCGTCGATGAGTTCCACCTCTTGATCTTCCCGATCGTGCTGGGCAGCGGGAAGCGTCTTTTCGCGGAGGGCACCATCCCGGCAGCATTCAAGAGCGTCGACGTCAAGACGTCGAGCACTGGCGTGATCATCGCGACGTCCCAGCGCGCGGGCGCTGTGAAGTACGGATCGTATGCACCCGAGGAGGTCTCCGCCGCGGAGGTCAGAGGCCGCTAGCCGGTCCGCTATCAAGCGAAGCACGGAGCGCGGACGCGCGCCGCGCTGGTGCCTCACTTCTTACTGAGCCGACGGGCAGACTCGAACTGCCGACCGGCGGTTTACGAAACCGCTGCTCTACCAACTGAGCTACGTCGGCGAGGACCGCCGCCGATCGAGTTTACCCGCCCAGCGGCCGACCACCCCGACGAGCGCTTCGCGAGGGAGCTACGGGTTCGCGGACACCGTGACGGTTGCGTGGATCCCCAGATCCCGAAGCGGGCCACGACCGTCGATCCGCGGCAGGAAGGCAACGTTGTAGGTGCCAGGCTGGGACTGCGCGCGGAAATGGACGACGAACCAACCCACCTGACCTGGACCGACGTACGGCGTGGACTGCACGCCCGCGCTGGTCCCATCCGCGAGCGCGAGCGACGCCTGCGCGCCGTCAATGCCGCGATACCAACCGACTGAGCCGGTGTTCCGAAGCGCGACCACCCACTCCACCGTCCCGTTCGGGCTCGCTGTCGGATAGGGTGCCTGCGATTCGAACGTAGCGCCGTACGCGCTGAGCGGCGGAAGCTCGAACGTGGCGCGAGCGAGGCCGGACTCGGATGGCGCCACCGCCCGGGAAACTTGCGCGAGCGTTGAGCGGAGCTCGTTCTCGATCTTCGCGGTCAGCTCCGGCGGTAACGACATGACGACGACCGCGAGGACACCGAGGGTGAGGCCACGCGATAGGACGCGGCCCCAGCGCACGCGAACAAGCGGCCGACGTGGTGCCCTGGCCGCGCGCGGCATCGCCGGAGTTTTGACGACCGGAACCTTCACGCGGGCCGTTCGGACACGCGGCGGACGCGACACGTGCGGGGCGGGGATCCGTATGCGCGGCGGCGCCGGGAGATGCAAACGCGGCTGGATGCTGGCCAGGCCTCGTGAGGCGACGCTTGCGCGGGCGAACGCCGACCTGAGCACGGACGTGTCGGTGCGGTCTATCAGAACGCGTGTCTCATCGACGGCGCGCTCCAGGAGAGCGCGCGCCTCGGCGACGACCAGGTCGAGGCGGATGTCCTCAAGGTGGAGATCCTCGATCCAGGCGCGCAGCACGGCCGTGATTTCGGTCGCTCTCTCCTTTAGGAGGGCGACATCGGCCGGCGAGAGCTTACGGGTGCGGAGCGCGCTTACCAACGTGCCGAAGACCTCGTCGCTGGGCGATTCGCTCGAGGCGACGGGTGTCGGGACTTCCGGCGCTGACGCAACGATGATCGGCATTTCCGGCCTCAGCAGCGGCTCGGTCTTCGGCGGCTCGGTCTTCGGCGGCTCGATCTTCGGCGGCTCGATCGTCGTCGCCACCGGCGCTTCCTCAGTCACTTTTATGGTGCGCAGCGCCTTGCCGACGCCCGCCCCGTTCGCATTGGCCGGCGCGTTGACTTCAACAAGGTGTTCAAACACGACAAATGTCGCTTCCGCGTCGTCGTGGATCGCTGCTACACGAACCGCCGTGGGTGCTGCATGCGCCGCCATGCGACGCGCTTCCGCGGCGTAGCGCTCCCGGCCGGCTGGCTCCCGATCGCGCAGGAACTCGAGAGTGACCTCACGGTCGCCGGACTCATCGTGCGCGCGCCACACCTCGGTGCGCTCGTCCCCCCGATGGAAGGAGGCGAGGCGGTAACGACCTGCGATGAGCTGCCCTTCCCCGCGGCCCGCGGCGACGGGTACAGGCAGGGTCTTCGTGCCTTCCACTGCCCCAGTAACGCGGCAGTACGGGCATCTTCATCGGGCAGCACTCGAACAGGGGAGTACGGGGGTACCGGTTGCGCGTGTGGGGAGCTATCGCGAACGCGCTGAGTCCCCCCGTCTATCGAAGGAGTGTCAATCAAGCGCGGAGGCGGCGGCAACGGCTCGGGATGACGAATCGGTAATGCACGACTAAACACCTCTCCCAAAACATGACGACCCCGGGGGACGGACGACGTCCGAGGACCCCTCGGCGCCAAGGGAGGGTTTATTGACCGGTCACACCGTCGACGCGGCCGCAGGTACGGGAGTGCTTCTCGTTGAGGATGATCTGGTCATCAGCAGGGTGATGGCGAAGGTGCTCGACGACGCGGGTTACCGCTCGCTCATCATCACCGATCACGATGAGATCGGAAGCGCGATCGACCGCTTCAATCCAAGCTGCGTCATCCTCGACGGCGAGATCGGCCGCGATGGCCGCCTGAGGTCGTGGGCCGACGCGGCGGCTATCCGGCGGACCCACCCAACCCTTCCGGTCCTGATGTTCACCGCCGATACCGACGCACTGGCCGAAGGACGAGCCGGCAGATCACGGCGCAGCCGCGCGGCCGGTTTCGCGGGGATCGTTCCGAAGCCATTCATGATCGAGGGGTTTCTGGCGACGCTTCAACGTGCGATCGCGGCGCCGATCGCGAGTACCGACATCTCGGCGACCATCTCGGAACCGACCGAACCACTCGCGACGGAGCGTGCTCGGAGGGATCTCTTCAGCTCCGTCATTCACGAGCTCAACACTCCGCTTGCCGCGATCAGCGGGCAGATGCAACTGGCCCAGAAGGTCATGACCAAGGACCCAGCCCGCGGTCGCGCCGCGCTGGATGCCGCGTTAAAGCAGATACGGCGCATGACCCTGTTGATCGCCGGCCTGCAGAAGGACCTCCAGGTCGAAGCGAACCAGCCGAGCTTGAACATCGTCAGCTTCGACCTGTGCGACGCCGTCAGCGACGCGATCCGCCGGAATGAGCATGAAGAAACAACGCGATTCCGGCTCGAGCGTCCTGAGGATGCCGTCCGCGTGAGCGGCGACCCTGATCGCATCGCGCAGATCCTGGACAACCTGCTGAACAACGCCCTCAAGTACAGCGCCGCGCCCACGCCGATCGACGTGGCCGTGACGACGATCTCTGGTGAGGCGCAGGTCCGTGTCGAGGATTACGGCATCGGTGTGGCAGCCGAGGAACGCGATCGAATGTTCGCCGCCTATTACCGGACGTCGCGTACGCGCGCGATCCCGGGATTGGGCCTTGGTCTTCACATCAGCCGCCGCCTGGCCGAGCAACATGGTGGGCGACTCTGGCTGGACGACAGCACCGATGCGGGCACCGTCTTCGCGTTGGCACTACCTCTCGCGAGCTAACGCGACTGCAGCGAGCTCAGCTCTCTTCCTGGCTGGAGATCGGTACGAAACGGTAGCCCGCACCCTGAACCGTCTCGATGTACCGAGGCTTGTGCCAGTCGTTTTGAAGCTTGACCCGCAGCGCTCGAACGTGACGGTCCACCACGTTGCTCTCGATCACGAAGTCGGTGCCCCAGAGCGCGTCCAGGATCTGCTCCCGCGTCAGGACACTCCCGGCGTTGGCGGCGAGGAGATACAGCAGCGCCTGCTCGAGCGAGGTGAGGTGCAGCTCGTGTCCGCCGGCCAATACCTTGCGGTTGAGGACGTCGATCTCGAGGTCGCCGATGCGCAGGCGCGGCACCAGTTCCCCGGCACTGCCGTGCGTTCGGCGGATGACCGCCTGCGCACGGGCGACCAGGTCGTCGGGCACGAAGGGGACGCCGATGTAGTCATCGGCCCCGCGCTCGAAAGCATCGAGCTTTCCGCGAAGGTCGCTGCGCCGGGTAAGCGCGATGACGCCGATGAATTCGTTGGCCCTCGCCTCGTCGATCAACTGGATGCCGCGGCCGGTCTCGATATCGATGTCGACGACAAGCAGGTGAGGTTTCCAGTCGGCGATCGCGGACTTGGCCTCATCGACGGCTGCTGCCAACCGACGGAGATAGCGGCCGTGTCGCAGCGTGAGATCGACTGTGTTTGCGAGCGCCCGATCGTCGATGGCGAGGAGGACGCGGGTCGTTCGATCCGGTCCCCTTGGCGCGAGCGGAGCCGCACGGGCCTCCGGCATTAAGCCATTCTAAATCGCCCCGTTCTCATAGATGAGTCGACCAACCAAGCGGTCGAGCGAAGGCTGATCCGAACCACCGGCGTTGGCCGAACGTCGGCCGGCGCTGACCCGCCGCTGAACGGCTCTGGGCCAGACCCTCGTCCCGTGCGTAAGCGTTGTGACGCCCAACTCGGATGCGCGTCCGCGTCTTCCCGAGAACGATGTACCGATGTACCGCTTCATCACGGTTGTCGTCCTGTTGCTGGGCGCCTCAGCTTGTACCGGGTCTGCGCAGGTGGGCACACCCGGCGCGTCGACCACACCGTCAACGGTCCCATCGCCGGGGTCCTCCGCCGCACCTCCCGCCGCGTCGCCCTCGCCGACGCCGATCGCGCTTCCAAGCTTCACGCAGCTAAGTGCGCCCCCGGGCGACGTGGTTTGGGCTTTGGTCGCGGGTACGCGCCTCTTCCGCTCGGCCGACCGCGGGACCACCTGGGCAGAAAAGCCGCTTCCACCGAATTTCGGGACCGCGAATCCGCGCATTTCATTCGTCGATGAGCGCGAGGGCTGGCTCGCAATGATTGGTTCGCCGGCCACGCAGTGCCAGATCCAGAGAGTCGGTCTCATCGCCCACACCGCCGACGGTGGCGCGACGTGGGAGTCGCTCACGCCAAGCGGGATCGCGGACGGGCTATGCAAAGACGCGCTCGCGTTCGTGGATCCGACGCGAGGCTTCCTCGACGCATGGAGCCCGAACCAGGCTCCGTTCGTCTATCGAACGACGGACCGTGGACGCACGTGGACCGCATCGGCTGCGCTCCCGGATCCGCCGGGATTCAAGACACAAGGTGCCGGATTCACGCTTCGCCCAGGGCCGGTGCGCGCTTTCGATTCGACGCTCCTTCTCGCCGCGAACGGCCTGAGCAACGGCACTCCGTTCGAGTACGTCTTCCGCTCGAATGACGGGGGCGCCTCCTGGACATACCTGGCCACGGCGCAGTCGACGGGTGCTTCATTCGCCTTTCTCACCGCGACGCGATGGCTGCGCATCGGTGCGCCAGGCGAGTCCGTCGAGACGACCGACGCCGGCGTGAGCTGGCACGCATTCGCCACCGACTACGCGCAGGCAGCGCCGGTCGCCCCTGAGATCGAGTTCGGCGATCCCCAGACCGGATACGCGACGGTGCGCGGCCAGCTGAAGCGGACCCTCGATGGGGGCGCGCACTGGGCCGACATCAAGACACCCGGCACGGGCTAGCAGACCGCGGTCCGCCCTCACGCACCTCTGCGGGCTGGCTGAAAGAGCTCGATCGGGTTACCGGAGGGGTCGTCGATCAGGATCTGCGAACCGCCGGGTCCGGTCACGATGTCGTTCCGAAACTGGAGGCCGGCGCCGCGAAGCCGACTCACCTCGGCAGAGAGGTCCTCCACGATCAGCTGGATGCGGTTCCAGCCCCCGGACTCCGGACGGCGACCATCGGGCATCGGTCGGCCCGCGGAGCTCTTCGCGCCACTCAGCAAGAGCCGCAGCTCGCCACGCGTGACATCGGCGAACGCCGGTGCTGCGCTCGAGAGCAGCGCGAATCCGAAGTGCTTGGTGTAGAAGGCGACGGCCGCGTCCACGTCATCGACCATATAGCGCACATTGACCACGACGTGACATTAGCGCGAGTCGGTCACGCCGACTCTTGGGCACAGATCGCGCAGCACGCACTCCGAGCAGCGCGGGCGCTGTGCGACGCAGACGGCGCGCCCGTGGCGGATGAGGTTCATGTGGAGCCGATACATGTCCGCGTCAGGCACGCTCTCCTGGAAGGCGGCCTGCGCGGCGATCGCGTTCGCGCGAGGCGGTACCAGTCCCAACCGTTTGGCCACGCGATGGACGTGGGTGTCGACCGGGAAGTACGGGCGATCCAGAGAAAAAAGCAGCACGCACGCGGCGGTCTTGGGACCGACCCCCGGCAGGGCGACGAGCGTGTCCCAGAGCTCCTGATCCGGCATCCGCGTGAAGGCCCGATCGTCGAGCGGGACGCCGTTCTCCCGCGTGGCACGGAGCATCGCGCGGATGCGGACGGCCTTCGTCGGGCCGAGACCGCCACGACGGATCGCACGAGCGAGAACGGGCAGCGGAGCGTCCGCGACCTCGTCCCAAGATGGGAGCCGCTTGCGAAGGTCGGCGTAGGCGCGGTCGCGGTTCGTATCGCTGGTGTGCTGAGACAACACGGTGAGGACGAGCTCCTCCATCGGGGGAAGGTGTCGAGGTGGTGGCGGATCGCCGTAGGCGCGAGCGAGCCGCCGCATGATCGCGCGAAGGCGACGCCGATCCACCCCGGCGAGCCTATCGGGAATTGCCCGAGCCCCGCGGACGTTGCTCTAAAGTGACCGAGTGGCGCAAGATGCGTTCGAGACAGAGGCGCTCACGTTCGTAGACGCGCTCTATCGAACGGCGCTCCGGATGACGCGATCGGAGGCCGACGCAGAGGACCTCGTGCAGGAGACCTATATCCGCGCGCTGCGCTTCCGCGAGCAGTTCACGCCCGGCACGAACCTCAAGGCGTGGCTCTTCCGAATACTCACCAATACCTTCATCAACGACTATCGCAAGCGCGCCCGGCAGCCCCAAACGGCCGAGCTGGATGACGTCGACGAGTTCTCGCTCTACCGACGGATGTCCCAGAACGGATCGGCCGCCGGCATCTCCGATCCCGAGCGAGAGTTCCTCGATGGGATCGTCTCCAGCGAGGTGAAGGAAGCCCTCGAGGCGCTTCCCGAGAAGTTCCGGACGACCGTCCTCCTCGACGTCGAGGGCCTCTCCTATAAGGAGATCGCCGAGATGCTGTCGATCCCGATCGGGACGGTCATGTCCCGGCTTCACCGCGGCCGGAAGTTCCTTCAGCGACGGCTCTATGACCTCGCTCGCGAGCGTGGGATCGCCGCGGTGCGGCCGGCCGGGCCCCGGCCGGACTAGGAGGGTGGGCATGGACTGCGACGACTGCCTCGAGAAGCTCTACCAGTTCCTTGACCAGGAGCTCGGGCCGACCGAGCGCAAAGAGATGGCCCGGCACCTCGAAGGATGCGATGACTGCGGGGACACGGTCGTGTTCCAGGAGCGCTTCCTCAAGGTGATCCAGGACTGCGGAACCTCTGACGTCGCCCCTGCGGAGCTCCGGAAGCGCGTCGCCGAGCGACTACGACGCGAGGTACCGCCCACCACCGCCTGATGTCGCTCGGGTCTCACGTGTTGACATTTGCAACGTGAGTGTGTCTATATAACCGTCAATGCGTGGCCAGGAGGAGGTGATCCACTGATGCCAGCTAAGAAGAAGGCGAAGAAGTCCTCGAAGAAGAAGAAGTAAGTATGTCGTGAGCGACGATGAGAGTCGTCGCTTTTTCGTTTTACGAGTCTGGCACCTTTCGCGAACCCGCCGATCCGCGTAGGCCTCGCGGATCGGTTTTCTTTTCTCCCGCGATACGCTCCCTGACATCGCATCTCAGCGCTCACTTCCACCGATCGATCGGAGGGCGGTCGCTTACGGCCTCCTCGCGGCGGTCGGCAGCGCTCTCATCCTCGGTCTCGGGGTGGGGCCGGATGCCCCGATTTTTGGTATCGCCGCTCCGCTTTGTGGTATCGGCATCGGCGCGTTTCTGGCCGGAAAACTGGCCAAATACGCGGGTTTGTACCATGGCGCGCTCGTGGGCGCGGGCTATGTGGTGATCGAAGCGCTCGGCATCGCGCCGGCTCCGCTCGAGCCTCTCGAGGGCGGCATCGCGGAGGGCCTCTGGATCATCGCCGGGGACGCGTCGTTGCTCCTGGTGGCAGCGGTGCTTGGCTGGATCGCAGCGCCGCGGGCAACACTTTCGTCTTCTTCGGATAAGGACAGAGATCGTTGACCGGACAGATCGGACAGAGCGGCGTCGGCCGGCAGATGCGACGGCCATGCAGCACGAAGCACCACGTCGCCTTGATCCAGTCCTTTCTCGGGTAGAGCGCTCGAAGGCTCTCCTCGATCGATCCGGCCGACCGGGAGAGTCCCAACCGGTCGGCGACGCGCTCCACGTGGCGGTCGACGGCGACCGCGGGGACTCCGAAGGCGGCTCCGAGCACGATCGACGCCGTCTTGCGACCCACGCCGTGAAGCCGCGTCAGCCCCTCCATGTCGGATGGGACCTCGCCGCCGAACTCCTCGAGGAGCCCGCGCGACATCGCGCGGAGGGCCTTCGCCTTCTGGTTGTAGAAGCCGGTGGCCTTGATGTCGCGCTCGAGAACGCCGGCCGGCGCGGAGGCATAGTCGGCCGGGGTCCGGTATTTCAGGAACAACGTGCGGGTGACCTGGTTGATCCGCTCGTCCTGAGCCTGAGCCGCGAGGATCGTGGCCACGAGGAGCTCGAGCGGGCTCGAGAACAGCAGAGTTGGACCCCAGTCGGGGTTGGCCTTCGCGAGCCGTGCCAGGATCCGCCGCGCCCTCGCGCGTAACGCGGGATCGGGAGGCTTGGGCGCACGAGGTTTCGCCTTCTTCCGTGCCGGCATGCTGGCTAGGTGAGGTCGGCCCAGGTGATGAGCACGCGGAAGGCGCGGCACCAGACCACCACGCTCCGGTAGCCTGCCGGGTCGGCGGCCGCCGGCAGCTCGTAGTTGAACGAGCCGTTGGTCGCCTTGAGCGCGCCCAGGTAGAGGCTCGTGGCATCGGCCCACTTTCCACCGGTCTCGCGCGACAGGTAGACATGCACGTCCGGCGCGTTGGTTATGGCGACGTCCTCGAAGCGGACGAACCGCTGGCCGCCGACCTCGACGATCCGCACGAGTCCCATGCCGTTGTGGATCGAATCGACGTAACCGAGCTCGCCCACGGCCAGGACGCGCGGGCCGGCCGGGGCGGAGGCGGCGGTCGCTGCGGCCGTCGGCTGGGCCGTCGTCATGGAGGCCGGCGGCGCGGGGAGCGCTTCATTTGTATAGGTGCGGACGAAGAGCGGGGACCCGATGTACCACGCCAGCCCCGCGACCAGGAGGACCGCCGTTGCGGCTCCGCCGATCCGAAGCGGGTGCCCGCTGAAGAACGTCGCGACCGGCACCATCTCCGCCATGATGGGGCACCCGATGATCGAGTTCCGCGACGTCCACAAGCACTTCGGCACGCTGCACGTGCTTCGCGGCATCACCCTCGCCGTGCGCGAAGGCGAGGTGCTCGTGATCATCGGGCCTTCAGGTTCCGGCAAGAGCACGCTGATCCGGACGATCAACCGGCTCGAGCCGATCGAGAGCGGCACCCTCATCGTCGATGGGATTGCGGTTCACGAGAGCAACGCCGATGTGAACCGCCTTCGCAAGCGGGTGGGCATGGTGTTCCAGTCGTTCAACCTGTTCCCCCACCTCACCGCGGCGGAGAACGTGATGCTCGCGCCGACGAAGGTGCACGGCCTTTCACAGAAGGAGGCCCGCGAACGGGCCCTCGCGCTCCTGGCGAAGGTCGGGATCCCCGAGAAGGCCGACGTCCACCCGGCGCGACTCTCCGGTGGTCAACAGCAGCGCGTCGCCATCGCGCGCGCCCTCGCCATGGAGCCCAAGGTCATGCTCTTCGACGAGCCCACGAGCGCGCTCGACGCGGAGATGATCCGCGAGGTGCTCGATGTCATGCGGCAGCTCGCGAAGGAGGGCATGACCATGCTCGTGGTCAGCCACGAGCTAGGCTTCGCGCGCGAGGCGTCCGATCGTGTCGTCTTTATGGACGAAGGACGCATCATTGAGGACACGCCGACCGCGGACTTCTTCGTTTCGCCGAAGGAGGAACGCGCGAGGCAATTCCTGAGTAAGGTCATTCGACACTAGGCGTCGAGAAGGAGGGAGACAGATGAGGGGCATCACACGGACACTCGCGGTCGGTCTCGCCGTCGCGTTCCTGGCGGGAGCCTGCGGGGGCGCGGGCGGAGGCACGTCCGGCACATCGGCTCCGCAGGCGTCGGCCTCGGCGGCGGCAAGGCCTAAGTTCGAGGTCCAGACCTTCATGTACTCGATCCAGGTCAAGGGCAAGCTCCGGGTCGGGACACAGGAGGACAACCCACCCTTCAGCGTGAAGAACCCGACTAACAACAAGTGGGAAGGCTTTGACACGGACATCGGCCGCGAGATCGCAAAGGGCATCTTCGGGACGCAGGGCGATCCCGACAGCTTCATCGAGTGGGTACCGGTCACGTCCGCGACGCGAATCCCGTCGCTGACCGACAACAAAGCCGACGTGATCATCAAGACCTTCACCATCAACGAGGATCGCAAGAAGCAGATCGACTTTTCCGATGTCTACTTCTCTACCGGCCAGCGGATCCTCGTGAAAAAGACCAACGATCAGATCAAGGAGGTCGCGGACCTCGGCGGCAAGACGTTCTGCGCCCAGCGCGGCTCGACCAGCGAGCAGAACGTGACGAAGGCGCAGCCAACGGCCAAGCCGCTCCTCCTCGACAGCTACCCGGCGTGCCTGCTGGCGCTTCAGCAGGGGCAGGCCGACGCGGTCTCCACCGACGAGACCATCCTCTTCGGCCTCGTGAAGCAGGACCCGAACACCAAGATCGTCGGCAAGTACTTCTCCGACGAGCCCTATGGCATCGGGATCAAGAAGAACGACAACGGCGATCGCAACGGCTTCGTGGCCTTCCTCAACACGTGGCTCGCCGCGGCGATCAAGGACGGCACCTGGGGCAAGCTCTACGAGAAGCACGTCACCCCGGTGTCGGGCGACAAGAAAACGGCACCGAAGGGCTAGCGCTGCGTGAGGCGTAACGCGAGCGGGGGTCGGCCGACAGCCGGCCCCCGTTCTTGGTGTGCGGGCTGATGCCCGGCGCGATCGCCTTCGAGTTTCCCGACCTCTTCTTCGGTGGGCTCTGGCTCACCGTTCAGCTCTCAGTGCTCGGGCTGGTGGGCGCGCTGGTGCTGGGCACCGCGGTCGCGCTCATGCGGGTCTCGCCGATCGCGCCCGTGCGCTGGATCGGCGCCGCGTACGTCGAGTTCTTCCGCAACACACCTCTCGTGGTGCAGCTCTTCTTCCTCTTCCTCGGGCTTCCACTCCTCGGGCTTCGCTTCGCCAGCGACACCTTCGACAACATCTTCCGCGCGGCGTTCGTCGGCATGGCGCTCTACCACGGCGCCTATGTCGCGGAAGTGGTGCGGGGCGGGCTGCTCGGCGTCGATCGCGGGCAGATCGAGGCGGCGCGCTCGCTTGGGCTCTCCTATGCGCAGACCCTCCGTGAGGTCCAGCTGCCGCAGACGTTCCGCGCGGTGATCCCGCCGCTGGGCAACATCGCGATCGCGCTGGTCAAGAACACGTCGCTCGCGTCGACGATCGGCGTGACCGAGCTGCTCTTCGCCGCGGAGATCGTCGAGTCGCGAACCTTCCGGGCCGAGGAGGCCTTCCTGACCGCCACGCTCTTCTACCTGGCTCTCACCATCCCACTTGGCCTCGTTGTGAACGGTCTCGAACGCCGGCTGCTGGTGGTGCGCTGATGAGGCCGGATACCTGGGGGATGTTCGCCGATCCGGCGATCTGGCGGTTCTTCGGCGATGGACTCGTTCAGACCCTTGGCCTTTCGGTCGTCTCGGTCGGGCTGTCCTTCGCCGTCGGTCTGGCCGTCGCGCTTGGCCGGCTCTCGTCGCGGCGTTGGATCCGCTGGCCATCGACCGCGTACGTCGAGGCCCTTCGGAGCTTGCCGGTGCTGCTGCTCATCGTGTACTTCGGGATCAAAGGCTCGAGCCTGTTCCGACCGATCTTCGGCCCGGACTTCGACCTCCCGCGCTTCTGGGCCGGCGTGCTGGGGCTCTCGCTCTACACGAGCGCCGTGCTCGCGGAGATCATCCGTGCCGGCATCCTGACTTTGCCTAGGGGACAGACCGAGGCGTCCCGTGCGCTGGGACTCTCGCACCCGCAGACCATGCGCTTCGTGGTCCTTCCCCAGGCGCTCCGGCTGATGGTCCCGGCGATGATGGGTCAGCTGACGACGGTCATCAAAGACACCTCTCTCGTGGGAACGATCGGGGTCTTCGATCTCTTGCGACAGGGACGGACCATCTACACGCAGTTCTTCAATCCGATCGAGGTCCTGCTCATCGTCGGCACCATCTACTTCGTCATCTGCTTCGTGCTCTCGCAGCTCTCGCGCCGCTTGGAGCTCGGCCGGGTCACCCCCGAGGCGAAGATCCGGTTGACC
>WNGI01003847.1_pt1 | contig 14390 bp, 9 predicted proteins | sample 5400621 | NCBI WGS metagenome assembly WNGI01 (sample SAMN13153374, study PRJNA577476) | soil metagenome | isolation source: 20 cm soil or saprolite under Garry oak tree replicate 1 | place: USA:California | collected 2016-06-15
CCAAATCGATTGCGATTACGATCAATAGCTTGCCTAGCGCTTGCGAAGCGCCGGACCGATCAGGGCTGGCGATCCCAGCAGGATTCGAACCTGCAACCCACGGAGTAGAAATCCGTTACTCTATCCAGTTGAGCTATGGGACCGTAACTTCAGGATACCTGGCCTTCAGGATACCTGGCCTTCAGGACACCTGGCCTTCAGGACGCTTGGCCTTCATAGCATTGCCAATATGAAAAATCCGCTTTCCGGCCAAGCCCTATCCGAACCCTTTTTGGTGATGGCGCGACAAAGCGTAAGCGGTGGACCGTTGCGTCCGGTCTGCCCGCGCCGCAATGCTGCGCCGCAGCCCGGCAGCCGGCGTCGGCTTAAGGCCACTTCGACGAATGTCGCATGCGACTTTACTGTAACCCTGTCCTGACGCCATGAGTCCGTCACCCTTTTGCGCCCTTTTGTTCACGACGCGGCTTTTTTCCGCCTCTCAAGGAGCTCCATCATGATCGGTTTGGTTCGCGCGGTGACGCTTTGCGCAACGCTGGCGCTCGGGCTGGTTGCGGCGCAGGCGGCGGACAAGGCCTTCAAACGTGACGATCTGGCCGATGCGGCGATCAAACTGGAGGCCCAGATCAAGAGCGAGGCCGGACCGGTCGCGAAGTCGGGGACGACGCTCCGAACCGACGCCGATGCCGCCTTCAAACGCAGCGATTTCCGCACCGGCCTGCAGATCCTGGGGCAGATCGCCGCCACCACGCCCGAAGACAGCGCTAACTGGCTGCGGCTGGCCCGCACCATTTTCCAGATCCGTTCGGCCACCAGCAGCGAGCAAACCTTCCTCCTGGAGCGTGCCTCGACCGCCGCCTACATCGCCTATCAGCGCGCCGGCAATACCGGCGAGGAGGCCGACGCGCTGGCCGTGCTTGGCCGCTCGATGTCCGAACGCAAGCTGTGGCGTCCGGCGCTCGACGCGCTGCGGCTGTCGCTGGACCTGCGCGAGGTTGCCGAGGTGCGCGGGCAATACGAGAAGATGCGCGACGAGCATGGCTTCCGGCTGCTGGATTATACAGTCGATTCCGACGGAGCCTCGCCGCGCGCCTGCTTCCAGTTCTCCGAGGACCTCGCCAAGCGCGTCGATTTCGCGCCGTTCGTGGCGCTGGCCGGCAGCGACAAGCCGGCGCTGTCGCCGGAGGGCAAGCAGCTTTGCGTCGACGGCCTCAAGCACGGCGAGCGCTACAACATCAATTTGCGCGCCGGGCTGCCGTCTACCGTGAAGGAAGGCCTGCCGAAATCCGCCGAGTTCAATGTCTATGTGCGCGACCGCAAGCCGTTCGTGCGTTTCACGGGCAGGGCCTATGTGCTGCCGCGCACCGGCCAGCGCGGCATTCCCCTAGTCAGCGTCAACACTCCGGCGGTGTCGGTGAACGTGTTCCGGATTGGCGACCGTAACCTGATCAACACCGTGATCGGCAGCGATTTTCAGCGCGCCTTGAGCAAGTATGAGCTTTCCGACCTCGGCGGCGAGCGCGGCGTCAAAGTCTGGTCGGGCGAACTCGCCACCGCGACTACACTCAATCAGGACGTCACCACGGCATTTCCGGTCGATCAGGCGCTCGGCGATCTGCAGCCGGGCGTCTATGTCATGACGGCGGCGGCGAAGGGGCCGGGCAGCGATGATGACGGATCGCTGGCGACCCAGTGGTTCATCGTGTCCGATTTGGGCCTTACCGCGTTCTCCGGCAATGACGGCATCCATGTTTTTGTCAATTCGCTGGCCTCGACCGATGCGATCGCCAAGGCCGAGGTGCGGCTGGTCGCGCGCAACAACGAAATTCTCGCCACCCGCAAGACCGACGAGTCCGGCCACGTGCTGTTCGAGGCGGGGCTGGCACGTGGCGAGGGCGGGCTATCGCCGGCGATGCTGACGGTGACCGGCGAGAAGGCTGACTACGCTTTCCTCAGCCTGAAATCCAACGCCTTCGATCTGTCGGACCGCGGCGTTTCCGGCCGCGAGGTTCCGGCCGGCGCCGATGCGTTCGTCTATGCGGAACGTGGTGTCTATCGCTCCAACGAGACCGTGTATCTGACGGCGCTCGTGCGCGACGGCCGGGGCAATGCCGTGACCGGCGGGCCGCTGACCCTGGTGATCGAACGCCCCGACGGCGTTGAATTCCGCCGCGCCGTGCTGGCGGATCAGGGGGCCGGCGGGCGAAGCCTGTCGGTGCCGCTCAATTCCGCCGTGCCCACCGGGACCTGGCGGGTGCGGGCATTCACCGATCCCAAGGGCTCGTCGGTGGGTGAAACCACCTTCATGGTCGAGGATTACGTCCCCGAACGGATCGAATTCGACCTCTCGACCAAGGACAAGCAGATCAAGGCTGAAGCTCCGGTGGAACTTAAGGTCGACGGCCACTTCCTCTACGGCGCGCCCGCCTCGGGCCTGCAGCTCGAAGGCGACATGCTGGTGGCGCCGGCGTCAGTGCGGCCGGGTTTTGCCGGCTATCAATTCGGCGTCACCGACGAGGAGACGGCGAGCAATGAACGCACGCCGATCGAGGACCTGCCGGAGTCCGACGCCAATGGTGTCGCGACCTTCCCGGTTAGTCTCGCAAAACCGCCGTCATCGACGCGGCCGCAGGAAGCCCAGATCTTCGTTCGGATGGCGGAAGCGGGAGGCCGCGCCGTCGAGCGCAAACTGGTGCTGCCGGTGGCCCCCGCGGCGGCGATGATCGGCGTCAAGCCGCTGTTCGCTGACAAGAGCGTCGCCGAAGGTGACAAAGCCGCTTTCGATGTCGTGTTCGTGGCGCCTGACGGCAAGCAGTTGGCGCGCGATGGCCTGCGCTATGAGCTGTTGAAGGTCGAATCCCGCTATCAATGGTACCGCCAGAGCTCATCCTGGGAATATGAGCCGGTCAAATCGACCGCGCGCGTCGCCGACGGCGATCTCTCAGTCGCCACTGACAAGCCGTCGCGGATCACGCTGTCGCCGCAGCCCGGCCGCTACCGCCTCGACGTCAAATCGACTGACGCCGACGGCCCGCTCACCTCGGTGCAGTTCGATGTCGGCTGGTATTCCGATGGCAGCGCCGACACGCCGGACCTTTTGGAGACCTCGATCGACCGACCGGAATATGCGTCCGGCGACACCATGGTGGTGTCGGTCAATGCGCGCTCGGCCGGCAAACTCACCATCAATGTGCTGGGCGACCGGCTGCTGACGACGCAAACCACCGATGTCAAGGAAGGCACCGCCCAGATCAAGATTCCCGTCGGCAAGGATTGGGGCACCGGCGCCTATGTGGTGGCGACGCTGCGCCGGCCGCTCGATGCGGCTGCACTGCGGATGCCGGGTCGCGCCATTGGGCTGAAATGGTTCGGTATCGACAAGAAGACCCGCACGCTCGCTGTCAATCTGTCGCCGCCGCCACTGGTGCGTCCCGGCACCACGCTGAAACTGCCGGTGAAGCTTGGCGGGCTAAGTCCCGGTGAAGACGCCAAGATCGTCGTGGCCGCGGTCGATGTCGGTATACTCAATCTGACTAATTACAAGCCGCCGGCGCCGGACGATTATTATCTCGGCCAGCGCCGCATGACCTCGGAAATCCGCGACCTCTATGGGCAGTTGATCGACGGCATGCAGGGCACGCGCGGCCAGATCAAGACCGGCGGCGACGCCGCTGGCGCCGAGCTGCAGGGCAGTCCGCCGACGCAGAAACCGCTGGCGCTGTATTCCGGGATTGTCACGGTTGGCGCCGACGGCTCGGCCGAGATCAGCTTCGACATGCCGGAGTTCGCCGGCACCGCGCGGGTGATGGCGGTGGCGTGGACCGCGACCAAACTCGGCCGCGCCACGACCGATGTCACGGTGCGCGACCCCGTGGTGCTGACGGCGACGCTGCCGCGCTTCCTGCTCAACGGCGACAAGGGCACCATGAGCTTCGATCTCGACAATGTCGAAGGCGCGCCTGGCGATTACACCATCAACGTCAAAACCTCGGGTCCGGTGAAGGTGACGGGCAATCCCGCCACCACGGTAAAACTCGCGGCCAAGCAGCGGACCTCGATGTCGCTGGCGCTCGATGCCGGCGGCGCCGGGACAGCGGCGCTCGATGTCGACATCAACGGACCGAACGGACTGACGCTGGCGCGCCATTACACGCTCGACGTCAAGGCGGCGACGCAGATCCTGGCGCGCCGCTCGATCCGCACGCTGGCAAAAGGCGAGAGCCTGACCCTGACGTCCGACATGTTCTCCGATCTGGTCGAGGGCACCGGCGGTGTCTCGCTATCAGTCAGCCTGTCCACGGCGCTCGATGCCGCGACCATCCTGAAGGCGCTGGATCGTTATCCGCATGGCTGTTCGGAGCAGATCACCAGCCGCGCCATGCCGCTGCTGTATGTCAACGATCTGGCGGCCGGCGCCCATCTCGCCATGGACACCGAGGTCGACCAGCGCATCAAGGACGCCATCGACCGGCTGCTGGCGCGGCAAGGCTCCAACGGTTCGTTCGGGCTGTGGTCGGCCGGCGGCGACGACGCCTGGCTCGATGCTTATGTCACGGACTTCCTGACCCGCGCCCGCGAAAAGGGATTTGCGGTGCCGGACGTGCTGTTCAAGAATGCGCTGGATCGCATCCGTAATTCGGTCGTCAATGCCAACGAACCTGAAAAGGATGGCGGCCGTGATCTCGCTTACGGCCTCTATGTGCTGGCCCGCAATGGCGCCGCGCCGATCGGCGATCTGCGTTACCTCGCCGATACCAAGCTGAGCAATCTGGCCACACCAATTGCGAAGTCGCAATTGGCGGCGGCGCTGGCCCTGGTCGGCGACAAGGGCAGGGCGGAGCGGGTCTATGCCGCCGCGCTGGAAAGCCTCGCGCCAAAACCGGTGCTGGAGTTCGGCCGGGTCGACTATGGCAGCGCTTTGCGCGATGCCGCCGCGTTGGTTTCGCTCGCGAGCGAAGGCAATGCGCCGCGGGCGACGCTGACGCAGGCGGTGGCGCGGGTCGAAGTGGCGCGCGGGCTTTCGCCTTACACCTCGACCCAGGAAAACGCCTGGCTGGTGCTGGCATCGCGCGCGCTGGCCAAGGAAACGCTGACGCTGGACGTCGATGGTGCGCCGATCAAGACCGCGCTCTATCGCAACTACAAGGCGGCTGCGATCGCGGGCAAGCCGGTCAAGATCACCAACACCGGCGATGCCGCCGTGCAGGCGGTGGTTTCGGTGAGCGGTGCGCCGGTCACGCCCGAGCCGGCGGCATCGAACGGCTTCAAGATCGAGCGCGCTTATTTCACGCTCGACGGCAAGCCGGCCGATGTGTCCAAAGCCAAACAAAACGATCGCTTTGCCGTGGTGCTCAAGATCACCGAAGCCAAGCCTGAATACGGTCACATCATGGTGTCGGATTATCTCCCCGCAGGCCTCGAGATCGACAATCCGCATCTGGTCTCGTCCGGTGACAGCGGCACGCTGGGCTGGATCGAGGACGGCGAGGAGCCCGAGAATACCGAGTTCCGCGACGACCGCTTTACGGCGGCGATCGACCGCGCCGCCGACGACAAGTCGATATTCACCGTGGCCTATGTGGTGCGCGCGGTATCGCCGGGCAAATATGTGCTGCCGCAGGCCTATGTCGAGGACATGTACAATCCCTCGCGCTACGGCCGTACCGGCACCGGCGCAGTCGAGGTCCGCGCCGCGAAATGAGCGCATCGTCGGCCATAGCGTTCCAGGCGCATCGGGAAAGCCGCTGGCGGCGGATCAAGCAGGCAGCGGCGGCATCCGCCATGACAGGCTTGACCCTGGTCGGCGCCTTCGCGGCCTGGGTCATCTCGCTGGGACCGCTGCCGTTGGCCGAGGCGCGGCAGGTCTCCACCACCATCGTCGACCGTAATGGCAAATTGTTGCGCGCCTATGCCATGGCGGATGGCCGCTGGCGGCTGCCGGTCGACGCCAAGACCGGCGTCGATCCCGGCTATCCCAAGCTGCTGCTGGCCTATGAAGACCGGCGTTTCTATTCGCACGCCGGTGTCGATCCCTTGGCGCTCGGCCGCGCCGCCTTTCAACTCGTCACCCGCGGTTACATTGTCTCCGGCGGCTCCACCATCACCATGCAATTGGCGCGATTGATGGAGCCGCGGCGGCAGCGCTCGATCCATGCCAAACTGCGCCAGATGGTGCGCGCGGTCGAGATCGAGCGGCGGCTCACCAAGGATCAGATCCTCGATTTGTATCTGGCGCTGGCGCCGTTCGGCGGCAATCTGGAGGGCGTGCGCGCCGCCTCGATTGCCTATTTCGGCAAGGAGCCGAAGCGGCTGTCGCTGGCGGAATCGGCGCTGCTGGTGGCGCTGCCGCAATCGCCGGAAAACCGCAGGCTGGATCGCTACCCCAACGCCGCGAGGATCGCGCGTGACCGCGTCCTCGACCGCATGGTCGAGGACGGCCGCGTCGCGACCGAGGACGCGGTTCAGGCGAAATCGGTGCCGGTGTCGCGGATGCGCAAGCCGATGCCAATTCTGGCGCCGCATTCCGCCGATCAGGCGGCGGCCAGTGTGAAGGATATGCCGGTCATCGCGCTGACTTTGGACGCCAGCCTGCAGAAAGTACTCGAAGCGCTGGCGCGCGACCGCGCGATGGCGCTGGGTCCGAACATTTCCGTTGCCGTCATCGCGATCGACAATGAGAGCGGCGACGTGCTGGCACGGGTCGGTTCAGCAGATTATTTCGATGACCGGCGCGCCGGGCAGGTCGACATGACGCGCGCGGTGCGCTCGCCCGGCTCGACGCTGAAGCCGTTCATCTACGGCCTCGCGTTTGAAGATGGTTTTGTGCATCCGGAAAGCCTGATCGACGACCGGCCGATCCGCTTCGGCTCTTACGCGCCGGAAAATTTCGACATGACCTTTCAGGGAACGGTGCCGGTGCGCAAGGCGCTGCAATTGTCGCTGAACGTGCCGGCGATTGCGTTGCTTGACCGGGTCGGCGCCAGCCGCCTGTCGTCGCGGCTGAAGCAGGCGGGCGCCAATCTGGTGCTGCCGAAGGACGAGGCGCCGGGGCTGGCGATGGGGCTCGGCGGCGTCGGCGTCACCTTGCAGGATCTGGCGCAGCTCTACTCCGGGCTGGCGCGGCTTGGCAGCACGCGGCCGCTGCGCGAGATCGTGAAAGCAAACAACGATCAGCGCGACTCCCTGCGGCTGATGGATCAGGTCGCGGCCTGGCAGGTCGGTAATGTGCTGATCGGTACGCCGCCGCCGGAGAACGGTGTGCACAACCGGATCGCCTTCAAGACCGGCACCAGCTACGGCTATCGCGACGCCTGGTCGGTCGGGTTTGACGGCCGCATCACCATCGGCGTCTGGGTCGGACGGCCGGACGGTGCGTCGGTGCCGGGACTGGTCGGTCGCACCGCTGCGGCGCCGATCCTGTTCGATGCCTTCGCCCGCACCGGAAAACTGCCCGCGGCGCTGCCCCGGCCGCCCAGGGGAACCTTGGTCGCGAGCAATGCGAAACTTCCCGTCCCGCTGCGCCGGTTCCGCCCGGTAGGGGAACTGGTCCGTACCGGCGGCGAACAGGCGCCGCACATCCAGTTTCCGTTGAACGGCTCGCGAATCGACGTCGATCGCGCCGGCGATGGACAGTTCTCCGCCATGCCGGTCAAGGTCGCAGGCGGCGTGCTGCCGATGACCATGCTGGTCAATGGCGTATCGGTGGGTGCAATCGACGGCCGGCGCCAACGTCTGGTCGACCCGCCCGGCCCGGGCTTCGCCAGATTGACCGTAATCGACGCCACGGGCGCCGCGGACACAGTTGTGATCAGAATTCAGTAAAATTTGCTAACCGGTTGTCCAGATAGCGGTTTCAGCGTATGCGGAACCGATGGTCGAGACCTATGCCCGCCCCCGATTTGGAGAGCCGCGCGAGCCGAAGAAACGGGTAAATCCCGGTAGCAGGCTCGTCGGTGTGATCGATTTTGTCACCGGCAGCCATGCCCGCGCGGTGGCGTTCCTGCTGCTGTGCGGTCTGCTGCTGTTTCTGCCTGGATTTTTCAACATCCCGCCGATCGACCGTGACGAGGCGCGGTTCGCGCAGGCGACCAAGCAAATGGTCGAGACCGGCGATTTCATCGACATCCGCTTCCAGGATGACGTGCGCTACAAAAAGCCGGTCGGCGTCTACTGGTTGCAAGCCGTCGCGGTGGAAACCGCTTCCGCACTCGGTCTGCCGCGGGCGCAGGTCCGGGTCTGGCTCTACCGTGTGCCGTCCCTGATCGGCGCGATCGGCGCCGTACTCTTGACCTATTGGACAGCGCTGGCGTTCGTCTCCCGGCGCGGGGCGATCCTCGCCGCGCTTATCCTGTGCAGTTCGGTGCTGCTCGGCGCCGAGGCGCGGCTGGCGAAAACCGATGCGATGCTGCTGCTCACGGTCGTCGCCGCGATGGGGGCGATGGCGCGGGTGTATTTGTCGTGGCAGCGGGGAGAGGATCCCGTGCATCCGCCATGGACATGGCCTGCGATCTTCTGGACGGCGCTGGCCGGCGGCATCCTGCTGAAGGGGCCGCTGATCCTGATGTTCGTCGGGCTGACGATGGTAACGCTCGCGATCTTCGATCGCTCGGCGGCGTGGCTGTGGCGTCTGCGACCGGTCTTGGGCCTGATCTGGATGCTGCTGCTGGTGCTGCCGTGGTTCGTCGCGATCTTCTGGCGCGCCGGCGATACGTTCTTCACGGATTCGATCGGCGGCGACATGCTGAGCAAGCTCGCCGCGCAAGAATCCCACGGCGCGCCGCCGGGACTCTATCTGCTGCTGTTTTGGGTGACGTTCTGGCCGGGCGCGGCGCTCGCCGGGATGGCGGCGCCGGCGGTCTGGCGGGCCCGGCGCGAGCCCGGCGCGCAGTTCCTGTTGGCGTGGCTGGTCCCGTCCTGGATCGTGTTCGAACTGGTGCTGACCAAGCTGCCGCATTACGTGCTGCCGCTCTATCCGGCGATCGCCATCCTGACGGTCGGCGCGCTGGAGCGCCGGGTGCTGTCGCGATCATGGCTGATGCGCGGCGCGGCCTGGTGGTTTGTCATTCCCGCGCTGGCCTCGGTCGTTGCCGTCATCGGCGCGATCACGCTGACGCGGCAGCCGGTGTTCCTGGCGTGGCCGTTCGTGGCGGCGGCGCTCATCTTCGGCCTGTTCGCGTGGTGGCTCTACGACGACAGCCGGGCGGAACGCTCGCTGCTGAGCGCCGTGGTGGCGGCGATGTTCCTGGCGGTGGCCATCTATGGCATCGTGGTGCCGGCGTTGACGCCGCTGTTTCCCAGCGCCGAGATCGCGCGCGCGTTGCGCAATGTCGTCTGTGTCGGCCCGAAAGCGGCCGCGGCAGGCTTTCACGAGCCAAGCCTTGTCTTCATGACCGGCACCTCGACGGTGCTGACGGATGGATCGGGCGCTGCGGATTTTCTCAGTCAGGGCAGTTGCCGGTTTGCCCTGGTTGAACTGCGTTCGGAGCGCGGCTTTGCCCAGCGCGCCGAGGCCATCGGGCTGCGCTACAACGTGGCCACCCGCATCGACGGCTATAATATTTCGCAAGGCAGGGCGATTTCGATCGCGATCTTCCGCTCCGAGGACACCGAGTAGATGTCCGCGCCGGCCGGCATCGGCGGACAGTCGAATTATCTGTCGCAGCTGTTCGCCTCGACCCGGCTGTCGCTGACGCAGCTGGTGCGCTCGCCGTCGCATTCGCGACGCGCCGAGGCGGCGCGCAGATCGGCGCGCCACGTCGTGCTGCTGTTCGCCATCCTCGGCGCCGCCATTGTCGCGCTGATGTATGCCCTCGACGTCCCTGAAATCGGCCTGATGCCGCCACGCGGCACCGCCAGCCTTTGGCCGGTTCGTATCCTGACCGACTTTGGAAAATCGGCCTATGTGCTGTGGCTGCTGGCGGGGATGCTGTTGTCAGTGGCAATTATTTCTCCGCGATTGCGCGGAACCTCGCGAGCGTTCTTGCTGAGCCTGGGGACGCGTCTGCAGTTTGTGTTTTTCGCCGTGCTGGTGCCGGTGCTTTCCGGCGAACTCATCAAATGGATCGTCGGGCGCGGCCGGCCGTTTGTCGGCGGCGAAGCCAACGCCTTCAACTTCGCCCATTTCGCCGGAACCGAAGCCTATGCCAGCTTTCCCTCAGGCCATGCCATCGCCAGTTTCGCGCTGGCGTTTGCGGTTTCCGCGGTCTGGCCGCAGGCGCGGCCGGCAATGATTGTATATGCGCTCCTGATCGCGGCTAGCCGCCTCGTGTTGTTGGCCCATCATCCGAGCGACGTGGTGGCGGGCGCGCTGATCGGCGTGGTCGGCGCGATGTTGGTGCGGTACTGGTTCGCCGCCCGCCGCCTCGGGTTTGCGATCCGTCGCGATGGCACAATTGTGCCGCTGGCGGGACCCTCAATGGGCTATCTCAAAGGGGTTGCCCGCGACGTGTTCGCCCCATAAGAAGCGGACGCCGTCGACGCCGCATCCGTGCGGGCGGCAGGCCAACTAACGATGAGTGTTGATTTGCCATCTTCAGACGCAGTCGCCGTCGATGTTTCCATCGTTGTTCCCGTGCGCAACGAAGCCGAGAACGTAAGCCCGCTGATCGCCGAGATCGCCGCGGCGCTTGACGGGCGATGGAGGTACGAAATCATCTACGTCAATGACGGCTCGACCGATGCGACGGCCGAGCGGTTGGCTGCGATCATGAAACAACGCGGCAATCTGCGCCAGCTTCGGCATGCGAGTTCCGCCGGTCAGTCGGCGGCGGTGCGCAGCGGGGTCCGCGCCGCGCGTGGGCCCATCGTGGCGACGCTCGACGGCGACGGGCAGAACAATCCGGCGTTCCTGCCGGATCTGATTGCGGCGATCCGGAACGGCGGCGAGCGCGTTGGGCTGGCCGCCGGACAGCGGGTGGGGCGCAAGGATACCGGTTTCAAGAAAATCCAGTCCCGCATTGCCAATGGCGTGCGCAGCGGGATTCTGCGCGACGGCACCCGTGACACCGGATGCGGCCTGAAGGCGTTTCGGCGCGAGGTGTTTTTGATGATGCCGTATTTTGACGGGCTGCATCGCTTTTTGCCGGCGCTGATGCGGCGCGAAGGCTACGAGATCGCCTATGTCGAGGTTATCGATCGGCCGCGCCAGTCTGGCGTGTCAAACTACGGTTTCTTCGATCGGCTATGGATCGGGATCATGGATCTCGCCGGCGTATGGTGGCTGATCCGTCGCAAGAAGCCGACGCCTGTTGTGACCGAGGTGATGTCCAATGACTGACCTGCTCAACACCTTCGCGGCTTACCTGAATGACGTCTTCGTCATCAAATTCGACGGCTGGGTCGTGCTGGGATTCGTGGCGCAGGGATTTTTCACCATGCGCTTCGTGGTGCAATGGATTGCTTCGGAACGCGCGCGCAAAAGCGTGATCCCGGTGGCGTTCTGGTTCTTCTCGATCGGCGGCGGCGTGTTGCTTTTGATCTATGCGCTGTATCGCCGGGACCCGGTATTCATCGCCGGCCAGGCGCTCGGGCTCGTGGTCTACATCCGCAATCTGTATTTCATCATCGTGAACGGACGGCAGTCCTCCGCCAGCGACTGATGCGCGGCAGAGCATGTTTCAACCAAGTTGAATCATGCTCGTCGGCCATCTTCTTGTTTGAGCATGATCTCCGCGCAAACGCTTCGCGTTTGTCGCGAGGGAAAACCGGTCTCCGCTTTTCCGGATCATGCTCTACCGCGGCGTGGATCCCGCGGTTGCCGGCAGGGCGGCCAGGTCGCTTTCGGCGTTCTGGTGCGCCGGCAGTTCGCCCGCAGCGTCGAGCACGGGATAGGCCACCGAACAGATATGCGAGTGAATGCGCCGCAGATCGCGCAGCACGTCGAGGTGCAGCGAGGTGGTCTCGATGGTTTCGGGGCGGCCTTCGCGCAGGCGGTCGAGATGCCGTTCGGTGGCGGCAAGCTCGGCATTGCGCAGCAGCGCTTTCTCGGCCAGAAGCTTGCGGGCTTCGTTGACATCGCCGGACATGAAGACGCCGAACGCGATGCGCAGCGAGTCCATGGTCCGTTTGTGGAATGCCGACAGTTCTTCCGCGCCTTCCGGCGAGAACTGGAACCTGCGCTTGATCTTTTTGGTCGCAAGCTCGCTCAGATTCTTGTCGATGATATCGCCGATATGCTCGAGATTGATGGCGAAGGAAATGATTTCCATCGCCCGCTGTCCCTCGCGCTCGTCGAGGCTGCCGCGCGTCAGTTTGGTGACATAAAGCTTGATCGCCTCGTCGAGACCGTCGACCGCATTGTCCATTCGGGACACCTGATCGACCAGCGCGCGATCATTGGTCATCATCGCGGACATCACCTTGCGCAGCATGACCTCGACATGATCGCCCATATGCAGCGTCTCGCGCGCGGCGTCGGCCAAAGCGAGCGAGGGGGTTTCGAGCGCGCTCTCGTCCAGATAGCGCGGCCGCGAGGGGTCGGTTTCCCGAACCCGGTCCGGGAGCAGCGATTTCAACAACCGGGCCATGCCGTCGAGCAGGCCGATGAAGATGACCGCGGTCGCCAGGTTGAAGGCGATGTGAAACTCGGCGGTCAGCCTGGCGAGATCGGGTTGCCACGCCTGCAACGTCTCGGTGATCGGACGCAGGAACGGCGCGACCAGCGCCACGCCGACCAGACGATTGATCAGGTTGCCGAGCGGAAGCCGGTAGCTCGCGGGATTATCGCGGCGCGCGCCTTCGAACACCGGATTGATCGCGCTGCCGAGATTGGCGCCGAGCACAAGCGCCAACGACGCGTAAGGCGAAATGAACTGCGCGTAAGCCAGCGACATGATCAAGAGAACGCTGGCGACGCTCGAGTGCACCGCCCAGGTAACGAGCGCGCCGATGACGATGCAGAGCACGGGATCGCCGGTGATGGCGTTCATGAAGACGCGCATGCCGGGAGCGTTTTCCGCGGGCGCCAGCGTGTCGAGCAGGATATGCAGCGCCAGCAGCATCAGGCCGAGGCCGATCGAGACGCGGCCGATGTCCTTGATGCGCGAGCGCGCGCCGCTGCGGAACGCGACCAGGCCGATGATGAAGAGAACCGGCGCCACCGCGGCGATGTTGAACGACAGGATCTGAACGATCAACGTGGTGCCGACATTGGCGCCGAGCATGATCGCAAGCGCGGGGACCAGGTTGACCAGACCTTCGGCGCTGAAGGAACTGGTGATCAGCGCTGTCGCGGTGCTGCTTTGCAGCAGGGCGGTCAGGCCGATCCCGGCCGCAAACGCCGTGAAGCGGTTGTTCAGGGCCTTCGCCAAAAGCAGACGGAGATCGGGGCCGAACGCCACGCCACCCATCAGGTCGAGAAGAACCACGCTTCCCATGATCGTCTGCTTTCCGAATTCGACTCGAACGTTCAGGCTATCGGTAAATGACTGGGGATCAATCATTTATTTAGGGCAGAGGGGCGCGAAAATGCGGCATCAGCGTCCCGGCTGGTCGCCAGCCTCGATCGATCGGCACGCGCTCGTGCATGATCGTGAGCTCTCGAAAACCCACATGGGGATTTTCCGCTTGGAGCTTTTCGAAGGCGGTGCCGGGCCTCACGGATGCCCGCTTTCGGCTGACAAGCCGGTTCAGCAAGAAGCCGCCAACAGACATGGCAATCCCGGAACCCAAAAACAACGTTTATGTTTGAAGGTAAAAAAACATTTCCGCAAATGCGATACTTGCAGCTTGGGGATCGCCCGCGGGGATTTTGCCGCGGCATTTACGGCCATTCGCGGCATTTGGAGAGGTGTCCGGGGAATTCGGTAAAGAGAATTCAAAAACAACAGTTACATTGCGAGCGGTCCCGCTAGTCAGATTCCAATAATTCTTCTGTAAAACGGTTGCAGTGCCGGATGAACCGTTATCGGGCGAGGTGAAGGGATCGACATGTTGGCGAATCGACGCAAAAGCGAACGTCGTCTATGCAGAACGCTCGCGAAAATCCAGTTCGGGACCGGCTCGTTGCCGCGCGACTGCACCGTCACGGACGTGTCGGATGGCGGCGTCAAGGTGATCGCCGAATATCTCGACATCCCCCGTGAATTCACCATCATATTGTCGACCGGCCACCCACGCCAATGTCGGCTGGCTTGGCGGATCGGTTGCGAACTGGGCGCCGAATTCATCGACTAGATCGAACAGCCGGTTTCAAGGCGCCGAGGCCGGTGGGCGTCGGGCCCCGCCGGCCGTGATCAGTTGCGCGCCTTGCGAGACGCCGCGGCTCCTCGCGCGAGGTCTATCTTGCCCGCAGCTTCCTGATGATCGGCGCCAGGAACGAACCCTTCGGCTTCTTGGGCTCGCTGCGGCCCGTCAGCTGTCGTGCGATTTGCAGAAACATTGCGGTGGTGCGATGG
>WNGI01006580.1_pt1 | contig 14387 bp, 15 predicted proteins | sample 5400621 | NCBI WGS metagenome assembly WNGI01 (sample SAMN13153374, study PRJNA577476) | soil metagenome | isolation source: 20 cm soil or saprolite under Garry oak tree replicate 1 | place: USA:California | collected 2016-06-15
TTTCCTGGGATTCGAACTTCGGGACAAGGTCCTGGGCGTCGTCGGCCTCGGCAGCATCGGCCGGGAAGTCGCGCACCGGGCGCAGGCATTCGGGATGCGGGTGATCGCGACCGATCCGGTCTTGTCCGAGGAGCGGGCCTCCCAGCTCAACGTGAAGCTCGTGCCCTTCAACCAGCTGATGGCCGAGGCGGACCTGATCACCCTACACGTGCCACTGACCCGGGAAACGCATCACCTCGTCGATGCCCGGGCTCTTGCCCTGGCCAAGCCGGGTGTTCGCCTGATCAATGTCGCCCGAGGCGGGATCGTCGACGAATCGGCACTGCGGGACGCACTTCGCGATGGCCAGGTGGCGGGCGCGGCGATCGACGTCTTCGAGCAGGAGCCTCCGGGAGAGAACCCGCTGCTATCGATGCCCCAGGTGATCACGACGCCTCACCTTGGTGCCTCGACCGAGGAAGCGCAGATCAGCGTGGCACTCGAGATCACCGAGCAGGTGATCGCGGTCCTCGACGGCGGCCTGCCCCGCTTCTCCCTCAACGCCCCCGTCGCCCTTCCCGAGGCCATGGCGTTCCTGCGACCGTTCATCCCGGTGGCCGAGGGCATCGGACGTTTCTACGCTCAAGTCGGGCGGCAGCCGGCGTCTCGCATTCACGTCGACTACGCCGGCGAGATCGCCAATTACGACTGCTCGGTGCTTACCGCCGCGCTGCTGACGGCGTTTCTGAGCCGCTTTAGCGCGGAGCGCGTCAACCCCGTCAATGCGCGGACGGTCGCGGCCGCTCACGGGATCACGGTGGTCGAGCAGCGTGGCGCCCGTGCGAGCGAGTTCGCCAACCTGATCAGTCTGCAGGCGGTCGGCGAGCATGGCACCACGCGGGTGGGCGGCACGCTGCTGCTGAATGAGCCGCACATCGTCACCTTCAACGATTTCCGGATCGACCTGGTGCCTCAGGGCACCTTCTTGATGAGCTGGCACGCCGACCGCCCGGGCATCATCGGCGCCATCGGTACCTTCCTCGGACAGAACAACATCAACATTGCCAGCATGCAGGTGGGCCGCGACCGCCCGCGCGGCGACGCGGTGATGATCCTCTCGGTTGATGATCCGGTCCCGGAGTCGATCCTGGCGGACATCCGCCGGATTCCCGGAATGGCTGACGTGCTTTCCGTCAGCCTCTGAGTCCCTTTGGCAACGGTTCGTCCGTTTCAGGGGATTTTCTACGACCCGCAGCGGGTTGACCTGTCCCGGGTCGTCGCGCCACCCTACGACGTCATCAACCTCGCGGACCAGCGGCGGTATTACCAGCAGGATCCGCACAACGTCGTGCGGCTGATCGCGGGCGAAGTCCATCCCACAGACACGCCGGAGGAGAACAAGTACACGCGGGCAGCCGGGTTCTTCCGCCAGTGGCTGGCAGACGGGATCCTGCGCCAGGAATCGAGTCCCGGCCTCTACGTCTACCGTCACCGATTCATCGACCCTATCAGTGGCCAGCTGCGGGAGCGGCGCGGCATCCTGGGGGTGGTCGAGCTCGAACCGTTTGGACGTGGCGTCCTTCCCCACGAGCAAACGCACGCACGCGCCAAGGCGGACCGGCTGTCGCTGACGCGCGCGGTCGTGGCCAACCTGAGCCCGGTCTTCGCGCTCTATGAGGATCCACAATCGGCGGTGGGCGCGGTCATCGCGCCGGCGATGGCGGAGTCACCCCGCTTGTCGATTACCAGCGAAGACGGCGATCAACACACGGTCTGGTCGATCAGCGGCGCCGAGCGCGTTCAAAAACTGGCGGCGCTCTTCCGCGCGTCGCGGCTCTACATCGCCGACGGGCATCATCGGTATGAGACCGCGCTGAATTTCCGTAACAAGCAGCTAGTGGATCACCCCGAAGCGCCGCCCGACACCGCCTTCAACTACGTCCTGATGCTGCTGGTGGATATGGCGGACCCCGGGCTGACGATCCTGCCCACCCACCGGCTGCTGCATGACTTCGAGCGGTTCGATCCCACGCTGGTCGATAGGCTGGCCCGGCGTCACCGTGTGGTCCCGCGCCGCGACCGAGCGGCGCTACTCGCGGCGATGCAAGAACCCGTGCCGGGCCACCGCATCGGCATGGCGATCACTCGAGTCCCCTCCCCCTCTGTGACATCTCCCTCCCCCTCTGGGGGAGGGCGGGGTGGGGGTTTCGTCACCGTCGACATCGCATCGGCCGATGCCGCCGATCCGGTCTCCCGCCTCGACGTGTCGGTCCTCCACCGCGAGATCTTGCAGCGAGAGCTGGGCCTGGAACCGGCCGAGTTGGAGTCGGAGCGCTACCTCAGTTACTCACGGGACGTCGCGACGCTGCTCGATCGTCTGGAGGCGGGAGCCGGCCAGGCGGCCTTCCTGTTGCGGCCCCCCGCGGTTTCTGACGTGGTCGAGGTCGCTCGCGCGGGCCAGGTGATGCCCCAGAAATCGACTTATTTCTTTCCAAAGCCGGCTTCTGGCATCGTCTTCAATCCCCTCGCCGCGAGCATCCGGATCGGTGTTACCTGAGCAGAATTTTTCCCTCCCCCGCTTGCGGGGGAGGGCCAGGGTGGGGGTGCATTTGATCGGTTGCTTTGTTTCATTTTCGTGAGCCGATTTGGCTTGCCCGCGGCCGGAGCCTTGGCTACTATGCTGGGATTGATGAGCGCCAAGCGCATCGTGATCTACATGCCAGACGCCCTCGTCGATGCGCTCAACCGGGTCACGGCTGTCTCGCCACAGAGCCGCAGCGAGCTGATCTGCGCCGCCGTCCAGCGGTTTCTGGCCGAGGGATCGGGCCCGGCAACCGTGGAGTCGCCCAGCCCCGACGAAGCCTTTTTCGACCGGGTGGCGGAAATGATGCAAAGTGGCCTACTCCAGCCGGGCGACTTTGCCGATCCGGCGGTCGAGGAACCACGGCCCAAAAGCAAGCTCTGGATCAACTGACCGCCGGCGCTCAGCGTTTTCTCGCGGTGGCAAACCGGGTATAAGTTAATCGACAAATGCCCGTCTACGGATACCGCTGCAGCCGCGGTCACCACTCCGAGATCCAGCAGCGCATCACCGAGCCACCGCTGACGCAGTGCCCCGAGTGTAGCGCGCCAGTGACCCGCGTCTTCTACCCGGTGGGCATCATTTTCAAGGGCGGCGGATTCTACAAGACGGACTCCCGAGGCGCGAGCAGCGACGGCAGCAGCAGCCCGGCGGGCGGCGCCAAAGCCGACACCAAGACGGATTCCGGGACCAAGGGCGATTCAGGTACCAAGGCGAAGACCACCCCGGATGCCGGCAGCTCCAAGCCAGCTGCACCGCCGCCTGCTAAAACTGAAGAGAAAACAAGTACCGAAGAAGGAGCCGCATGACAACAAAAAACATCGTGCAGGTCACCGACCAGAATTTCGAAACGACGGTCGGCGCCTCGACGCAACTCGTCCTACTCGATTTCTGGGCGACCTGGTGTGCGCCCTGCAAGATGCTGAAACCGCTTGTGGAGGAGCTCGCCGTCGAGTACGAAGGCCGGGTCGTGGTCGCCGAGCTGGACGTGGACGCGAACCCCGTCACTGCCTCGAAGTTCAGCGTGCTCAGCATCCCGTCGCTGATCCTGTTCCGCGACGGTAAGCCGGCGGAGCGGATCGTGGGCTACAAACCGAAGGCCTACCTCAAACAGAAGATCGACGCCGTCCTTTAACCTTCACCCGCACGGGGGTGCATGGGCTCAGGTGGGCTCCACGGTCTTCAAAACCGCTGGTCGGCATCCTTGGCGATGTCGACGGACGGATCGTTCCCGTCGCGCCCCCGCCAGTTTCGAATTTGGAGAGTCACCGCCGAACCAAGCCTTGGTTACGGACGGGAGTCAGGCGGCTTGGCCAGTAGCCCCTTTGACGGCTTATCTGGCGGCGTAAGCGCACGCTAGGGCCACGATCAATAGCTGAACACCGTGACCCACTCCGCCTGGGCGACGCGGTATTTGAGTTTTTCCCGTAGAACGGTCAGCACCGCTCGCATGTGGCTGGCACCGTACAAGATTGCCACCACCTTCGACTCTGAGCGATGAAGGTCGTGATAGCGCGCAATCTGCTGAACCAATAGCTTGTCGCGTTGGGTCATCACCAAGTCTTCGAACCTGTCGAAGTCATCGCCGTAGCCAAGCACGTCTTGTCTGGAAGGGAGGTCGTCGGTTTCAAGGGAGCGGGCTAGGAAGGCCTTCGTCCCGAACAAGAAGAACCAGATCACATAGAACGGAACGAGCACCCAGAGGACCAACCGGGCGTATCGGCCGATTCCGCTCCAAGCGGCATCGAACTCCCTACCAGGCATGTCAGTGTTCACGACTTTCGGCCCGAACTGACGCAGGTCAAGTACGTTCTGGGTCACAAGACCCAATCCCCGCATCCGGTTGACAATCCTGTACGACCAGGTGATGTAGTCCACGCGTCGGGAGCGGACGCCCTCTGAAAAGATCATGTCGCAATTGCGAAGCCTTCGCTCGATCTCGACAAAGTACGCCCTTGAGCCCGCATGGACCATGGGCAAGAGAACGAACGTCAGAGGGCCATCGGCTCGGCGCAAGGCACAGACTGCCGATCTCACGCCGAACGCACTCGTTTCAATGATCTGCATGAGCTACAGCCGAGCCTCCTCTTACGGAAGCAACGGTGCCAGCCGGGGTTTCTTCTAGCCGAACAGCGCTTGCATGTGGTTCGCGACCTCAGCATGAAGGGCCGGAGCCACATGGCTATAGGTATCAAGGGTCAGGGAAATCGTGCTGTGGCCAAGCAGCTCCTGAACCACCTTGGGATGAACGCCCCGGCGCAGCAGGTGAGTCGCTGCGGTGTGCCGGAGGTCGTGGATCCGGACGACTGGTAGGCCTGCCAGATTGAGCGCTCGATGAAAGCATTTGATCGCCCAGGTTGCGTCGACCGGTCGTCCTGTAGGCGCCGTGAAGAGTGGTCGTTCGTCAATACTTCGATAACGGCCTCGCCGTTTACGACGCGGCCGGCAAACGATTCGGAGTCGTAAAGGCCTCGGCGTGAGCAGACCCCGCGGCATGAAAGACCCGGAAATCATTGGCGCGCTTTCGGTGGGGCTCAAGGTCTACGACGCCAACGGTGAGATGGTTGGCACGGTCGACGTCGTTGACCGCGAGGCCGGCATCATGCGGGTCGCGACCAATCCGTTTGTCGAAGAAGAGTTGGTCATTCCATTCGCCCTGATCCAGAGCATTAATCCGCGCGAACTCTTTCTCGATTGCCCTAAAGATGCATTGCGTCCGGACGGCCAGAACGCTTCCCCAGGAGACATACATGCTGGCTGAGGCAAATCGAGAAATCCGGCTGGCGTTGGACACCGCGAATCTCAAGTGTTTCGACTTGCAAGAACGGGTGCTGTTGGCACAAAGGAGATTGCACCATGACGACGCAGACTGAAGAGCGGACGGAGCGAGCCGACCGATGGCTGCAGGTAGCGACGGACCGCATGCTCGGGATCGAGCCCGACTGGTGGTTGCGCATGGCCTGGGGCCAGGTCGCGGAAGTCAGCGAATCCCGCCGTGCGCTGGGGTCGCATGAACAGCGCTTACCATTTCGAAACTAGGCAATGAGCAGAGACCCACAAGTGACGACGGCGTCAGCAGCTCGTGGTCAGGGGTTGGTTCAGCCGTTAACTGCGCCACTGACTCCATTCGTTGACGCCCTGCCGGTGCCGCGGCGCCTGATCGCGGCAGAGTACCAGAGTCAGCTCACGGTGCGGATCCGTACCGCGACGCATCGCTTCCACCGTGACCTGCCCGAGTCGAGGATCTGGGGCTACGACGGGACGGTCCCCGGGCCGACGATCGAGGCCGAGCGCGGAAAACCTGTCATGGTCGAGTGGCGCAACGAACTCGAAGGCCCGCTGCCGGTGGTAGAGACGGTTGCTCCCAAGCACGTCGACAGTGACGACGTCCCTGTTCAGTGCCTGCCTGGCCTGAGCGGCGGCACGCCCGACCCACGTGCGGGCGCGCTTTCCGGCCACGCGGTGGTGCATCTGCACGGTGGTCTCACCCCGGCATCGTTTGACGGGTGGGCTGAGAACCTGTTTGCTCCCGGCCAACCAGCGGTCTTTCACTACCCCATGAACCAACGCGCGGCGTTGCTCTGGTACCACGACCACGTGATGGGAGTGACCAAGTTCGACGTTTACGCCGGCCTGGCGGGCCTGTGGATCGTACGGGATGAACGCGAGCGCGAGTTGGGGTTACCCGAAGGTCCGCCGTTCGAGGTACCGCTGTTGATTCAGGACCGCAACTTCAACCTCGACGACCGCGGACGGCTGACCGGACAGTTGGTCCACAAGACCGACCCGGACGTAATGGAAGCCTTCGCGCCGTTTACCGTCGTTAACGGCAAAGTGTGGCCCATCCTCGACGTGCAGCCGGCCACTTACCGCCTTCGCGTTATCAACGGGTCCAACGCGCGCACGTACCGGCTGGTGCTGCTCCGCGACGGCAACTCCGAGCTCGAGCGAGTCACTCAAATAGGGACCGATCATGGGCTGCTCCCGACGCCCGTCCGCCTGCCATCGGACGGACTCGTTCTTGCGTCAGCCGAGCGGGCCGATTTGCTTGTCGACTTCTCCGACCTCGAGCCCGGCAGCGAGCTCATCCTGCTCAACACCGCCTCGGCGCCTTTCGATGGCGCTTCTTTTCCCGCGGCGAGGGCGCTGGAAGCTGCCAGTCTCGATGGACTGCTCCCCTTTCCGCAGACTATGTGCTTCAGAGTGATCCCGGGCCCGAGCGCATCGCGAAGCATTCCGACGGTGCTTGCCACCGACTACGCGCCGCCGCCGCCGGAGGAGCTGGCGGATGCGCCGCGCAGAGCGATTGCGCTTGTCGAGCGCGAGGTCGAGGGCCAAGCCAACATGCTCACGATGCGCGAGCTCAGGATTGTCGAGGACGACCATGCGGGACCGTTGGTCACCGTCACCACTGGCGAGCGAATCACCCGGTACCGCGCGGTCGCCGCTCATTTCGAGGACGTGACGACGTTTTTTCCAATGCTCGGCCAGTTTGAAGTCTGGCAGTTGATTAACCTGACCGGCGACACGCATCCGATCCACGTCCATCTCGACCCCTTCCAAATCCTCGCGCGGCACCCGATCCGCTATCAGATCCCTGACGCCGGCATCGAAGACGTCGACATCACCGCCTCGGTCATACTCGGGCGGGACCCCGAAGACGAACTCGGCCACGCGATCGACGACAACGAACGCGGACTAAAGGACACGATCCGCGTCAATCCCAACGAGATCGTCGAGATCGCCGTTCGCTTCACCACCTATAGCGGTCGGTACATGTATCACTGCCACATCCTGGAGCACGAGGACCGTGACATGATGCGCCCCTTTGTAACCATGGCCCCGGACCTTATGCCCTTTATGGCCTGACCCGGGCCGTCGGACGGCTAGCGCAGCCCGGCTCTAGCAAACTCGTCCGGCTTCAGGTCGATTTTCTCGCGCGCGATCTCACGAACGGTCTTTCTGGTGGCGAGGACTGCGTATGGTCAGGATCCCAATGCGCCCGCGAACTTCAAAACCGCTGGCCGGCATCCTTGGCGATGTCGACGGACGGATCGTTCCCGCGCCCCCGCCAGTCATGAATCAGGGCAGTCAACGCCGACCGGTCATTTCGTAACTGACCGCAGTCGGGCGGCTCACCGAACGACCGCTCCGACGGCTTAACTGACGGCATAGGAGCAAGAAGGCGCGGCAGTCGGACGAGATAGCCACCCGGCCTCTAACACCGCGAAGACGGGGAGCTTCGGCGTGGGAACTACAGTCCCAACGGCGGGTCCTGGTAGCAATTACCGCCCGAGTCAATCAGCCAGTATAAAGAGGGCATCGATCTTTCGTCATTCGTCCCGTCTACGACCGTGAGGTCGAGGTCCCTAGCCACAGTTGGCTGCACAACGTATCGACGACAGCCCCCGATGGATACTCGATAGCGGCCAGGGGGAATGACCACCGAGTAGATGCCGTTGTTATCGGTTGTGGCGCTGACCTCCGGATCAAATAAGCCTATCGGCTTGAAGGTGATCCGCCGATTGGGAGCGACCCGCTCGGAAGGGCAACCACTGCTGTAGTACGGGACCGTCTCAAGACCGTCGCAGACGTAGATCATCCCTCCCAGTTGGGCGCCTGGACGGGGCACCGTGGTGATCCGGGTCAGTACCGACCCTCCAAGATATCCGGCCGTAACCATGAGTAGGAAAAAGAGGCAGATCCAGGCATACCTACCTCTACGGATGGCGAACCGCGACAAGGCCACGTATTTATGACGAGGACCACCCCTTGTTCTTGATGTATTTCCATTGAATTGCCTGCTTGGATATTGGCACCACCCGCTCTGCGCCGTTTGATCGGCGCTGCCGTCTTCCATTTCACGCGACAGTGGACTAGGCGAATCCTGAGTGCGGCCTGGCCAAATAGTTATTGACAAGGTAGGGCGAGTGGCGGATTCGCGTTGAGAGGTCTGGCAGGCAACCGCGGGCGGCCGTCCTATCGGCGCGAAAGACAAGCGGCCCGCAAGCCGCGCGGCCTTCTTCTCGACAAGGAGCTGCCTGAGGCCGTCGAGATGCTGCAGAAACTCCTCCCGAATCGCAACGGGCTTCTCCTCCAACGTCGTGGCGATTCCACGAATCGATGACTCCGGCCAAAACCGAACGGATGGCTCGTTCGTCTTGGGTCGTCATCTCTCTCCTTGCTTCGATCCTGATGGGTCCCATCCAGTGCCCTGTTCGCTCGCGGGTTCCCAGGTCCTGACCGGCAACGACAGCAGGCCCCGAAAGACCGGGATGGACTTCCATTCGAGGTGCTCACTCGCGAGTTCCAGGTACGAGCGTCGTGCCAGCAGAGAGTTGATCGCGATCTGAGATTCGGCTCGAGCGAGCGCCGCTCCCAGGCAAAAGTGGATACCGTGGCCTAGCTCCAGGTGGCGGTTGGGCACTCGCTCGATATCGAGCCGGTCGGGCTCTGGAAATTGAGCCGGATCGCGGTTGGCCGCACCGATCACCATGAACACCGTCTGACCGGAGCCGATCAAGGTCTCGCCGATCTGAAGGTCGCCTGTCGAACGTACGCCACGGAGCTGGACCGCTCCGTCGTAGCGCATCAGCTCCTCGACGGCGCTCGTTACCAGGCTGGGCCGCGCCCGCAACTTGCCGAGCTGGTCGGAGTGCTGAAGCAGCGCCAGCATTCCGTTCGCGATGGTGTCCGTGGTCGTTTCGTGCCCGTTCATGAGCAAGAGGATGGCGTTCGCGAGTAGCTCCTCCTCGTCCAGCCGGCTTCCCTCGGTCTCCGCCTCGACCAGCGCACTCATGATGCTGCCGTCGGGACTGCGCCGAAGGTGCGCGGCGAGCTCCCGAAAGTAGTCCAGCAATGCCCGGACACTCTCGCGCGCTCGCCCTTCCGCCTCGGTCGCGCCCGCAGAGTATGCGATCACATCATCTGACCACCGCTTGAACTGCTCCAGATCTGCACTGGGCAGGCTCAGGATTTCACTGATGACCATCACCGGCAGCGGATAAGCAAGGTTAGCGATGACGTCCAACTCGTGACGCCCGTCGATCGCGTCGAGCAGTTCGTCCACGATCGCCTGGATCCGCTGCCGCATAGCCTCGACCCGGCGGGGCGTGAAAGCGCGATTGGCGAGGGCCCGTAGCCTCGTATGCCGCGGCGGCTCTGAGAAGAGCATCATCCGCGACAGAACCCGACGGAGGGGATCCTCCGCCTCGACCTTGAGGTCTCCGGCGCCGCGCGCCAGTCGAGGTTCGGCGAGAGCCGCGGCGACATCGGCGTATCGAGTCAACAGCCAGACTTCGTGCTCCTCGTCCCAGTGCACCGGATCGCTCCTGCGCAGGGTGGCGTAAGCCGGATAGGGATTTCGGTAGAACTCGGGTGTAAACAGACTAGGCAGTTGGTCCCGTGGTTTCACGGTCGGGCTCACGATGCAATCGTGAGCCCCGCGGGCATCGCGCACAAGGGGGTCTGCTCCACGCTGCGGCGGGAGAGGCCCTTCTGCAGCAGAGCCGCGTAGGCGGCCTGAACCGATTGGGGCGTCGTATTTCCCATGCCGAAGTCCTCGCCGAATTGAAGTACTGCTCCCGTTGTTCAACGATGCTGGCGATCTGTCTCGCCTTCGTTAGGACAAGGGGTGCGTGGCGGGAGCCGACCGGGATGAGGTGCCTTAGATAAGACGCGCTTGGCCTGATGACCCGACCGCAGATCCGCGTAGCTGGTGACCCTCTCCCTGACCGGCTCGCTGACCCAGGTCTGAGGTGAGCCTACACAAGGGCTCACGATTTCGTCAGCGGCGTCCCATTACGCACTGAGGCTACGACATCTAGGATCGCTTGACTGGCCTGCGCAGCGCCGATCCTATCGTCGATGACGCCTGGGTGATCGGTATCAGGCAGAACCCTGTGAGCGCTGTTGGTCGAAAGACCGGCCAATTTGTCCTGCAGTGGAAGCCACCCGGCCTGAGCCCCTTTGGCAGCTGTAATAACAATCAATGGCCGATCGCCGATGGTGGGCCAGTGAAGACTTCGTTCGGCTGCGAGTCGAGCATGACCATTCCGGCGACCTGATCCGGGTAGCGGGCGGCGAAGATCCTCGCGTAGGCGCCCCCTGTCGAGTGACCGACCAGGACATAGGGGCCCGGGATTTGTGCGTGATCCAGCAAGGTGTGCAGGTCGGTGGCAACGGCTACACCGTCCTGCGGACTCACTGGTGGGTCGCTCCAGCCTTGGCCCGCACGGTCGTAAACGCAGACGGTGGTGTTCTGCGCAACGGCTGGCGCAATCCAGCCTCCCCAATAGGTGGAGGCTTCAGCCAAGCCGGATACCAGCACGACTGTGGGGCTGCCCGAGCCGGTGCAGTGGACATATAGGCGTCGCCCGCCGACGTCGATCAGGTGGCCGGGCATCGCAGTGGAGCTGCGGTCGACCTGTTCTTGAACCGTCTCGTAGCTGCCTGCGACCCCGGCAATGACGAGCGCGCCGAAGAGCGGGTAAAGCATCAACTGGCGCGTGAGGCTGCGCAGGTGCCTGCGTGCCTGCATCGTCATCCAGACAGCAAGAGCGATCAAGGCCGGCGGCCAGATCCACCCGAGTACATTGAACGCGTTGGCGTCAGGCCTGAAAATCACGAGGCTGGCGCCAGCGAGGGCCATAAGCGCGGCCGGCACTACTGCCCACTGCTGGGGTTGATCGGTCCAACGTATCGAGAGCACCGCCAACAACGCCCAGCCGAGAGCCCATCCGAGCAGCGCTGTACCCATGATCACATGTTCCTGTGCTCCTCCGAACGGGCCGATGACGAGCACGAGGGCGACAACGAATCCGGTGATCATGGATCCGGCGACAATCAGACCGACATGACCCTTGCGGATCGGCCTATCTGGAGGGTCCATCTCATGATCGCGTTGTTTGCGATCCATGCTCGTCAATCTATATTGTCGATGCGGATAGACGCTGACCTGGGCCTCTTCGGGATTTTGACAAGCCGCGGCCCTCGATAATGCGCCAGAAAGGGAATGGGCGCCAGAACGGCGAAGAGCATGTAGCGCTTGCTGAGTAAGGGAGAAGATGGCTCCGACCAAAGACCCTCACGTAGCCGCGGAACCGTCTCGCCCTCCCGCAGTGATTCTCATCGTTGCCTCTAGAGATCGCGAGCGGGCGACCGTTTTGGGCCACCTTCGCCGGCGGTACCGAGAGGATTACGACATTCACGCCGAAGGCTCAACGACCATGGCACTCCAGCGGTTGAAGAGCCTTCGCGACGATGGCCGTGACCTGGCGATCATTCTTGTCAACTGGCAGTTGTCTGACGGCAAGGGCATCGAACTCCTGTCTCAGGCTCAGACCTACCACCCTGACGCAATGAGGGCACTTCTCGTGAGCCGAAGTGGCGCGTACGGGGCCGATCCAGCGTTAGCCGATGAGTATGCGCGAGCAGCCACCTTGGGCGAAGCCCACCGGATCGTGCCCGGACCGGGGATCGAGACGGACGAGCAATTCAACCTCGCCATCCAAGAGCTTCTTTACGAGTGGGCCCGACACAACCAACCGCGATTCGAGGTCATCCGAATAGTTGGGGACCGCTGGTCGGAGGCCTCCCATGGGTTCCGTGATCACCTTGAGCGCGGCGCGATTCCGTACGGTTTCTACGAACCCGACTCAACTGAAGGTAGAGCACTTCTTAAGCACGCTGGCACGACCGGTCCCTTGCCGATCGCAATCCTCCACGACGGACGGGTTTTCGTACAGCCCACCGCGATCGAAATCATCGAAGCGCTAGGAATGAACGCAGCCGAACCGGTGCCCTCTACGGTTGACGTCGCCGTGATCGGTGCGGGACCCGCCGGGCTTGCGGCTGCGGTCTACGCAGCGTCCGAAGGCCTGGAGGTTGTAGTTATCGAGGCCGAGGTATTCGGAGGCCAATCCGGAACGACTTCACTGATCCGCAACTACCTTGGCTTTCCGAATGGACTCAGTGGGGCTGATCTAGCGCAACGTGCTTATGAGCAGGCGCGCTCCTTTGGCGCGCAATTTCTTATCGCCAGACGAGTGATCGACCTACGCGCCGATGGTGACCTGCGGATCCTGACCCTGGAAGAGGCGTTCGGAGTCGATCCGCACAGGCCTCTGCCCCGGGTACCGGCTAAGGCGGAGGTGCGCAGCCGCGCTGTCGTGCTGGCCACGGGCGTCTCCTATCGACGCATCGGGATCGAGAGCGTCGATGCTCTGATCGGGCGCGGGGTCTTCTATGGGGCCGCAACGACCGAGGCTCCGGCGATGCGAGGTGAGGAGGTTTTCGTAATCGGCGGGGCGAACTCGGCCGGACAGGCCGCCCTTTACCTAGGACGATTCGCAGCCAAAGTCACTGTTCTTGTTCGCGGCTCTGCATTGGCCGAGGGTATGTCTGACTACCTGGTTCGCGAGATAGAAGCGTCACCCAATATCAGAGTCCGTCTGAACTGCGAGGTAGTCGGCGCGCATGGCGATCAGCGTCTGCGGTCACTGATCTTGAGAGACCGGGTCGGCGGCGCGACCGAGGAGGGCGCGGCGGTGGCTATTTTCATTCTGATCGGCGCCGAGCCAAGGACGGCCTGGTTGCCGCCCGGGCTCGAGCGGGACGAGCGCGGATTCATCTTGACCGGATCCCGCCTATCGTCGACGAGCCCTGACGCAAAGCAGTTCGCGTTCGGAACGAGTCTGCCTGGCGTTTTCGCGGTAGGCGACGTTCGAGCGGGCGCCGCCCAGCGAGTCGCATCAGCCGTAGGAGAAGGTTCGGTAGCGATCCGCGATATCCATGCGTACCTCGGGCGACTGCACAGCACATCTTTACGACCGCCGGCTTCGACCCAGATTCATTTTTGACAGCAACCGTGACAGCAACGCCGGCCAACGTTGGCGAACGCTCGCGAACGATGCGCCCGCGAACTTCAAACCCTGGACGCTGGTGGACAACGAGGACCGTGGCAGACGCCGATGGACGGCCAGCTCGCCAGAGCAAGGCCCGCGACCGCCGAGGGCCGATCAGCGCGCTGACCCCAGCGGTTTAGCCGAACGTAAAGCAGTAGGCTTCAGCCCCAGCGTCGAGGAATTCGATCTCGAAGGTGCGATCCTCAATGGTGGCCCGCTGGCGGATCAGCTGGTAGAGCCGCTGATCATCCGCAGTTCCCTGCCCTTGGCCGTCAACGTCGTTTCCATGGGCTGCGCCAACCGGCTCGCCGTCGATAAAGACTCGAAACCGCACCGAAGCGGCAGCTTTCGGCGGTCCCATGACGAGGTTGACGTCGCGGGCATGAAAGCGAAAGGCGATCCGACCGTTCGCCTCGCTTAGAACCGCTGCCCGCCCCGTGATCGTCCAATCCCCTGACAGGGCCCAATCGTTCAGGTTCAGGCGGCTGGGAACGGTGTATGCGCGACGCTTATTCGGGACCGCGCCGCCGGGCGAGGCAAAACCCTCGGCCTGTTCGTAGCCGGTGTAGGTCTCTCCCGACTCGAGGGTGCTCCATTCGGCGGCGACCTCGGTTCCCTCCGGTTGGACAGTCACCAGGTCATCGTGGAATCCGCTGAATCCCGCGTCCGCGAGCAACTGCTGAAGGATCATCTCCGACATCTCGTAGGCGCCCTCGCCGAAGTGATGGGCTCGGATTCGTCCCTGGGCATCCGCGAGATAGAGCCCCGGCCAGTAGTTGTTGTCGAACGCCCGCCAGACCCCGTAGTTGGTGTCGACCGCGATTGGGTATTCGACCCCCAGTGCTTTTGCTTGCTTGCGGACGTTGTCGATGTCTCCCTCAAACGGAAATTCCGGCGTATGAACGCCGATCACCACCAGACCT
>WNGI01014286.1_pt1 | contig 14383 bp, 23 predicted proteins | sample 5400621 | NCBI WGS metagenome assembly WNGI01 (sample SAMN13153374, study PRJNA577476) | soil metagenome | isolation source: 20 cm soil or saprolite under Garry oak tree replicate 1 | place: USA:California | collected 2016-06-15
AACGTCACGTCACGTCACGCTCCATGCCGCAAGACCAGCCACAGACGATCAGCGTCACCGATCTCGACATCGCGCAGCTCGCAGACGTCAAGAAACAGCTCGAGGAGGTGCGTGTCATTGAGACTGGAGCGATTATTTTCTCACATCTTCCGCATCCTTAGGAGCTCAACCACTTGACCAATTCGTTCGCGCAGCTAAAACAGGCACAAGCAAAGTTCAAGACATGTATAAAGAATGTTGAGGACGTCAAACCTCAGAATAAAGGCATGATTCTGTCCGGTTAATATGCATAAATCATTCACATCGCTTAGACAAAACAATCCTGGTCCCGCTGACCAACTCGCTTTATGTACCCGGCAAACTGTGCGATGTAGACTACGTCATAGTAGATGTCGGTACAGGGTACTACGTGCGAAAAGTACGTTCTCGCCTGCTTTCCAAACCATTCCAGCAACGAAACATCAAATTCAGACGCGAAAACAAGCCATAAAGCACTACACAGACAAGGTTGGATATATACAAACGAACATCGACTCGTTAGAAGAAACCATACAAAAGAAGAGAGAAAACATGAATTATCTTATAACTGTGATGCAGTCTAAAATCCAGGCCCAAGCCGGAGGAAAATCATAGGTCCGTCATGAGCAACATCGTCGAACACATCCTTACTCAGGTCTGACGCCAAGGTAGTCGTGGCGCTTATGCTAACTTATACCTTGTACTTGCAAATAGACCTCCATGTTATTGACGTGACTTGGCTTCTAAAAGCTTAGGTTGGCTTCTATAAACGCATTCCTTGCTCCGCGGACGCCACATACAGCCCATGCACGCCCGTCCAAGAAATACAGCTTGAAGCAAGATCGCATCGAATTTCCTACTTCCCATGTACCCATCGGTTTTCCATTAGCGTTTATCGTTCGACAATTCCGATATCCAACGTTGTCTCCCCGATAAGTTGGATGACTGCATCTTGCCACGGTTTGGAGCATCAGTGCCAGGCATCATAATTTTATGCTTCGGCAAAGCTATCAATTTTATACGACCTACTAACACCGCATGTACAATGCAGCGCCTGGGTCCAGAACATTTTCACGTGTTTGATTTCTCCTTATTCAGCCCCAAGTTTCAGTTTCCGCACGGCGATATGGACCGATGCAGCAGCATGGTCCCAGACTTCTGTATCCGTTTCCAAGAAGGTACAATTGGTGTTCAAATCAGATCCAAATCAAAAACTGTATGTGCACATTCGGTATCTCTGACCGTGACGCCGTACAACTCTGCCACATCTCGCAATACTGCATTTGGGCATCGTTGAACCGCAGCAGCAGAAGACCACATACCCCGTGTTTGGGAAAGTCAAATCTACCAGCTCATAGGAAGCTATCATTCGGTGATGTCGCCGTGGACCGCTGAAGCCTGAGAAAAGCCCACAGCAGCATGATTCAAACACACGAATCCAGGCGTCTAGCGCTTAGCAGTCACAAAACGCGACGCGACGCGTACATCAGCAGAAGCTGGCAGTTTTGATGCAAGAGAAAATAATGTAATCATTTTATGCGATTATGAGAGCATTTACTTAACAGAAGACACCAACAACTGGTGCGACGATGTAGGATGCCGTCCATGCCGGGCACATATCGCGTGAAAAAAATACGACAACGAAAGATTTCGCGACTACAGACACCGGACGGTAGAACATCCCGAGCCATGCTTACAGCACGCCAAGTGTTCCGGTGTAACCCACGTGTCCTCGAACCACGCGAGACTCTGCTAAGTATTACGTATGGATCAGCTGCGCAGTTTCTCAAGTGAGGCGTCTCCTCCGGGATACACTTTTTCTCTGTTGGCCGCTACGCACGCCTTAGCACGGGGCCACTCAAAAAAAGACTTGTTTCCGATAATTAATCCTGAATGCGCGTGAACGGAAATCCAGCTGCTCCCCTCTGACGGTGACGTTATCCAGTAAGCATCATTTGATCCCGTCTGACCTGAAATTTACAAAAAGTCTCGGGAGCAGACGGATCCTTGTCCTTAATTAACATTGCGACGCCTCTCCAATATGGTCCTTACGGCAGAGGTATATGAGATCGCGCACCTCAAACGCGACGGATATCTTCGTTATGATGGAATAAAACAGGATGTATCCCCAAACACGAGGATTTCCCAGTAACAGACCTCCGAATTAGGAATCACCGTCAAGTGCCCTACTGGCCTGGGCATATTTCTCGCCGCCAGATGCGCCAGATACCGCCCTCTACGGCGATTCTTCCCAGGTGTACTGCGCTTTCAATTCAAACATCCGGTGTTCGGGCTCCTGGCGTATCATGCCAACAGCAAAAATTATCTTATAGCTTTGTCGATAGCGCACATATATACGGACCTCTTCTTAATGAAGGCTTCAAAGGAGCACCCCGCGGCAATATTGCATCATGAAGCAGCGCCAATCCACAACTGCGGAGATCATCCAGCTGAACTATAGAGATCCTTCCTGGAAGGGCAAAGAAGTGATAAGCCAGGCTGAGGTACATATCGCCTTGCCATTGGATCCAGAATTGGTCCTCCCAAAGCGTGCTTCGCTTGGGATCATTCTCGTCGCCAACGTATTGTTGCAGGTGAGCATCTGTTCTGCATCTGTAGACCTTCTTACCGTCGAATAGATTTCATTTTTCATCATCATTCCATCGGCCAATGACTATGCACAACATCTTGGAGGAGACTCGACCTTTTCCGGATTGGCAATTGGCATACCTACGATTTTCTCCGGTTTAGCTTTGATTCCGCTCCTGCGGTACGACAGAGGTTAGATGATCTCACATCCGTGCACCTTCCAGCTTAACGCATTTCCCTTGATGTAACAGGCGGCTACACACTGCCCCTTCATGTCAGCTGCGCCTCCTGCATCGTCGGGCATATTCTTTATTCGTTGGCATACAGTACCCACTCCCTGTATCTCATCCTGGTCGGGCGCATAGTAAACGGCTTCGCTTTCTCCATGTTAATGTATTGCAAGCGATACTGTTCAGACGCGCGGATTGTAGGCATCCGGCGAAGAACTACTCTCGCCGCGTTCCTCATCATGGGACAAGGTCTAGGCATGACCGCCAGCCCATTTTTTGGAGGCCTTCTCTCCAAAATCGGGTTCGAAAATACAATCTTCAATGGATATACCAGTCCAGGATGGATTATGGCATGCATATGGTGCATCTTCTGGATTTGCGTAACGGTGTGGTATGAAGACGTTCCTCAAGGCCAAAAATTCCTTCCCTCCATTCCAAAGTCCAAATCTATGGAGAAGATCCGTCAACAACCATCCATGGAAGAAATAATCGAGCTCCCTGCCCCCGAGCCCAAGTTTTCTCTCACGTTACCGCGAATAGGGGTAATAGTATGCATGTGTTGGCTCGCCATGACGTACTTCTTCGTCCTCGGAGCTTGGGAGTCCAATATACCCGTCTTCGGTTCCGCTGATAGACACCTCCATTGGTCACCCTTTGCATCGGGAAACTTCATTGCTTTGGGGGGAGCTGCAGCATTTCCATTCTTTATCCTGAACATATACCTGGCCCGTCGCATCGAGGATCGGAAAATGCTAGCCTTTGGGACCAGTCTGGGCGTCGTTGCGCTATTCATCTTCCTCGCACTTTTGGAAACAGACAATGTGAACTATGGTAGCATATTTGTCTGCTGGTGGGCTGTTGTTCTAGGGTTCAACACGGCTTTTACCGTGCCAGTCAGTTTGCTGAGCAAGCAATTTCCGCCATCATGGAATAACAAGACATCGATCATGGTGCAGTGTAGCACTTTTATCGGGAGAGTATCAGGGGCGGTATTAGGTGGCAGTGGCGTGCGCATCGGCATGCGTACGTACATCAGTGTTGAAATTGCTCTTGCCGGAATAGGCACACTTCTTTACATCGTCCTTTGGCGCGAGCTGAAAACCAAACGCGGTTAACTGTGACCGTAAAGGAAAGCTTTGGACTTGTACCAGTATGCTAATTTAGAGTATCCCACTGCTGTATTCTGAAACCTTTGTATCTATTAGTTATTCACTCGCCGTTCTGGCGCCGCCACACTCTCACTTGTGACGTGGGTGTTTGAAGTTTTACCTCTGTTTGAGATTTAACATGTTCTGTCGATGGTATCCATTCCAGCGATTTTCACGTTTATTTTTGACCAATTGACGGATGAGCTTGAAAAGTACCGAACCAGGATTCAACAGTTGAATCGGGCGCCTGAATATCGCGCAGCGCAGCGATTGTCAGTCGGACGTTGGCTCAGCGACTACTGATCTTGACTCTACGTACCAAAATCTTCAATGTTACTCCTCTGGGTTTATTTTTATCATATCTTGGGGGGATAGATAAAACACGGAGGCTTTAGCCAAACAAGGCTCGCTCACTCTGATTGGTCCGATCGTCATATGACAGCCATTTTCCAACTCTAAGTCATTCCTTCTCATCGCTGCTATGCCTGCTGAAGTCTCCATTGAAATACAAGCCTCGAAGGAGGGGGAAGATGCAAAAAGGCTCAAGGCGACGAGACAAGGTATGTACTACTTACTGTTTTTACGGTATTCTCTAAATTCCGCTCCTAACGACACTTCTCAGTCGAATTCTATTTCGCGGATTCGAATCTTCCATATGACAAGTAATTATTGTTTCTAGCAGTCTCATGACCATTCTAAACATGAGATTCCTAAAGGTTTATGTGGACGCTATACTCGAAAGACCCAGACCATTGGGTTCCTATTGAAACAATAGCATCGTTCAAGCGCATGCTTGAATTTGAACCTCTCGGCGTTGAGTGGGTTACGGAAGCACTGAAACTCAGTGATTTCCTCGAGGTGAACGAAGCGAAAACAAAAGTTAGGCGCAAGACAGAGGTGACGGAGCCCAGGGATCAATTCCAGCGGAGCATCTATGCTGTACGTTTCTTCGTCCTATTCAGTGCGCTAATCTCATTGCTCTTCTGCTCAGAAAGGACTCGGAGAAGAAACCTCCACCTTGCAAACCGAGCTTGAAGAATATTTCAACAAATTTGGTCGCGTAAATGCGGTTCGCATGCGCAGAGACCAGGATAAAAAGTTCAAGGTTTAAATTAATGCGATTCGGCACGGAATGTATAATCACCATATGCGCAGGGGTCCGTTTTTGTCGAATTCTCCGATTTCAGCACTGTCGAAAAATTCCTAAAGGAAGATTCCAAGCCGACTTGGAACGGAACTGAGCTGATTACCATGTCAAAGTAGATATTCAACTTCGCCTTATTTTTCGAATGACTCATATACTAATTCAGGGAGGCTTATTGTGACATGAAGATCAAAGAAAAGGGCCTCAAAGGCAAAGCAGCTGAAAATCGCAAAGAGGCGATGAATAACCGAGGTTTTAATGCCTTCCGTTTAATGGGACTTGGTACAAAGGGCGCATCCTCGAGCAACGACGGAGAAAAAGAGGTACTACTGGATTTCTTAGGCCACAAAATCCGCATACACAAGGACGAGAGTGGAAATGGGACCGTCAAAGAAGAAGACGTTCCCTTTGTGCGTGGCGCAACACTCAGATTTGACGGTTGTGAAGGGTCGCTATCGTGGCCTGATATCAAGGTAACACGGTCGCCCTTCTAATCGTTACGATATTAACTGGGATTTACAGGAACCAATTAGGCAAAAGTTCGATGGGAAAGCGCCTTTCATCAAGTATACCAATGGTGACGACTGGGGTCTAGTCGGGTTCCACAAGGTTCTTTCTGAAGAAGATATCACCACGGTTAAAGAAGCCGTCAAAACTCTCAATTCAAAAGAAATCACCTGGTCTCTCCCGGACGGTATGTCCCATGTTTAATCCATTTCTTCTATCCTGACTTGCCTTCTATAGAGGAGTTAGAGAAAACATTCCAGATTGAACGCGCGCAAACAGCTGTTCGCAATGCCTTCTCTCAACAAGATCGTGGCGCGCAAAGGGGGGGCAGAGGAGGAAGGCGAGGCGGTCGAGGCGGTCGAGTTGGTCGCGGTGGTCGCGGTGGGCGTGGCGGTGGTGGCAGGAGAGATGGTAAATTTGCTTCAGCAGGGGCGGGGGAAGCTCAGGCAGGGGAGAAGAGAAAACGTGCGGTAGAGCCTGACGGTGCGGCAGGCGCTGGTACTCGAGGAACAAACGCACCTCCTATGTTGCAAACTGCGAAGAAGATCAAAACAAACGATGGTGAGGCGTCCTAGCTGTTTCAAAAAAGTGAAATTTGGCCGCGTGTCGACCCGACACCTGTACTTTTACCCCTGCTATTGTTGGTGTATGCAGACGATAGGTGTAGTATCTGTTATTTGACGCGCAGCGTGTAACGTAAACAGTTGAAATGACTGTAATGTAACCTGGGGAATCTCAGGCACCACGGATTGGGGGTTTAGTAAGTATGGTTGGAACAATTCAACTATCGAGGCTACGTAAAGAAGGTCGGATATTCTTGTAGTCTGTTCACATGAAGTGCGGCGGTTTACGCGCTAGAAGAAGAAGCTGACGACGAAGCATTCGTCCCGGCGATCTTAGTTTGCTCTGCGTATTCAACTTTCGCTTGCTCTGTCGAGTCGAATCTCGACGAGTAACCAGCTGGTTTCCATCCACGCGAATTCCAGGGACGACAATTCGCGTCATTGTACATCTGTCTCGAATGTGAGGCCAAGACCGAAAGAGATACTCGAATTTATACGCACGTCATCAACGCCCTCAAGTGACAGATTGGCTGATTCATAGACAAACAGGTATACAAACACAGCTCCCGCGAGATTACAAGCTAATATTGCAGTCGTCAATGACATTCTCTCCATTCATTTGCTGTTACGGTGACTGACCGGCAAAAATAAATCCGTACCGGAAATGAATCGCGGACGTTATAAAGGGAGTGAAGAAGGCGAGCAAGAAGTTCCACAGCCTGTATAATATTAGGTAGTAAAATAGGCCGATAGGACCACTCACCAGTTCGACGCCGTTGCCAGGGCTGCTTGCTTAGCTCTGGTGCGAGTGGGGAATGTTTCTCCAATAAGAATCCAGACGCCCCTGATGGCGTTCGTCATCTCTACAGACCAAGAATACGCATCTCAGAACTTACGGAGCCCAAGTCATGGCAAATCCGAGGATGAACATGCACGCGCTGACGATCATGACTGTTCAACCAGAATCAACATCAATCAAGTTCCTCAAAATGGGGTCCTACGTTTTCCAATGCTTCGATCGGTTGCGGGGTCCCTTGCCGTTCCCGCTGCGGCGAAAACAAAAAGCCAAAGTGATTGCCAGATGCCGCCATAAATCAGAGGTAAGCGTCGCCCAAACTATCAATGCCATTAGCGCGAAGCTGGAACATGCCAGTATGAGAGTGACCTTTTCCATCACATAAAGTCCACCGAAAGTACACACAACATTGACCGCTCCCAGGATAATCTGTGTAACATACGGATCGACGATTCCAACGGAACTAAATATAGTTGCACCATAATAGAAGAAATAGTTGGCTCCAGTGAGCTGTTGGAAAGATTGCAGTGCCATGCCTGGAATTTCATGAGTCATGGAAATTAGAAGTGGAAATATATCTGACCCATAAAAGTTCTATACAAAACTTTGTGCTTGAGCTTAAAGCAATCAATCCAGCCTCCACGAGTTGCGCGTTCCTGCTCCCAGTGGTCACACATTTTATTCACTTCAGCGGAAACCAATTTGTTTTCTTCCAAATGTGATATAGAAAGGCCATGTGCCTTGGCAATCGAGATTTTCGCCTCTTCTATACGCCCGCGAGTGACAAGCCACCTATGGCTACTAAGCAGAATCATCATACACATAGAAAATATCAGACCTTGGACTCTCTGGCATGAAGATAATGCCAAGCGACAGAAGACCCGGCCATATCATGCCGATACCAACAACGGTACGCCAAGATTTTGCACCGGGCATGTGGCGAGTTCCAATGGAAATGCAATCTGTCCGAGTCCATGGCATCTAGATACGTCTGCAATTTTTTGTGAAACAAACGTACACGCAACGAGGATGCCAAGCGTGATGAATAGCTGATAAGTGGCCGTTAATGTACCACGGATGTTTGCGGGGGCGGTCTCGGCTTGGTACTGTTGGCAGCATCGTTAAATAGCGGACGCATATATGCATCAAATTGACTTGCCAAAGGTACTGCGGCACTGAGTGCGCCAACTCCGAAACCGCTGATGAGGCGGCCGACCGCGAATTGCTGCCAAACGCGTATCGTCGCCAGTTGTATTGCAACGCCGATCAAGAAGACAAAACATTCGATAACCATAGCTCGACGTCTTCCAAGCAGATCGGCCACGCTGAGGGAAATGAAATTTTTGACAAGTACCACGAGGATTCAACATACGGGGCACCGATTAAAGCTCCTACAAGGGTGCATGATGGCTACATAGCCTATTGGCATACCATGCCTAACCTGCATTCAGAAAAAGGGTATAAATATATGCGTGATAGAAACGCACACATAGAAAAGCGGCATCGTCGACTAGTGGTGGGCGGAAATTACAGAGGGGCGATCTAGTATTTAACCCCAACTTTCAGGAGCACTGGGGCACTTTTTTGCTTCTCGTCGGCCGCCCGGTCCCGATTAATCTTTTGCAAGTTGTATGCGCTTCTGCAACGTTGTTGCCGACGAGGGGTCGAAAGGCCCGAGCCGGAGATTCCGGAAAGCATCCAAGCGTTGACAAGCTTTGCCGACGTCGTGTGTTCACATTCAACAATCGACGTCACGAGTAATTACAACGCTTAACATGCCAGCCCCTACGTGGAGCAGAGTCAATTGGATGAGGGGTTCAGGGGCAACTTGGACGCGTAGCGCGTGTAGGCGATTGCCTCTGAGAAGGAAAAGTTTGAGTATACACAGTTCACTACTATCGCGTAACAGCTTGAAAACCCCTGCCGGTCTATGCCCAACAGAAACGAATGAAAACAGATGGAAAAAGCATCAAAGCAAGTTGCTTGAGCACTATACTTTGGAAAGCCTGATTTTCCAAGGTATATAGTTCAGCGGTTAAAAGTTTCAACTGGAAACATGTAGCGCTTGCCAACGACCCGTTCGATAAAAACTCACCTATTATTTGATGATTTCGTATAAGGGACCATCTGAAGATTTCATCTCGCTTAGTAACAGTTGGCGAGGCTTGACACATTAATTGACCTTTCTTCCCCCTTGACTTGGAGGAAGAAAATCCATGTCTGGCCGTTTGAAAGTTAAAAGCGTACTTGATCATTCCTTCAAAGTTGATCAGAGGAATGCCAAATACGAAAGGCTTTCACGGACTGTGTCATTTTTGCCAGAGCCATGGCCTGAGTGATGGTTCTGGCATGCGCGGGTCCAACTGGCTGCCCCCGTTAATCTGGCGCTTGGGTTCAACAAGAAAAAAACGTGGCCATTCGCAAACTTGAATGCAAATGTTCTATCTCCCCCGGGTGCAAGCAAATGGTCTGAAGTAGCCACGAGTTGAGAGAACTTTGGACAATTGACTCAGAGATAAGATTATCACCTCTATGATGTTTCTCATCCTTGTATCGTATGATAACGCAGTCTGCACTCCCGCTCAGCCATAACTGGCAGCCGGTGCGAGTGTCCACGAATTATATTCCACTGGCCGGAACAAACTTCATTTCTGGGGAAATCACTACATCCAAATCGCAATTCGAGACGATTTTTGCGAGCAATAACAGAACAGCGTCAAGAATCACGCGTGATCCTGACTCGGTTCATATTAGACGATGTTCATGTCTTATTCATGGTAGAACCGTACACTTACATCCGTGTTGATACGTTGGTAGATCTCTAGAATTCGACTTCTTGACCACGCCAAGTCTTTCAGTTTCTTCGTAGTAGTTATGACTGAGAAGCTAATCATATAGAAGTAGATAAGGTTGTCGGAGCTGAGAGGACATCGAAAATGAAGTGACGCACAGACTTTTTGGCACCACTCAGGATCTCCTCCGACGCCTTGCCATGTCCCATAGTAGACACCATCTCATGTTCCGCTTCTTCGATTCTTTCGAGTTCCTCCTTGAGTAAACTGAGGTTTTGTAACGCCATCCTCATATCGACCGTGCTGTCTTTCGTGATATGCTTTCGTTTGCTTCAAAGTTCAGACATTCCTAATGATATGTAGGAGAAGTAATGGGAGACACGGTGCAGTAGCTAGTAGTGCGCGTGACGTCACTCGTCACGAGTCGTTACACCCAATTTAGCTGGCACGAGCACTATCATGCCTACGCGTTCGCAGAGGTATTCTAATAAAAAGCACAATCAGCCTGGCCCAAGTCAAGCCCCGCTGCTTCAAGACGCGGAAGATGACGATGTAAACGAGGAAGCTGATGTAAACATGGACGAAGATGTCTACGTCGGGAACGAGGAGTTGGTGAGCGCCGTCGAGGCTCGCAATATATCCCCATCAACAATAATATATTTCATAGGAAGTGAATCGCAAAGCCGCGGACCTTGTTCGCCTTGCGCTTTTCTCCGAACAGCGCCGCGCTGCTTTGCGGCGCGATGAAATATTGAAAAAAGGTACCCTTGTCTTAGCGCGACGTGAACGCGATGGTGATACTGAATACCTATTCATCAGTCCTCGGCCCTAACACGCGCTTGTTCAACCGAGTTTTTGCTCGAGCGAACCAGTTGCTGAGTAAGACGTTCGGGATGCAGCTTGTCGAGTTACCGACGCGTGCGAATATAAGTCAAGACCAAAACGGCGCAGATGATGATCTGGAGGAAGCGCGACAGGCTACGGGAATACGCAAAAAAGGTAGCTTCTAGTCTATTTCCCTAGTCCTTAAAGCTCATTTCGCCATGAATAGCTGCTGCTTCTGGATCCAAGACATATATGTTGCGATCCGTTCTTGATCCTCGGCTAATAGAGGCCGCTGCACAGACAGACGAGGATATACACGAGGAAGAGGCTAAAGAAGCCCCCTCGGACGAAGAGAACGACGATTTCTCGGAAGGTGGCTATACACCTCGGTATTACGGAAGTATCATTTCATGGAGTCGCGGCGAACAGCCGGGCCCCATTGGCATCCTATACGTGGTGCTGGCAATCATTTTGGTGAATGGCCGCGTCATTCCTGATAGTATGTCCGTATCACAGCTCAGGCGGTGGATACTAACACCTTTTTCAAGCGGACTTGCGAGGGAACCTAAAGCGCTTCCGACTACCTATGGGCGGCGAAGTCCCCTTCAGCGCCCTTTCGACGCACAAAGCGGTCTCAATTGATCAATATCTCAACACACTGATACGACAGAACTACATCGACAGAGAACAGGTTGGTGAAAAACCTGGCAAGAATAAAGGAAATAAGCGTGGCCGCCTTGCCACGCAGGCAGCTCAAGAAGAGGAAGATGGTGTCGCATATCAGTGGCGCTGGGGTCCCAGAGCTTACTGCGAAGTTGGGGAGAAGGCGATTGCCAGGTTCGTTGCCGAGGTTATGGTCGGTGATCGGATGGAAGCGGATGTCGATGAAGAGGAAGAAGGCAGAGTTGGTTCGTCTCGTAGAGGACGCGGAAAAGGACGCGACGATATGGAAGCCAAGGTCGAAAAGATGTTGGAAGGCATTGAGAGAGCGGCGGGAGGAAACTTGACTGATCTCCGATGAAGTTCCATTACTAATGCTGCTATACTATACCAATGCATAATCATAGTGCAAAGCGTCGTTCAAATTAAATGGAATCTATTGTACTATAAGTCCATCATCATCCCCATCCTTTGGACCATTCATATGACATTGATGGAAAACCTCGTTAACAGGACAGCGCCTGAATCCTGACCTTGCGAGTCCATCATGCGCACCAGTTTCCAGCCTTGTTGTAGGTGATCCACACGAGCGTAGAAGAATCCTAGCTTATCGTCTGACTTGAATTCTTCGTTCTCCAACACTGTCAGCCTGCAACAAATCAAATCTTGTCCCATGCCCGAAATAATAGCATCACTTACACAACGAATGCGAGGTCGTCCTCCTCAAAATCCCAGCTGACCTTCTCGTCCCACATGGCATCGCCGCCCACGCCAGGTTGATCTACTGCCTCGACTGACCGAGAGCGCCATTCCATGTCTCCACTCGAATAGAATAGCTTTGCACGGATATGAGTGGAGAACGGCTCATTTTTCTTTCCCCGAGGATGCTGCACTGTTGATTATAGGGTCAAAGCTAGTTTCTTCAGTCTAAGATGAAGATCAAACTGACATGAACTGATTCCCGCTATTTCCATCTCAAATCTCATTGGCCTACGCTCGCCTGGTGCTCCTCCTCTGAGATGGGATGGCTTTACTACCCAGCCTTCTGATCCGACAAACATTGCTTCGTTGAGCTGCATGCCATGATCGAAAACTTGCCAATTAAGTGATGCTATATGCGCTCCGCTGCGCCAGAATTGAAGAGGATCATAATTAGACGAATCTATGCGCCTTCCGTTTGGATATATGCGCCGGACATAATATTGAGAGTGAGTAATGACACGTGGAATGAGCGATGGCGTTGAGAGAACCCTTTCGCAACCTGCTTCTGATATATTAATGACGATGTGCTTCGGATCCGTAATATCTGGTAGACGGGGATGAGTATTAGGGGATGAGAATAAAAGAGAAACAACTCTACATTGATCCACCCATCCGTTCTGTGGTTTCATACTGCGCGCGTAGTAACCGTATTCTGCAAGAATCTCAGATATCCGTTTCTGATCATGCTGTTCTTTGTGTCCTGGCCATAAAATGTTTAGAACCGCTTCTTCGTCGGGTTGGTCATGTTCTTCGGGCGAAGGACATTGGGGATCGTTGTCGACCTCTGTACTAGCAGACGGAGGATAGTATTCAACCTGGACAACGACATTGAAGTCCACAAAGCGATGTATTTCAACTCGCGACGTACAATTAACACGATTCTTCCTCGAAGATCCCGAGGAGAAACTTTATCATCGTCGATACCGGGTAAAGCCCCGTGAACCAGCCTTTCACCCCAGGCATTCTCCATGATTCGAACGAGCTCTTCCTGTCCATCTACGCCCACATGGCACTCCAGACTGACAAATAGAGGCCAATCGACATCGCGAATCCCATGCCCTATGGCGGCACAAACGCTATCAAACGGAACACCCTTGGTGAACGTATAGCCATGCGTAACAATCGGCCCATCCTTGGATGGCCACACATCAATCTCTGTTATTCGTGAACAAGTCTGTCGATCTCTGATCCAAGCAGCGGAGACGCACCAATGCAGCGACAATTCCTGCTGATTACATGAGTGTAACATGCCTCGGATGACCGGCCAAAGATTTGGCGAGAGAGTAGATACGTATTATGCGAAGAACTGTACGATCAGATTACAGAACGGTGAGTTGGGATGAAAACTTACGATATAAAATAGCTCGTAAGAGGTAACGAATCGTCTACATCGGGGGTTACAATAACAGGTTCACGAACGAGATCTTCAACAGACTAGTAGCAGCGCACTTGTTAGTAGTAGTAATCGAATCAATTTCGAGGCTAGACCGTACCAGACCGATCTTCTCTATGGCTTTCAACATGGCAGGGCTAAGCCGCACGCTCGCATCGGATGGCGGCAGCGTGTTCAGCACGGTGTCGGTATGATACGCATTATGCAACTCCCTCTCGTCGTCATCCAGCATATTCAGAGACGTGAAGGACCAGGGCCACAAACGCTGTCAAGAGCAACAGGCTCACTAAGTAGTGCGCTCGTCTCACTCCGACCTAGCACTTGTTCAGCCACCCGTTGATCGGGGTAACTTGCCGTTGGTAACAAAACTAAAAATAGCCATTACATTTGATTGTAAAACAAACGGTAAACTGAAAACGGATGAAACGATGCGGAATAAAAAGTCAAAGTTAACGGCTTTCGTGGTGAATGGGGTGTACAGCCATCTGCCCGGAGTTTGGTTTTCACCGGAGATTGGCACGAAACTAGACCCAATTTTGACGTCCCCTTCAATAGAGTCTCGAACTTTTGATGTGGGGTTCTACCATGCGTCACGACCGTCTCGTGAACAGAACATGTGTGTATGCGTGCCTTGCCGGTGCCGATGATCCATCCCTATAATTTTCGAACTGCGACGAAAACTTTGAACTATCGCGAACTTTTACGTCATGTCACGCATTTCTAATTTCCACCTTGTCAAAATCGGGAGAAGAACAAGAGGAGATGATGCGGCCGCCGAATTGTGCTGCGTCGTGAAGGAAACTCGATGGGAGTAGTGAAAGACGTGCGAGGAAGACGGGAAGGCTAGGCAAATTTTCATGTGAGCCATCAAGGAGCTGTCGAACAACGGGAGCCGTCCGTGATACAGCTGCATGGGCTAGGGTGCAAGAGTGGCTTTTCACAATAACCAAAAGAGA
>WNGI01003189.1_pt1 | contig 14379 bp, 15 predicted proteins | sample 5400621 | NCBI WGS metagenome assembly WNGI01 (sample SAMN13153374, study PRJNA577476) | soil metagenome | isolation source: 20 cm soil or saprolite under Garry oak tree replicate 1 | place: USA:California | collected 2016-06-15
TTAACTGAGTTCATTGCGTGCTTGCTCTTTTGACATTCTTGCCTGTCGAACCACCAAACTCGTCCAACGCCTGAAGGCGAGCCGGTTCTGGGGTCTGGCCGGATTTCACCATACCCCGTTGCTCGATAATTTTTGCGCTGATCAGAAATTGATACCAGAAGCTCCAAAGTATGTGATAAATAAAGCCCGCTCTGCCGTCTAAGAAGCCGCCTTTGAGAAAGTAGTTTCGAAAAAAGAACAGGAAGGGTCGAAGCAGCAAGGGACATTGATTCCATAGGCGGAGCTTGATCCATCGTTTCCTTTCAGCCTGAGTGCCCCAAAGCCGGGCCCCAATCGCGGTCTGGAAGCCGCGTCCAACTACTTCTTGTAAGTACTCTTCGGCCTCAAGGTCCGAGTAGCGGTTGTGTTTTACGATCCACTCGGCGAGAGGGCGGTTGTCGCAGTGGTCGAAGGGATTTTGCAGTTGCCCGGCCGTGCCATTGAGGATGGCGTGCTCGTTTACGGGGCGCTCCTCGAACCACACGCGACGCCAGTTGAAAAGCCGCAGGAGCCAGGTTGGATAGAGCCCGCCATGCCTCAGCCAACGCCCCAGGAAAAGAAAGCGCCGCACAAGGTAGAAGCCGACGATGCCTTTTCCGTTGCTTCGTATGACTTTCGCAATTTCCGCAGCCAGAGCAGACGGTACTCGTTCGTCGGCATCGAGCATCAAAACCCACTCGTTTGAGAAGGGAAGATTTTTAAGAGCCCAATTCCGCTGTGCAGCGTAGCCCTCAAATGGATGCGCAAACACCTTAGCACCAAGACTTGTCGCAATCTCAGTGGTTCGGTCAGTGCTCTCGGAATCCACCACAAATATTTCGGGCGCCCACGCAACTGATCGGAGACAGTCTCCGATATTTTTCTCTTCGTTGCGCGTGAGGATGAGAAGGCTGAGCGCGACGTTTTCCTCACTCCTCGTGATAAGTTGTAAGTACTTACTCATATCAGATTGCCAGCTCCAGGGTGCATCGATGTAAGCTCACCTTCAGGGCACGCAACACGGGGCAACACCCGCTGAAGACTTTGCCCCTTCATGAGAATGGAGTGCTAAAGAAGTGCTAAAGAAAACGGGTCACCTTGCTGCTTCAGTCGCAACCAGGGTAGCGGGCCTGTCAATGATCTTCACCAAATGGTCGGCCAGCCGCGCCGTCAGCGCGAGCTGCGCGAATGTCGGGTTTGCGCTTCCGGTAGTCGGGAGTACCGCGGTACTCGAGACATATACGTTGTTTGCCGCCCACAGCCGTAGATTCGGGTCCACTACCGAAACGTCAGGTTTCAAACCCATCCGTAACGTGCCCGTAGGATGATAAACATCGTAAAGCGATTCGATAGACTCGAGATTCCTAGGAGATGTCGGCCTCAACTCCGCCACCTGCTGGAGCGACGCAGACCGCCATGCCTTCCCCAGCAACTCCCCAACCTTGGACACCACTCGCACATCGTCTGGCCGAATCCGCCAGTCGATCACCAAGAGTTTCCGTCCCAGTGCATCTCGTTTTTCCCCTAGAAATACCCGGCTTCCCCAATTCGGTATTTGTTCAACATCCACTTGCAACAGCAGATCAGCTCTTCGGGAGATCCACAACTGCCGGTGATACCAGCGCCAATACGCCAGAGCACAAAAATCCTTGATTACGCGCCCCATCAACTTATAACGCTTGGCTAATTTCTCATCTTTACCTTGGCGCTTTCTCAGCCACGCCCGCGCCACATCGAAACCCGTGTCGCCATGCGTCACGAACGTAAAGTGCCCGAATGCGCTGGGCAGTTGGTATCGCTCCTGCGCAGCTCTTGACAATTCGAGCCGAGGAGTCCTCATCGCACCTCGTGCAAAAACCGGTGCCGTTGCCTTGTTGTATCGATTCCAGTCGAGGCACCGGAACGTGCCGCCGGTCGTCGAGAGATGATCGGCGAAATAACGGCCCAGCGGCGCACCATCCCGGGTGATTGTTCCCCTGGAGGCCTCGTCATATTCCAGCAGGAGCCGCGTCGACTCCAGCGCTCCCGCGCAAATGACTACAAAACCAGCTTCGACGACGAGTGTCCTGCCCGTAGCATTCCTTGCCACCACCTGACTAATTCTGCGCGAATCACCGTTTGACTGGAGCGCCACCACTGACGCGTTCACCCAAACCTCCAATCTTGATTTTCCTTCCATTTCACCCCGGAACAACTGCGCAAAGTTCCGTGCGCCGAACGGGAGCCACTCGGATAGCCGCAGCGTGAAATCGGAGCTCAGCCCCTGTAATTCAAGAAACTGTTCTCGGCAGATTTCAGACTCTGTCCGGTTCGCGCTCCCGGGCAGTCTCAGGTCTCTTCTTACCCGCTCGTAAAACCTGTCCAGTTCTGCTGACCTAATCGGCCAACTAGCGCCATGCACCTCCGAGCGCTCCTCCGTGTCCGATTGCGATGGCCGGATGAGCTGCCCTCCCCAGGTCGCCGAAGTTCCACCCAATCCGAAGTTCCGCCCGGCCTCTGCTCCCCGGTAAGGCGTCCCGACTTGCAAACATTCAACGCCGTAATCACGGACAGGCAAACTCGCCATGCCTCCTGCTTCCAAAACGGCCACCCGCAGCCCGTATACTCGCAACAGGTGGGCCAGAAACAGTCCGGCCACGCCCGCACCGACGACGCATATCTCGGCTCTCCGCTCTACCCGCGCAACGTTGGTTTCCGCCAAATCGTGAATCACTGTGCGGTATCCTTCTCGCCCTCGATCTCCGCTAGGGCTCGCAACCGGCTTGCCTTTTTGCTGGAAACTAATATCATCCCCTCCTCAGTGCGCTCCAGCGCCTTTCCTATCACCTCCCGAATGTCAGCGGCCACCCGGGCCGCTTCTCTCGCCGCACGAACGTAGCCATAGGTGATTTGCAGCCTTTTCCCCGCTTCTATCAGGCAATCCGCTTCCCGATTCTCCAATGAATCTCGGACTTGGAGCACCTCAAACACTCCCCCGGCCCAGCGCGCAAACGCCAAGCACTCGCTCGCCTCACCCGCCAAGCCCAGATAGCGAATTCTTCCGCCACGTTTCTGTCGATCCAGATATGCCACCGTATCCTCCATCCGCCCATCCGCTTCGCACGGGTCATGAAGGAAGAAGATGTCGAGATAGTCTGTTCGCAACGCGCGGAGCGATTGCTCCAAGCTCTCCATCACCCCCGCGCGTGTCACAAACCGTTTTCTCTTCCCCCACGTCGGCGCGACTCTTCCGGCAATGCGACCGACTGCGCGGTGCGCATACAGAATTGCGGGGAACTGTTCAAGCACGCTGACTGCCGGAAGCCCGAACTTGGTGCCGATCGTCACCCGTTGCCGACCCCCAGTGAGAAACCTCCCCAGTTCCCTTTCCGCCAATCCCTCACCGTACATTCTCGCAGTGTCGAAATGGCTAATTCCACAGTCTAATGCCGTCTTCAACAACTGCATTCGCTCGCTGCTCCACAACAGATGGTGAAGCGACGCCGTGCCGAGTCCCAGTCTCGAGACGCTCAACATTGTTCCTGCTAGGACAATAGTATTCACCAATGGTCCGTTCGCACACCGATGATGTGGGACGTGTCAGTCCACAGAACGTGGAAACTCTGTGCCTCCATCACCTGCTGGATCTCGCGCGGCCGCCGGTTCTCCCCTCGTTGCTGCAAAATGCCGAAATGTACCTCAAACCCCACGCAACGTAGCCGCGTGTCACGGAGGAGGCCCCTCATTCCGTCAAGCACAGCCCCTTCATGCCCTTCCACGTCAACCTTGATCACATTCGGGAACAGACTTGGATGCTCCGCTACGAAAGATTCGGCCGACCGGACTTCCACCATCCGGCACCCAGCGCCGGCTCCTTCAGCGCTTGTCCTCAGGCGATTGGTCGTCGACAGAGGATCGTCTCCTGGCTGCATGAGCGCCATCCCATCGTCCGCTCCCAATGCAGCTTTACTGGGGTCACTTGGCTCCAACCGCTGCATCGCCGGACCAACTCCTCATAGCAGCTTCCCGCCGGTTCAAACGCCACCACCGCACCCTGTCCGACTTTCTCGGCGAACCGCATGGTGTAGAACCCCACGTTGGCTCCCACATCCCATACACAATCACCCGCAGCCACCCACTTCAGCAGTTCAGAACCGAACCGCTCCTCGTAGCCACGATTTCTCATGAGTTGCGAAACCAGCCGGTTCAGGCCAGCGTGCCTTGTGAGCGTACGCACTCCAGCCGCCAACGGCGAAGTCAAGATAATCTTCGGAATCATGAACCGACCCTGGCAAGCGTATTCGATCCCGCCTGGCATTGACCTAACCTACTCAACTGGAACCACCGAGAAACCCCGGCCGCTCTGCAAGCATATGAAGAGTTCTCGCGGAGAATAAAGTAGCGTGATAAGGCACGTGACCCCGCCAACCGACAAAGATGACTCCCAACAGGCGTGTTGGAAAAGGCTAAATACAGCGGCCTACCCTTTCTATCGACGCAGCGGCTACAGGAGACTGTTCATAATGGGGATTTCCCGCTTGAGCGATTTCCAGGATTCGTCGGAGATGTGTGTCCCACATGAATGTTGTTCGCACGCGCCGTCGACCCTCCAGGCCCAACTTCCGTTGAAGTTGTGGGTCCGATGCCACGAGGTGAATCGCCTGGGCCAGGAGGTCCGGTTCGAGCGGGCTGAAATAGATAGCAGCGTCCCCGCACATTTCCCGGTTGACGGGAGTATCCGCAGCAACAACGGGAAGACCATGCGCCATCGCTTCCGCCATGGGGTGACCGAAGGACTCGGTGATAGAGGGAAACACAAAAATATCGGCGTTGTGATACTGTTCTTTGATTTCTTTTTGTCCAAGAGGTCCAGCGAATTCTACCCATGGAGCTATATCCTGACGTCCCGCCAGGCTGATGTCGTCCGCTTGGGTGAGGACCCGACTCGCTGCCTCCCAATGCGGGTTGACAGTTGTCTTTAATAAGAACTTGCAATTTCGGTCTTTGTTGAGCAACGGCAGCGCCTTCAGCAGGGTCATCAGGTTCTTGTGCTCGGCGTACAGCGAAATGTAAAGCAGGCTGATCGCTCGTTGCGGCAGGGAAGCATATGCACGCACCCTGGTGACGGGTTTAGTTCCTTTAGAATCGGGAGGTTCGACGCCATAAGGGTTCACCACGGCTTTGCAATCCGGGACCTCTACGTACTGGCGCAGTTCGTCCAGCATGGCTTGAGTGGGGGTCATGACGAAGTCGGCGCTTTTCACGCTCTGGCAAATCAGCCAGCGCCGCAACCTGAACGCGATTCTCATCTTCAGGCCGTGCCTCGGCAGGAACGTCTGTTGGTACATCTGTGAGAAATACTGGGCGTTCCGGACCAAGAGAATTTGCTTCACGGGGCAGCGAAACATCGCGAAGTTCGCGGTTGAAAACAAGAGGTCGACTTTCGTCCTCCGCAAGAGGTGACGGAATGTGATTTGTTCCCACCAGACGCGTCTCCATCCACCGATGTTTTTGTCAGGGACAGGACAAAGCTTGATGTTCGCCGGAAGGCCCGTTAACTCCCTGGCTGTTTCACCGGGTAGGTATACAAAGACCTGGTACTCACTCAGCCATGGCGGAAGATTCTGGAGGAGATTTGTCAAGTAGCTCACCGCCCCACCCATCTTGGCTGAGGCTGCGTTAAGAACGATGTTCAATTCAGACCTCGATATTTCGACGAATCCATTGCTTCAGGGCAAAGAGCGCCCAAGGGCGAGACCAATTTGTTCTGCCGGCCAAGTAGGCCTTCCACACGTCCGCCATCGCCCGCTGTTCAAGCGGGACCTCTGCATCTAGCGGGTCTTTGAGAAGTTCCCGCTCGAGTTTGGGGCGCAGGCCATCCGCCAGCCAGCGCTGAAACGGCAAGGTGAAACCCATTTTCCGCCGCATGTAGATTTCGCAGGGTAACCGTTTGCCCACTGCGCGGAGGAGGAGCGGCTTGGGCAGTTTTGAATCAAGCTTCAGGCTACCGGCCAGAGGAAGAACATATTCCCAAAGTCTGTGATCCAAAAGCGGACAGCGGACCTCGAGCGAAACTGCCATGCTCATGCAGTCGGTATCACGAAGGAGCATGTTGGCCAAGTAGGTTGATGCTTCAAGCGCCGAGACCTGGTTCACCGGGTCAAGGTTGCGAACCCGCTCGACCAATCCGACGTCATTCCAAGCCGCCAGAAGGTTACCGCTCTGGGCGGCTTTATGACCGAGCAATGTCCGGACGGCTCCCGGCAGGAAGATCGCTCGCGACAGGAAATGAGGGTGGCCCCCGTAATAATCATTGCCTGCCATGGCGAGCAGTTTCGAAAGCTTGTTTGTCCCGCTGCCGCCAAGCAAGGCCGTAAAGCCTCTCCCCACAGGGGCCAGCCATCCGGCGTAGCAACGGAAGCTAATCATTCTCGGGACAGACAGGAAGCTTGAGTATCCGGCGAAAATCTCATCGCCACCCAGTCCGCTGAGCGCCACGGTCACTCCGGCCTCTTTCGTGGCTCGGGCGATGACGTACGTGTTGACACCGTCAACGGTCGGCTGATCCAATGAGCCCAGGGCGTCAGGGATTTCTTCCAGAAGCTGTGCTTCGGTCAACTCGATCTGATGGTGATGGCAACCAAACTCGCGCGCTACTTGGTCTGAGTAGGTGGCCTCACAGAACTCGTTATCTCCGAACACAATGGAAAACGTCTCTATCGGCTTCGAGGACGCCTCGCTGGCTACAGCCACAACGGAACTTGAGTCTACACCGCCACTCAGAAAGGCACCGATGGGAACATCACTGATCAACCTCTGGGAAACGGCCTGCTGAACGAGGCCTCGAACTGCCTCCGCAGCTTCGCCCAGATTATCAGTGTTCATTGGGCGCGAGGCCACTTCCGCCAAGCACCAGTACATTCGGGTTTCGGAGTGATTGTTCTCCCAAACGAGGGTATGCCCCGGGTGCAGTGAGCGCACGCCTTCGATAATGGTAATGGGATCCTGCACGGCCCCGAAAGCCAGGTAGGAGGCGAGGCCCGCCATATCGAGGTGGCGCGGGATAAGCCCGCTGGCAAGCAAGGCCCGAATTTCCGACCCGAAGAGGAACAAGTTGGGCGACGCGTAATAATAGAGCGGTTTGATACCCAGCCGGTCGCGTGCCAGAAAAAGCCTTTCCTTCCGCGCATCCCACAGCGCGAAAGCGAACATCCCGGCGAAACGGTCAAGGCAAGTCTCGCCCCACTGGGCATAGGCTTTGAGGAGCACCTCCGTATCGCCATGGGAGAAAAACCGATGTCCAAGTTTTTCAAGTTCGGTGCGGAGGATTTGGAAGTTGTAGATTTCTCCGTTGAAGACAATCCAATTGCCCGTGGCGGGATCTTTCATCGGCATGTGCCCGGCAGGGGATAAATCCTGAATGGACAGTCGCCGGCTACCTAACCCGACGCAAAACTCGGCATTACCTGCCAAAGGAAGAAATTCAATACCCTCGTCGTCAGGCCCGCGATGAGCCAGCGCCCGCGTGCCCAAGCTGAGCGCTCGTTCAACCTCAACAGAGCGTTTGCCGACTAGTCCAAAGATTCCGCACACGCCAAACTACCTCGCGAGCCAGCAAAGACTGACTGTGTACTACGGACGTTTCGTGAAAGTTCAAGGGTGGGGAAGAAACCTGTCGTTCAGTTTGCAGTTCGCGTCGCAGACGCATCGCAGGAACGACATGCCTGAGCCCCGAGCTCAAGTTGTAGCAGTTCCCCTAGTCTACTGCGGAGCGTTTCGACAGTAAAGTTCTCTAACGCCCACCGCTGCCCCGCTCCGCCCATTTGAGTCGCGACAGTCGGATTCTCAAGTAAGTGAATAATTGCAGCGGCAGTCTGTTCTGCCGAAGAAGGCTCAACTAGGAACCCTGTCTTTCCATCAAGGACCGCCTCGGCCGCCCCTCCTTCAGAGCTTGCGACGACAGGTTTGCCCGCCAGGGCCGCCTCGACGTAGACTCTTCCGAACCCCTCTCCTGCCCAGGACCCGTGCCTTGGCGTTGCCTGACCTGGAAGAACGAACACATCACAGGTGCGGTAGTATTCGGCGAGTTGCTGATCTGAAACCGAGCCCGCGAAAGTTACGTGGCTCGCGAGTTGGAGCTTAGCCGTCAGCTTTTCCAGGCGGGGTCGGTCGTCACCGTCGCCCACGATGACGTACCTCGTGTTGGGCACCTCATGAAGGACAATAGGCAGGGCGCGGATAACCGTTTCGAAACCCTTGTATGCATGGTCGCCTGCCAAGCTGCCAACCGAAAGCAAAGTCCTTTCATTGCTCCGAACGCTTGCTTCTTGTCCCTCAGTGCGCGACGGCGCGGTAAGCATTCGTTGGAAGTCACGGGGTATCGCGTTATGAAGAATGGATGCCCTGTGTTGGGGAATTTGGTGAACTTCGGACAGCTTCACCGCCGTGAACCGGCTGATAGGAAGCAGTAAGTCCGATTGCCGGAGGGCAACTCGCTCCAAAAGACTTAGCTGTGCGCGAACTTCCGAACCATGACAGACCACCCAGAAAGGGGTCCGATAGAAAAAGCGGATTGCCGCGGCGACTGGCGCCAAACTCAAATGGCTGCACACAATCAGGTCGTATTTGCTTCGGGCAAGTGCCAGCGCCTTCGTCCCAAACTTAACCTTTGCACTGGCTGTCAATCGGTCAGTCATGGGCCCCAACACACGAAAGCCGAGGCGGAGATCAGAAGGCTGACCGTAAGCCAAGAGAGCGAGTAGATGAACGTTCTCTGGCCCAAGGAGCTCTGCCAATGCTGACGCGAAGGTAAAGGTATAACGGGCGATTCCACCCCGCGTGTAAATGTCTGTGGCAAGAATCAGCACTCTCATATAACTATCACCATGATTGAAAAGCAGAAACCATACATTTTCGGAGACTTCGCTCGGAAGATGCCACTGGTGCGAACCGCCCGTAGAGTGCGGATGCCGAGTTGCCACCTTCTATTGCGCTACCAAGGCTGTAGCTGCGCTACAACACTCCAAAGCGCTTCGGTGCCCCTCAGATCGATAATTTCTCATCGATGTTTGGCCGTAAGCGCCTAAAAAGTGGAAAACGGAGAAATGGAAACTCGAAATCAGAAATAGGAGAATAGTCTCGGGTTTCCGGTTTCGCTACCTCCCCTGGCCCCGGTTCCTCATTTCATTAGGGGCATGAAGTACGTCGAGTCGCCCACCTTGACAGGTACCCAGCCAACAACGGTCCCCGGTCTCTTCGGCCCAGTCCCCGTGCCCTTCGCTGCAGCTTGGATATTTCCGATTGCGCCGTCTCCGATCTGGACGGCTGAGTTCAGGCCGATGCCCGCCGGGCCGCCGACAAATACCACGTCCGAAGTATCCTTGGCTAACCCCGGAACATCCGCATTGTCCGCATGATTGCGAAATGCCACCGCTGTATCGGTGTCTCCAGCGCGCAGCACCCCGCCTGCAGCCACAGCCCCAGAGGTCTGCGAGGTGAGTGCGGAAGTGGTGAGATAATTATTGAGCTTGACGAGCGCCCCTCCGCGCCCGCCGTAATCGCCCAGGGAAACCACTTGCACAGGTTGGTTTGCGTAGTACGACGGCAGAATTTTGTTGTTCGAGGTATCGTAAATCGGGGCATAACCGGCTGCGGCGTTCTGGTAATAATTCCCGATTGACGTTAAGGCGATAGGGCTATTCTGTTTGAAACTGCCAGCGTTGATTTGAATCTTGGGCACGCTCGTGGCGCCGCGCAGATTGTTAAATTTGTTGCCGATGAGGGTGAGGTTTCCGGCGTAAGAGATCACATAATCATTCGGGGGAGCGGAAATCTCAACGGAGCAGTCAACAAGCGTCGCGTGAGACGGGTTTGCGCCAGGGTTCCCGGTGAGAAACAGGTGGCCGGTGGCGCTTTCACTTTCGGCACCGTCTACGAACAGAGTTCCTCCGTTTGCCCTTATGTCAGCGATGGTGCTGCCGGCGAAGATGGGCCGGCTTAAGGTGAATGACCCCGACGGAGAAGTGAGCCAGTCGAGCCCGTACTTAAACGAGGAAAAGACAACGTCCCGCGCGCTGAAATTCTTCACATTGCCGCCGGCCAGGATGACGATGCCTGCGCTTCCCCCTTGGCCTGTCCCTACACCCTGTAGATACACGTTCTCAAAACTCACTTCGCTCACCTGGTTCGTCACATACGAAGTGGGATTGCCAATCTCGATAGCCGCCGTGCTATTTAGTTGGTCCGAGTCAAATGTAGTCGAAGCGATAGGGACATCCGTCACGGTCAGGTTGCTAAACTTCACGCCGGAGCTTCCGGCACTCCCGCCGACTGGATCATTCGCGCTGTGAGACTTTGCAAAGGCCGCCGTGAAGGTCGAGCTTGTAGTAGCTGTGACGTAAATGGGTTCCATGTTTGTCCCCCTGCCGACGTTCAGGACCGTACCGACTGTGATATTTGCCATACTTCCAGGCGCCACTGTAGCGGTTCCGGGGGCCACTGCAGTCCCCTGCGTGGTGTTAATCGGATTGGTTGCTGCAAGGTGGATACCCACGCGCGCCTTGCCTTTCAGATCAAATTCGATGTTATCGAACTGAGAATTATTCATACCCATTGCGATAAACATCGTGCCTCCGGGGGAGCCTTTCCAACGAATCGTGCTGCCGTAGCCTGCGCGAGTCCTGCCGAGCGCACCTTGTAGCTTGATTCCGGTCCCTGGACCGCCGTAATAGAAAAGAGGTGAAGAGATCAGGTAAACCCCAGGCGGGAAGTAAATCGTTGTACCTCGTGCCTGAGCACCAGGGATGTGCTGGCTGAAGCGGTCCAGCACAGACTGGATCGCTGCAGTGTCGTCCGTGATCCCGTCGCCTTTTGCGCCCGTTTCCTTTACAGAAACGATGCCCTCTGCACCCTTGGGGACCCCCGGGCCCTGCTGGGCTTCAGGCTGCTGCGCTACGAGAACCGACGAGCAGCAACATATGATCCCCAAAACAAGGGTTAACACGCGCAACCTAAATCCTGAAACCTGGAGCCCGAGTCTCGGTTTTCTCATCGTAAGATTGCCTTCTCAGTGGTTTTTTATGCTCCGAGCGATGATATAGAAGTTCAATTGCCGCGTGTTGTTTGCCACATCGATGCGCAACTGGCTATGCTATCAATGGCGTGAGCCGCCCCGCTTTATGACCCTGCACGTGCTTGCTCAGGACGGCCGTAGACTACCCGACGCAAAATGTAGAGCATTGCCAGGAGTTTGATGAAACCCTTCCACAGAAGGAATACGTCGCAGTCCATAGAGAAGAGAGCCTGGTCAGTCACAAGGTAGTGCACTTTATTTCCCCCGCTTGATTGGTCCTGGAAAACAAGGGGACCGTCAAACTGCGTCGGACTGATCATCAGAACTGCAAGCGAAAAGCGGGACACCTAAGGACCCTCTTGTTGCCGAAAAATGTCAAGCCGGGTTTGCGCCCGTCTGCGACAAGACCCTGCTCTCCGAAGCAGAGGTCAAACCGACTTTGGCGGCGACCGCAAGATCTAAGCGCAGTCCTGTATGTTCGGAAACAATTTCCAAGAGGCGGCACAGGCGAGCTTGGTAAGTATGCTCTCGGTGTGCCCTCTGGTAGCCACGGTCTGCGAGCTCCCGGCGCTCCTCTGCGTGGGCCAAGTAGTACCGGACCTGTTCAACAAGCTCCTTGCGGGAATCGAAGACGGTCACCTCCCGCCAGGGCTCGAAGAAATGCTGCACGGCTGGGCGATTTCCTGCTCGGACGAAGATTTCGCTGAGTCTCCACCTTGTTCGTGGCCTAACGCCAAAGACGATAGATGGCCGGACAGAAGGGAGCGCAGGGCGTCGTCGAGTTTCTCGGATCCCGACTCGTCTCGTTATGGGGTGCAGTGTTTATCGGCTGTTCCTAGCCCGTGGCAGCGCCAAAACTCGTAAACTCGGGTTGCTGCGTTACGCGATAATGCCATCGTAGAAGTTCAGCCATTCGGTTGTCATAGGAATAGGCGGGAACGCAACGGGCATGACTGCCAGTGGCTATCGCCTGCCGTTCTTGGGCGTGCGCCAGATAATAGATAATTTTTTCAACGAGCTCCTCAATGGAGCTGAAACACACAATCTCCTTGCCCTCTTCAAAAAGCTCAAGCACTTCATCGTTGCGCTCATGAAGCATGAAGCCGCCGCAGGCAGGGATCTCATATGTCCGAGTGGATGTGAGATCCGTCATCGCCTCGGTAATTCCCATGATGCCAAGATTGACCTTCGCCGCGCAAACAGCGGCGGCCAAGCGGTCGGCGTAGATGGCAGGGCCGGCGATGTGCGGTCGCACAAGGTAACTTCCACAGAACTCGAACCACTGGTTGCCGTAAATGCGAAGATTGGCCTTTGGCATGGCGTCGAGAAGTTCGTGAAGTAATCTTTCTTTTCGAGGCGACCAAGTGGCCGCGTAAAGGATGTCACATCCAAGGTCGTCTCGGTCGCGAGCGGATAATGCAGTCGGCCGGTAAATCTCTGAATCGTAACCGTGCGGAAGAAATACTTTCTGACGCAAGCGCAAAGCACCTTTAGGCATATCCCAAGTTGTCTTCGTGTCAAAGACACAATCGTAGAGGGGAAGGGATTTTTCGAGCGGAGTGCCAAGAGCGGACATTATCCGGTCGGGAAAATAATTGTAAAGATTTATACGCATGCCCCTCAACTGTTCGAGCGTCTCCGGCAGGATCAGTGGCGCTTTAAATGCCAGGAGGAAATCAGGCCGGTAAGATGCGGCTGTTTCCAATACCGCGTCATTGTACTCGGCCACGATCGACGGCCTGACGATACGGACCAGGACACGATTTAGCTTCTTGCGAAAGCGTGGCACAAATGTCTGGAGGTCAATATCGAAAACACTGCAGCCGAGCCGCCGCAGCGCGTAGCAGCAGGCTCTGGCGCAACTTCCGTACCAGTTTTCGCCAAGGAATAGGATTTTCAAGGGATACCGCGGAACTCGCTTCGCTGTCTAAACTACGACCAACTCTGCAACCTCTTTCAGTCGATTGCGGGGCACAGCCAATACGTCGCAGTCGTGATCAATCCATCCGTGACCGATCTCTCTTAGCCGAACGTTTGTCGGGCCAAACTGTCTTAGGTGAGACTCAATCACATACAGCTGGAATCCGAGCCGACACAACAGCTGCATAAGCTTCCCGGGGTTGTCGCCCCGCGCCTTAAGCATCAAACAATTCACCTCGAACACCAGGAACGGTTGGCTCTTCGAGAGTAGTACCTCCATGCCGGCCAACGCCTCACCTTCAAAACCCTCAAGGTCCAGCTTAACAAGGCTGACACCTTCAGAGGGGATCTTTCCTAGGTCCACCAACGAATCGATGGAAACGGACCGTACTGAGACCGTAGCGAGCTTGGCCAGATGGCTACCCGCGACTGCGGTTGACCATCCAAGCTGTGGAGAGATAAAAAAGTCCAGCGCACGGTCCCTAGAAGCCAGGGCAAAATTCAGCGGTTCCACAATTCCACCCATATGGTTCAGTGTTATGCCCGCGGCCAACCTAACATAGGCGCGCGGATCGGGTTCGAACGCGTAAACTTTTCCCCGGGGACCTACGATCCGCCCCATATGAAGTGCGATGTACCCGATATGTGCACGCCATCGATTGCTACCATCCCGGGACGGAGTAACCGCTTGACAAGAGCCAGTAACGCATTCTGATATCTGCCCCAAAGCATCATACACTCGAAGTAGTCTTCGAGGTCTAAGCGGAGCTTCACTCCGCTCCCAAACTCAAAGGGCTGGTCACTGGTTAGACAATGACGGAGGCCGAAGAGAAGCCTTGGTACGCCTCGTACATTGAAACGCGCCGCGAATCTGCCAGCTCTTTCCACAATCAGACTTGCCAGCTTCTTCACACGCTGCTGGTTACAATACCCAGCGCGCCGACACGCGGTAATTGTATTAACACTCTCTTCGGCCGCGCTGACTGCCTCTCGTTAAACCAGTTATTACTGTCAGCACGCCTCCCCCGGATTTGCTGCTGCCGCCGCAGCGGGCTATGCAGGTTCAGCGTGGAGGCGGACGAGCATATCCATCGTATAGACGCCGCCTTTCGTATCAGCAACCTCGATGAGAAACCGGAAGGCAATGCCTGCCCGAACGACTTGCCACAGGGCCCAGCGGGCCGTGCTAACCAACCCATGCGGCCGAGGACCGCATTCCAAGAAATCGACGCGCGCATCGAAGCCGACGAGCGCGGCCAGTTGGCGAAAGTTGTTTGGAGTGAAAGCCCGTTCATGTGTAATGTCCCAATAGCGGGTCAGGGTGCCAAGCGGAGAAATCGCGTTAGGGACCATGGCGACTAAGACACCACCGGAAGTCAAGACGCGCCGGG
>WNGI01003190.1_pt1 | contig 14378 bp, 14 predicted proteins | sample 5400621 | NCBI WGS metagenome assembly WNGI01 (sample SAMN13153374, study PRJNA577476) | soil metagenome | isolation source: 20 cm soil or saprolite under Garry oak tree replicate 1 | place: USA:California | collected 2016-06-15
AAGGCCGCCTCGTGACCTGAGCTCAACTTACGGCGAGGATCTTCATCTCCACCGCGCCGGCCGGAACGACCAGCCGGACCGTCTCCCCTGCGCGGTGACCCATGAGCGCCTTGCCGACCGGTGATTCATTCGAGATCCGACCCTCCGCGGGAGCGGCCTCCGCCGATCCGACGATGACGTACTGCTCCTTCGAACCATCTGCCTCGACCATCACGTGACTGCCGATCTCGACCAGCTCGTGGTGAGTCTTCTCATCGATGATCTGCGCGTTCTTGACCATCTGTTCGAGGGTGAGAATGCGTCCTTCCAGGAAGGCTTGATCGTTCTTCGCCTGTTCGAGCTCGGAGTTCTCGGTGAAGTCCCCGAACTCCATAGCCGCGTGGATGCGCTCGGCGACCTTCTGCCGGCCGCCGGCCTTGAGCTGCTCGAGCTCGGCTTGGATCTTCTTGAGACCGTCCGCGGAGACGTAGACAGGTTTCTCGAGATTGTTCATCGGAGCCTCCGCTCTCGGCACGGATCTGCGCCGTGCGTGCCCATGAATTGAAAAGCGCTGAAGGCCGAAGGCCCTCAGCACTCAACGGGCGTACTGTTCTGCGTGCCGAATTGTACGACAAACGCCCCCTTCCGGCGACGTTCCGCGGGCGAGTCCTCTCCTGGTACCGGCGCCGAGGTCGCGATCTTCCCTGGCGGCGCACGCGGGATCCTTATCGCGTTCTCGTCAGCGAAGTGATGCTCCAGCAGACCCAGGTCGCTCGCGTTCTGCCGGCGTATGCCCGATTTCTAAGACGTTTCCCAACGCGGCCTTCACTGGCCCAGGCGTCTCTCGCCGACGTGCTCAGGGAATGGTCCGGTCTTGGATACAACCGCCGCGCTCGGGATCTCCAGCGGGCCGCCCGCCAGAGCGTTCGCGGGCTGCCGCGCGACGTCGCCGCACTCGACGCGCTCCCGGGCGTTGGCGCGTACACCGCATCCGCGGTCGCGTGCTTCGCCTACGGCGAGGCGACTCCGTTCGCGGACACGAATATCCGGCGGGTGTTGGGCCGCGCGATCATCGGGCGGACGGCGACCGAACGCGAGGCGGTGGAGCTCGACCGGCGATTCATGTCGCGCCGTGAGCCCGCGCGCTGGCATCACGCGCTCATGGATATCGGCGCCACCATCTGCGTCGCGCGGCGCCCGCGGTGCGAGGGGTGTCCGCTGCGCTCGGTCTGCGCGTACACCGGCGCCGACGATGTCGTGCGGCGGCGTCAATCGCCCTTCGCGACGAGCGATCGGCGCGTTCGCGGCGTGATCGTGCGTGCGCTACGCGACAGTCCGCGCGGGGTGACGCTGCGAGCGCTTCGCCGCGTCGTGATCGATACGCGCGTGCCACGACTCCTCCGCGCTCTCGTCGCGGATGGTCTCGTCGAGGTCTCAGACCGCGGAGTACGTCTTCCCGCGCGCTGACCCAGGTGACACGATCGCGAGCCTTGGCCGGCTACTACGACCTCCTGGGCGTCCCGCGCGATGCGACCGAAATGGAAATCCGCTCGGCGTATGGCCGCGACGTATTGCGGTTGAACGATTCACCGCCGGCCAACGCGCCGCAGATCCGCGCGACGCTGGACGAGGCGCTCGCCACGCTCACCGATCCCGAGAAGCGAGGCGCGTACGACGCGCAGCTCGCCACGCTCATTCAAGAGATCGCTGCGGGGTCGGCCGACGAATCGAATCGTGCCTTCAAGTACGCGCGCAACGGCGGCCTCTGGTTCGCCGGCGGCGGCCTCGTCACGGCAGGGACCTATGCGTTCTCCGAGGGCACCTACTTCCTCGCCTGGGGGCCGCTGATCTTCGGTGGATTCCAGCTGCTTCGTGGGCTTCTCCGGTACCTGACGGTGCCGTCCGGCATGAGGCGCACGACGCAGCTCGCCACACTTATCGCCCTCATCGCGGTCGGCTTGGCGTCTGCGGGCTTCGTCGGCCTCAGCGAGACGATGGGCGCGCCGGGGGCGACCGAGCGCGACAGCTGGAACGCGATGATTGACGCGAACGCCAAGCTGGTCGACCAGGCGAGCGGCCTGGTCACCGCGGTCTTCGATCGGCCTGGGGCGTGGTCGGATCAGGACTCGAACGAGATGGGCCAGGCCTCGGCGCTCTACGGGCAGGTCGCCCACACCATCACGACGACCGCGGTGCCGGCCCGGCTCGAGTGGTACCGCACGGGACTGGCGACGAACCTCCACGACGCCTCGGCGATCACCGCCGACTATGCCAAGCTCAGTCCGAGCTCGCCGCAGACGACGATCGCGGACCTCGATCGGCGCTGGAAGGCGCGTCTCGAGGACCTCAAGCGGCTTTCCGATCGCTTCGACGCACAGGAGGGGCGCTAGCCAGCGCTTTCGCTTCAGGCCGGCTCGAGGCGAAGCGTCGTTGGCAGCACCGAGCGGAGCAGCATCGCGTCGAGCGATCCGCCCTTTGAGTATTTCTTCCGGTAGCCGGCGGATGCGCGCTTGACCGACTCCGCGTCGCCGGCGGGCATCGCTCGCACCGGCACACGGTTCCCATCGATGACGAGAGCACCCGGGCCGGCAAGAAGCTCGCGATACCAGCGTGAGGTCTTGCCGCGGTACGTGCGAACGAAAACATCGTCGCCGTCGACGACGACCCAGATCGGCACGCTATGGACTTGACCCTCCGGCGAGCGCGTCTCGATGTCGACCTCGCGGACGCGGTCGAGCCGCGAGCGCGTGGCCGCCGGGAAGCTCAATCCGCCACCGGCAGCGGCGGGCCCGCGATCGCGAGAGCGTGACGATCGGGCGCGAGGAAGGTGCGCGCCGTCTCGATGACCTGCTCGAGCGTCACCGCACGAAGCTCTCGCGGATACCGCTCGACGTGGTCTGGCCCGAGCTCGAACACCTCGCCCTCGAGCATGAGCGACGCGACCCCGCCGGGGCTCTCGCGCGCGACGTCGAGCTCTCCGACAAGCTTGTCCTGCGCGAGCTCGAGGTCATCCTCGGAGACCTTCCCGCCGACGATCTTGCGAAGCTCGTCGAGGGTGACAGAGACGGCGCGCTCGACGTTGATCGGGTTGACGCCCATCCGCACGGTCCACGGTGACTGCCCGCGAGACGAGCCGATCGTGCTGAACACGTAGTACGCGAGGCCAAGCTCGTCGCGTACGACATGCCCCGCGCGGCTCGCGAACGTGTCCGCCGCGAACACCATGTTGGTCACGCGCGCGGCCACGAACCGTGTGTCGGTCCGCGGCAGCCCCGGCCATCCCAGGACCACGTCGCTCTGGGTCTTGTCGGGGACGATCTCGATCCGCCGGACCGTGCCACCGAGCGACACGGTGGGAACGGTTCGCGCTTCGCGCGGGCCGCGCGCGTCCCAGTCCGCGAACGCGCGCTCGGCCTCGTCGAAAACGCGCGTCGCCGCGATGCCGCCGGCGACGACCAGCACCGCGCCGTCCGGTCGGATCGCTCGCTGGTGGTACGCGCGAAGCTCGTCGGGCATTGCGGCGCGGACGACCGCTGGATCCCCGATCGGCCGCACGCGGAAGGGGTGCGTCGCGGGATAGACCTGCTCCCGCCACACACGCTCGGCGACGGCCCGGGTGTTGCGCGAATCCTCTTCGAGCTGTGCGACCGTCTGCTGCCGCACGAGCTCGACCTCTTTGGGGGCGAACGCCGGGCTCACGACGGCCTCGGCCATGAGCGTGAGCAGCTCGCCCAGGTCATCTCCGAGCGACTGCGCGCTGAACGTGGCTGCATGCGATCCCACGTCGAGACGGGCCGCGGCCCCGATGGCGTCGAGGGCGTCGGCCCAGGTCTTCGCGTCCCGCTTCGTCGTGCCTCGCAGCATCGCCTGCGCGCAAAGGCGCGCGATGCCCGGACGTCCCGCGGGCTCGAACCACTGGCCGGCTTCCACGGCGAGCAGCGTCGCCACCGAGCGCAGTCCGCTGATCGGCGCGACGGCGATCCGGAGGCCGTTCGCCAGGCGGTGACGCTCGACTTTCACGACGCCTCCGGGATGAACCAACCGACGACGCGGCTCTTCTCCTGGAGGACGGCCTCGGCCGCCGCGCGGATCTCCGCGGCGGTGACCGCGGCGAGCCGGTCGTACCACTCCGCGAGCGAGCTCGCGGCGCCGGTCGCAAGCAGCTGGCCGAAGCGGAACGCGCGCCACGTGATCGTGTCGGTCATGAAAGCGCTCGCCGAAAGCATCTGCCGCCGCGCGCGCGCGAACTCGTCGTCTGACAGCGGTTCGCGCGCCGTGCGCGCGAGCTCGTCCAGGATCACGCGCTCGACCTGCTCGTGGGTCACGCCTGACCGCAGGTGCGCCTCGACCACGAAGAGGTAGGGATCCTTCATGAGCTGGAACGACGCGTCCACGGCGGTCGCGAGTCCCGTATCGACGAGGGCGCGATAAAGGCGCGACGAACGGCCCGAAGCCGTTTCTCCCCCGCCCGCGGTGGCGCCCGCGAGCGCGACGGCGAGCATCGAGAGCGCGGGCGCGCGCGGGTCGCTCGCGGCTGGCGCGTGGTACCCGACCTGGAGGATGGGAAGCGCGCCGCCCGCACGCCGAACGACGACGCGCTTCTCGCCGAACTGGGGCGGCTCGGGCGCCTTCGGAAGCTCAGCCGGCGCTTCCGCCTCGAGCGGTCCGAACGCCGCCGCGGCGCGGTCGAGGAGCTCACTGGCCGGCGCGTCGCCGGCAACGATGAAGTAGGCGTTGTTCGGGGCGTAGTGCCGGCGGTAGTGCGCGTAAAGACCGTCGCGCGTCATCAGCTTGATCTCTTCTTTGCTTCCGATGACGCCCTGCCCGTAGGTGTGGCGCGAGAAGGCGATGCGCTGCAGCTGCTCGCCAAGAAGGAACGACGGATCGTTCTCGAGACCCTCGCGCTCGCTCACGATCACTGTCCGTTCGGCCTCGGTCTCTTCCGGCGAGATGAGCGCGTTGCGCATGCGGTCGGCCTCGAGCTCCAGCGCGACGGGATAGCGCTCTTTGGGCACGGTCTCGAAGTAGCAGGTCACGTCCTCGCTGGTGAAGGCGTTCCAGAGCGCTCCGTACCGGGCCAGGAGCTTGTCGAGGTCGCCCTTCGGATGGGCCGGCGTCCCCTTGAAGAGCATGTGCTCGAGGAAATGGGACATGCCGGTCGTGCCCGGCACTTCGTTGCGCCCGCCCACCTGGTACCAGACCCAGAGCGAGACGACAGGCGCATGCCGCGCCTCGAGCGCGTGCATGAGGAGCCCGTTGTCGAGACGACGCGTCGCCGGGACTTCGGTTGCGGCGGGGATGCAAAGAAGTCTAGCCATCCGCCGAGTTGACCCGACGACCTTCCGAGCGTGGTAGCACCTGCTGAGATGCTCGCCTGGTTTGAGCGAATGGCCGCTCGCGAGAGGGCCGCACTTCTCGCCTGGACCTCGGCCCTGATCCTGGTCGCCGCGCTCCCTCTGAGCTACGGCAAAGCGCCACAGGAGTGCTTCTACTCACCTGAAGATTTCGCACGATGCGACCCATGGAGAGCCATCGGCGCTGTGGCGGAGGCCTCAGCGACAGCACTCATGGCCGCCGCGCTTTGGATGACGAGGAATCCAGCGACGACGCGCCTGCACTATGCCGTCCGCGCCGCGGGCGCGTTGGGATTGCTACTCGCGATCGCGGGCGGTCTCACCGCTGTCGTCGGCGATGCGTATCTCATCGCTCGACAGATCGCCGCGGTGGGCTACGCCGCGCTTGGCCTCGCCCTCTTCCTCGAGAGCGATCGCGGGAATGTCCTCGTCCGGTCACGGCTGGGCATGCTCCTCGGGATCACCCTGGCCGTCTGGGCGCTCGGTTACCTCCCGCGAGACGATCAGATCCTGCCCATGGGTGGCTCCTTCTTCTTCATTCCATATGTCGTCTGGGCGGCTCGGCTTGGCTACCGCCTGGGAACCAACAGGACTCCGACGACCAGGACAGGGAATGCACGACCGGTCGAGCTCAAGCTCGTCGGGAACCTCGCTGCGATAGTTCTGTTCTTCCTCGCGTTCCCCTTCTGGATCACGTCGACTTTCGGCGTTGCGACACTCGGCGATCCTTCAAACGAGGTGACCGTTAAGAACGAGACCGGTGAGGCGATCACGTTTTACGAGGACAGACGCGTGACGGCCTACAGCAAGCGCATCGATGCTGGTGAATCAAAGGCGTGGGGCTGGCTTGAGCACGGCGCGTACTCTCCGGCCGCCGCGGATCTATCGGGGATGAAGATCTTCTGCCGGTACCTCTTGGATCGCGAACTAAGGCGCGCCCATTACCTGATCACGGTCATCCGCGACCCCGCGTCCTGTTCGCCCCGGTAGCGGTGCCGCCTACGGCGTCCCGAACTTCGCCGCGAAGACCGCTTTGACCGCGATCGCCGAATCGACCGAGCCGAAAACGCCGGGCCTCTCGGTGTACTCGTCGAGCACGGCGGCGACGGCGATCGACGGCTGCTCGAACGAGGCGAAGCCGATGAACCACGCGTCGACTTTGCCGGGAGCTGTCGTCTCGGCGGTGCCGCTCTTGCCCGCCGTGCTGATCGAATACGGACGGAATACTGACGACACGGTCCCATCGGGGTCGGCGGTGACCGCGTGCAGGCCGTCGCGGATCAGCGAAAGGTCGGTGGGGATCGAGAGCGAGGATCCCGCCTGCGTCTTAGGGAACATCTTCAGCACCTTTCCATCGCGATCGCGCAGTTCGATCACGAGACGGGGCTTCCACACGATCCCGTCGTTGGCCAGGGCGGAGGCGTAGTTGGCCATCTGGAGCGGCGTCGCGAGCAAGTAACCCTGCCCGATCGCGAGGTTCGTCGCGTCGCCTGGGTTCCAGACCTGCTCCGCGGAGCTGGTGAAGCGCTGCTTCTTCCACTCCGGGCTCGGCACGAGGCCCTCGGCCTCGAATACGTAGTCGATGTCCGTGGCCTTTCCCAGGCCGAAGCTCTTCGCGGTGTTCGGGAGGATGTTCGGGTCGCGATCGTTGAGCCGCTTGCCGATCTCGTAGAAGAAGGTGTTGCAGCTTCGCGCGAGCGCCGTGCGCAGGTCGATCGGGCCGAGCGCGACCGTCTCGTGGTTCAGCTGGGTCCACTGCGCGCCATACCCGCTCCACTGCGCTGGGCAATCGATTCGGTCTCCCCACTTGTACACGCCGTTCCGCAGCGCGGCCGCCGACGTGACCGGCTTGAACGACGAGCCGGTCGGGTATTGACCGAACGTGGCGCGATTGAAGAACGGCCGCTTCGGATCGGCGGAGTAGCGCGCGATCGCGGCGCTGTCGCCCGAAACGAAAGCGTTGAGATCGAAGGTCGGCCGGCTCGCGATCGCGAGGATCTCGCCGGTCCAGGGGTCCTCGGCGACGATGGCGCCCTTCTGATCGCCGAGCGCATTCTCGGCCGCGCGCTGGAGCTTCGGATCGAGCGAGAGGACGACGTCGCGGCCCGGCACGGGCGCGGTCTCGGCGAGCATCTCGACCGGGCGCTCGTCCGACTCCACGATGCTGAGGCGCCAGCCGTAGCTGCCACCGAGCTCGTCGTCGAGGGTCGCCTCGAGCCCGGTGTCCTTCTTACCGATGAGATCGCCGGCCTGCACGCCTCGCGCGGTCTTCGCCTTCGCCTCGTCGTCGCCGGCCTCCGCTAGGTACCCAAGCGTCTGGGAGGCGAGGCCGCTGGGGTAGCTGCGGACGCGCGTCGCCTGGACCTGCACACCCTCGATGACCGCCAGACGCGCGCGAAGCGACTCGAGCTGTGCGGCCGGGATGGTCTTGACCGGAACGAAGAAGTCGGGCTTGACCCACGACTGCGTGTACTTCGCTTTGATGTCCTCCGGCTTCATCGCGAGCGCGGAGGAAAGCGACGAGAGCAGCCCCGGTTCGGAGCGGATCTGTCCCGGGATGACCCCGACCACACCGGCCTCGACGAACGTGGCGAGCTCGGTGCCGTCTCGCGCGATGATGCGGCCGCGGGACGTCGGCAGGCGCGTCATGCGAACGAGCCGACCCACGGTGAGGTGCGGCAGTATCGCTTCCGGCGTCCACGCGATTCGCCAGACCGCTTTTTCTTTGTCACCGACGAGGAGCATCTGCAGCGACGTCGCCCGCGCGACGTCACCCACGCGCAGCGTGTGGAAAGTGACATCGAGCGGAACAGCGGCCTTCCGCGGATCCGGCGAGCCGCTCGGGAGCGAGGGATGCGTCGCCTGCCCGGTCTTCGCTTCGAGCGAGCGGAGCGTCATCTCGTCGGCGATGCGTGGTAGCCGGTCGATGAACCCGGCCGTCGTCACCTCGGCCTTGGCGTCCTCCGTGAGAAGATCCCACATCGCCTTGTAATCGCTTCGCCCCCAGGCCGCGGCGTACTGGCGAGCGACGGGCTCGGGCGCCGGTGGCCCCGGTTCGCACGCGCTGAGGATCGCTGCGCAGGTGATGACGAGCGCGAGTACCGGGGCCGGGGGGCAGAGGCCCCCGACTCTAGTAGCCAGCGGCGTAACCCTCGCGGCGCGGATCCGCGCCTCCTGCGAACGCCCCGTTCGGCTCGATCGCGATGGCCTGCGCGCCGCCGGTCACCTCATCCCAATCTCCCAGCAGTAGCACGTCGTGACCTTTCGTGGCGAGCGCCCGGCGAACGGCCTCCGGGTACCGGCGTTCCATCTTCAGCGTGCGGCCGGCATCGTGGTACCAGCGCGGCTCCTCGATCGCGCGCTGGACGTCCATCTTGAAATCGATGAGCCCCACCGCGAGCTGGAAGTTCGTCTGCACCTGCGCGTGCCGGCCGGGTGTGCCGAACACGAACCTCGGCATCGAGCCGTCCAGCGCGATGACCGTGTTCAGCGTGTGCACCGGCCTCTTGCCGGGAGCGATCGCGTTGGGCGAGCGCTGATCGAGCGAGAACCCGGTGAGCCGGTTGTTGAGGAGGATTCCGGTCCCCGGCACGACGCACGCGGCGCCGAACGCGCTGAATACGCTTTCGATCAGGGACACGCAGTTGCCGTCGCGGTCGACGACCGCGAGATACGTGGTGTCCGCGGGGGTCATGAGCGACCCCGCCTCCGCGTGTTCGCTGGCCTTCGCGCTCAGCGCCCGGCGGCGGCTCGCCACGAAACTGGCGTCGAGAAGGCGACGCGCTTCGAAGTCCACTCGCGCGGGATCGCCGGCGTGCGCATCGCGGTCGGCGAACGCGAGCTTCTTGCTCTCGACCATGAGGTGCACGAGCTCGGCGCTCCCCCACTCCTGCGACGCCAGGTCGAGCCCCTCCGCGATGGCCAGCTCCTCCAGAAGGATGTGGCCCTGCGACACCGGCGGCTGACCGTAGACGCGCAGGCCGCGGTAGTCGAGCGCGAGCGGCTCGGGCCGATCGGTCCGGTGCGCCGCGAGGTCGGCGCGATCGATCAGGCCGCCGATCGAAGCGGTCGCGGTGGCGAAGCGTTCGCCGAGCTCGCCGCGGTAGAAGGTGTCCGCACCGTCGCGTGCGATCGCGCGCAGCGTCGTCGCGAGGTCGGGCTGCTGGAGCATCTCGCCCGCACGCGGCCAGCGGCCTCGAGGGCCGAAGACGCGCACGGCCTCGTCGTCGCGCGCGAGTCGATCGCCTTCCTCGGCGGTCGCGGCCGCGAGCACGTCGCTCACCGGAAAGCCGTCCTCCGCGTACGCGATTGCCGGTGCGAGGGCGCGATCCAGGCCGAGGCGTCCGTGGTCCACGGCGAGATCCGCCAGGCCGGCGATCAAGCCCGGGACCGTGGCGATGGCCGCACCGTGGTCGGGAAAGGAGTCACCGAACCGCTCGCGGTCGAGCGCGTGAGGCGCCGCGCCCGATCCGTTGTACGTGGTGACCTCGCGGGTCCGCGTGTCGTAAACAAGGGCGAACATGTCGCCGCCGATCGCCGTGCGATGCGGCATCACGACCGCGCACACGGCGGCCGCGGCCACCGCGGCGTCGGCGGCGTTGCCCCCATCGCGTAGCGCAGCAAGGCCGGCAGCGGTCGCGAGGTGGTGACCGCTGGCGATCAGAGCGTTCGCCGCGCGGACGGTAGGACGTGTGGTCACGCCACGTTGAATGTTAGGGCGCGAGCGCGAACAGGATCCGTGACGCGACCGCTGCGACCGCCGCGATACCAAGACCGAGAGTGAGTGAGTCGCGAGGCCGCGGGACCATTGGCGCGAGCGCCAGCGCGAGCAGGATGAAACCGAAGTGCGGGCTGCCGCTGGTCAGAAGTCCGCCGAACAGGACGTAGCCGATGGCGACCCACGCGATCTCGGGGGGGCCATCGAAGGCGATCACGAGCGTGCAGACCGCGGCCGCGAGGACCGCGCCCCAGAGCACCCACTCCGTTGCCGTCGCCGCGACGGGCCCGCCGGTGGTGTTGTACGCGAGGGCGCCCATCGCGATCGTGTCAAACCCGGCGGCCACCGACCGCGCGGCCTTGCCCGTCCGGCTCATTCGGGCTCGCGTCCGAGGAACAAGCGCGTGTACCCGACCGGCTCGCCTACGGCGAGCGGCAGTGGAGTCGTGCCGTCGAGGTGCAGGAGCATCGCGTGCTCGTCGCACTTGAAGCGCTTGGGGCAGACCGGACACTCGGCGGCGCTCTTCTCCGGCAGCCGACCGAGGCTCGTCAGCATGAACCCGCAGCGCTGGAAGAAATCCGGGACGAGCGTCAGCGCGAACACACGTCGAACGCCGAGCCGGCGCGCTTCGGCGACGCACGCGTGGACGAGCGCGCGTCCGATGCCGCGGCCCGCAGCCTCGGGTCGGACCGCCAGCGACCGGACCTCAGCGAGATCGCGCGTGAGGATGGCCAGCGCGCAGCACCCCAGGAAGCCCGACGCGTCCTCGGCGACGAGAAAGTCGCGGAGGTGCTCGAGCAGGAAGTCACGCGAGCGCTCGAGCATCCGGTCCTCGGCGGCGTAGCGGTTGACGAGCTCCTGCATGTCGGCGACGTCCTCGACGCGTGCGGGCCGGATCGCGACGCTCAACCGCGGACCGCCTCGGTCGCTTCGGCGAGCGCCTTGCGCACGCGGTCCGGTGCCGTTCCGCCGGGGGACGTGCGAGACGCGAGCGAGCGCTCCGGACGAACTGCCTCGAGCGCGTCCGGCTCGAAACGCGCGTCGTAGGCGCGAAGCTCCGCGATGCTCATCCCGCCGAGGTCCTTCCCTTTGCCGAGCCGGTCGCGCACGATCCTGCCGACGATCTCGTGCGCGTCGCGAAACGGCACGCCGCGCCTGCTGAGGTGATCGGCGAGGTCGGTCGCACCGAGCATCCCGCGATCGGTCGCGCGCCGCATGGCCTCGCGATCGAAGTGCATGCCGCTGACGACGAGCGCGAGGGTACCGAGGGCGGGGGCAACCGCCGCACCGTCGTAGAGCGGCACGCGCTGCTCCTGAAGATCGCCGTCGTACGCGAGCGGCAGGCCCTTCATGGTCGTGAGCACCGCGACAAGATCCCCGATGGCCCGTCCGCTGCGGCCGCGTACCAGCTCGGGGACGTCGGGATTCTTCTTTTGCGGCATGATGCTCGAGCCGGTCGCGTGCTCGTCGGACACTTCGACGAAACCGAACTCCGCGCTCGACCAGAGCACGAGCTCCTCGGCGAGGCGTGAGGCGTGCACCGCGGTCAGCGCCGCGACATACAGGAAGTCGGCGATGAAGTCGCGGTCCGCGACGGCGTCGATGCTGTTGCGGAAGACACGCTCGAGGCCGAGCTCGCGCGCCACCGCCAGCGGATCCACCGGATGCGGGGTGCCGGCCAGCGCGCCGGCGCCCAGGGGCGATGTCGCGGCGCGCTCTCGGGCCTCGGCGATGCGCTGGCGGTCCCTCCGGAGCGCTTCGACGTGCGCGAGAAGGTGATGCGCGAGGGAGACCGGCTGCGCGCGCTGAAGGTGCGTGTATCCGGGGAGGATCGTCTCCACCTCGTCCTGAGCGCGCGCGACCAGCGCTCGCGCGAGCTGGAGCACCGCGCCCTCGAGATCGTCCAGCAGCTCGATCACGAGGAGACGCAGGTCGAGCGCGACCTGATCGTTGCGGCTTCTTGCGGTATGAAGCTTGCCGGCGACCTCGCCCGCGCGCGCGCGCAGAGCATGCTCGACCGCGGAGTGCACGTCCTCGGCATCGGCGGGCCACGCGAACGTGCCCGCGTCGAGGTCTGCCGCGATTGCGGTGAGCTCGCGCACCAGGGTCGCGGATTCCTCTCCGGTCACGATCCCCTGGCGGCCGAGCATCCGCGCGTGAGCGATGCTGCCGCGAACGTCGTGCGCCGCGATGCGCTTGTCGAGCTCCAGCGATGAGGTGAACTCGCGAATCCGCGGATCGAGAGGCGTCGCGAATCGACCGGACCAGAGATCCTTCATCGCTTGCGCTTGTTCTTTGCGGCCTTCGCGGGCGCCGAGAGTGCCTTTCTCGGGATCTCGAGCGCGGCCTCGCTGTCCGCGCCCCAGAGCGCCTGCGCCCGGGCCTGGTTCCGAAGCGGCAGTCCGAAGACGCGAATGAAACCCTCCGAGGCCTTGTGATCGAAGGTGTCGCCCTTGCCGTAGGTGGCGAGCGCGGTCGAGTAGAGCGAGTACGGCGAGCGCCGCCCGATCACGGTCGAGGTCCCGCGGTCGAGCCGCACGCGCACCTCGCCCGTGACGAAGCGCTGCGTGCTGCGGACGTACGCGGCGAGATCCTGATGGTGCGCGGAGAACCAAAGCCCGTTGTACACAAGCTCGGCGTACTCACGCGCCACGAGCGACTTGAACCGGAGTGCCTCCTTCGTGAGCACGAGCGATTCGAGCGCCCGGTGCGTCTGGTGGAGCACGACCGCGGCGGGCGCCTCGTAGATCTCGCGCGACTTGATGCCGACCAGGCGGTCTTCGACCATGTCGATCCGACCAACACCGTGTTTGCCCGCGATCTCATTCAGGCGCTGCACGAGCTCGATAGCGGACAGGTTCGAGCCGTCGAGCGAGGTCGGAATACCTTCCTCGAAGCCGATCGCGAGATCGCGCGGCTTGGCCGGCGCCTCATCCGGATCGACGGTCCACAGGAACACGTCGCGCGGCGGTGCGTCCCAGGGGTCCTCGAGCACGCCGGCCTCGACCGAGCGGCCCCATAGGTTCATGTCGACGCTGTAGGGGCTCTTCTTGGTGGCCTCGACCGGGATGCCGTGCTTCCTCGCGTAGTCGATCTCCTCGTCGCGCGTCATGTTCATGCCGCCGCGCATGGGCGCGATCACCGTCAGATCCGGGGCGAGCGCGCCCACCGCGAGATCGAAGCGCACCTGATCGTTCCCCTTGCCGGTGCAGCCGTGCGCGACGAACCGCGCGCCCTCCGAACGCGCCGCGTCGACCAGCAGCTTCGCGAGGAGCGGTCTGCCCAGAGCCGTTGCGAGTGGATAACGCTCTTCGTAGAGCGCGCCGGCCTGCAGCGCGGGCCAGACGAAATAGCGGATGAAGATCTCGCGGGCGTCCTGCACGATCGCCTTGCGCGCGCCGCTGGCGATCGCCTTTTCTTGAACGGAGGCGAGGTCCCCAGTCGCGCCAAGGTCACCGGTGCAGGTCACGACCTCGAAGCCCAAGGCCTCGCGCAACCAGGCCACCGCAACGCTGGTATCGAGCCCTCCGGAATAGGCCAGCACGCAGGTCTCGCCGGCGTACGGCTTGCTCATTTCGCCTCCCGTCGCGCGATGCCGAACGTCGTGAGACGGCCGAGGAGCGAGCGTGCGTGCCGCTCGGTCGACGCCGCGACGAACACCGTGTCGTCGCCCGCGAGCGTCCCGACCACCTCCTCGATCCGCGATGCGTCGAGCGCCGCGGCGAGCGCGTTCGCGGTCCCCGGAAGCGAGCGCAGGACGACGATGTTCGCGGCGACCGCGCCCTCGACGGGATAGTCCTCGCAGAATCGCCGGAGGCGCTCCGTGCCGCCACCGGGCGTTGCCGCGGATGGCGGCGCGTACGCGTGGGCTCCATCGCGCGCGACCTTCACCAGACCGAGCTCGACGATGTCGCGCGAGACGGTCGCCTGGGTCGCGGGGTAGCCCGCTCCGCGAAGAGCGCGCGCGAGCTCGGCCTGCGTGGACAGCCGCTGCTGCGTCACCGCGCGCAGGAGCGCCTGCTGCCGATGATGCTTGCGCGCAAGCGCCTCCCTCATGCGGCAGCCTCGAACACTGTGCCGACCTGCTCACCGGCGAGCAGTCGCTCGACCGAATCCATGCCGCGCGTCGCGACGATCGCGGCGCGACAGCCGGCCGCGGCGGCGACCAGACACGCCTCGACCTTGGGCAGCATCCCTCCCTCGATCGTCCCGTCGTCGACGAGCGAACGGACCCGATCGGCGTCCAGCTTCCCGATGACGCGGCCGTCCTTTCCACGCACCCCCGGGACGTCGGTCACGAAGACGAGCAGTCGCGCTCCGAGGCTCGC
>WNGI01007040.1_pt1 | contig 14378 bp, 14 predicted proteins | sample 5400621 | NCBI WGS metagenome assembly WNGI01 (sample SAMN13153374, study PRJNA577476) | soil metagenome | isolation source: 20 cm soil or saprolite under Garry oak tree replicate 1 | place: USA:California | collected 2016-06-15
CGGCGAGCATGGCTGGCCGGGCCGGCTGTCGCACGGCCGAGGGCGCCGCCAGCGGCAGACCCCTGGCGGCGCCCTCGAAAAGGCGCAGCAGTATCCGGTCACTACGCACCGCCAGGCTCGTGAGCATTCGGGTCATGCCGACCGCCGCGCGTGACACCTTCACCTGCGAGCCGGCCGTGAATTGCGGAGTGCGCTCGATGTTGCGCAGTGTGAGCACGGCAAGGCCGATGGCCCACAGACAGAAGCGCCGGATGCCCGGCTCCTCGCCGGGAATCAGTAACGTGAAGGACAGGGCGTTGCGCAGATGGGCATGAGCCACGCCGATCAGCTCGCGCACGCCGCCACGGAATCCGGCGTCGTAACGCTCTGGCGACAGCTGCGCGAGCTCGATGCCGTGCCGGTTAAAGACCTCGTGCGGCAGCCAGCAGGCCCCGCGGCGGCGGTCCTCCCAGACGTCCTTCAGGATGTTCGTCATCTGCAACCCTTGTGCGAAGGATACGGCGAGACCGTGCAGTGCCGCGCGCCGCTGCGCGATGCGCGGCGAGTGGCCACAGAACAGCTCGGTGAGCATTTCACCCACGACACCGGCGACATAGTAGCAGTAGCTGTCCAGGTCACTTGACAGGGGCAGACCGCGCAGGCTGGCGGTGGACTGGAAGTGATGCATGCCGTAGCACATCACCTCAATGCAGCGGTGGATTGCGGCGCGCTGCTGCTCATGAAGACCGGCGGTCATTCGCACGACCCGCTCCATGTTGCGCACCAGATCGCGCTCGGCCGGGAGCGTGCGGTCCGAGAGCCGTGGCTCGAGCTCGCGCGCCAGCAACGCCGCTTCCTCCCTGCCGTACACCACGGCAGTGAAGCGCTGCAGGAAAGCGAAGGTTTCGGCAGCCGACAGCGCCGGCTCGTCCTCGATCGTGTCGGCGATCCGGCACAACAGATAGGCGCTGGTCACCGCGGTCCGCAGGCCCGGCGGCAACTGGGGAATCGTGAGCGCAAACGTGCGCGACACGTGGGGGAGTATCTGCTCCTGGTAGACCTCGTCGGTCATGCCGGAATCGAAACGCATGAGGAGTCAGCAACGCCGCGTGAGCAACCAGGCAGCCACCGAGCGCAGGGGCGCCGCGCGCTGCCCAAAAGGCGCCAGGGCCTCGAGCGCCTGGGCGTGCAGCAGGCGCACCCGCTCCTGCGACGCCGCGATGCCGATGACCGCCGGGTGGGTGGGCTTCGCCCGCTCGCGGTCTGAGCCGGTCGCCTTGCCCAGGGTCGAGGGATCTCCGAGCACGTCCAACAAGTCGTCCTGAATCTGGAATGCCAGGCCGATCGGAGTCGCGAAACCGGTCAGTGCCTCGTACAGACGAGCATCGAGCGAGGGTACGCAGGCCGCCGCCATCAGCACGCTGGCGCGGATCAGGGCACCGGTCTTGCGGGCATGCATTTCCTCCACCTGCGCAATACCGAGCTGCTTGCCCTGCACGGCGAGATCGATCGCCTGACCTCCGGCCATGCCAAAGGTGCCACTGGCCTGCGCCAGCAATTCGATCAGTCGCAGACGTATTGTTGGCTCGGCGGGCAGTGCGGGATCGCGGGCGAGCAGATGAAACGCGAGCGGCTGCAGGGCGTCGCCCACCAGGATGGCCGTCGCCTCGTCATAGGCCTTGTGGCAGGTGGGCCTGCCGCGGCGCAGATCGTCATCGTCCATAGCTTTGCCTCCACCCAGCACGCTGTAGCGCATGGCCTGGTGCAAGCGCGTCGGCACCGCTGTGCTATCCGGAAGCCGCGCCGCCAACGCCGATTCCATGCGGGCGCGCCAGGATTCGAGCTGTGCAGCGAATGCATCGCGCTCGGCCGGCTCCGCCTGCGGGGCGAGTCGAATATCCGCCGCCCGGTTCACTACGGCAGCCTCGCTGAACGCCGCCCGTCAGACTCGCTCGCCCGTCTGATCTGTGTAATCGGAACCGCGACGGCGAACTCCCCCAGCCCCTCGCCATACAGAATCGGCAGCTCGGGAGCCATCGGACCCGTAACCCGCGGACCCCGCAGGGCGGCTTTGAGCGCCTTGATCGGATGAGCGAACGCGTCATCCACCGCCGTTCCCTCGAATCCGCAGTGCGCCATGCAGTTGTTGCACTTGGGGTTGCGTCCGACACCGTACTGATCCCAGCGCGTATCCTCAAGCAGGGACCGGTAGCTGGGCGCGTAGCCTTCATCGGAGAGCAGATAGCAGGGCCGCTGCCAACCGAAGATGTTATAGGTCGGATTGCTCCACGGCGTGCACTGGTATGTCTGGTTGCCCGCGAGAAAGTCCAGGAACAGCCCGGAATGATTGAAGGACCAGCGGGCGGCGCGGCCGCGACGGCGTTTGAAGATCTCGCGGAACAGCCGCTTGCTCGCGCTGCGCCCCAGGAAAACATCCTGCCGCGGTGCGTGCTGATAGCTGTAGCCGGGCGAGACCGTGATTCCCTCGATGCCGAGTGACATCGCGGTATCGAAGAAGTCAGCGACCTCGTCCGGGTCCGCGCCGCTGAAGAGCGTGCAGTTGACGGTCACGCGAAAACCCTTGCTGCGCGCGAGCCGGATTGCCGCGACGGCCTTGTCGAACACTCCCTCCTGGCACACCGACTCATCGTGACGTTGTCGATTGCCGTCCAGATGGATCGAGAACGTGAGGTAGCGCGACGGGAGATATTCATCGATATGCTTGCATAGCAGAATGGCGTTCGTGCACAGATACACGAATTTCTTGCGCGCGACGATTGCGGCGACGATCTGCGGCATCTCGCGGTGAATCAGCGGCTCGCCCCCGGGAATGGACACCACGGGAGCCCCGCATTCGTCGACGGCGCGCAGCGCGTCCTCGACGCTCATGCGCTTCTGCAGGGTCTCCTTCGGATAGTCGATCTTGCCGCAGCCGGCGCAGGCGAGATTGCACTGGAACAGCGGTTCCAGCATGAGCACCAGCGGATAGCGCCTCTCGCCGCGCAGCTTGCGGCCGGCGAGGTAGCGGGCGACACGATACGTCTGGATCAGAGGAATGCCCAACTCTTGATTCCTAGCAAGGTGAGCACGGCTGCGCGGTGATCCCGCCAGATGCGCCCCCACTCCAGTATGAACCATGGGGTAAAGTTACCGGCGCCGGTGCCGGTCACCTCGGCCTGCAGGGCCCGGGGGCTGATCCAGCGCCAGGCGAGGATCTCGTTCGGATCGATCCGCAACCGCTCGGTGCAGCGCCCTATGAAGACCGAGCACAGCTCGTGCTCGGCGCCAGCCGTATCGAATTGCGCCTGGTACCTGAACTTGAACAGAAAATGCAATGGACAGCGCAGGCCCAGCTCCTCGTAGAGTCGCCGGTGGATTGCCGCCTCCATGCTCTCGTCGCGTCGGGGATGACTGCAGCAGCTGTTCGACCAGAACCGCGGCCAGAGCTGTTTCGACGCCGCTCGCTGCTGCAGCAGCAGCTCACCGGCGTCATTGAAGATCAACAGAGAAAAGGCGCGATGCAGAACTCCGCCCCCCTGGTGGCACTGAGCCTTGCTCATGTGGCCGACCTCGCGGTCGGCTTCATCCACCAGAATCAGCGGCTCGGAATCTGGCGCAATATCGTCGGCACCGATCTGGAAACTGCGAACCTGGTCCATGTACGAGGCACTCCGTACTGCGGCAAATACCGCTGCAGTCACTCACGCCCGCAGGCCGGGGACGACCCGCGTTCGCACCGCAACCGCAGGCTGCGGCGCCGGCATCCCGTGCATAATAGCTGCCTGCCACGTTACGGCAATCCTTCTTCCGGGCGAGGACGGCCCGGGTGCCGTCCGCTGCGTCGCCCGCTAACCTGTCGGGCCTTTGAGTGAGCGCGATCGTTCAGCTGTGGCTCAATTGGGGCGGCACCGCTCTGGCCGCGCTCGCCATGGCCTATACCGTCACGGCATGGCTGGCCGTGCGGTCGCGGCGCCACAGCTCACGACCCGGCCCTGCGACTCTGCCCCCGGTGACGGTCCTGAAGCCCTTGTGCGGCGCGGAGCCCGACCTGTACGACTGTCTGCGCTCGTTTTGCGAGCAGGCCTATCCAAGCTTCCAGATGGTCTGCGGAGTGCGCGACGCGGACGATGCTGCAGTCACCGTCGTACGCAGACTGCAACGCGAGTTTCCGCAAAGTCAGCAACCTGATCAACATGATGCCGTTTGCCCGCCACGACCATCTGCTCGTCGCGGACAGCGATGTGCGGGTTGCGGCCGACTATCTGGCCAAGGTTCTCCCACCGCTCCTCGATCCCGCGGTCGGCATCGTCACGTGTCCTTACCGCGGCTGTCCGCAGAGCGGGCCGTGGTCCGCGCTGGGATCTGCGTTCATCAACGACTGGTTCATGCCCTCGGTGTATGTCGCGGCCCTGCTCGGCTCGCGTGCGTTCGCCTTCGGTGCAACCATTGCCATGCGCCGGGAGGTGCTCACCAGGATAGGTGGATTCATGGCCATAGCCGATCAGCTGGCGGATGACTACCGGCTGGGCGAGCTGACGCGCCGCGCGGGCTTGCGCACCGTGTTGTCTGAGGTCGTGGTCGAGACCTTGGTCGATGAGCACCGCCTCGGTGATCTCGTTCGGCATGAGCTGCGGTGGCTGCGCACCATTCGGGCCGTCCGGCCGCTGGGTTACGCTCTCTCCTTCGTGACCTTCGGCTTGGCGCCGGCCGTCCTGGGGAGCCTGCTGGCAGCGGGCGCGAGGGCGACGCCAGCCCTGCTCGCCATCACCGCGCTGGCACGACTCATGTTACATTTCGGCGTTCGCGATGCCCGCTCGGCCGTGCGGCAGCTGTGGGTGCTGCCGCTCACTGACCTGCTGGGCTTTGCGCTGTGGTGCTGGGGCTTCGTCTCGCGTCGCGTACAATGGCGGCACGCCCGCTACCGAGTCGCTCGCGATGGCTCGGCGCGTCCGATCCCTTGAAAAGATCTCTGGTTGCGTGCCACCGTAGCGTCGGCGGGGCCGGGCGCTTGAGTTGAGCATCGCGGCGTATTGCTCCCGCGACTGGATTCGCGGGTTTCCTGGCGAGGTTCATGATGAGAACGCTGTTTCTGCATCCGCCTTCCTACGACGGCTTCGACGGGGGGGCCGGCGCCCGCTACCAGATGAAGCGCGAGGTACGCTCCTTCTGGTACCCGACCTGGCTCGCACAGCCGGCGGCTCTGGTGGAGGGCTCGAAGCTGATCGATGCACCACCGCACCGCCTGAAATTCGAGGACATCGCCCCCGAGCTGAGCGGCCGCGAGCTCGTGGTGATGCACACCTCCACCCCGTCCTTCAAATCGGACCTGAAGACGGCCGAGATGATTAAGGCGGTCAATCCGGATATCAGAATCGGGTTCATCGGAGCCAAGGTCGCAGTCGAGCCCGAGAAGAGCCTCATCGCCGCACCGGCAGTGGACTTCGTCGCGCGCAACGAATTCGACTTCACCATCAAGGAAGTCGCCGACGACAGGCCCTGGAGCGACATCAAGGGGCTTTCCTACCGCAATCGCGAGGGTGTCATCGTTCACAACGAGAACCGCGAAGTTCTCGAGAACATGGATGCGCTTCCGTGGGTGACGCCGGTCTACAAGCGCGATCTCACCATCGAGAATTATTTCGGCGGTTATCTGCTGCATCCCTACATCTCGTTCTACACGGGACGCGGTTGCAAGTCGCGCTGCACCTTCTGCCTGTGGCCGCAGACGGTGGGAGGGCATCGTTATCGCGTGCGCTCGGTCGAAGATGTCATTGGAGAAATGAAATGGGCGAAAGAGGCCTTCCCGCAGGTGAAGGAATTCTTCTTCGACGATGACACCCTCACCGACAACCTGCCGCGTGTGGAGGCGCTGGCGAAGGAGCTGGGCAAGCTCGGAGTCACCTGGTCGTGCAACGCCAAGGCCAATGTTCCACGCCGGACGCTGGAAGTCATGAAGGACAACGGCCTGCGCCTGCTGCTGGTCGGCTATGAGTCCGGCAATCAGCAGATCCTGTTCAACATCAAGAAGGGCATGCGGGTGGAGTTCGCCCGCCGCTTCACCAGGGACTGCCACGAGCTCGGCATCCTCATCCACGGTACGTTCATCCTGGGGCTGCCGGGCGAGACCCGGGAGACGATCCAGGAGACGCTCGATTTCGCCAAGGAGATCAATCCCCACACGATTCAGGTTTCGCTCGCCGCCCCCTATCCGGGCACGTTCCTCTACCGTCAGGCCAAGGAAAACGGCTGGCTGTACAACGAGGAAATCGATCTTCTGACGCAGGAAGGCACGCAGATTGCGCCGCTGAACTATCCGCACCTCGGCCACGGCGAGATCTTCGATTCCGTCGAGGAGTTCTACCGGAAATTCTATTTCCGCCCGTCCAAGATCGCCTCCATCGTGGCCGAGATGATCGCCAGCCCCGACATGATGAAGCGCCGTTTGCGCGAGGGTGTGGAATTCTTCCGCTTCCTGCGCACGCGGCGGGACAGTGCTTGAAGCGGCTGATCGTCACGGCGGATGATTTCGGCGCCGCTCGCGAAGTCAACGACGCCGTCGAGGCGGCCCACCGCGGCGGCGTTCTCACCGCCGCGAGCCTGATGGTCTCGGCGCCCGCGGCGGCGGATGCGATTGGCCGCGCGCGGCGCATGCCTTCGCTGCGTATCGGCCTGCACCTGGTGCTGGTGGAAGGCCGGCCGGTGCTTCCTGCTTTTGCCGTGACACACCTGGTGGATGGAAACGGTGCGTTTCGTTCCGATATGGCGGCCCTCGGCGCCGTCCTGTCCTTCAGCCGGCACGCGCGCCGCCAACTCGCCGCCGAGATCACCGCACAGTTCGAGGCTTTTCGCGACACCGGCCTGCCCCTCGATCATTGCAACGCGCACAAGCATTTCCATCTGCATCCGGTGGTCGGAGGGTTGGTCGCCGCGATCGGCGCTCGCTTCGGTTTGCGCGCGGCCCGCGTACCCCTCGAGTCCGTGCAGGTGCTGCGAAAGATCGAGCCACAGACCCCCTGGGCGCCGGCGCTGCTCACGGCGCCCTTTGCGCTGCTGCTACGCAGGCGCTTGCGCACCGCCGGCCTCCTCGCCCCCGATCGCGTCTTCGGACTGCAATGGTCCGGATGCATGACCCGGGACCGTCTGGCAGGTCTGATCCGTAACCTGCCGCACGGCCTCAGCGAGATCTATGTTCATCCCGCCACTGGCCACTTCGCCGGGGCCGCCGCTGATTATCGCTATCGCGAAGAGCTCGAGGCGCTCAGGGCTCCTGAGGTCATCGCGGCATGCCGCGATCCCTCACTGCGGCTGGGCGGATTCGGCGATTTCCTGGAACCCGCCACGGCGCGCGCGTCTCACGGCGCGATGCCCAACCGGAGCCTGCTGCCGTGAATCCGCCCGTCTCGGCGATCTCCGATTCCGCCGGTGCGCGGGAGGCCTTCCCCGAGGGGCCCATTCGCTTCGGCAGCGACGCGCACAAGACCCTCTTCTGCCGCACGCTCCTGGACACCTTCAATCCCTACAAGCCGGCGGTCATCGATTGGCCCACGCTCGATGCGCAGGCGCGCGCGCGCCTCGTGAGCCTGCCCATCTGGGACATCGCCGTGCAGACCGAGGGACGGGCCCGGCTCAATGTCGCCTCCTATGCCGTGGTCACCTCCGATCCCCTGTTGCGCAAAGCGATCGAGCTCAACGCCTTCGAGGAGGGCCGCCACAAACACGTGCTCTCCAATCTGGTCGCGGCCTACGGCATCGCTATTGCGCCCGAGCCGCAATACGTCGTCCAGGGCGACCCGGAATGGGCCTTCATGGTGACCGGCTACAGCGAGTGCATCGACAGCTTCTTCGCCTTCGGCCTGTTCGAATCCGCCAAGCGCTCCGGATTCTTTCCGCACGCGCTCGTCGACACGTTCGAGCCCGTCATCCAGGAGGAAGCCCGTCACATCCTTTTCTTCGTCAACTGGGCCGCCTGGCATCGGCGCACCATGCCGCTGTGGCGCCGGCCGTTCTTCGAGCTGAAGGTGCTGGCCGTGTGGCTCTTTCTCATCTGGGAACGCATCGGCATCGCCCGCGATGTGGGAGGCGGCACACAGGACAACAATTTCACCATGACCGGGGCGAAGTCGCTCGGCGATGACATCGACGTCGGCGAGCTGATCGACATCTGCCTGGCCGAAAACAGCCGGCGCATGAGCCCCTACGACCGCCGCTTGCTGCGACCCTTCGCCGTTCCGGCTGTGGCACGATTGGTGCGCCGTTTCATGCGAACCTAGGCCGCAGCGTCGCGCGCATATCGCATCCGTCGCATGAAACTGCGCATCCTCATCATCGCCGCCCTGGGACTCGCTCTCGCCCTCTACCTGGTCACGTATGTCGGCCTGGGTGCCGTACTCTCGGCTGCCGTCACGGTCGGATGGAGCGGTTTTGCGATCCTGTGCCTCTATGCGCTGGGGCTGTTCCTCATCCTCGGAGCCGCCTGGTACGTCCTGGCGCCCGACTCGTCTGCGACGGGACTGTGGGTGTTCGTCTGGGCGCGGATGGTTCGGGATGCGGCCGCGGAGGTGCTGCCGTTTTCCCAGCTCGGCGGAATCGTGCTGGGCGCGCGTGCCGCGATCCTGCACGGGGTTGCCACGCCTCTCGCCTTTGCCTCGATGATCGTCGATGTCACCACCGAGATGATGGCGCAGATCGCCTATATCGCGCTCGGCGTCCTGCTCTTGAGTGCACGCGCCCCGCGAACCTCTGTGGCGATGTCGCTGACGACGGTCTTCGTGATCGGCCTGGTGCTTGCCGCGCTTGCCGGCGGGCTGTTTCTAGCTTTGCAGCGCTACGGCCACAGGTTTACCGGAAAGCTCGTGGCGCGTCTCCTGCCTGGCGCTGTCGCGCCCACCGCGGCGGTGGCTGCCAGGCTCGATGCGATCTATCGTGCCCCGGCACGCGTCGGCCTTTCCGCGGCGCTGCATCTTGCCGGATGGATCGCAAGCGCCATCGGGACATGGATCGCCTTTCGCCTGATCGGGGCGCAGGTCGACTTCGCGGCGGTGCTGGCGATCGAAAGTTTCGTCTACGCGACACGCAGCGCCGCCGCTTTCATTCCCAATGCCCTGGGGGTCCAGGAAGCCGCCTACACGGTTCTCGCGCCGCTGTTCGGAGTCGGGGCGGAATTCGGGCTTGCCGTGTCGCTGTTGAAAAGGGCGCGCGACATCGCGGTCGGAGTGCCGATATTGCTGATCTGGCAGGCTGTGGAAGGCCGGCGCGCGCTCGCAGCAAGACCCGGCGCAGTCAGTGACTCGGATTGAACACATCGTTGGGGATCGCTCGCGCACCAATCCAGTGGCGCCCGATCGCGGCGGTTGCTGCCATCGCCACGCTTTTCACCGCGATGCAGGGATTGAGTTATCCACTGCTGGCCGTGGTTCTTGACCGCCGCGGAGCGGCGGAGGCCTTCATCGGCCTGAACACCGCGATGATGCCGCTCGGTATGATCCTCGCGGCTCCGTTCGCAGCCCCACTCATGCAGCAAATCGGCGCACGGGCCCTGGCTGCAATCAGCATTTCGGGCGCTGTCGTCGGTCTCATGCTGATCGGCGCGATCTCCAATCCCTGGGCGTGGATGCCTCTGCGCCTGCTGCTCGGCTTCTGGCTCGCCTGTTTGTTTGTCGTCAGCGACACGTGGATGATCGAACTTGCAACCGAGCACGCGCGCGGCCGGGTCCTCGGCTTTTACTCGATGCTCCAATCGGTGGGATTCGCCGTCGGGCCGGCACTGCTACTGCTGGTGGGCACCCGGGGGTGGGCGCCGTTCCTGGCCGGCGCCGCCTGCGGACTGCTGTCATTGGTACCTCTCCTCGGCGTCCGCGGTGAGTTACCGCGAAGCGCTGTCGAAGGCGACCCTGGCGTGTCGACCCTGGCCTTCGTGTCGACAGCGCCAATCCTGTTGGCCGGAATAGCGGCGGCGGCGCTGGCCGATCAGGTGGCGATGTCGATGCTGCCGATTTTCACCCTGCGTCACGGACTTGACGTGAATGCCAGCAACTTCACACTCGTCGTCATGATCGCCGGCACCATTGGATTCCAGCTACCCGTCGGTTGGCTGGCGGACCACATGCCCGGACGAGCCCTGTACCTCACCTGTGCTGTCTGGACCGCAGTGACCGCCGCGCTCCTGCCCATTGCCGTGCGCGCGCCACTCTATTTATGGCTGCTGGTCTTCCTTTGGGGTGGCGCGTACTTTGCGATCTACACGTTGAGCCTCGTGCGTCTGGGCGAGCGCTTCAAGGGATCGGCTCTGGCAACCGGAAACGCCGCGTTCGCCGCTATGTGGGGTCTGGGGGGCCTGGTCGGCACTCCGTTGGCCGGCGGCGCCATGCAGCTGTGGGGGCCGATCGGTCTTCCCATTACGGTTGCCGCGATTTTTGTGCTGCTCGCCGCGGCGGTCGTCATCAGTGCCAGATGGTAGGGTCCGACCCTGCACCCGTCAGCACAGCGCGCTGCCGTCGGGCACTGTGCGGTCAGGCCTCGACAGCACAATGGCGCCATCCGCGCGCGCAAATCCGGTGATCAGGATCTCGGACTTGAATCCGGCAACACGTTTCGACCCGAGTCCGGTGGCGCAGATGACCTGCCGCCCGATGAGCTCTTCCGGGCTGTAGAGCACGGTGATCTGCGCGCTCGACTGTCTGATGCCAAAAGGCCCGAAATCAACCCACACCTTGTAGGCGGGGTTGCGAGCCTCGGGAAACCGCTCCACCTTGCGGATGGTTCCAGCTCGCAGCCCGACCCGCTCGAACTCCTCCCAGGTCGCGGATGCCGTCTGTTCTGCCATTGCTCAGTGGGTTGACGCAGCGCAAGCGAAAAGCCCGGGCAGCAGCGGCTGCCCAGGGCTTTCGGCCTTCAACCGCTCAGACGGTTTCCAGCTCGGGCTCGACTTCCTTCGGCTTGTCCGTCTCGGGGTTCGGGCGATCGGATGGCGCGCCCGGCCGCAGACGCTCGATCACAGACTTGGGCTCTTCGCGCTTCTCGACCTTCGGCGTTGCCCGCTGCAAGAAGAATCGCTCCTCATAGCACATGGCCGTCCTCCTGCGATGACTTTATTGTGGGTTCCCTGAGCAAAGGATAGCATCCTGGCAGCCGCTCGGTCTCTGTGGCGCGGAGATTCTGGCCATGGCGCTTGTCCTGACGTCGCCTGCGTTTGCCGACAACGGTGCAATCCCGAAACAATACACTTGTGAGGGTGCCGATATTTCACCTCCGCTGAATTGGTCAGCGGCCCCGCAAGGCACAAAGACTTTCGCGCTCATCGTCGATGACCCCGATGCACCGGATCCGCGCGCACCGAAGATGACATGGGTGCACTGGGTCATCCAGAACATACCGGGGAGTGCAGAGAGTCTGCCGGAAGGCGCGGCAGAGCGTGGCATGCCCGCGGGAGCGGTGCAGGGGCTCAATGACTGGAAACGTACCGGCTATGGAGGTCCCTGCCCACCGATCGGCAGACATCGATATTTTCACAAGCTCTATGCAGTCGACACGGTATTGTCCGGTATCGAGCGTCCGACGAAAGCCCAACTTCTGAATGCTCTGAAAGGGCACGTGCTTGCGGAAGCGCAGCTTGTCGGGACCTATCAGAAGGGAGGGTAAGCCGCGAATCCCCCTGCTCCCGCCCGGTCCGCAAATCACCGGCCCCGCGGCAGGGTTCCCGAGCTGCTCGCCTCCCCCATCGTGACGGCATTGCGCCAGGCCTGCTTGGAGCTGACCAACGCCTGGTCGGCGGCCTGCAGAACCGCCTCGGTGGTGGCGCCGTCCTCAGGAAAGATTGCAATTCCCGCCGACAGGGTGATCGGTCCGAGTTGACGTTCGTCGAGCCCGATCTCCAGGCTGTGCGCTCGCTGGCGAATCAGATCCGCGCGCTCGCACACGATCTGCCGCGACACGTTCGCCATCATTACTGCGAATTCGTCGCCCTCGTAGCGGGCGACGAGGTCTTCTGCGCGCGACAGCGACAGCACGCACTGACCGATGGACCGCAGAATCGCATCACCCGCGGTGCGTCCAAGCGTGTCGTTGAATTCCTTGAAATGATCGACTTCGATCTTCATGACGGCGAAGGTATGGCCATGGCGCTGGGCGCGCACGCTCTCGCGCGCCAGCGATTCCTCCAGGAACAGACGGTTGTACAAGCCGGTCACTGAGTCTCGCATGGCCTGATCGTGCAGCTGTCGGTTGGCGTGCACCAGATCGTGCTCCGCCCAGATTCGCTTCTTGATCTCGAGATCGAGCGCCGTGCGCGCCACCTCGAGTTGCGCGCTGCGCTCGGCCACGCGCCGCAGCAGCCTGGCGATCGCCTGCACCGGCATGTCGACCGACTCGTGGTCCGGCACCGGAGCCTGCTCCTGCGGCGCCGGTGCGCCGAGAGCGGCACTGACGGTCGCGAGCAGCAGCTCAGGATTCGTCGGCTTGATCACGAATGCGGCGCCAAAGGCATGTGCCAGTGCGCGCGCTTCGACTTCAACGCTTGTGACCGCGCGCACCAACACGCGCGGCTGCGGCAGGCTCGGGTCGCAGCGCATCCGCACGACGAATCTGTATCCGTCGATGTCGGGCGTAGCGATGTCGATGATCATGAGGTCGGGGCGCTCCAGCCGCACGAGCGTCAGGGCCTCATCAGCGTCACCGACATCCCGCACGCAGTTGCCGTGGTTGCGCAGCAGCGCGGCCACCAGACGGCGGCTGGCCGAGTTGGCCTCAAAGACCAGGATGTTGGCCATCAGCGTAAGGGGTTGCGCGTCTCATTGCGCGCCCCTGAACCATTCCAGTGCCGATGAATCGTCGCGAAAGTGGCGCACGTTGATCCCGTGCAGTCGGCCCAGCAGCACGAGATACTCATGCGAGTGATCCAGCTCCTGGTCGTCCGCGATCAGGGCGATCTTGTGTGAAGGATCGATGCCGACCTTCGTGAATCGCGCGAGAAATCCGGACCGCTCCACCGTGAACATCGGACTGGAGGCATGCACCGAGATGAGGATGCGGGAGCGGTGATGCCGCGTGGCAGAGTCCGCGACCGCCTCGAAGAACTCCCGGGCTTCCTCGGCGGTTTCGCGGTTGAAAAGATCCGCCCTCAGGTAGTCGCGTTCGGTTGCAATCCGGTACACCATGGCCGCACGACCACATGAACCAGCCCCGATGAATACCAGACCCGATGCGACAGAAACCACATTCGCGGATGGTCCTTATGACCTATCGGGTGAGCGGGCGGCCCCGTGGGCAGGCCGGCGGTCCCTGAGGCGGCTGCCGTTCAGGATACGTGACCGCTCGCGCTGCGTTCGCGGGCCGCCGGCGGGTCCGCATCCGATCGATGGGAGTGCGCTGCCCCGACCAGGTTGACGAGTCGCTCCCTGAACGAGCTCACCGCCTGTTCCAGGAGCTCGCAGGTCGCACGTGCCTGCTCCTTCTGCCGCCGTGGATCGAGTGATTGCAGACTCGCCGCCAACTGCTCGGCTGCCGTCGCGCGAACACCGCGCAGCATCCCGCGCAGCGTGTGCACCGCGCGGCCGAACGTTTCAGGATCAGCGTTCTGCATCGCTTCGCGCAGGCCGCTCATGTGTCGGGCGGACTCGCGCACGAACAATTCCGCTATTTCCGCGAGCAGCCGCGGGTCGCCGCCGACCTGCTCGAGCAGGGCCGCCCCATGAGCCGACTCCGCATCGGCAGAGCCGCGCGCCTGCTCAGGCTCGAGGCCGAGTCGCTCGACCGCATCGAGCAGCGCTGTCGGGTCGATCGGCTTGACCAAATAGCCGTCCATTCCCGCGCCCAGGCAGCGCTCGCGGTCCCCGGCCATGGCATGGGCGGTCAGCGCGATGATCGGCACGCGTCGCCCGCCGCGCCGCTCAGACTGGCGAATCGCGCGGGTGGTGTCGATTCCGTCCATCCCGGGCATCTGCACGTCCATCAAGATCAGATCGAAGCGAGCGTGTTGCAGTGCTTGCAGGGCAGCGGCCCCGCTGTCGACCGCCGTGATCGCGTGCCCGTGTCGCGCCAGCACGATCTGGGCGAGTCTGCGGTTCACGGAATTGTCTTCCACCAGCAGCACGGCCAGCTTTGGCCCATCAGGGCGTTGCGCGGCGCGGCATACCTCGGGTGGCGTGCCGCGACGGACGGGCGTCTCAGCCGTGCGATCCGCCAACCCGAAGCGCACCGTGAAATGAAAGGTACTTCCCTTTCCCGGCGTGCTCTCGAGCCAGATCCGGCCCCGCATCCTCTCCACCAGACGGGCCGAGATGGTGAGCCCCAGGCCCGTGCCGCCATAGTGCCGCGTTGTAGAGGCATCGACCTGCCGGAAAGGCGCGAAGACGGCCGACTGCTTCTCCACCGGAATCCCTACTCCGGTATCACGCACCGAGAAA
>WNGI01003192.1_pt1 | contig 14376 bp, 15 predicted proteins | sample 5400621 | NCBI WGS metagenome assembly WNGI01 (sample SAMN13153374, study PRJNA577476) | soil metagenome | isolation source: 20 cm soil or saprolite under Garry oak tree replicate 1 | place: USA:California | collected 2016-06-15
GCTATCAGACTGGGGCACGTAATAGAGAAGCGGCGTTACCGCAGGCTGACTTGCGCTAATCTGGGCAAATTCCCCTACGGCCACTATCATGCAATAGGGTGGAATGGGGGCCCCTTCAGTGTAGGTCCATGTGCGAGTACCGCTCGCATTGGTTTCGACGTGGGCCAGTTGCCCATTTGCAACGACAAGATCTCGCGCAGGTGCGGTTATCTTAAAGGTTATCGTAGCCTTCGCAGAAGGATGATCGAGGCAGGGAATCCAATGATGAACTCTATTCGGCCAATTATCCCCAACTGCAGCAGGCTTGCCATCCTTGTCGGACGAAAGAATCAACCCATCTTTGGGTTTTCCATGATAAGCAACCGTCAAAGTGAATCTCGTTCCTGCCTCCAATTGCCGGGGCAGTTTAATATCCAGTATTCCGCTCTTATAGTCGAACTGTGTCGCGTTGGCATTTAGGCCGACTGCGTCGATGGTTAGATCACCAAAATCAAGATCGATGTGTGACACTTTTTCCAGCGCGAGAACTTCGATCTCAGCGCGAGCCTCGACGATCTCAGTTAGCCGATCGTCTAAGGTGATGTTGACGACGTAGTTCAGGGGGCGCCAGGTATCAATCAGTCGTTCACGACGAATTCCAAGCGACGCCGTTAACGAACAGGAAAGGATGATGACTGAAAACAAGAGTCGGAAAGAAACTGTCTTAAGTCTGTCAAGAGGTTTCATTTCAGTCACTATCTGATCCCCAACATTAGCAGCGCGGAGCGATCGGAGACGGGCCTATCCGACTTCAGCCAGCTTCTATATGCATGCAGCTCATCGTCAGTGACGGCTCGATTACCGAGCCGGGCGGCCGGAGTTCGCTCAAACGCCCTATTCGTCAGCGCAAAATGAGCGTTTCGTATGGGCAATGGTTCTGATTGCTTCAACGCCTGCCCGGCGGAATCGACGTCGGGAAAGAACTGGTCATAAGCCAAAAGATGCCAGATAGCCTCAACACCTTCACCCTCCACCGCCAAAACACGTAATAGCCCATATCCGCTCTCAAGCTGGAAGATCAGGTCATCACCTTGTGCAAAGGGTTGGGCCATTAGTTCTGTCTTTAGGGTATGGACTAGAAGTCTTAGGTTAACACAGGCCAACAAGGGTTTCGCATGAATCAACAACAGCAGTAGTGTTCCCAAATTTCACGCCAATCGTTCTCCGTGTTCTCGTTGTCTCTATGGTGAAATAGTTTCGGCGCTCTTATCACCACCGAGGCGCGGAGAACAAGGAGAGTGCCAAGACAAGGTTCGGAGTTCAATTGGGGTTTTTGTTCTTTGTAGGAGAGCGGAGCGAGCCGTGGGGCAGTCTGGATCCACTTGCTCGACTTGGTGTGTTCTAATTTGCCCGCGGTGATTTATCCGGGTAATGACACTCAACCGCAGAACAGGAAGCAGTAGCGACCTGGCCGGTTCGCAAAATTCCACCGAATCACCAAACGGGCAAATGGACAGCGGGACACTCGAAGCCATAGAACAACTAGATGTTGAGTGAAGCGAACCGGCCAGGTCGCTACTGCTTCCTGTTATGCGGTTGAGTGTCATTTCATCAACGACTCCTCAGAACAGCATTGCCAAACGAAAATCGCAAATCTAGAATCAACCTAGTCCCGATTGAGGGTAGTGTCTTAATTTCACTTCCCACGGCTGTTCTCAGTGTTCTCGGTGTCTCCGTAGTGAAATGTTTCGGCGCTTTCATTACCACTGAGACAGGGAGAACACTGAGGTTCCACTAATCTCAAATTAGGCACTACTCGAATGAGTCAAGCCGATTCCAGAAAAGATTACTACAGCGTTTTGGGTGTGGACGAAGAAGCTCCCCGCGGCGAAATCGACCGTCAGTACAAGCGTCAGGCAGCCAGGCACCATCCGGATCTGGGTGGCAGCGAAGAGCAGATGAAATCTCTGAACGAGGCCTACGCGGTTTTGAAAGATCAAGCAACTCGACGCGCTTATGACGCGGGTCGGAAACGTCCGGCGGCGGTCAGCGCTGTTCCAGTCTCTGCTCCCGCCGCTCAAGATGTTGGAGTCTTCGGCCACTGTTTGAGCGCGTTTCTTTGTTTGTTAATCGGCCTGTTCCTGCTGCTGCTAGTTCGTTTCCAATGGATCTGGTTCTTATGGCCTCTGGCTATTCTTTCGCTGTTTGTAATCGCGTTCGGCATTCTGATGGCCCGCAGTGCAATGGTTGCGGTCAATTCCTCGCTTCCGGTGACGAGCCGGTTGCGGCGTCATACAACGCTGCAGGAGATAGCTTTCTGGACAATCGTCGGCAGCGGAGCATACGCTGTCTATCTTGTTTTGGTTTATTGATAGTTATGCGAATCACCGGATTGGATCTCCTGTTTCTGGAGGTTAATAATCTTGAAGAGTCGGTGGCTTTTTATCAGGAAGTACTGGGCTTTGTATTGGAGGCTCACAATGTTGAGGCGGATCCTCCAATGGCCACGCTCCGAGCCGGAGGCTTGAAGATAACCCTTGCCCAGCATCTAGAGACGATGCTGCGAAGAGGGCGTGGTGTTCATTTTTTCATTGGCGTCGACGACGTGGATCTATTTTATGGTCGTCTTCAGAAACAGATTGAGTATCTCCAGCCGCCTGCGGACGAAGGTTGGGGTGGACGCTTTATAACGCTGGAAGATCCAGATAAGTATCGTTTCTTTTTTGTGACCTGGTCACCAGACCACTCACACAAGAATAACTTCCGGCAAGACACTAAGAGTGGTTAAGACTATGGAAAGACAACATACCGAAAATCTTTTTCGACGCTACAAAGGGAAAGTCATAAACGTCAAGTGTGTTTCCGGGGATAGCTACCAGGGTCGGGTAAGCGAGATAACGAACGACTACATTTGTTTGATTGGCAGCGGAGACATTGAAGGATCGGAAGTTTTCCTTTTTTTTCCCGCAATTGAAATGATGATGCCGGTCGAAGCGACTGCGACCTAATACTTATTCAAGGAATAGGGTAATGAATTACGTTGAAAATCCTCCAAATCCCTGGTTAACTCACTCGACTGAATGGATCGGCGAACCTCCCGAGGCCAAGCTCGAGGTGTTTGAAGAGACCGAAACCCGCAAGATTATTACTCACAACGACAGTCCCGATGTTGGTTTTGACTATACCGTGAATTGTTATAGAGGTTGTATACACGGCTGCACATATTGCTTTAGCCGGCCGACGCACGAGTACCTGGGATACGGGGCGGGAACAGACTTCGACAGAAAGATTATTGCCAAAGTTAATGCCCCGGAACTATTGCGAAAAGAGTTGATGAAGCCTTCGTGGAAAGGCGACGAGATAGTCTTCTCCTTTACCTCCGATCCTTATATTCCGTTGGAAGCCAACTACAAATTGACCCGACGCTGTTTGGAAGTTTGCGCGGAGTTTCGTAATCCGGTCGGAATAATAACGAAGTCGGCGATGATTCGCCGGGACATTGACGTTCTCAAAGAGCTTTCGCAGAACGCCAGGCTGGGAGTCTTTTTCACGATCCCTTTTACAGATGTCGATGTAGCACGAGCCGTCGAGCCCTTTGCACCGTTACCCGCCGCGAGATTTCATGCTATGGCTGATCTGGCTGCTGCGGGCATAACGGTCGGAATTGGTATTGCTCCGGTAATTCCCGGGCTCTCAAGCGATATCCCAGTATTGTTGCATCTCGCGAAGGAAGCCGGAGCCCGACTCGCCTTCATAAACATGTTGCGTTTACCCGGGAGCGTCGCACCTTATTTTGAGGAAAGATTGCGAGAGAAGCTGCCCACTAAAGTCGATCGGGTTCTCAATCGAATCCGCGAAGCTCGAGACGGAAAACTTAATTCAAGTGTCTTTGGCGAAAGAATGCGAGGCAAAGGGCAGTACTGGGAAGCAACTGAACGACTCTTCAAAATTCATTGTGAGCGTCTCGGGTTCAACAGAACACACGCACGCGCAGCGCAAAGCACAACCACCTTTCGCAGGCCATCCGCGCAGGCAAGTCTCTTTGGGTAAATTACTCACCAGATGCCACGGCCTTGCGCCGTGGAGTTCTCACGTTTGCGGCTACAGAGGACAAGCAACAAATTCTTAAAGATGCCACGGCGCAAGGCCGTGGCATCTCGAGTTCTAGCCGCGTTTGTTTTGTAGCAACAAGCGTGAGAACTCCACGGCACAAGGCCGTGGCATCTCGAGTGCTAACTTGCACTTTTTCGTAGCAACAAGCGTGAGACTCCACGGCGCAAGGCCGTGGCATCTGGAGAATTAAATTGCACTTGTTTGTAGCTTAAACTAGAGACATAGCGGCGAGCTTTACCTATAATAGCGACGCCCCAACACATTAAAATCAGGAGGCAGATGCGATGCTGATCCGGGATGTCATTCGCAACCGTGAGCCCTATTCAACGAAGGCATCTGCAACGGTGCAGGAGGCAGCAGAGTTTATGGCTGCACGTAACATCGGTGCACTTTGTGTGATAGACGACGCTGGAAAGTTACTGGGCGTGTTTTCTGAGCGTGATGTTCTTAAACGCATCCTTGTTCCGGGCCGCGATCCGCATAAAGTGCTTGTGGGAGAAGTTACGAGCGACCTGCGGGCAGTGATTCGCTGCGATGAAACTCCTCATCAGGCGCTCGAGCGTATGGAAATGATTGGTACGCGACATTTACCAGTGGTGGACGGCGAACACTGGGTGGGCATGCTTTCCATTCGAGATCTGCTACGTGTGGAGCTAGGCGAACAAGGGGACGAACTGAAATTGCTCCACGAATATATTCAGCACTAAGCTCTCTACTCAATGAAAACCTCTTCGTATTTCCTGTGTGGGATATTTATTGTCCTGGCTTTTGCCTGTAGTCATCCTCCTCCTGGACGCGGGGCCGGTGAAGTTGAAACTTCAGCAGAAGCACAAAGCAGTTTCAAGGTCGAGAAGGTGGTTGGGGGGCTTCAAGTGCCCTGGTCCATCGTGTGGGATCCTGACGGGCGGATGATTTTTACCGAACGCCCTGGCCGCGTTCGCATTTTTGAAAATGGTAAGTTGAGAGCTGAGCCCATCTTCACAGTTCCTGATGTTGAGCCGTCTGGCGAAAGTGGATTGATGAGCGTTGCACTTCATCCGCAATTTGCCAGCAATCATTTTATTTATCTTTCGTATGCATATGCAGGTGACGGAAAACGAGTGCGAGTGGCGCGCTACCGAGAAACGCCGACTGGTTTTGTTGAAACTAAAGTAATAATCGAGAACATCCCGGCTGCTCCAAATCATGCGGGCTGTCGTTTGCGTTTTGGGCCAGACGGTAAGCTGTACATCACTACCGGCGATGCCACTCAACGGGATCTCGCGCAAGACCTCGATTCTCTGGCAGGTAAGACACTTAGACTGAATGACGATGGTACCGTTCCACCTGACAACCCTTTTGTCGGACAACAGAATGTGCGGCCGGAAATTTGGTCGTACGGTCATCGCAATTCCCAGGGTCTCGACTGGCAGCCCGGCACTAACATCATGTTTCAGACGGAGCATGGTCCAAGTGGATTCGATGGACCAGGTGGTGGCGACGAGGTAAACATTGTCGAAAAGGGGAAGAACTACGGCTGGCCTTTGATTCATCACCAAATGACGCGCGCGGGGCTTGAGAGCCCGTTGTTGGAATACACGCCCGCGGTTGCACCTGCCAGTGGAGTGTTCTATCGCGGCTCCGCCTTTCCTCAATTCAAAGACAACTTCTTTTTCGGATGCCTGCGTGGCGAACGGATCATTCGCGTGAGGCTGGATGGGCGCAGAGTAATCAGCCAGGAAAATTTGCTGGTGGGAAAATATGGGCGCATCCGCGACGTTGCGGAAGGACCCGATGGCTTCTTGTACTTTTCGACTTCCAACCGCGATGGACGCGGCTCGCCGGCAAATGACGACGATCGCATCATTCGCTTGACTCCGGCGAAGTGATTCAGAATGGGAAATTAGTTCTAAAGTTTTTGCGCCATGATAGCGCTCTTGCTCCAGCCAATGACTTGCGGGACCGGAAAGCGATAGTGATGAACAATGCGAAAATGTTGTTCAGTATTTTGCTCCACTTCGCGTGGCGGGTGACTCTTGAACCGAAACAGAATTTCGAGAAGAGTACTTGCTACGGATGGTCGGCAGGGAAGATGAAGCAGATGACCACCGGGAGCCATCACTCTGGCAATCTCAGCGAGACCATCAGAGAGCGGCACGTATTCAAGAGCCCCGCTAGTGACTACAAGATCCAGGGACTCATCGGCGAAAGGAAGTGAGAGCAGGTTTCCCTGGGCGAAAGTAACATCACGCTTTCTTCCTCGGCTGTCAGCCAGCGCTTTTCGGGCAGCTTCGATTGATGTCGAAGACAAATCCAGCGCTGTAATACTAACCGGGAACCCCACCGCGCGTACCAATGCCAGTGTCAGAAGACCAGTGCCGCATCCGGCATCGAGGATCCGCGCACCCCGGGAAACCGGCAGAGGATGAGTGGCAAAATACTGATCAAGCGACCGCCCGTAGCCGTTAAGTTTGAAGGTCAAGTCGTAGAACCGGGCAATCCTGTCGTAATAAGATCCAGCCCGAGCCTCGGTCTTGGTTGCAGTTAGGGCATACTCCACGGGTTATTAAGGCCTCACTTCGTATTTATTGGTATTAGGGGGTCCGCTAGTATTCGAAAATGGCGCGCAATTGTAACGTCCCGGCGGGTTTTACTCAACCCTAATGTTTTTAGTCACCTTAATAAGGCCAGATGCAAGAAGCCCAGCTGAGTAACGTTCTTCAGGCGGGATAGACTTTTCTGCTGAGGGAGGAAGAACAATATGAGCCGAGTTCGAGTCACAATGAGTTGTGCGGTGGGTCTCCTTGCCGTGGGTGCTGGACTGGTGCTTTTCAACCAGTACACCAATGCCGCACCCTCGCAGTCCTCGACTGAAAGTGGCGCCCAACCGATCAGGCGTCCTTACATTCAGGGTTTTCGGGTTGACGTGTTCGTAAATGGACGTCCGCTGTCTGAATACTACGCGCGCGGCAAAACCTACGTAGAGGCCCTCGAAGGTGCTGAGTACGAACTGAGAATCACAAACCCACTGCCCGAACGTATCGCCGTGGCCCTCTCGGTGGACGGCCTGAACACTATAGACGCTCGCCACACCTCGGCATGGAACGCCAGCAAATGGGTTATTGAACCCTATCAGACGATTACCGTGGGTGGTTGGCAGATGAGTTCGGTCCGCGCACGACGATTCTATTTCACGAATGAGCAAGACTCATATGGTACCAAACTAGGGCAGACATCAAACCTTGGAGCGATCGCAGCAGTCTTTTTTAGAGAACGACGCCGCATGCCTGTGCCTATCACACCACCTCGACCCATTTACAAGGACGACGGCGAACGCGACCGTTCTGAGCCGGGTTCCCGGTCGGATAGGTCAGCTGGGGCGCAGGATAAATCTTCGAATAACAGTCAGGCTGGTCAAGTTGCAAAAGAGAGAAGAAGGGATGTTTCACCAATGCCCGACGATGAGTATGCAGCCACCGGCATCGGACGCTCGGTCCAGAACGAAGTTCGTTGGGTCAATATGGAACTTGATTCCCAGCCGGCGGCGGAGGTGACAATACGATATGAGTATTACCCCGCGCTGGTACGACTGGGAGTGATTCCCCGCCAGTATGGTGAACCTGATCCGCTGCGAAGACGTGAGAAGTCAAGGGGATTTGAAGATCGCCGCTTTAGTCCGGAGCCGTAATGAGTCGAGAACTCCGGTTGCCAACGGCTTTGCGCAAAAAGTCGAATACCACCCACGGCAGTGGGTGGATTGTTCAGATCCTCTCTACTTCGATCTGGCAACGCAAATGCTCGCGCAAGATAATTTTGTCACTCCCATTAGAAACGATCTGAACAATCCACCAACTTCCGTTGGTGGGATTCATGAGGCGGCCCTATTACTCGCTGTAGACAGGATCTGAATAATCCACCCACTGCCGTGGGTGGTATTTCGACTTTTTGTGAAAAGCCGTTCCCAATCCTGGCAGACCCAGTCGTCCACTTTTAGATTTCGGATTGGAGAAGTAAGCCAAAACTTGAACTGTGAGCTGAACTCAACGTCTCGCGAGATCTGCGGTGTATAGTTGCCGGTAGACGCGATAGTTAGCCATCACCTTCTGTACATAAGCCTTTGTTTCGTCGAACCCTATCTCCGAAGTGAAGATGCCAGGATCTTTCTGCTTCGCTCGCCGGACCCAACGCGCCACATTATCTTCGCCGCCATTGTAAGACGCGGCAACCGCCTCGAGCATTTGCGGAAACATCTTCGAAAGCTCACTCAGATACTCCGCTCCCAGCACAATAGAAGTCTCCGGTTGATAAAGCTGACTCTCGCGCAGTCCATTCAATCCGGCTCCCGCTGCGTATTTCTGTGCGGCGTCAATGGTGAGTTGAAGAAGACCTCGGGCGCCGGAAGGTGACTTAGCGAAGGGACGGAAGACGCTCTCCTGGCGAATAAGTGCCAGCACAAACCGAGGATCCAGCTTTCGCGCCTTCGCTGCACTGACTATCGCCTGCCTGTAAGGCGCTGGATAGCGTTCTGAAAGGGAAGCTATCGCCCGGTCAACACGTTCAATCCGTTCGGCGACAATCAGGTTCTTATTACTACTTGGAAGATTGGCGAGATGCTGAGTTGCAAGCCAGCCGTAGTAAGATTCTGCGCTGTCCGCCAGTGCCAGATATGCAGAGATCGCTTCGTCCTTTTTGCCGGCTTGCTCAAGGCTGAAAGCTTTTAGATAAGAAACTTCAGCTGGAGATGTTTGCACCTCTTTCGAAAATGATTGTCTTGCCAATTGATCTGCTGTCGAAGTGGCTTTGTTCCAATCACCCTCGGCAATGTGCAATCGAAGCAGTGCGAAGAGTGCATTCGTCTCTGTTGGAGTGCCGGAAAACCTCTGTCTGGTTTTGGCAACCCAGACTAGCGCCTCTTTCGGATTATTAGCTTCTCGGAGAGTATCGATAACGTTCAGATGTGCTGTGTCGATTCGCTCGCCGGCAGGATAACGATCAATATACTCAATGTATCGACTTGCGGCATCGGAGAATTTTCCCAAGCGGAGAAGAGAAGCGGCGCTGAAATTCAGAGCCTCACGCCCTTCTTTCGTCGAATCGTAGTTACGTGCCAGCCGGTCAAATATCGTGTAGGCATTATCGTAGTATCTCGACTGAAAGTACGAGCGACCCATTCCGAGCATCGCCTCCGGCACTCTCGGATCTTGAGGGTAGTAATCTATCAAAGCTTGCCAGTGCGCGCGCGCTTCCTCAAAAGCACGATTGCTCATGTAGATCGACGCGCGTCGCATGTGTTCTGCAGGGCTGAGCCGGGGAATCTTGCCCTTCGCATCTCGGACTGACGCATCACTACGCCTGACTGACGCGAGTGCACCCTCGCTGGCCGATTGCACGATGCCCGCGGCAACTGCCTGGACACCCGCCGCGGGTCGAGCCGGTTGGCCGGCAATGCCAATTGCGGCCACACCAGTGAACAAAAGCACTGGAATTATGAACTTCTTGCGTTTAGGCACCACGTTACCAACTTCACTTACCGCTGTCTTCGATGGTTGCAAAGGTCGAATGGATTTCTACCCCCGGTCTTAGCGTAGCAGCAACGCTACAATACTTAGTTTCGGACAACGCGATGGCTTGAGCGACAGCCTGGGCTGAGATATTAAAACCTTTCAAGACATGATGGACCTTCATCAGCTTGTAACTTCGTGGGTGCTCTTCGCGCCGTTCTCCGGAGACTTCTACTATGTAGCTGGTGACATGCTGACGCTTCTTTGAAAGGATGCTAATTACGTCTACCGCCGTGCAGGAGCCCAGTGCCACCAAGAGCAGCTCAACAGGACTCGGTGCCGATGAGCGCTCGGGATCTGTATCAAGCGTGAGAGCGTGTCCGGAAGGGGTAATACCGATAAAGAGATCATCCCCAGCAAAGCGCACTGTAGCTTTCACCGCTTCATCTGTACCCATTTCTCCTCCAGAAGCAAAGGATAACATAGCGTGAAGTCTCTTTGCAGGAGAGTCTTGTAGCTTTTAGAATTGCAACATTCTTGAAGTGGCCGGCTAAGATTGTGCTATCATCGGCTTCGCATTCATGAGAAATATTTCCTCACGTTCTAAAAGTTTTCAAAGGCAATGTCTCATTTCGTCTCTTGCCCAGGAGACGCCTTTGGTAAGTAAGGTGGGAGGACCATGGCTGAGATCCTGGTAGTTGATGACGATGCGTTAATCCGCAACACACTTTCCGAACTGCTGTCTCTACAACATAAGTGCCAGACGGCGGAGACGGCGGAAATTGCCCTCGCAAAACTAGAAGCAGACTCTTTTGACGTCGTACTCACGGACATTTCAATGCCCGGACTTAGCGGCCTGGAGCTGCTCGGCCACGTCTTACAAAAGTATCCACATACGCCGGTGATCATTATTTCCGGCATTAGTGATCAGGATCATGCACAGGGACTTATCAAGCTCGGAGCCTTCGACTACCTGCTCAAGCCCTTTCGCCTTGAAGTTGTGGAGAAGAGTGTGATGTGCGCTATAGAGCACAGACGGCGACTACTGGAAGGCACTACGCTCGATGGCGATGAAACTGAGGCGGCTGCCGCAGATGATCCCACCGACTGGAAGATTATATAAGTAGTTGGGTTTAGAGAGCGGGAGGTGGTAAGGACGATTAAGCTGCTACAGTTGCAATCGTGGTTTGCTTGCCGGCCCCACCGCGTTGCCTGTTGATTTCCTTCACGAGTTCCGCGATACGATCGGCGGTAAAAGGTTTCGCTACAACCCAATCGACGCCAGCTGCCTTTTGCTCGTTTGATCCAACAGCCTCGCCCCATCCAGTGATGACAGCGATCGGTATCATTTCGCTCTGCTCGCGTATCTCGTGAGCGAGTTCCCATCCGCTCATGCCGGGCATGCCGACATCGGTGAAAACTCCGTCAAAGTGTTGTTTCGCGAAGAGTTCTAACGCCTCGCTGCCACTCTCCGCGAGAGTCACGCGGCAACCTTCGCCTTCAAGAATCTCTCGAAGCAGGTCGCGTACAAAATCTTCGTCATCAACTACCAACACCTTGGTCTGCGTTTGGTCTTGGATCAGTGAAAGGCCGATGTTTGGGTGACTGCCGATGTTGGCGTGTGGTTTAACAATTTCAGGTTTACAGGACTCCGCAGAGACCGTCGCAATGGGGAGAACAATGCGGAACTCAGTACCGTGTCCCTGTTCGGACTCAACCTCGATGATGCCGCCGTGTCGTCTGATAATGCCGAAACTCACGGCAAGGCCAAGGCCCAAACCTGCCTTACCTTTAGTTGTAAAGAACGGATCAAAGATCCTGGAGCAAACCTCCGGATCCATGCCGAGCCCGGTGTCACCAACAGAGATAATGACAGACTCTCCAACCTCTTTAGTCGAGAGTGACAGTTGTCCACCCGTGGGCATGGCATCAACAGCATTGAAGACCATGTTCACCAGAACCTCTCGCAGCTCCGAATCGTCACCCATTACCATGGCCTTCGAATGACTTTGGAAATCGAGGTTGATGTGGATATTGGAGGCCTCTGCCCAATTCTTCCAGCGGGGTCGCGTGATCTCACTAGCATCCATGAGAAGCTGGTCGACAGATACAGGCTCAAAATCGTGATCTTTACGTTGGCGCGCAAAATCCTGAATCCGCTTTACAGTCCTGGCCCCGTCTTCTGCCGTCTTAATTATTATGTCCAGTCCGCGCTTAAGTTTGTCTGGATCGTGAGTTCGCAGGAGCAGCTGTGCTCGACCGAGAATACCTGCAAGTGTGTTATTGAAATCGTGGGCCACGCCTGATGCCAACTCACCCAGGGCGGAAAGCTTCTCCATCTGCGAAAACTGCTCTTGAATACGCTCTTGCTCGGCAATGTAATGGGAGAGTTCCTTCACATGCCGTTCGGCCTGCTCCGCCTGAGCGGCAGAAGTCTCGATGTTCTTCAAGTAAGTCCGGTAAGTAACAAAGACAATACTGATTATCGGTAAAGTAATTACTAAAGCGTAAAAACCAATAATGTGGACCAGGCTCGCAATTACTGCAGCTGCCGAGGCCCCCGCAAAGTAGGTGATTGAGGTCCAGAGATAATGGTTACGCCAGGTTTGCCAGATTGGCTGTCCTGTTTTTAAGGCGGCTACAAATGCCACTATGCCGGAGTTCGAAGCGTAATGTACAAGCGCCATCGTGGAGATGGCTGCCACAAAGCCGGCGGATACCGCTCGGGTCGGGAGCGCAACGATGTCGCCAAATAGGAGTTGGACCACGCTACTTGTTATGAAAACTGACAGGGCGGCACAGCCCCAATTGAATGCTACAGTTCTGGTCTTCCGGCTAAAGCGAGTGGAAGACAAGACGGCTTCCAGGGCCGCGACTATAGTCGCTGCCGGACCGCCGTAGAGCAACATTACAAGAAAAACAAAAGTGTCGGAGACTGAGATCTGAGAGCTGAAACGCGGAATCGGCACAATTATTCGCGAGCTCAGAATCAGAGTCATCGCGAATAATATGGCGAAGCGCGAGTCAAGTTTTTGGAAGTCGAGCTGGTGAAAGGAATACAGGAACGCCAGGCCACCTAGTCCAGTGATAGCCCAAAGGAATGGCCCAAAGAATCGATTTCTTGTGGTGCCGGTGTCTGACATTATTGGTTGGTTTGCAAAGTTGAGGTAGCTTTGCGCCTTTCGTTGAAGCAGATGGGGTCTGCCTATTGATGGCTGGTGGTCGTCTGGTCCTTCTGGGGAAGGAAGATGGTTTCGTAGGTGGCGCGGAACATGTAGCCGCACTTTCTGTAGAAGGCCTGAGCTCGTTTGTTATTCTCGTTCACGAGTAGGCAAATCGACTTTGAACGACTGAGCAATTTCCGCGAAAGCTCGGAGACACAACGGACGCCAAAGTCGTTGCCGCGATTCTCCTCGCTCAACCAAACACCTTCCAGATAGATAACATCTGGAGTGTCCGAAATAATGTCCGCCTTGAAAACTAACTCGTTGTTCTCTAGCACGACCCATGTTCGACCCTGTTCGATGCGTCGCGCACAGCGCTTGCGAAAGCCATCGGGATCCACCTCTAAGGGGTTGACTCCGCTTTCCTCAAACGCCATCTGCGCTTGAACAGGCATGACCAAGTCCAACTCGTTAATCGTTGCCAGGGACATGCGGGATACAGGTTCGCGCACTGCAACTGGGCAGCGAAGCTCCAGTAACGACTCGCGGCAGGCTAGACGCATTTCTTGTCCAGCGTTGGCGCAGTAGGACCAATAGTCTTCAATTCGATCCTGCTCGCCCATAATCATATGAGTGTTAGGACAATCCCTCGCTACGAGGGCCAAGGCTTGAAGCGCTCGCTGGGATACGGTCTCCATAAGAGTGGCGTGACCGATTATGGCGACACCTTCAAGGTGCCCATTGGCGTCGCGGCAGCCGTAGAAGACTCCGCGATTGAGTGGGCTGACAAGTCCGTTGTCGAGAATCAAGCTTACCATAGACACCGTGTGTATCGGACGCTGTGCCAGAAATCCAAGCACTTCGGATTCTTGCCCAGCGACCAGGCGTGTGGTCTCAACCGAGCCCAGGCTCGGCATCATTCGCTGATTGTTCTCAGTTACTCTTAGTAGTGTGTTTGCGTGCAACATGGGAGTATTCCTCTGCAGTTAGGGTCAATTGTCTCGTGGCATGAGCTATTAGTAGCCCAGGTAATCAACACCATCGTCTACATTGATAGTCATCGATGCTGTGTTATCGCCATTCAACATAGCTGCGTAAGCTTGCATTACTGAATCGCCCAGAAGAACACCATCTCCGAGCAATACTCCGTCGCTCAGCAACACGCCGTCTCCAAGAAGTACTCCGTCGCCGAGCAAGACACCGTCACCGAGCAGAACTCCCGTGGGGCTGAATATCACGCCCTGACCTAACGTTGTGCCGTCACTTACGAACATGTTGTCACCTAATAGAACGCCGGTTGAAAGCATGTTCGCATCGCCGAGCAATACGCCGTCGCTTAGCAAGACACCATCACCGAGGAGAACGCCATTGGCGTAGACCTTTTGATATTCTGTAATTAGAGCTGGTCCAGTGGCATAAGTCCTATCCAGGATAATCCCCTGGGACCAGGAAAATGTTGAAACCGAGTCATCGCAGGTGATTGATGACTGTGCGTCGGGTGCGGGACCAGTCAGCAATGGCTCGCCAAGAGCAGTTGTATCAGAGAGGTCAGTGCGGACAGCCTGCGCCAACCGAACCGCGCCTTCTATGTTTAATTCGCCGGCTCCCTGCTCAAGCACATTGAAATCGGGGAGCTGCTG
>WNGI01006339.1_pt1 | contig 14375 bp, 9 predicted proteins | sample 5400621 | NCBI WGS metagenome assembly WNGI01 (sample SAMN13153374, study PRJNA577476) | soil metagenome | isolation source: 20 cm soil or saprolite under Garry oak tree replicate 1 | place: USA:California | collected 2016-06-15
CGAGTACGCGACGCGTCTGCTCCCACGACGTGACCACTCCGTCGGGTTCGCTGTATCGCGTGTCGAGTGTCGTGATGGGTTCGTTCATGATAAGAACTCCTTTCAATCGTTCCGTTTCTCCTGGTAGGAGGGGAGAATATAGGATACCAGTCCATTCTCTTTGCGCGAGGGAAAACTGGAAAGGTCAAAAACGACGCGATGCCTCCAAAGGTTGGAAGAGTCACTTCAGACGGGAAGCGGGTGTTCGAACCTTCACACAATGACTCACCCTTGGGCCAAAATATGGGCGAGCCTTGGGCTGATGGACCACCTGCATACATCATGGATGACTCCCATGTTTCGCGCCGATTTCCTACATGGTACCTCAAAATCGGTCGAGGTTTCACCCAATTTACCACCAGACGACAAGAACGCCAGAGCGAGAGGCGCGCAAGCAATTTATTTACAACATTTCTGACTTCTCCCCCGGATTTAGAGCGGTTTTTCCAGGCATCGAAGCGTCAAGTTTCACCTTTCAGTGAAAATTTCCACCCTTCAGTGCAAAATTGGTCAGCCCTTCGGTGAATTTACCACATTTCGCACCGAGCATAAGGCCGAGAAGGTGAATACCGGGCAGACGCCACCACCTGCAATGCCTGTCCCCTCAAAGCGCAGTGTACCTCTAGTGAACAGGGGCGGCAACTGCACCGCTCCTTTCATGCCAGCTACCTCGAACGACTGAAGGGATACCATCAAACCCCGCCTATCAGAAGGCGATGAACAAGCGCAAGGTCTGGGTGGAACCCTTATTCGCTGAAGCCAAAGACTGGCATGGCCTGCGCCGCTTCCGCTTGCGGCTGCTCTGGCGGGTCAATTGCGAAGCCTTGCGCATCGCGGCGAGGAAACCGACAGAGAAGCAATAGCTGCGCTTGTCCAGACAAGCGCAGTGAGCCGCCACGTCCGGGCGTCAAGAGTGGAGGACATGCAAAAGGGGACACACCCTATTACCGTTATCACCGCACAGAAAAGAAACATACCATGAGAGAGTAAGTAGCGCCGCGCAAAAGGAAAGAAGAGCAAAGATGGGCACTCTAGTAAACATTGGAGAGTTCCGCTTAGGGTGGAAGGTACCATCACCCAAAAAAATTGTGTCGCGAAATCGGAGAGATTTATCCAAAAATCTCTCGCACAACATCCCATTTCCACTTTTCCTCTTGCCGCCAGGAATAGCACCGTAATGAAAGGTGATAGATATTCATCTTTGGCACACAAAGATACGCATACACACATGAAAGGGTGTGAGTGATGAACATCAACGAACAGCTTGAAAACTTACTGGCAAACTTAGGAGTACAAATGGAATATAATCCACACGAGCGGAACGAACAGAACGATGATGATACCACCCTCCCCGAGGTATCCATTTTTCAAGCCTCGCGTGATCACTACGGCGTCTTCTATCGCCTCGACATCATCGACTCCATGCCGCAACTTCGCATATTGGTACCCATAGAACACGGAGCCGTGAAAATGGAAATGTACCTTGTGCGCATGAGTTCAAGCTTGCCCCTCAACGCCTGGTTCTCCGGCATAGCCACTTATCACGGCAGCATCGCCTTCGAGAAGGGCCGCGAGGCCGCCTTGCAGCACCTGCTCTACGCCGTAGCCGAAATGATGAAGCAGCTCTTCTGGTCTGGTGACCTCAATGCCATGACCTTCCCACCCGAGCTCGACGTCTGCCGCATCCTATAATCTCTCGGATTGAACAGGCTTGGCAAGCTGTTTCGTTATATAGTAGGGGCGACCCTTGCGGTCGCCCTGGATGGTCGCTCTGGCTGGTTGCCCCTTGCGGTCGCCCTGGATGGTCGCCTTGGCTCCTGCCACCGTTCCTCCCAAAATTTTTTCCTACCTATCCCTCGAACAACTTCTATGATAAACTATGTATACATTATTATAGCAATGTAAGGCAGAGCTTGGGAGTAAGGTTTATGACAGAGCAACTGGACACAACAGGCCAAAAAGCCATAGAATACCTGGGACTGAAACACGCGGCCCGCGAACGAGCCCTACCCAGGTCTCGTACCGCCATCCGCTTTTGTGCCAACAGCATTCGCGCTACCCATCGACAAGAATTCCAGCATGCCGGAGAACTCCTTGCCCAGGCCGCAGTCCTACTCGCGGAAATGGCCGAAGACCTGCGCGACCACCAGGATATCTTCTATGCAGGCTTTGTTCAAGATGCCCAGAAAGAACTTGCCGAAGCAGCCGCATTCCTTGCCCTGGCGCAAAATCTCCCTCTTCCTGAAGCCCAGACTCTCTCTATTGGCTGGGCTCCCTACCTCAATGGGTTAGGTGAAACGGTGGGGGAATTAAGACGCTATGTACTTGATCAACTGCGTCGTGGTAATATTGACCAGTGTGAGGTGTTCTTGCGCCACATGGATGATATTTACGCGCTCCTCACCCTGGTGGATTTCCCCGATGCCATCACTTTAGGATTGCGACGCACAACTGATACCGCGCGCAGCATCCTGGAGAAGACTCGCGGTGATCTCACCATGGCTGTTTCCCAGGCACAGCTGCAACAAAGGATGCTGGCCCTACAGCAAGAACTACAAAATTACAAATAAATGTAAGGACAGGGCTAGCCCCTGCCCAGTAAGCATAGAACCATTTACTTTCTTTAGGAAGGGTGCAAGCACATGCAAAGCAAAGACTCGACCTCAGAGGAAAAAGATAATACTATGACCGCTTCCCCAACCAGGGAGAAGGTATCCCCATCTCCAAAAATAGTATCCTCAAACCCAGATGAAGATACCATAGCCTTCTCTCCGCTCAAAGGAAAGGCGCCAGCCAACTCAAGAATAGTAACAGCTGCATCAGTGCAGGCGGAAGATGTGCCGACAATACCATTAGGATCGCTGCAGACCATCAGTGCCCTTGAGCCTGAAGTTGCCGTACGTTCAGTCGCCACCACCCGCTCGGTGCAACTCCCCCCTCCACTGGTAGCACCGCCAATCGAGTATCACCGGACGCCCATTGAATGGCTACAGGTGTGGTGGGATGGCATTCGTCCCCCCTATCTATTGCTCCCCTTGATGCCCGCTCTGCTAGGCAGCATCCTTGCCTGGACGCATACTATAACACCGAATACTCCTTTTGGTCACTTTCGCCTTTTGCATTTCCTTGCTACGCTCTGTGTGGTAGTAGCCCTGCAGATAGGCGCGAATCTCGTCAATGATTATTATGACTACATCAGGAACGTGGATATCAGCAACCCACTTGGACCCGGCGGCCTTATTCAGCAAGGATTGATTAAACCCAGTAACGTCCTGGGCCTGGGCTTAATCATGCTGGCCATTGGTGCCATAATAGGCATTGTCCTGGCCTTCACCGGTGGGCTGCTCGCCCTTCTTTTTGGTATCTTCGGGCTATTCTGCGCCTTCTTCTACAGCGCCACCGCTCGTTCGCTCTCCTCAATCGCCCTTGGTGAACTCGCCGCTTTCTGTATCTATGGCCCACTGATCACCTTAGGCGCCTACCTGGTCCAGGCGGGCGGTCATACCACAAACTCATCCTTTCTCAGCGTACTTCTCTACAGCATCCCGCTCGGTTTGTTGGCGACAGCGTCTATACACGTAAACAACATGCGCGACATTGAAAGTGACCTCCAGGCTGAGAAACGAACACTGGCTGGCATACTCGGCTTCCGCTTGAGCCGGGCGCTCTATCTCCTCCTGCTCCTGGGAGCATACGCCATCATCACCGCCCTCGGTCTCCCACATGGCGCTCCCCACCTGGTACTGATCACCTGGTGGACCCTCCCCACCTTGCTCGTGGCGATCACAGGAGTATTTCGCACTGATATGCCTTCCAGCCTCCACGTCTCCATGCAGGTGGCGCTCAAACTCTCAACCTACTTCGCGCTCTTACTCATCATTGCCCTTATCGTCAGCGCCTTGATCCCTGTCCTCCCCCACATCCCCACCCATCTCCTCCCATTCTAAGGAGGTGGGTGGGGATGTGGGGGAGGAAATGAATTAAAATCTTGGGCCAACAAGGAAATAGCTCGAGCTCCCGCTACAAGAGTTCGTGCTGGTCCTGCAGAAAAATCCTTTCAGGTAGCTTCCTTGTTGAATGTTCCCATAGTAGTAGAGCGGTTGCTGGCCGGCAGGCTGCTGCACTGTAAAAGAGAAATTGCCTTGAGTATCGACAATTCCCTTGAGCGAATAAGCTCCCTGGGAAGGAGATCTGAACGTAAACTTTCCGTTCAAGATACCACTTCCATTGCTTTGTTCTATTAATACTGAGATGCCTGATGTCTGTTGTGTTGTTGCATCGTTCATTGACCCGTTATATGTGCCAGCAATATAGAGCCCGTTCGGTGGCTTTGCGGTCGGGGTGATTCGAGCAGTCGGAGTGTGCTTTGGCGTTTGCGCAAGAGCAGTCGCCGTTTGTGATTGAAGCAGGGCATTCACGTTGGACTGGCGGCTGTTATATAAATAAACAGTGCCAGCAAGCAAGAGCAGTACGATGAGTCCTGAGATGATAGCGGCAGTCATGGGGAGAGATGTACGCCGTTTTTGTGGCAGAGGTGGCTGCTGTAGTATCTCTGGCGCTCGCAGGTTGGGATTAGAAGAGGCTACCGTTGGGAGATCATGACCTGGCGCAGGCTCAAATGGCTTCTGTACGCCGCTTTCCGGTGTGAGAAGCGTCGGCTCGGCACTGACAGTCTCTGATGACTGCTGTGCTTCTTCGGCAAGTGTAATGGCAACGGTTAAGATGAGTTCACCCACCGGAGAGGTTGACTCGCCAGGGCCCTGCAAACGGATGATCTGGCCATCGTAGGCTCCTGCGGGTACTGTCACGCTGACATGCTGGCCTCCGGGGAGGGTGATCATTCGGCTGGTTCCGGAGTGGGCCTCTGCCGGGCTGATAGCCAGAGTACTACGAATATCGTTAGTAATATCATCAGCATTCGGTAGTTGTGGCCTTATGACAAGCGTGGCAGGTAAAAGATCCATGACCTTCTCAAATTCACTTGCGAAGGCGGTGATAGAAGGAAAACGATCTTCGGGTTTCTTCGCCAATGCACGTAAGATCACGGAATCAATAGCTTCAGTCAGATGTGCATTGTAATTGCTAGGCGGGGATGGCTGGACGGTGAAGTGTTGGTACATCAATTGTTCCATCCCACCCAAAAAGGGAGGGCGGCCCGCTAGTATTTCGTATACCATCACTGCCAGTGCGTACTGGTCGGTGGCGGGAACAGTCATGCTACTCCACTGTTCAGGCGCCATGGAGGTGGGAGTACCACGAATGGTGCGGCTGGAACTTGCCGCCGTGGTACTGCTGCGGGCAATGCCGAAGTCAGCCAGTAGCAGAGTTGGGCGGTTTGGGTTCTTGCGATTGCTGCGTAATAGAAAGTTAGAAGGTTTGACGTCCAGGTGAATAACTTGATGGTCGTGTGCATACTGGAGGGCATCTGCGGCCTGCTCAACCAGTTGCGCGATGTCTTGTGGTGGAAGCGTAGCGCTAACACTCTGGCGCAGCCAGCCCGCTAGTGAACCCTCCGTGCAAAATGGCATGACCATGTAGCTCATCGTTGTGTCATCGTGCGTTTCCTCGCCAAAGTCGTAGAGGGGCAAGATGTTGGGATGATCGAGGGCAGCGATGGCTCTCGCTTCACGCTGGAAGAGGCGTGCTGCATCTTTGGCTGCTTCGCTGCCGGGATAAGGGGCACTTTCAGAGCGAATGACTTTGATCGCCACTTGCCGGTTAACACGTGTGTCATTCATAAGGTAAACTTCGCCCATGCCACCGCTGCCGAGCAAGCGCAAAAAGCGGTACCGACCGTTTTGGAGTTCTTCTAACGCCATCTCTTACCTCAATTCTCAAGAGTTAAGGAACAGGATTTCACAATTCGTGGTAGTAGCAACTCAACAACAGTAACACTGCTTAGCAGTATAGCACGAGAAATTGAGAATGCAAGAGCTAAATGCTCAAGTGCCATGCCCAAAAACTTGACATCCTCACTCATACCCGTTAGACTATAGCTAACAAAACCGCATCAAAGACGAAGAGCAGGAAGAGTAAGCACTCCATACTCCGCAAGAGAAGGAAGATCAAAAGGCTGCAAATCTTCCCCGGAGCGGCAGTGCCCAAGGTCGCCTGGGAGTCTGGAACTAATCACGACACATCCATCGATGTGAATGTGCAATTTCCACGGCAGTGCCCGTTAGCGCACACACTGAGGATCAATGATTTGATTGATCGAAACAAGGTGGCACCACGAGCTAACACCCTTTCTCGTCCTTGGCGGGGAAGGGTTATTATATTACCGGAATACCGTATCGTACCGGAGGACTACAACATGATCGAAGACAACAATATAGGGGCCGCACGCAGCGCCCAATTCATTGCACCCAACTCACCCAGGCAAGCATCTCTATCTCTGCCAAAGGCCTACGAGCCGCAGGCCGTTGAAGGCAAATGGTATCGCTTCTGGGAAGAAGGAGGCTACTTCAAGCCACAACCCGGTGCGACCGGTGCACCTTTTGTTATCAGTATGCCGCCACCCAATGTCACGGGCGCGCTTCACCTTGGTCACGCCATCACCGCCACCATTGAAGATATCCTCATTCGCTACCATCGCATGAAGGGCGATGACACCCTGTGGGTGCCGGGAGAAGATCACGCCGGTATCGCCACGCAGAACGTCGTCGAGCGGCTGCTGAATCAGGAGGGCATAGATCGCCATCAAATCGGCCGCGAAGCCTTCCTGGAGCGTGTCTGGCAGTGGGTGAACCAGTATAAGAGCCGCATTCAGGATCAGCATCGCCGCCTGGGAGCCTCCTGCGATTGGTCACGAGAACGCTTCACCCTTGACGAGGGGCTATCAAAGGCCGTCCGTGAGGTCTTCGTGCGCCTCTACGAAGAGGGACTCATTTACCGCGGTGAGCGCATCATCAACTGGTGTCCTCGTTGCATGAGCGCCCTTTCTGACCTGGAGGTCAATCACGTCGATACTCCAGGAACATTGACCTATGTGTGCTACCCATTGAAGCCGCTGCCGAGGGCGAGCCAACCGAATACATCAACGTTGCCACCACTCGCCCGGAGACCATCCTGGGTGATACCGCTGTGGCCGTCAATCCTAAAGACCCCCGTTACCAGGATATGATAGGGCGCATGGCGATCCTCCCCGTCATTGGACGTGAGCTTCCCATCATAGCGGACGAGGCCGTTGATGCTGCCTTTGGCACAGGTGCGGTGAAAGTCACGCCGGCCCATGATCCGGTCGACTTTGAAATCGGCCTGCGCCACAACCTGCCTCGCGTCCAGGTCATTGGCTTTGATGCGAAGATGACCCCCGAAGCGGGTCCCTATGCTGGCCAGGATCGCTATGAAGCCCGCAAAAACCTGGTGGCTGACCTGGCGGGGCTCGGCCTGATCCTCAAGGAGGAGGATTACACTGTGCCTCTGGGACACTGCCAGCGCTGTGACACCGTGGTTGAGCCGCTCATTTCCAAGCAGTGGTTCGTCAAGATGATGCCACTCGCCACTCCCGCTATCGGAGCCGTCAAGTATGATCTGCTGAAGATCGTGCCGGGACGCTTCAACAAAGTCTACCTGGACTGGCTCGAGAACATCCACGACTGGTGTATCTCGCGCCAACTCTGGTGGGGGCATCGTATCCCCGTCTGGTACTGCGACAACTGCGGCCAGATGACCGTCAGCCGCGAGGATATCTCTGTCTGTCCCCATTGTGACAGTACCGCTATTCATCAAGACGAGGATGTGCTCGATACCTGGTTCAGTTCATGGCTCTGGCCGTTCAGCACCCTTGGTTGGCCCGAAGTCACTGCCGACCTGCTGCATTACTATCCCACCTCCGTTATGGAGACGGGCTACGACATCATCTTCTTCTGGGTTGCGCGTATGGTCATGGCAGGCATTCACTTCCTTGGCGCGGTTCCTTTCCACACCATCTACCTGCATGGATTGGTGCGCGACGCCAGAGGTGAGAAGATGAGCAAGTCCAAGAACAACGTCGTAGACCCGCTCGAGGTCATGGATAAGTACGGCACCGATGCCCTGCGCTTCACGCTGGCAACCAGCAGTACTCCCGGCAACGACATGAAACTGGTGGAAGACCGCATCGTCGGCAACCGTAACTTCGCCAACAAGATCTGGAATGCTTCGCGCTTCGTGCTCATGTCTACTGCCGATATTCCTGGTGGTGTCCCTTCTGTCTATCAGGTGCAGCCTTCTACCCTCGCAGACCGCTGGATTCTCAGTCGCCTGGCGCGTTTGACGAACAACGTCACCCTCCTGATCGAAGATTTCCAGCTTGGTGAAGCTGGTCGCCAGGTCAACGAGTTCTTCTGGTCAGCTTATTGTGACTGGTATGTCGAGATCGCCAAGGTGCAGATGCAGGGCGATGATGAGGCGCGTCGCGCAACGGCTGGTATCTTGCGGGCCGTGCTCGACCAGAGCCTGCGCCTCCTGCATCCCTTCATGCCCTTTGTTACTGAAGAGGTCTGGCAGTATCTCTATCGTAGCAGCGAACCGGATCAGGGGCAATGGCCCGCCTCCGCTCTGATTATCGCGCCCTGGCCCATAGCGAATCTCCAGGCAATCGATGAGGAGGCGGAACGGCAGTTTAGTCTTGTGCAGGAGATCATCACGCGTATCCGCGATGCTCGTAACCAGGTCAACGTCGAACCGGGCCGCCGCGTGCCGGTGATTATGGCTGCTGGCGATCAAACCTCTATGCTCGAGACGCAGGCTCCCCTGATCGAGTTCCTGGCGCGCACAGAGAAGCCCCAGCTGCATGAACAGCTTGCCCAGAAACCGGCGCAGTCTATGAGCCAGCTGGCCGATTCCGTGGAAATTTACCTCCCTCTGGCAGGCATGCTCGACATCGGCAAAGAGCTGGAGCGCCTCGACAAAGAGATAGCCCAGGCGCGGCAAGAGATAACCCGCCTCCAAAGCAAACTCTCTAACGAAGCCTTCGTCACCAAAGCCAAACCAGAGGTCGTCGAGAAAGAGCGGGAGAAACTGGCCGCCCAGGAGGATCGTGTTACAAAGCTCATAACAAGAAGGGCTGAGCTGGCAGGATAAATAAGGTGGCTGATATATGACTAAAACAAGCTGGGTTGAGATTTGTGTGAGCGACTTAGAGCAATCCATCACGTGGTTTGAGCATGTGCTGGGCTTTCGTGTCGTCGCTCGCGATGCAGACGAATATGTTGAATTGTCTCGCGGGGAGACCTCTATTCAACTGGCGACAGATAGCGCACCATACTGGGCGCCTGAGCGCGAGCGCCTTCTGCCGCCTGGACAGCGCGGCAGTGGCGTTGAGATTGTCCTCCTGGTAGAGAACATAGATACTGTCTATCGCCAGGCTCAACAGGCCAGGGCAGACATCGCGCGTGAACTGGCCGACTACCCCTGGCACATGCGGCAGTTCTGGGTGCGCCATCCCGATGGCTACCTCATCCGCCCCGCTCAGAAGATCCTCTCCGTGAACCCGGCGACCTATCGTCGCCAGGTAGCCGAGGTTTTTCTACGCGATACGCCGCGCATTACCCAGGAACTGTTCGCAGTGAAAAAGACCGCCGATAGCCTTGCTGCGCAAGGAGACTTTCTCGGCGCGGCAACGATCTATGAAACCCTGGTGACAGAGATATTCGAGCAATCCCACCTCTACGATGATGAGGAAGCCGAGTATGATGACTACTACGAAGAAGAGGGATACTTCTATCCAGAAGAGGAGGGGTTAGACAAGCTTGTCAGGGAGTGTATAGAGGCGCTGGGCAACTGTTTGGCTGACAAACGGGCTGATCGGGTAGCGCGTGAGAAGATCATCGAGGTGCTTTTTGAGATCTACCAGCACGACTTGCGTACCTACAGCAGCCTCGGTCTCGACTTCTATTCCAGCGCATCGGACAAGCTTGTGAGATATACAACGCCGCTGGAACGGCGCACGATAGCTGAGCGGATTCGCGATGTACTAACCGACGAAGAGGAAGAGATCCCAGCCTCGCGGCGCCAGGCCTATGGCAAGTTCTTGCTGGACCTGGAGAAAGATACCCTCGACGATGAAGCCTACCTGCGCATCTGCCGCGAGACCGGTCGTACCTCTGACCTGGTTGATCGGCTATTGACGCTTGGGCGCATTGACGAAGCTGCCAGAGAAACGCAACGTGTTGACGATCTTGCATTCCTTGGACTGGTCGACCTCTTCATCCAGCATGGACAGGATGCCGTGGCCGAGCGCATGGTGAGAGCACGCATCAAAGAGAAACCGGCCCTCCACCTCCTGGAATGGCTCCAGAAATACTATCGGGACAGGGGCAACCACGTTGCCGAATTGGAGATAGCCGAAACTCTATTCCGCACGCAGCCCTATCTCAGGCGCTACCAGGAGCTACGCGATCTCGCCAGGCAACTTGGTCGCTGGGAGACCCTTCGACTGGAGTTGCTCGCTTTCCTGGAGCAGACCAGCAACACCACGCTCTTAATCCAGGTTGCACTGGATGAAGGCGAAATCGACAAAGCCTTGCAACTGTTGAAAGGGATCGTGAAGAAGGATATCTACGGCTACACCTACACTGATGGCTATGGTTATTACTGGTACAGCAATATCGCCCTTGAGGTCGCCAGGGCCGCCGAAGAAACGCGACCGCGTGAGGCAATCGAGCTGTATCGACAATTTGCCGAACGATTGATCGCCCAGCGAGGTCGTCAGAAATCAAAGATGCGTGCCTTGTACGAGAAGCTTGGCGAGAGTGAGGCATGGACGAGTTATATTACAGCATTGCGTGAGCAGAACCGCAACCTGCGTGCATTGAAGGAAGAGTTGGCGAACGCTGGATTGTGAAAGAAGTTCCCTTAACTTCATACTCCTACTCTATCGTTGAAAGAGCCAAATGTGATATGGTGTATCACTCAGCAAAAACAACCCTGATGCCCGAGGCAGGCATCAGGGTTGTTTTTGCTGAGTGATGATAAAAGCCTTTTATACAGCCATCTCTTCTTGCTCGATTTGTGAAAACTGTTCGTTATACAATCTTGCATACAAGCCATTCTGTTCCAGCAACTCGTGGTGCGTACCACGTTCCACAATCTCGCCATGATCAACCACCAGGATCACATCCGCTGCCAGGATAGTCGAGAGACGGTGAGCGATGGCCAGTGTGGTGCGATTCTTCATCAACGGCTCCAATGCCGCCTGGATCAAGCGCTCAGAATGCGTATCCAGCGCGCTGGTGGCCTCGTCCAGGATAAGAACACGCGGATTCTTGAGAATCACGCGGGCAATAGCTATACGCTGCTTTTCGCCGCCCGAGAGCTTATAGCCTCGTTCACCGACCAGGGTATCATAACCATCATCAAGCTCCATGATGCGATCATGGATAGCCGCTGCCTTCGCCGCCGCGATCATTTCCTCTTCAGTTGCATCCAGGCGTGCATACAGTAGATTCTCTCTTATCGACGCGTGGAACAGATACGTCTCCTGTGTGACTACCCCGATTGACTCACCCAGCGATTCCAGGGCAATATCCTTGACATTGTGCCCATCGATCTCAACCGCGCCGCTGTCCACATCGTAGAGTCGTGGCACAAGGTACGTGATGGTCGTCTTACCCGCGCCGCTGGGCCCGACAAGGGCAGCCAGTTGACCAGGCTTGATCTCGAATGAGATATGGTTGAGCGTTGTGCGTGAAACTGCTACCTCAGCAGGGATCTCGGCTGAGACGGCCACTGGCTCCGGTGAAACCGGGCGCTTTGCCTGGCCATCACCCTCATTCCCAATCAAACCATTGAGCACACTGGACTCGTCGCGCTTATACGTAAAGGTGACATCATTAAATGTCACATCTCCCTCGACATCATTCGTTGATAGCTCGAGCGCACCAGGTCTATTCCGAATCTCGATCGGGAGATCAAGATACTCGAAGATGCGGTCAAACAGCGCCAGCGCGCCCTGGATCTCAATCTGGACATTCAGTAACTGGCCTATGGGGAAGAATATCCTGCTTTGTAGGGTAGTGAAAGCCACGATAGTACCCAGCGAGACGCCAGGCACATGATTGATGATTTGCCAACCAGCTACGAGGTAGATAATGGCAGGCATAATTGAAAAGAACGTACCAATAAGCATGAAGAACCAGCGTCCTATCATTTGCTGGCGTACTTGCAGATCAGACAGTTTCTGATTCTCTGTATTGAACCGCCCCTCCGCGTATTTCTGACGGCCAAAAGTCTTTATCAAAAGAATACCGCTCACTGAAAGCGTCTCCTGCATCATAGCCGTCAGTGATGCCATACTTTGCTGTGTTTCCTTGCTCGTTGCCCGCCTGACGTTTCCTACTTTGTAAGTGATCCAAAGAAAGACGGGAAGGAGCCCTAACGAGATGAGCGTCAGCACCGGACTGAGGATGAACATAGCAATGACAGTGCTGACAACCGTCGATATGTTGGAGACGACGCTCGTAGCCGTTTCCGTGACGACGCCTTGCACTCCCCCTACATCGTTTGAGAGCCGTGACTGGATCTCACCTGTGCGCGTCGAGGTGAAGAAGCGCAGCGACATACTCTGCAAGTGGCGATAGAGTTTATTGCGAAAGTCGCGCATTACACGCTGGCCAATAACATTATTGAGATAGGTCTGTCCCACACCGATAATGCCAGTGACAACTGGTGTCACAATCATTATAATCACTAAAATGATTAACAGGTTTAAGTTCCCCTTGCCGATCGCGTCATCAAAGACATAACGGATCAGAAGCGGGTTAATTAAGCCCAGAACAGTCGTAAGGATGATGGCAATAAGCACCAATACAACCTGAAATTTATATGGGCTAAAAGACAGGGCAACACGTCGCAATGTTCGTGTATCGGTCTTCCGCCCTCGCTTTTTTTGTTCTTCTGCATACGCGGCCATACCGCCGCCCATTCCATGAAATCCCATCTATAGTACTCCTAATATTTGAATTGATATCTTAAAAGGTTAATGACTTACTTACTAATTATTAGTATATATGATGATCGCGCTACATACACTGGCCATGCGTACTGTTATACACCTGTAAATTTTGACAGGCAGAGACGGGAAATCAATCCTGCCAGTAAAGCTCCGCGCAACGGGATGCTCTCCACGCGCAAATGTTCGCGGTTGAGATCGTGCATCCCACCCCCAATTGGACCTAGACTATCAAGTACTGGTATACCCGCCTCCATCAGGAGATTCGCGTCGGAGAGCCCACCTTTGCCTTCGGCGACAATGGAAAGACCCAGCGCTTTCCCCTCCTCCTGAGCCATTTCCACTAATTGCAGGATTTCAGGTGTGGCTGTATAAGGCGCCCGTCCGCGCGTACGCGTCAGCTTTGTACGAGTATCAGGAATACTACACCCCGTAGCAACCTGCTCTAATGCTTTTGCTGCTTTGCTGAGGCCCTGCTCATTATATGCCCTTACAGAGATGTGACAGCGGGCGACGTCAGGTATGATATTGAGAGGTTCGCTGCTGCTCAAACGCGTCACATTGAATGTAACACCAGGATAGAGCATGTTCAAGTTATGAATGGCGATCATTTTATGTGCCAGTTCAATCACCGCCGAGCGACCTTTGTGCGGCTCCGCCCCTGAGTGCGCGGGAATACCCGTGACCTCCATCACGTACTTATCCGCCCCCTTACGCGACTTCGTGATAACTTCCTCCGAACGGGAAGATTCTAAAACAAATCCTACATCAACCTGCCGGGCAATTTCGCGTAAGAGAGGAGCGCTTCCCGTGGAACCAACCTCTTCATCATTGTTAAAAACAACAATGATCTCACCAAACTGATCAAACCCAGAATCTAAAAGAGCGCGCAGGCTATAAACGCCCATCAACACACCCGATTTCATATCAATCACCCCTGGACCAAAGGCGAGACCATCGATTACTTGAAAAGGTCTGGTAACCACTGCTCCTGCGCTATATACAGTATCCAGGTGACCCACTAGCAGCAAGCGCACTCCTCCATTCCCCCGCAGTCTCGCCACCAGGTTCTGTCCATAACCGTCGGAGTTATGCAGTTGAACGCTGAATCCCGTGGTCTCCAGCCACTGCTCCAGGTACTTCATGATCCGGTCTATACCCTCTCTCTGCCCCGAACCCGAATCAATATTAACAATGAGTTCCAACCGTTCGAGTAGTTCCTGCTGATAGGCCTGAAGCTTCGGAAGAAAGTGTTGGGAGTAGGTGTGCATAATGGTCCTTTGACAGTGCTAGCTCAATGAAAGAGATGTGCCTTTATTCTATCACAGAAAATAGCAGGGTAAAGGCACGATGATGTGCCCCTACCCTGCCTGTGGTTAACCACCTGTTAGCGGTAGCCCCT
>WNGI01011998.1_pt1 | contig 14369 bp, 17 predicted proteins | sample 5400621 | NCBI WGS metagenome assembly WNGI01 (sample SAMN13153374, study PRJNA577476) | soil metagenome | isolation source: 20 cm soil or saprolite under Garry oak tree replicate 1 | place: USA:California | collected 2016-06-15
CGATCATATGGTGCCGATTTCATTTTTGCGCAGGTTTTATTCATCTAGATCCCACTGACGGCCGGTTCACTTGGACCGTAAGTTGCACAATTGATATCCATTCATGACGTGCAAAAACATTGATCCATAGTAGATGGCTTTACAGCATCGCCGCTCGACAAAGATGCTCATAAACCGATTTGAGTCCATGTCAACTGATTTTACACGTCCATGGGAGACTCCACCAAGGAACCACATGGCGGGGCCTACACGAACGTCAATGGGCTTGCCTTCGTCTCCAGGTCAGAACGGAAAAGATAAAGACAGAGATAAAGAAAAATCTCCCATCCGGCAGTCCATCATCAGCTTGTTGTCTGTGTTTAAACGGAACGCGGTAACCGATAAGAAAGGCTCTACGGAAAATGGTCTTGACTCTGGACTTGAGCGCGATTCCGAGCCCATGCTTGCCAAATGCGAACTCGGGCCGGGACCTGAATTTGAGAGAAACGCGATTGAAACGAGGATTGTATGCGGTTCCGGTGAAAAGGCGTTGCCTAATGTCCCATCTTCCAATTCATCAGGAGGTCTGTATATCCAGGTTGGCACCTCCCATCACGGTGATTATGAAGTCACCCAACGACCTCGTGGCATCACCTTGTTCGACGCACCTGTGCCGCCCATTTCGTTGGCTGACGACCTTCCTTGCAGCTCCCAATCCAAGAAGAGACAAATATGCGGTGTGCTGCTTTACTTGTCCCAATGTCCAGATAATCTCCGTTCTTCCCAGAGTCCTGTATGGCTTCCTTGTACTGTCACACTTGAGGAGGACGTCCAATCTATCCGTATCTCATGGTCTGACCCGTCCTCCCAGGAGGAAGGTTCAACCCACATCGTCAGCCTTGCGCGGTGTGCGGATGTCCGGTCGCTTGTCGCCAGCCAGCTCGAGGAGCGGGATTTAACTATCCCCTTGGTTGGATGCAAAGACGAGATTAGGGTCGAGGACTTTAAAGTGTTCGAAATTTTGTTTGAGGGAAAGGAACGGGAAAAGTTCGCCGCAAGGACGGTGAGGGAGAGAGCGCGGTGGGTTAGTGCGATATGGTTGGTTTTTTTTTCGGTTTTTAACCTAGCAAGTTAATGTCGAACTGATGTATTGAATAGGGACGTTGTGCTCCCATCTCAGGAACCACGGTCGTCCAAGGACCAAGAGGAACAGTCGGTGGCTCTGGAAACTCGGCGACCATTACCTGTGTTGCCGAGCGTTGCCTACCCTGACGGAAGCACGACAGAAATTTGCCGCCCTCATTCTCCCGCGACACCTAGCATATACCCACCCACAAGGCCCATTTCAAGACTCTCGGTGTCCAGTTCCACGTCGACATCGAGATGTCACAGTCCGTCCATAATGAACTTGCATCAAAAGTTGGTCGTTAAACAGCGACTTGCGAAAATTAAGGACATGGATGTTCAAAGGAGCCAGTCTATATCGTCAGTTTCCAGCAGAACGGCATCAGGCAGAGGTAGTTCTCGTCATTTGGATACCTCAAGTGAGAAGGCTCATCCTCGGGCTAAAGGTGTCGAACGAAAGGACAAGACAGGTGATTTCGATCAACTCGAAATCGTGAGTCCTACACCAACGAGAGCATGTCTCGAAGAGGCGCGTGCAGACAGCCTTTTGGGGAACTTTCAGGCATCCCAAGAACATACCCATCCGTCTCCCGAGGCAGGTCATAACACTACTTCAAATTTTGCGTCGTTACTTGGGTTCTTTGAGAACAATGCTCGGGAGCATCGAGATCAAGTTATGCATTTTGAAGACCGGCTCGCAGGTCTTCAAGACGAGATTCAGCGACTCCCGAAAGAACTATCATGTATGATTAGCAATTCGGACGCAAATAACACACACGTTCATCAACTGGCGACAAAAGTTGATCGAAAACTTGAAACCAATGCGGACATATTAAGCTCTATTGACGATAAGTTGGCGGCTGTAGCAAGTAGCTGCCAGCAACAGGCTAGTATTGGGTCCACACGTGATAAAAGCGCGGCAGAGACGCTGCGGCTTGTGGATGGAGTTCGTTCTCAACTAAAGTCCTCTTTTCCGGCTGTTTTAGCGAGGTTGGCCCAAATACAGGAAACGCAAGAACGGCTTAACGAGAAAGCTAAGAATGAACGACCACCGCTGACAGAACGGAATAAAGACTGGTCGTCGCCCGTCATTGATTTGTCGACAATATTGTCGAAATTGGATGCAGTCATTGCGCTACAGCGCAAAGCGGCCGCGCCAGCGGGAAAGGCAGGTGGCAATAGATTAGGCGACATCGCAGGCAAGGATATCAAGGACCAGGTATTCTTGTGCTATAGCTTGAAGATGCCCAGCTGACGAGTTGGAATCAGCTTTCTACGGTGCTCTCCTTGTTGGATGACAACAACCGACAACGTGATTTGCATACTCAACAACAGGCTGACAGCGTGCGGTACCTGACTGAACTGAATGGCGTGAGTAAAGTTCCACCAGGGTCTAATGGCACGTCCACTATAATCCATGTCACAGTGGCTCGAGGCCTTTGTCAATCACGGTACCTCACAGATAGAAAGTGTAGCTGCCAACATGGAACAGCTGTGTAAAGTGCTTGGCTTGGACCAAGGTGGCAGCAGTGCGGATATTGCAGGACGTACAAGTCTCTTGCAGGATTTACGTGCGCTCGTTTCAGATGCGCAGATGCGACAGCAAAGTTCTGCTGAGCTACAAAATTCGATAAATGCATTGCTTGCAGCGGTGAAAAAATTAAATATGTCGGGTACGTCGTTCTATGATTATCGATCTCGTCGTTAACCCTTTGGTGCTCTCCAGAGCTTGGTAGCTTAGCACAAGTTGTCGAACACCATAGGCAAGATCAAGTCCATTTGTTCAATGTTATGAAAAAAGGTTCATGGATCTCGTGTCCATTCTCGCCCGATTCTCACTGTTTCGATTAGAGCTCTCCAGTGAGATCAAAGGAGAGCGTATCCGGTTTGTAGAAGCAATGAAAGAGGCAACGTCTATCAACGTCCAAAGTAGGTTTTATACCTGCTTTTAGAATAGAAGTGTTCTCAACTACGCCTTAGTGCATGTTGAAAACTTTAAACAAAGTCTAGCAGCGGAGTCCCTGAAAATGTCTGCCGAAATTGGACGGCTACATCAAGAAAAGCAAGCTATTGAAAGCCAGATACACCAATTACTCGCATTTCATGACAAACAAAGGCTCGGCGTATACCCGACTCTAACAAAGCAAGGGCATCTGACTTTCCCTGGAAAATAGAAACGGCAACTGCATTAGATCATTAGTGCGATTGATATTAAATACAACTGGTATAATTAAATAATATAGCTATATCATCTAGAGGGTATGAGAGCCTTCGGCCATAGGGTGGTCGTTGCTTATGAATCGAGCAGTCGCTGCTATGCGAAAATTGCTCGGTATTACGGTATGCCTGACATGCGTTGGTAGCGGTTATGCAGAGATTATCGTATACATACTCGTAGTATTCCTGAACTTGGGCGCCGTCCATGACCAAAACGTCACCCTGGGCAGAGCAATTGATGGGTAAGTCATTTGGGTGCCAGCTACACTTACATGGCGCAGAACAAACGTCATCGCGATCTGACGCTGTTCCCCAGCGGGTTCATGTTTAGCCAAAAGGCGGAAGTGCATCAACGCAGGTGAACCAAGTGACAATCCCGCAACCAACGGGCCCAGTCCCGGTTCACTATCACTGTGGAACTGCAAGGTTTGAGTATTTAAGTTAGAGTATTCATAAGAACTTACCGCCATTCTTTGGCGCTCCATATAAGCCGCGCTTACAAATTAAATCGTGAATGAACAAGGGCGGATACGTTCTCGTTTTAATACATACCTCAACACTTCGTTAAACTGTACGGGTCGCTTCAGAGCCTTCGAGACTCTGCATTCAATCATTCTCCTGGCGTTAATGACAGCGCCAGGTGCCATGTCCCACGCAAGGGTATTAGCTGTACCTCCGACATACTGGCAAAAAATGAAGATCTCGAGTTAAAATTCATTGGAGCATATTCATACCTGGTAAGGGACACCAGCTAGTATTCACAAGACACCTTAGAATACTCAGTGAATAGACATGCTATTGAACGTACTGTTTTGGGAAAAGTAATTGGTCAACAAAGAGCCTCGACCTGGCGGGGAAACGGTATGGGGTATTACCGGAAACAAAAATATATCGAGATCTATACCCACATTTGTGCTGCATGCTCGATTTATTAGTGAAAAAAAGAAGCAATAATCAAATCGGGAGAGATTTACAGATCTGAGTGGCCACCGTCGAAAGGGTAGTACCCCAGCCAGCGCTTGATCCTGATATTCTCTGAAGATTTCATCTGCGTCCGTTTGCGAGTCTGATGAAACGGCCTTAATATGGTGTATGAAACCTCTACAAGGTATGTGATGCCTGTGTAGTGGAATAGAATACATGAAGTCTATCTTACCGTTGATATGGCAATGCGAAGGTTCGACACAATGAATCCGCGCGGCTACCTCCATTATGGAAGTAGCTTATACCAACAAGTGTGACGCCAGAAGTTTTTGAATAGTAGTGATCTTGGAATGGAACCGGAACATGGAGTCTTCGGAGTGCAGCTGATAACCAAATGTTCCCTGAAACGTTGACGCTGTACTGGTGCAGAGTTGAACGGGGTTCACGCTACAGTATCAGATCAAGTGACGCATATCGACTCACACGACAATTGGGACATTCATACTTCTCCCATTTATCCCTAGTGGAGATGGTCATCCTAACCACGTCATACGGGACTTAATGCATACCTGCACGATAATCGTCCACATTGGTTGCAATGACATCCTTTGGTCGAAGCATAAGACGTGATGACCTCATTGGGAGCCGATATAGGCTTCCAGCTCCAGAAACTTCGGATCATAGTCTAAACAGTCAGGCAATCTCTGGTGATTCTCTGTAGTCCAGAAGTTCGGGCATTTGGGAATGAGACAGGCCCAACCTTGGACATACACCTTTGGTGACTTCTCGCCACAGCCAGGACAGCGCAGATAAACATGTGAAGGAACTAAGGGCCTTCCTTACGTCACAACAAACGTTCTAACTCGATCACTCAAACTTACTTTATGCTAGTGAGCGCTTGTTCCGTCAATTTAACTGTCACTGAGCGTTAGATGGACCAGTCTCGTACAGAACAGGGCTACCTGGTAATCGTCTTGACGGAGTCACTAGCTTCGGCAACGTTGCTTACCGCATGGTTGATTGATAAAACAAAAAGGAATGACGTGTTCACTCACCCATAGGAGCCCCGTTGTCTTCTTGACACCACCATGGCTCTCCCTGCAAAGCTGAGTCAGTAGAGCGGCAAGTTTAACTCGTTCACAATTACCTGGCCTTCGCACCATCTAAAGGCAAACTTATACCTGACGACGCGCCCTTGCTCATTTTGTGCTGGCTGATACTCAGCTTCATGCATGCGCAAGTTAATAAGTAACAAGGTATAGCATGAAGCATCATGTGCGTACCCCACGCATGCGCAATAGTGTAAAATCCCAATACAGCATAAGACACTCCCTTTGCGGACAAGTCAAAGGGAAAGGAGAGCTGGTCACCTTCAGCAGTCCGAAAGGATTGTCCTTTCTGATGATGCATGGATGCGGCCTTCCCGCCACTAAGGAGATTTACTTAAGAATCGAGGTCCAGCGCAACGCATACACTTACCCATGGGAGATAATCAGTCTCCCATCATGCTCAAACCGGTCTCGGCTAGTTCGCCGTCAGTTGTTGCATCTGAAAAAGACTCCGTACTACCTCGCAGAGAAGCCACCTAATAGGTAGCCTTTCACGATTTCGCGTGTGTAGTATACGCCGCCTTGATAACTCCTAAACCAACCAAAAGACTCGCAAATTTCCTGGCGAGACTGTGGGTGGCGTCAAACTTGGTTCCTGCAGTAACGTAGGACCCACCTGTGCCCACATTGGTGGGTAACAGCGCAGCGGTTCTTTTAGTATATCGATTACTGTGAACTGCTGGGATTCGCTATAGCGAGCGGGAAAATGAATTTTCGTCTCTTCATCATGATACAAAACCATCGGATCATTGAAAAGGTCATCATATAGCCAACCAAACGACGCCCCGTCTTCCATCTTCAATGCAGATGGACATTGCTTGAAGTGGTTAACCATCGGGAAAGATTGCTCCAAACATGTCAGAGAGGTATTCGGTGGTACTGGGGGATCCAGACTATGTTCACTTTCACTTTCGATCATAGACGAATCTAAACTGGCTGCCGCAAATGTATCCACTCCAATGTTGAAGACCGGTCTTCCATCCGAAGTAGTATGAAATACCGGAACAGTCGTATTTGATACCGCACGGCAGGTGAGGGAATCGATGGGTGAGCTTGTGTTGCTCACGCTGATGGGAATATTCACAGGCACCATATCTTGTCTATTAATCGGCTTGCTCCGATGATTAAATGTAATCTCTCCGAGCTGAGGGGGAGGTTCTATTCCATCTGTAAAAGCACTCGACCGTTCGAAGTTTGAAGGACACGAGGGAGAGTTGATAATCATTGGATCCATACTTTGTTCCTTCGGAGAGGTTTTGCCCAGAACATATGCTTCGCCAGACTCTTCCATTCGACAGTCATCATTGGAAACGATCCCCGGAGAACACTCCCCGGCAAATTTCGGGTGATCAAAGATCATAGGATTAAGAGGAGTTGACAACCTCTTGGTATTGACTTTTACCCTCGTTTTCTTTTTCCTAGGGCTAGTATGCTTCCGGGGGCGGCGAACCGCCTTAGACACCACGGCACTGCGAGAGCTTGGGTGACGTTTATGCTTAGATGTTGCCGGCGCAGGTGGCAAGTGGGATCCGCGAGCGAGCGCGGCGGAAGGAATATAACTTCTATTACGGCGAGCTTCAGATAGGAAATTGACAGCTTGCCGATGGCTCTGCCTCAACTCCCATTGAAATTTGACAAACATGAGCCATGTGTGATCATCAACCACCATTTCTACGGGTTTCTTGTTTTTCTCCTTCAGAGATGGCGGGAACGCCAGATCTAACCAGCGCTGTACTCGTTTTTCCTGTAACCATCTCAGCGACGCGTCATATTGTTGGAGAAGTCTTTATCATACCCAAGCGTTTTCCTTTAACTGTAAAATAATGGGCTTGAATCTGTCATCCTTGGCACACCTATGGCTAATGTCATGGTCCAAGGCGCCAAAGTAGCCATGTAGCGGTTCTTTCTCGAGAAGAAATGTATCGAACGGGTCTGGCATTTCGCCGACGTCCACGGAATCAAGCAGATGTCCAAGTTACAACTTGACACCTGTGGGGACGCCGGCAACACGCTCTGAAGGATGGCCGGGATTCGGCCCGACATTGCTTAGGTCTCACGTGATCATCCAGAACGCGAAGGTCAACTTGACGAGCTACTGCATGTCTCTCGATTACGCATCTCCGCGTGTCAATGCCGCTTTGTTCCCTCAATTTGTTGGCAAAACTGTCAGATTGACTTGTAAACGCATTTCTGTCCGTCAATGACCCTTTCAGCTTTCTCTGTCTGTTGATGAGTTGTGGCAGGTCCAAGGCGACACAGCTGTTGTGCAAACTAGCGATGGAGGAGAGCTGCGTGTACAGATGACAAGGGTTCGTAATGTTGGACCAACCTCAATTTCACTCTAAATTTGTATGTAGGATCAGCACATAGGTGACGCCGGACCTTACGTTGAACTTATCGGCAACGTTATGGATGCGACAACATTAAAGCTTAGAACTTGCATTAACCTCGGCCAGGAGATTGGTATGTTCATTTGCAAGTTGTGAGGAATACGAAAACGGCTCATGTCATTTAACTCCGTGGCAGATATGTCGATTGTGGATGGTGCTATACGCCTAACACATGATCCTCGATTCATCAACAAATTTTGGGTACCGTAGCACTTTTTACCTCCTTACCTGTCGAGCATTGTGATATACGCTATAATACATGGTCCACGCACTTCCCAAGTTCTCTTGATAGGAAACAGAAGTAGATTTCAACGCTCGATTCATCCGACAAAAGTTCTGGAGTTTCGATGTTATTAATGTGATCTGTATAAATGTCTAAAGGCTCTGGTATCTATTTCGCGAGTGCAGCCTGTAGAGCTTCGTAAACATCGGCCTCGATGCGAGCCTCGGTTTTCTCCGCCTCTGTGCCATTGCCATTCGCGACCCGCAGAGCCTCCTGGAGGTTGGTACGGACAGCCTGTTGGGACAATGCAGAAGTGAGCAACAATCTCATGGCAATGATGAAACTGGACGCGTACCTCTGCCGAGAAGTTCTCCAGCGGCGCAGCTTCCACAACATTGATCGTCAGTTTGTTGTTTGGATGAACAGTCGCGAAACCACCGGAGGCTTAGAACTTATGTTAGTCTCTCTCCTCGAAGGAAGCTGTTAAGCACATACCAAAGAACTTTTTTGCGGTGCCGTTCGACTCTATAACTTCCACAAGACCAGGCCGAATGGCTTCGATGGATGGGACATGGTTAGCAAGAATGCCCATGTCCCCAGTCTCTGCAGGGATGTTCACTTGTGTAACGTCCGCAGATGTGTATAAAGGCTAGCGCAGTTCATTACCAACCACGTCAAGAAAAACGGTCAACGTACCTCATGTGGAAGCACCAACGACAGTTTCAGTTTGTCGCTTACTTCTGTCGCATAGGCACGCCTCCCTATAGTCGAAGCCCGGCGAGCCGCAGAAATGAGTAGTCGTAACGATGACATTTTATGTGTTGGTGGGCTAGTGGTGGTATCGTGTGTTTACGGATTTACGACTTCGGCGTTCGCCGGAACGACGACTTGGGCAGAAGAAGCAATTTGGTTTACTATACATGTGCCTACATTTTGGTCTGGTATTCTATGGTACATCATACGTCGGTAAACTTGGTGTGTATACAATCATACGAATAACCAATTCTGAAACAAACGAAATAGCAATATCTTACAGTCCGATGGACCCTTTGTCATGGGCACTGCCTGTATAGTCGCACGGTAAGAGACTCGGTTCTCGACGAGTGCCATGCTCACTATCACCAAGTCAGCGTTTTTTTTTTCATTATAAAGGTAAACGTACATCGCGTCTACTGCTTTCAACAAATCATAGTTGATCTCCTGGCTGACGACGGAGTCAAACTTATAAGATGGATGGGACCTCACAAAGTCCCGTATCCACGTAGCAGGTGTTTGAAGCTCGCCTGTAATCGGATTCAATGACAAATCAGAGCATACGACGATGTTTGTCACCTTTGGATCTTAAGCGGATGACATCAAGGTATCGCTTGATTTTGGCCATTTCTTCAATGCCCACGTCCAGCGTATCTATATAAGCATGCACAAGACCAATTAAGCCAGGGAAATCATCTCCCTGAAATCCATATTGTTGATCAACGTCCTGCGCAGTAACGTGTTGGCTCACCTTTCCATTCATGATCTCATCTAATGTCATCTCTTCATATTCTTGCTCCACACTCTGGCGATGTTCCAAAAAGCCGTTCTCGGGGATTGGGATAGGCGGGAAGCAGTTCCGCAATTTCCTCTCTTTCTTTCTCGGGATAGAGTCAATCGGGGACACTGAACCAGATGATGACGCGGTGCTGGATGATCCGCTGCGACCAAGAGCATAGACGTCTTTGCGGAAGAAGAACTTCTGAGATCGAGCAGCATCCCTCAGTTGTGCCCTTTGCATGTTTTCATCGACCTAGCCAACGCGCTCCAGACACAACACATGCAAAATAATTTCACTCACCTTCGATATGGGGACATAGAATGTCAGAGAGAACGAAAGAATAGCTCGCGAAAGCAGGACAACAAACAAAGCAAAGGCGGCATTCTCAAAATCAGTCATCTGGACCTCCATGCTACGGAACTCAACGCGCCACCCGATGTCAGAACCCGCTGGTGGCGGCTTGAACCGCATGGTTTGCCAATTGGTGGATTGAAGGTTCTGTATTGTCTGTCAGTCTCCGTTCGACCTTCATCAGGAACTTTCGAACCTCGAAATGATCAGAGCTGGAGGCATCATCTTGGTCAATCAACTCTGAAAATATAACCAGAGGGTCACGAATGAATAGGTGCGAAATATGCTTGGCCAGAAGATCGTCAATGCCTTTGCTCCGAGAGTCAATGCAAGCACGCTGCATTGTCCGTGAAGAACTGACCGTTTTCTGTCAATCTATTAAAAATATCTTTGTCGTATGCTGGATCTGTATCGTTGTATTCCGGTCGATTAAGCCAATCTTTAGAGATGTAAAGGTCGACGCTGTCATAACGCGACTTGGGTATCCTAAACCGGTTGTTCTCCAGCGGCTATTCGGAGGTAGGTGTTGACCTTGTAAATAATGCGTTGAAATACTGAACATACTTTCAATCCACGTTCTTCCGCTGTTCGATCGTCAACACTGCCGGCGATTACATTCCAGCGACAATCAACGTCAGCAAGATAACCTCGCCAAATTGGACTGGCAGCGGTTAATGCCAGCTATCAGAGTACTCTGCATCTCTATCGCATCATTACATGATCAATGAACTTACCATGATTGGGCCAATAGGTATCAATCCATCATAAAGTCGCCTTGCATCTGAAACATCACACGCTTGAAAGGTTAGCTGCAAGCAGCAACAACCCATTCCGAATCCCATCGCATCCATGTAGATATGATCGGGAAGCGCCGCACCACATTTCGCTTCTGATTGGAAACAATCAGCCAGCAACTCGCTTACGATGACCGTTAAAGTAGTACCTGGGTCTTCCGTATAGACTGACCTGTCCCACGGGATAGTCGGGTCTATGAATGGTCGAGGCGTATTCTTATCGAAAAAGATGGGTAAGTTAATTGCCACCTTGGAACCTCGCCGCCGTCGGATATTGGCTGTCAGCGTGCTATATTTAGATGCTGTAGTTCTGGGTGCTCATCATTGGCACGTTCGACTCACGGGAAGCGCGCATGTGGATTCGCTATCTCTTCGGGGAGGAAAAGGCTATGACTAGAAACCGCGTCGGATGGGTCATAATAGGGCTCTGTAAATTGGCCAGGCACGCCAAGGCGGGGGAATGAGGTGAATGACATCGGAACCTCATTCGGTTTTAGGTGCTTGCGGGCGAGGTTGCGGCTAGTTCAACGAATGAGATGACGCATCCTGCGCCTTGACTGGCTTACCGGTAACGCATATTGGCTTCGACAGATAGAAGATCGGTGATAGATCCCGTATAGGGAGAACCAGGAGTCGATTCCAGCATATATCGACCATATTCGGGATGAAAAGTGGGTACAGAGATACTGGAAGGAGAGTGAGATGAGGCTGTCGCCACCAAGGAAGTGAACTAACTGCTCGGGACAATCTGCATTAATATCGTTCACGATGGAGCTCAACTTGGCCAGAATCTCTTGCTGCCTGAGGGAGACCTTGGCATTCTTGTTTTCGTCATCGAAAACGACCACCATATATTCAATCTCATGATGGCAAGATTAGATTACGCCTTGCACGGCAGCTAAATACGTACTTCGTCGCCCCACAACAATTCAAAGCCACGTCTATCCTTGTATCGATTCCATGTGTGCAAAAACTGTGTTATTCCATGCGAACGAACGTGATCAGCATGTTTCTTTGCTTCTTCCCATGACAGGGGTGTTCCTATGGATAGAAGGCCCATTGAGCGGGGAGGTTTGCCACGATGGCCAGTTGTCGAGATGGGGAGGGAAGGTAACCGCAAGCTGTATAAGTAATCACTGATGGATGATTGTTAATGCAAGACCTAGTCGGAGAGGGACGCGTAAAATTTCTAGCTGCCGGCTTGATCACTAATACGGGCGCTGTATATGTCGCGCTTCTGCCTTAAAAACGGCGCTATGGACGGCGGGTAGATTAGATGCATATCACTATCTCAGGGGCACATCATATATCTTATCTGGTGACGCGCATCTCCGTGGCATTGCTTAGTTTGGTATCCTACGCACACAAACCTCCCTGTGTCGCCGTTTCATCCATTCATCCCACTTGTCGCCCATTTCAAACATATCTTGAGAGCTAGGAGAACATGACGAAGCGCCCTTGTCCACGACTCTTCCTGGTTGAATTGCAACTTGATAGACACGTCACCAATCTTATCTCTAGATATCCTGATCAGGATTGTTAAGTGCTTTGTGAGCTGATGATCGGTCATAATAGCTTACTGATGTGGGAAATCAACCCCACTATCCTGTGACTTTATATAGTCCATGAGTTGTTTCAAACAGTCTAAAAAGGCGACCATTGCAAGATCAAATCGTCTGTTATGGAATAGTCGGCCAAGATGCAGGTCCCCGGAGCCGTAAAGCTCATAAGTAGCCTTATCGCCCGTCGTCTTTTCTATACGAGAGAATGAGCCCATAGGAATGAGACGGTATCTATTCATTAGACGTAAGGAACTGCCCATGTGAGCTCGATAAAAGACATACTGCTCAAAGGTAAATTCAAGTTTTCGAGCGATGGTGTAAAGTAGTAGCAACATCTGGCCCCATGCTGCATTTATCTCAGCATATTCAACCTGTCGGGCAACGTCAGTTCGAGTCCTCAGAGCTGCTCAAACACCTACTTGAACGCCAGCAACACGTCCTAGTCGTAGTCCGTTAATGGTTCCAAACACTCCATCATGCCCAATGCAGAAGGCATCGTTGTAGACATTCGTTCGCTCTAGCTTCTCCAGCGTTGCCGCGTCGGTTGCATATGCCGCACGCAGACTAGCAAGTTGAGCTACCTGTTGCTCGGAAACAAGGAGCTGTTCATTATGGGCTCGCCAGAACCTTTCTTTTGTTAGTGAAAGTTCTGGGCGGCAAGAAAGAAAGAAAAAACTTACTCAGTCTCTTCTGCTTCCAACGTTTTCTCGTCTAGCTCCAACTGCTTGAGTTCTTCTTCCAATTGTTCACGTTCACGTTCAGCTTCCTTTAATTGCTCTATAACCTGCCGTTCCTCTAGCTTTAGCTTTTCGATTTTCTTTTCGGCATCTTCCTTTGACGACCCTTGATTTTCCCGTTCCTTTTCTCTCCTGAGTTCCTTTTCGTATGCGAGATAACCATCTCTTTCCTTCTTTGTTTCGTCCAGTTGCCGCTGCAGGGTTGAAAGTAAGGTTTGTGTACATTCCGCACACAAGGGGTGATCAATGTCCGTACGGGAGGAGAGGAGATTGAAAAGACGGGCGGTCGAGCGCAAGCGATGAGAAAGTGGAGATGGATTGGGAAGTTCGGTATCTTCTGACTGGTCTGGCGGTTCTGGGACCTGGCTGGAAGGACTTTGTGGCCGCGCTGACTTTCCCTTGACTCGAGCAGGTGGAGGCGTTGGAGATGGTTTGTTGTGGATGACACTGTCTTGTAAGACGACGAAAGATTCGTTAGGTAGGGGAGAGGTTTGTTGCAACGGTTTTGTATGAGCGACGGGTGATCTGTGCTCAGGCAGCCCATTTGCAGCATTTAATCTCTGCCAGGATGCCCCAGGGGATCCGGGGGAATGAGGCGCCGCAGTGACCCTTGCATTGGATGCCGGAGGTAAATTTGCCGCAATCGCGTCATAGGCTGATGGAGAAAGGTCTATTAAGGATGCATCAAGCTACCGTGAAGAATGGCTGAGAGCCCATCTGCGTTAGAGGAGAATTAGATACCTGCAGCGGTTCCTTACATTGTTGGCATACGATAGTTCCGTAGCTCATACTGTGCAGTCGCAGTAGTGAGTTTGTTGACAGTTATTTGTTAGTTCCGAATATAGGATTAGGAAGTAGTACCTCTGGACGCAAGCTCAAGTTTAACGGCGTTTACATCGCCTAGCTGTCTCCTTGGTCTGGCGGTGACGATCCTGGTTGTGGGACCCGGATCACAAATGACATAGACAAACAGATCATTTTTGTCGAATTGCCCTGGGGCCCGTGACTTAACTATACTTCTCCCAACTCCCTCTTATTAAGGTATGGCCAGGCTCACTAGAAAGTTCTATGGAAACTACGATAAGTCTACGTCAGGCCTTTTATATCGCTTTTCACGCGTTGAACATGCACCATCTCAATCTTGGTCACTGGTGTTTACCGGTTTGGTTCTTACTCCGCGCAAAGTTCACGATCTGCAATGCTTTCTCCATCACGTTTATGTTAATCAGCAAATGCCAATTTCTGTAAGCATGTTTGCTATATACATAGCTTGCGGTTTCAATGCCGTTTCTTTGTCCGGGCGTGCGTACTTCGCATGTATCACGTAGCTTCAAATGCAGCGGCCGTGATCCTGTTCTACCAGTAACTCGTTCTTCCTACTCCAATTGCACGAGGCCGCTCGCCAACCCAGGTGTACGTTTTCT
>WNGI01003195.1_pt1 | contig 14368 bp, 17 predicted proteins | sample 5400621 | NCBI WGS metagenome assembly WNGI01 (sample SAMN13153374, study PRJNA577476) | soil metagenome | isolation source: 20 cm soil or saprolite under Garry oak tree replicate 1 | place: USA:California | collected 2016-06-15
TCGACGGGCGTGTACAGCAGCACCTCGAGCGACTGCTGGGCCTTCTCCCACCAGATGCCGATGGAGCTCTTGATCGATTCGAGCAGCGCGAACGACATGAAGAACAGGGGCAGCAGCAGCCCGGCCTGCAGAGCCTGCGCCCCGGCGAAGCGCTGCGCCACCTGCCCGGCCTGCCCCGGCAGCTGGCCGAACAGCGACGTGCCGCCGACGAGCAGCAGCACGAACGCGTTGAGGTACATCACCCAGCTGAGGTCGCCGCGGCGCCACCACGAGCTCACATAAAAAGGAAGGGCATGGCCAAGCATCCGACCCTGCTTGCGGATCGAGCCGAACATCTCGCGCGCGGGGATGCCCGAGATGGCGGGAGATGAGGATTTCGACGTCCCCTCCTTACCTCCCCGCAGGGCGGGGAGGGACTCGTCCTTACCTGCCATCGCTGCCAGGTAGACCGATTCGAGGCTGATCTGTTCTTCTTCGAGCTCGTGGAAGGGCGCGCCGTGCGATGAGAGCTCGCGCTGCATCGCGGCCGCGAGCTCGCCTCGCGCGGCCACCTGCGTGTCCCACGGGATGACATAGGTGAGCCGATCGCCCTCGAGACTGAAGTCGAGCGTGTGATCGCGCAGCCATCTGCGCAAAGATTCGGTGTCTCGCGGTTCGGCTGTAAGAGCGGCAACGAACCTGCGCCCCTGGCGCGATTCGGCGCGAAGCTCGTCGAGCGTGCCCGACTTGACGATGCGGCCTCGCTTCATGATCGCGATCCGGTCGGCCATCAGCTCCGCCTCGCCGAGCACGTGGGTGGTCACGATCAGCGCGGCGCCGCGCTCGCGCTGCTCGCCGAGGTAGCGGCGCATGTCGGCGGCGGCGACCGGGTCCAGGCCCGCGGTGGGCTCGTCGCAGAAGATCCAGTCAGGCTCGTGCAGCGTGGCCCGAATCAGCGAGACCTTCTGCGCCATGCCGCGCGAGTAGGCGGCCAGCACGGTGTCAGCGCGGTCGGCCAGCTCGAACCGCTCCAGCAGCGCGGCGATTCGCTTCTTCCTCACATCGGCCGGGACGCCGTAAAGGAAGCCAAAGTGATCGAGGTACTCCGGCGCGGTGTTGCGGCCATAGAGCCGCGCCTGGTCAGGCACCACGCCGAGCCGCGACCGGACCTCGTTCAGCTTCTCAGGCAGGCGCAAGCCGTCGAGCGAGATGGTGCCTGCGTCAGGACGCAGGATTCCGCCGAGGCAGCGCAGCGTCGTCGATTTGCCAGCACCGTTCTGGCCGAGCAGCACGAGGATCTCGCCCTGCTCGACGGTGACGTCCACACCGTCGACGGCGCGCACGTCAGCAAAGCTCTTGCGCAGGCCTTCGACCAGGATCATCTAGGCGACGCGGTCAGATCTTTTCGAACGAATCCACTGGAACGACGAAAACAGTAGCGCCGCCGACCTGAACCTCGACCGGATAAGGCATGAAGAATTCGCCCGGCTCGGGCACCGGCGGCATCGGCGTCAGGTAGCGGCTGCGCTCCCGACAGTTCTCGCGGATCACCTCCACCGCCTCGGTCACCCGCGTGTCCTCGACCCCGATGAGGAACGTGACGTTGCCCTGCTGCAGGAAACCGCCGCTCGAGGTCATGCGCGTGGATGCGAAACCCACCGAGGTCAATGCCTCCGAAGTGCGCTGCGCATCCTCGCCCTGGACCACAGCGATCACGAGCTTCAAATCGCCGCGCTGCCTGCGAGGGCTCGGTCGACGCGCGCCATGACGGCCGCGTGCACCTGCGCCTGCGACCCGGTCCCGTCCACGACCGTGTAGCGCTGCGGCTCCGCCTTCGCGATGCGCTCGTACTCGGCCGCCACCCGCTGGTGGAACTCGAGCGATTCGCGCTCGACACGATCAGGGTGCTTGCCCGCGAGCAGCATGCGCATGTGGCCGACCTCGACCGGCACTGACACGAGGAACGTGATGTCGGGCTTGGGAAACGACGGCGGCCAGTACACGGAAAGGCCGCGACCGCCGCCTTGATAGGCAATCGTCGAGTCGTGGAACCGGTCGGAGATGACGATCCGTCCCGAGCCAAGCGCGGGTTCGATGACCTCGTGAACCACCTGCGCTCGCGCGGCCATGAACAGGTACATCTCCGCTTCCCGATCGATCGCCATGCCGCCGAACAGGAGCACGTCGCGCATCCGCTCGCCCAGCTCGGTCCCGCCCGGCTCGCGGACGATGACCACGTCGCGTGTCGCCAGCGCTTCGCCCAGGAGCTCGACCTGGGTCGTCTTGCCCGAGCCTTCGACGCCTTCGAACGTTATGAAGAGCCCTTTGGCCACTAGGGCGTTGGCTCTTCGGGAACCAGTGTGATGCGCAGCCTGCGCTGAGGCTCCTTGCCGGTGCTGCGCGCGGACAGCTCGTTCTCCGCGACAAGCTGGTGCTGAAGCCGGCGCAGGTACGCGTTCTGCGGCGAGATCTCGACCGCCCGAAGCGTGGTCTTCACAGTTTTGATCGCCTCGGCGGCCTCCGCAAGAGCGCGGCTGGTCGCGTCATCCTGGCGGTCGACGCCGTAGATGCGCGATAGGGCGTCACGTACTTGCGCCGCGGAGTTGCTCTTGAGGATGTGGATCGGGAGGCCGCGGCTCTCCGCCTGGCGCAAGCTGTCGGGCCGGCGCCGGTAGTGGTTCTTCAGCGTCAGCACCGCGCCAGCGCCATCGAGGTTGCCGAGCACGCGCACCGGCAGGTCGAGGTCGCGGATCGACTGCTCGACGTGGTGCCTGCTCACGCCGTAGGGAAAGATGCCCAGCGGCCGAGACGGTGACACGGACGCGGGGGCGGGCGCGACGACCGGGGCCACCACCGCGGGCACGTCGACGTTTGAGATGACGCGCCCTTCGCGGGTGCGCACCCGAATCTTCGGGGTGAGCATCGGACCGCGCAACGCAGTGTCGACCACGTCGGTGAGTGGCACGTGAATGGCCACACGGTCGCGGTCCTGGATCTCGATCAGCACGTCGAAGGTCGGCGGGGCCTTGCGCTCGAGCACCGACTTCTGCGTGCCGCGCCGGCGCGCCTCCTCGTCGGAAAGCGTGACGCTCTGGATGCCGCCGAGCAGATCGTTGAGCGTGGGGTTGACCAGAAGGTTTTCGATCGTCTGGCCGTGAGCGGTGGCGATGAGCTGCACGCCGCGCTCGGCGATCGTGCGGGCGGCCGCGGCCTCGAGCTCGGTGCCGATCTCGTCGATGACGATGACCTCGGGCATGTGGTTCTCGACCGCCTCGATCATCACCGCGTGCTGCAGCATGGGCGTCCGCACCTGCATCCGGCGCGCGCGGCCGATTCCTGGATGAGGAATGTCGCCGTCGCCGCCGATCTCGTTCGAGGTGTCGACGATGACGACGCGCTTGCGAAGCTCGTCCGCAAGCAGCCGCGCGCACTCGCGCAGCATCGTGGTCTTGCCAATGCCCGGCCGGCCGAGCAGCAGGATGCTCTGGCCACTGACCACGATGTCGCGAATGATCTCGCCGGTCCCGGTGACCGCGCGGCCCACGCGCATGGTGAGTCCGGTGATGCGACCCGACCGATTGCGGATGGCCGAGACGCGGTGCAGCGTCCGCTCGATACCCGCCCGGTTGTCGTCGCCGAACTGACCTACGTTGTTGGCGACGTGCTCGAGGTCCGATGCGGACACTGGGCGGTCGGCGAGAAGCACCTCGCGACCAGGCACGCGTGCCTCGGGCTCGCGGCCGAGGTCGAGAACGATCTCGAGCAGCTCGGTGGGGTCGGTCCGCTCATGCAGCGCGCGCGCGAGGTCAGCCGGCAGCGCGCGGGCGAGGAGCTCGACCTCCTCGTCCCACCGCCCGCTCGCGCGGCGGCCCGTCACCGGGAGCTGAGTTGGTTCAGAGCTCATCCGAAGGAGGGAACCAGTCCTTTCTCCTGCACAGGCACTCGAAGCGCCAGTTCCTTGACCAGGAGGAGCTGCGTCAGCAGGACGCTGAACCCACGCCCGCGGAGGGCGTCGATCATTTGCGAATCATAGTGTCGGAGGCTCGACCATACCGGCGTTTCAGATTCGCCGAGCAGCTTCAGGCCGAGGTCGGCCAGCTCGTCGGGCAGCGGGGGCTCGGGCAGCGCTAGGAAGCTCAGGGTGTGCGGCTGCGCGCCCGAGCTGCGATCGGCCCGGACCCAGCCCACCAGCTCGACGCGATCCACCACCACGTCCTCCTTGTTCGAACCGCCAGCGCCGAGGCGGCCTGTCCACTCACCGTGCAGCGCTCGCCAGTCGCGGTACGTCGGAGCCTCCAGCTGCGACACATGCTGCGGCGTCACCTTGCGATACAGCTGATAGAGCCCCCTGGTATCACCGCGCTTCAACGGGCGCGCTCCCTCTGGCGCCGGCGTGATGCCGCGGCGCACGTGCTCGGCGAAGAGGATCTGCTCGGTGGCGTACTGGCGGAAGCCTCGCACTCTGAACACCGGCAGCAGCGAGTCGCGGTCGGGAAGGCGCACGAACAACCTGTGCGCGCCACGCTGCAGCGCCTGGTTGCCCAGGTGCTCGATGAGCGCTGCCGCGATTTCCTCGGATTCGCGAGAGTCGACCACCTGCAGGTTCAGAACCTGCATCACCTTGGCGCTCCGCAGGTCCAGGCCGACGGGCGTACCCGACGCCTGGATGAACCCTGCGACCTTGCCCCCCTCTTCGGCGACGTAGATGAGCGTCTCCTGCGCGAGGGGCAGGAACGCGGAAAGCGTGGAGCTAAGCAGGGTCCACAGGCGCGCGGCGGGGACCGGCGCCTCCTTGAGATTCGAGTCGGCGGAGCGATGCAGCTCTTCGATGCGGGACAGGTCGAGCAGGCCGGCGGCGCGGATCTTCATGCCGGCACCTGTGAGGCGAGCCGCACGAACTCCTTGTGCAGGCGGCGGTCGCGCGACAGCTCGGGGTGGAAGCACAGCGCCGTGATGTTGCCCTGGCGCACGGCGACGGGGCGGCCTTCGTAGGTGGCGATCACCTTGGCATCGCCTACCGATTCGACGAGCGGCGCGCGGATGAAGACGCCCGGAAACTCGGAATCGGGCAATCCTTCGATCTCGAGGCCCGCCTCGAAGCTGTCCACCTGGCGGCCGTAGCCGTTGCGCCGGACTTCAATGTCGAGAAGTCCGAGTCCGCGCTGGCCCTCCATCGCGTCCGTGATCTCGTTGGCGAGCACGATCATGCCGGCGCAAGTGGCGAGCACGGGCAGGCCATGCTCGATGGCGCCGCGCAGGGGCTCGAGCAGGCCGACGCGCTCCATGAGCATCGTCATCGTGGTGCTCTCGCCACCTGGAAGCACGAGCCCGTCGAGCCCTTCGAGGTCCTCGCGTGTGCGCACCATGCGCGTGCGCGCGCCTGATTCCTCGAGCGCACGGATGTGCTCGGCGAATGCACCTTGCATCGCCAACACGCCAATCAAAGGGCCCTGGCGCGTCCGCTGGGGTCCCCGTGACTTTGTCACGGGAGTGCGCTACCAGCCTCGGGCAGCGAGCAGTTCGTCCTTCGGGATGGCGGGGATCTCGAGGCCGCGCATCGCCTCTCCCAACCCGGTCGACACCTCGGCGAGCACCTCGGGCTTGTCGAAGTAGGTCGTCGCGGCAACGATCGCCTTCGCGCGCTGGAGGGGGTCGGCCGACTTGAAGATGCCGGAGCCGACGAAGACACCGTCCACGCCCAGCTGCATCATCAGCGCCGCGTCCGCCGGAGTCGCGATGCCGCCGGCCGCGAAGTTGACGACCGGCAGGCGGCCCAGCCGCTTGCACTCAACCAGCACCTCGACGGGCGCGCCGATCTGCTTGGCCTCGTGCACGAGCTCGGCCTTGTTCATACCGTGCAGCTTGCGGATGCCGGCGTTGACCGCGCGGGCGTGGCGCACAGCCTCGACCACGTTGCCAGTGCCGGCCTCGCCTTTGGTCCGGATCATCGCCGCGCCTTCGGCGATGCGGCGCGTGGCCTCGCCGAGGTCGCGGCAGCCGCACACGAACGGCACCTTGAACTGGTGCTTGTCGATGTGGTTCTCCTCGTCGGCGGGCGTCAGCACCTCCGACTCGTCGATGTAGTCGACGCCGAGCGCCTCGAGGATCTGCGCCTCGACAAAATGTCCGATTCTGCACTTCGCCATCACGGGGATGGTGACCGCGTCCATGATCGAGCGGATCAGCGTCGGGTCGGACATGCGGGCGACGCCGCCCTCCTTGCGGATGTCCGCGGGCACGCGTTCGAGCGCCATCACCGCGCACGCACCCGCCTCCTGGGCGATGCGAGCGTGCTCGGCGGTGACGACGTCCATGATCACGCCGCCCTTGAGCATCTGGGCAAGGCCTGTCTTGACCTTGAAGGTGCCCTTGGCCGCGGGGTGTCCGTTGCCTCCGTTTCGCTGCGCCACGATCGGAATTCTACGCGGCGGCTGTCGCCAGGCTGAAGTCGGCGGGGCGCCCCTTATTGGCAACTGGAGCGTTAGACAGGTTGATGCAGGCGACCATCCTCTTCGCATGCGGCGAGCCGACCGCATGGGCTACCACCGGCGGGACGGGGGGATCGTCGGGCTTGCCTTTCGCCCTGGGCCCGATCCTGACCTACGGGATCGCGACTGCCATCCTGGCCGCAGGGGTCATCGTCCTGGTGACCATGGTCGCGCTGTGGCGGCGAACTGACCCCGTTCCGACGCCGGTTCCGGCCGGCGCCAGGCTTTCGCCGGATGGGTACTACTGGTGGGACGGCACCGGCTGGCGCTCGGTGAGATAACCAGCACCCCCACCTAACCTCCCCCCGGAGGTGGAGGGACTTGTGCTCCTCCCCACCCTGTGGGGAGGTTGGGAGGGGACGACAGCTGGCTAGAGCCGCTCCAGGACCTGGGTCCTCTTGCTGGCGAACTCGTCGTCGGAAAGGAGGCCGTCGCGGTGGAGCCGCGCCAGCATGTCCATCTCCTCGAGAACGTCAAGCAGCGGGGCCATGGTGCGCCGGGCCAGGTAGGCCTCGGACGCTGAGCCCGCGTCCTCACCGCGCGCGTCGAACTCGCGGATGAAGAACAGCGCCTTCACCGCCGAGAAGGGGATTCCCAGCTTGCGCACGGGGCTGTCCGCGTGCTCGGCGTGGAGGTTCAGGACGACCCCGTACCGGTGGCGCTCCAGCGTGCCGTCCAGGTGACCTCGAAGCACCTCCCCGTCCAGGAACCGGATGGCAACCTTCCGGGTCGGCGTCTCGCCCGCCATCTCGCGGTCGATCGGCATCTCCACCCACTTGACCGCCGTCATCGGGATCCAGGCCGTCTCGTTGTTGTCCAGCCCGGCGGCGTCATCCACCTCGACCAGGAAGTCGGGTTCGTCAAAGTCGAGATCGCGGGCGGAGCCCTCCAGCGTCTCGTCGTCGAAGAACCTGACTATCACGTTCGCCATTTTTCTCCTTTTCTTATAACCGTCATTTTGCCGCCGCCCTGCGAATTGGCCGTTTCCCGATCTTGCGGGTGCACCTCGGGCAGACCGCCACGTGCCTCCGGACCGCCTCCGCCTGCTGGCGCCGGAGCTTGCCGGCCACGTACGGCGCCAGCAGCGGGACCACCTCGTCGTGATCGAGCTCGCCGACCGCCTCGAGGGCCACGAACTCTTCCTTGAACCGGAGCCGGGCCCGGTAGAGCAGCGTCTCCACGGCGCTCTCGGACATCTTGAGGATGCGGGCGATCCGGCGATAGCTGAGGCCCTGGAGCTCCCGGAGCGTCAGCACCAGCCGGTACTTCTCAGGCAGGCGCTGGGAGACCGTCCAGATCTGCCGGCGGAGCTCGTTCGACTCCTGGACCTGGATCGGGTCGAAGCTGCGCGAGGTGGAAGGCAGGCCCTCGAGCAAGCCGGGCTCGTCCTCGGTGCCGCCATCTTCGACCCGCAGGTCGCGCTGGCGCCGTCGGAGCTCGTCGAAGCAGAGGTTGCGCGCCACCGTGTGCACCCAGCCGCCGAAGTTGAAGTCGTCGTCGACCCGATCGAGCATGCGGAGCGCCTTCAGGAACGTCTCCTGGGCGATGTCCTCGGCGAGCAGGGCGTCACCGAGCTTGCGGCGAACCAGGCGGAAGATCGAGCCGACGTACCGCCGGTGCAGCTCCTCGAAGGCGTGCACCTCGCCCGCCCGGTAAGCGCGCACGAGCTCGACGTCGGTTGGCTGGGTGCCGGCCACCTTGGCGGTGGAATCGGGGTCGTCGATCACCAACGGTGCTCGGCGACCGCCCTGGCGGCGGCGCGGGTCAGCGCTTGGTCGGCGTTCTGCATCAGTCCCGCAAGATTCTGGGGGTCGGGACCCCCTCCTGACTCCACCTCAGAGTCCAGGGTGGCCACCTCGCGGATTCCAAGGGCGTCCAGCGAATCCCAGCCCGGGCCCCTCGTCCCGGCCAGGAACAGCACCGGAACGCCGGCTGCCTGCGCCCGGCGCGCAACCTCCCCAGGCGCCTTGCCGAAGGCGGTCTGGGCGTCGATCCGCCCTTCCCCTGTGATCACGAGATCCGCACCCTTCAACGCTTGATCGAGGCCCGCGGTTTGCACGACCAGAGGCGCCCCGCGGATGAGGCTGGCGTCCAGGAACGCGATCAAGCCCGCCCCGGTGCCCCCTGCCGCGCCGGCGCCGGGCACCTCTGCCACCTGCTTGCCGAGGTCGCGCTCGACCACTTTCGCGAAGTTGGCCAGCGCTCGGTCGAGCAGCTCGACCATTCGGTCGTCGGCACCCTTCTGAGGACCGTACACATGGCTGGCGCCTTGCGGTCCCAGCAGCGGGTTGGTGACGTCGCACGCGACCTGCACCTGGATCCCCCGCCAGCTCTCGTCCACGCCCCCGACTTCGATTTGATGCAGGCGCAAGAGCTCGGCCCCGCCCCGCGGCAGGTCGCCGCCCGTCTCGTCGAGGAGGCGATAGCCGATGGCCTGCGCCATGCCCGCGCCGGCGTCATTGGTGGCCGAGCCGCCGATGCCCGCGATCACCTTCGTGACACCGGCCGAGCGTGCGGCCTCGAGCAACTGGCCGAATCCGTAGGTCGACGTCTTGCTCGGGTCCCGCCGCGCGGCGGTGATGAGCTCGAAGCCGCTGGCGGTGGCGAGCTCGATGACAGCGGTCTTGCCGCCGTCGATCAGACCGTAGGAGGCGTGCACCGGGTCGCCCAGAGGACCCTCGACGTTGACCCACTGGAACGTGCCTTGGTGGGCGGTGACCAGCGCCTCGACGGTGCCGTCCCCACCGTCGGCCACCGGCACCTCCACGATCTGCGCGTCAGGGAGCGCCAGCAGCACTCCGCGTCCGATGGCGCGCGCGGCCTGCGTGGCGGAGAGGCTGCCCTTGAACGAGTTCGGCGCTACGACGATTTTCAGCGCCACGTCGCTAGTAAACGGGAATGGTCCAGTCCTTGTGCTTCGGCGACTCGCCGCGCACGGCGCCGAAGTAGATGCTCTGCAGCTCCTGGGTGAACTCGCCCACGCGGCCGTTGCCGACGATCCTTCGGTCCACCTCGACGACCGGCGAGATCTGCGCGCCTGTGCCGCAAAGCAACAGCTCCTCGCACGTGTAGAGCTCGGTGCGGTCGATGCTGCGCTCGATCACGGTCTTGCCGAGCTCTTCGCGGATCATGCCCATGATCAGCTGGCGCGTCACGCCCTCGAGGATGTCATCGGTGACGGGCGGTGTGACGAAGACACCGTCCTTGTACATGAAGAGGTTCTCGGCCGAGCCCTCGGACACGTGGCCGTCAATTGTCAGCACGATCGCTTCGTCGTAGCCTGCCTCGACCGCTTCTGTTTTGGCGAGCGCCGACTGCGCATACGCGCCAGTCACCTTCGCGCGCGCCGGGAGGGACTCGTCAGGAACGCGCCGCCAGCTGCTCACCATGCAGCGGATGCCCGCCTCGATCTCGACGTAGTTGCCGAACGGAGTCGAGTAGATGAAAAAGCCGTATTTCAGGTTGTGGAAGCGCACGCCGATGTCCTCGCTCGCGGCGTACAGCAACGGACGGATGTAAGTGTCCGACTTGAACTGGTTGCGTCGAAGAAGCTCGACCGTTGTGTCGACCAGCTGCTCGGTCGTGTGCGGCAGAGCCATGCGCAACACGTTGGCGTTGCGGCGCATTCGCTCGAAGTGGGCGGGCGCCTGCAGTAGATGCAGCTGCTCCTGCCTCGCGTTCCAGTAAGCGCGGATGCCCTCGAAGCACCCGGTGCCGTAGTGCAGCGCGTGCGTCATGAGCCCGAGCTTGACGTCGTGATACCTGGCGAACTCGCCCTGGAAGTAGACCCAGGTGTTGGGGTGGACGTCGGGCTTCTTGGCGCCGGCCTTGGCTGTGGTTTCCACGCCCATCCAAAGTAAGTTTAGGGGCGCCCGGCCAACCAGCACCGCACAGGATCTGATATGAAGAGAGCCCAGTGACCCTCTACGACATCATTGCGGACCTCCGGCGCGAGCACCAGACGCCCGCCGCCACTGCGACGTTGGACACGGTCGTGGCCGAGCTGGGCCGGACGCGCGACAACCTGAAGTCAGCCCTTCAGGCGGTGAGCTCGAAGCCCATCTCGCCCGGCGGCAAGCCGATCATCGATGAGCTCAGCACCCGGGCGCGCGCCGCGGGCATTGACGACCTCGACTACGGCCCTGACCCGTTCGGCAAGCCGCCGCCCGAACCGCTCGACGAGGCCACCGCGGGCATCGGCGCGCTGCTCGCGATCAGCTCGCTTGTCGGGGTGGCGCTGGCCATTGCGGCGGTCGTGGTCGGAGTGCAGGCCATCCTGAACTCGAGTGGCTGAGTACTCGTTCGACGTCGTCTCGCAGTTCGACGCGCAGGAGCTGACCAACGCGATCGACCAGGCGCGGCGTGAGGTGGCCACACGCTTCGACTTCAAGGACACGCAGACCGCCTACGACCGGCGCGACGCCACGATAGTGATCGAGTCCGCCAGCGAGGAGCGAGCGAAGGCGGCGCTACAGGTTCTGCGCGAGAAGGCCGCCCGCCGCCAGCTGTCGGCGAAGCTGTTCAAAGCCGGCGATCCGAAGAGCGTCGGCAAGGGTCGCGGCCAGATCGAGGTCCAGCTCAACGCGGGCATCACCGACGACATCGCGCGCGACCTGCGCAAGCGGATCCAGAACGTCTCGGCGAAGTTGCAGGTGCGCATCCAGGGCGACCAGCTCCGGGTCGTAAGCAAGGACAAGGACACGCTGCAGCAGGTCATCAAGACCCTGCGCGAGGCCGACGACATCACAGTCCCGCTGCAGTTCACGAATTACCGCTGAGCGCTCAACCGCGCGTTTGTATACAAACGCGGGTTATTCGCTCGGATTTTTCACCGTTTGTATACAAACGAAGAGAGCCGGGTGACGGCGTCTGCCTCAACATAAAGGCCCGTGTTCGTGATCCCCGCGATCGACATCCTGGGCGGCAAGTGCGTCCGCCTGTGGCAGGGAGACTTCGAGCAGCCCACCACTTACTCGGACGACCCGGCTGCGATGACGATGGACTTCGAGCGCGCGGGTGCTCAACGCGTCCACGTGGTCGACCTGGACGCTGCGCGATCTAGCGGCGATAACCGCGCGGTCATCGAATCGCTGATCCGATCGAGCAGCATCACCGTGCAGGTCGCGGGCGGCATTCGGAGCTCGGAACAGATCGACGCCTGGCTGGCGATGGGCGCAACAGCGGTGGTGATGGGGACGGCGGCGGTTCGCGAACCTGAGCTCCTCGCCGACTGTGCGCAAAAGCACGCGGGACAGGTGCTGGCCGCGCTCGACATCCGCGACGGCAGGCCGGCGGTTGCAGGCTGGCTCGAGACCGAGACCATCGACATCCACGACCTGATCGCGCGGTGGGACGCGCTGCCGCTCGCGGGTCTCATCCTGACCGCGACCGATCGCGACGGCACCATGGCCGGCCCCGACCTCGACACGCTCGCGCGTCTGCGCAGGATGAGCCGCCTTCCGATTCAGTACTCGGGCGGCGTCTCTTCGCTCGACGACCTTCGTGCCGTGCGCGAGGCCGACGCCACGGCTGTGATCCTTGGGCGCTCTCTCTACGAGGGCAAGGTCCTGCTGGAGGACGCGCTCGCGTTGTGAGGCCCGTCGCGCTGGCCCTGGCTGTGCTGCTGCTCATCGCAGCGTGCGGCGAGAGGGACCAGCCTGACGACCAGGCGCTGCACCAGGACATCGTCAGCGACAAAAGCGGCATCGAGGTGACCTTCGACGCGGTGATCCTCACCGAGCCCGCCGAGTCCGGTGGACACGAGCGCTTCGAGGTGAAGGATCCCGCGGGCGACATGCTCGAGGTCGACCACAACACAAGCCTTGCGCAGGCTGTCCCGGCTCACGTCGGGGACGCGCTGATCATCCACGGCCAGCTGTATATCGACCCTGGGCCCCGCGCAGGCGTGCACTGCACCCACGCGACTACATCGAGCGGATGCCCCGACCCCGGCTGGATCGAGTTCGCGGGAAACTACTACGAGTGAGCAAGAGTCGGCGGCGCCGGCCAGTGGGATCCGGCGTCATCGGGAACTTGTTTGCCGGCGACCATTCGCCGCTCGAACGGCTCGGCATGGTGGCCGAAAATTTCGGACGACGGTTGACCAGGCGCCAGAGCTGCTGCGGCCATTACGGCGATCCCGGTTGTTGAATGACGCGCGATGAGGCCCGTGCGGCCGGGCTGATCAAGTAGGGGCCGCTAGGTCTTGCGGCTCACCTGAAACGTCGTCGCCTGCGCGACGGGCCGCACGACAATCTCGTCGATGTCGACGTGCGGGGGCCTGGTCACCGCGAAGACGACGCACTCGGCAACATCCTCGGCAGTCAGCGGCTTGAGGCCCGCGTACACGGCCTTGGCGGCGGCGCGATCGCCCTTGAAGCGGACGACGCTGAACTCGGTCTCGACAAGCCCGGGTGCGATCTCGGTGACGCGAATCGGCTCGCCGTTGAGCTCGAGCCGCAGCGTGCGCGAGATGGCGCGCACGGCGTGCTTCACCGCCGTGTATCCCGCGCCTCCCTTGTATGTCTCGAAGCCCGCGATCGATCCGATGTTGACGATGTGCCCTACCTTCGCTTTGCGCAGCAGGGGCAGGCAGGCGCGCGTCATGAACATCAAGCCGAGGACGTTCACGTTCCACATGCCGATCCAGTCCTCGTCTTTCGCCTTTTCCAGAGGCTCGAGACCGAGCGCGCCGCCCGCATTGTTGATCAGCACGTCGATATGGCCGTACCGCTTGCCGACTTCCGCGACGAAGCGGTCGACGCTTCCAGTTTCAGTTACGTCCAGCTCGAGGGCGAGCCCTGACGTCCCGACCGCTTTCTGCACGCGGTCGACCCGGCGTGCGCCGCCGACCACTGTGTATCCGCGCTCAGCAAGGGCTCGCGCGCTTGCGGCCCCGATTCCTGATGACGCGCCGGTCACCACGGCGATCGACTTGTAAGTGGCCGCCATTCTCCCCGCAGCGTACCCTAGAGCTTGCAGATGCTGGATGCGCTGATTGGGGTCGTCGCCGGTCTGCTGATACTGGCCGGCGTGCTGGTCATCCTCGGTCCGCAAACGATGACGATGCTCCGCCGCATCCGCGGGCTGAGGCGCTCGCGCAACCCGTTCGCCGCGCTGCAAGCGCCGCGCAAGAGGGACCCTGCGGTTTCGGGCCTCCATCCCAAGACCCAGCGAGTGCTGGCCTCCGCGACTCGACTCGCAACATGGCTGCGAGCGCACGGACAGGACGAGATCGCGCGCGAGCTGCGCTCAGGGGCGGCCAGACTGGCGACCGACGAGGCGTCAGGCCTCTACGCGATCCAGACGACGCTGCGGCGGTTGCGCGGGCTCGCGCTCGGCGACCGCAATGCGGAGGAGCGGCTGAAGATCCTCTCCTCCGAGCTGCGCAAGGCGGTGCAGGACCGCTTCGAGCAGCTCGAGCTGCTCCCGTTCGGTCACCTCTAGCCCGAGGAAGCTCGTCCTCAGGCCGGGGTGCGGGGTCCCTCCAGCGAGCATTCCACGCTGCAGAAAACTCCGCGGCCGTGCATCACGGCGCCTGGCTCTATAGGCGCCGCGCACCGGTCGCAGTAGCCGGTAGACCTCGACTCCTCAACGGTTCTGACGACCTGCAAGTGGACCCGCCTGGACGCCAGACCCATTCGCTCGGGCACGCCTCGAAGACGCCAACCAGGCAGTTCGACAATGCTCATCTCACCCCGGGCTCCTCACCCAAATCCCCCGCAAACTCCCCCGCCGATCGGAGCACCAGTATGGTCGCGCCCGTGCGATTGTCACCGTACAAATGCTGTAGCCGCGCCTACCTCACCTCGCGCCTGCCAAGGGGCGGCTCGCGGCGGCGCGCCGACTCGGCGGGCATCTCGGCCTTCTTTTGCTCGATCACCTCGTTCGCCGGCTCCACC
>WNGI01003196.1_pt1 | contig 14366 bp, 12 predicted proteins | sample 5400621 | NCBI WGS metagenome assembly WNGI01 (sample SAMN13153374, study PRJNA577476) | soil metagenome | isolation source: 20 cm soil or saprolite under Garry oak tree replicate 1 | place: USA:California | collected 2016-06-15
ACGATAATTCCCTTTGGTTGCAGCTCAATTCGTGCGCCCTGCAAAACGCCACCGGAATTATCCGTGACGTGGCCACGGATTCCGCCCTTACGCTCCTGCGCAAGAGCCGGCACCCCTAGTAGAACAGCAGCGCCTAGCACCAGTAAGAGCCTCTTCCCATTCGACATCATCACACCCCCCACTCGAAAACCACTGAGCCTTTCAAACGCCAGCAGTTAGGACACTGGGGCGGTATGGGTCGTCGGAATACGGCTCGCCCCGTCCTTGGCCTCTATTTGGGGTGTGGATTGCTACTGGGAGATGAATGGCTGTTCACGAATCTTTGAAATAAAAATGAAAGAATCTTCAGATTCAGAGCTAGGGCGAATGCGAAGGCAGGAAGGGGCTAGCGATTCGTAGCCATGGGCAGAGTAATACAAAAGACGGAGCCGTTGCCGAGCGTACTCTGCCCTTCAATTGAGCCGCAATGTCTTGCCGGAGTTCGCGAAATCGGCGCGCGACCTGAATCCCGTTGATTCCAGGCAGCATCACGTCGAGCGAGGACAAGGTCGAACTGCGTGTTTTGCGCAGGGGAGAGCGCCGAAGGGCCGTCGTGAGCAAGGCTCACGGCGTGATTATCTTCCTCGAGCCCGCGCCGGAGCACCTGCGCCATTCCCTTTTCATCTTCGACGACCAGGATCTTCATGCCAGCTAACTGCTTTCTGGGGACTTCCTCCATCATCCGCTTCCGCGACTTGAAATCAAGCCTGAGTGGCATTTTTCGGTTGCAGATAGAAGTGGATCGCGGGCGTAAAGATGAGCGAAAGCACCATCGAGCTCAGAATCCCGCCGACGACAGTGATGGCGAGCGGCTTAAGCATCTGGGAGCCCTTCCCGATGGCGAAAGCCAAAGGGAGCATGCCGGCGACGGTGGCGAGCGCGGTCATGGCGATGGGCCGCAAACGGCGGCGGCCGGCCTGAATCATGGATTCCTCGGCGGAAAAGCCGAGGTCGCGGAAGCGGTGCTCGGCGTCAAGGAGAAGAATGCCGTTCTTCGCTACGATGCCGACTACCATGATCATGCCCATGAAGGAGGCGACGTTAAACGTCGTGCGAGTAACAAGAAGGGCGAGCAAACCGCCAAAAGTCGACAGCAAAGCGGAACCCAGAATCGCGGTCGGCGCGGAAAATGTCCGGAATTCGAACAGCAGCACAACAAATAGCAACACCAACGCGAGCAAGAGAACCATGAGCAGATCGCCGAACGATTTCATTTGCTCCGCGTACGTGCCACCGTATTCCACGCGGACGGAGGGCGGCAGGTGAAGATCGTCGACAGCTTTCTTGACGGCGGTGATGCCCGATCCGAGATCCACGCCCTCGAAACGTCCCGTGACTTCCACGAGCCTTTGAAGATTCTCCCGGCGGATTTCCGTTTGTCCGGGGTCCGAACTAACTGTTGCGAGGGAGCCGAGAGTTGCCGTGCGTCCGGTGGCGCTAGTGAGGAGCGTGTTGCTCATGCGATCCAGCGTCGCCCGGGCCTGCTCCGGGAATCGAACGCGGATGGTGTAAGCGCGATCGTTTACAACCACGGGTGTGCTGGCAGGCTCGCCTTCCAGAATGGCGGCGGCATCGACAGCAATCTCTTCGGGCGTGAAGCCTGCGCGGGCAGCCACGGCAGGATCGATTTGAAAACTGGTTGCGGGTCCGCTGATGGTGTTCTCGATGCCGTCGAGAACATCGACGACGCCGTGAATATTCCGAATGGCGTCGGCTACGCGCGGAGAGGTATTGGCAAGGAGTTTTGGATCCTGCGCAAAGAGTTTGATCACGATGGGCTCCGGCTGGCTCGTGAGGTCACCGATCATGTCCTGCAAGACCTGGACGAACTCCACTTTGGTGGCAGGTTCGGTCTGTTCGATCTCAGAACGGATGTCGGAAATGACCTCATCGATGTCCCTCTTGTGGTCGCTCTTGAGCTTGACAGTGAAATCGCCGCGATTGGCTTCCGTGACCGCGGCGAGGCCAAGTTGCAAACCGGTGCGACGCGAAGTATTTTCGACTTCCGGCTGTGAACGAACAATCTCTTCGATATGTTGCAAGATGCGGTCTGATTCCGCCAGAGAACTGCCCGAAGGAGTGAAGTAATCGAGAATGAATCCACCTTCATCCATTTCGGGCAAGAGGTCGGAACCGAGGGCCTTATAACAAACGAACGCGAGAATGACAATGACGACGGAACTCCCGGCCAAAAGAAGGGGCCGTTTGAGAACCGCTTCCATCGCACGCGCATAAAACGCGACAATGCGGCCAAAGAAACCCGAGAGCTGGGCTTCTTCCACAGCAAGAAGTGCGGCGGCATCGTCGCCCGAAGATGATGCCCTTTCGGCGATTGGCGTTTCTCTGCGCCGCACAAGATACTGACTGAGCGTGGGCGTCCAGGACAAAGCGAGGAGAAGCGAAGTGAAGAGCGAGACAGTCATAGTGACGGCGAGCGCCCGGAAAAAGCTCCCGGTCACACCGGTGATCGAGATCAGCGGAAGGAAAACAACGATCGGCGTGATCGTGGAACCGATCAGAGGAATGGTCATTTCCTGCAGCGCGCTTTGAATGGCTTCAAAGCGTCTCTGTCCTGCGTCACGGTGCAAGACGATGTTTTCCAAGACAACGATCGCATCATCGATAACCAAGCCGACCGCAGCCGCCAGACCGCCAAGGGTCATGAGGTTGAAGCTCTCACCAGTAAGCTTCAGGACGATGAAAGTGATGAGCAAGGTGGCCGGAATCACGAGCCCGGCGACAAGGGATGAGCCCCAGTCACGCAAAAAGAGAACGAGGATGACGGAAGAGAGCAGTAGTCCCAATAGCACGGCATCGCGAACGCTGGCGATGGATTCGTGAACGATGGTCGATTGATCGTAAAACGGCTCGATGTGCACACCGGGGGGCAGCGTGGGGCGAATCTGTTCGATTTGGGAGTGGACTTCGTTGGCGACATCGAGCGTATTGCTATCGGGCTGACGATGCACGCTGAGCAGAACGGAGGGTTTGCCGTTGGCCGTAACCATGGTGTAGACCGGAGCGACCGAGGGCGCAATCTTTGCAATATCGCCGAGACGAATGGGAATGCCTGCTGTCGAGCTCTTCACCACTATCTGGCCGATCTGCTCCGGCGTTCGAACCTGGCCGCTGATCAAGCCGAGAACCAATTGATGATTATTCTCGATGAGACCGGGAGAGTCGATGAGGTTGGTCCGGCGGATGGCCTCGAGAATATCGTTGACAGTGATACCGGCGGTGAGCAGACGCGCCGGGTCGGGCATTACTTGGAACTCCGGAACGCGGCCACCTTGCACGAGAACGGAGGCAACACCATCGAGCCGGTTCACGCGTGGCTTGATGTCGTAGGTGGCAATTTCCCAAAGCCTGTTCTGCGGGATCGTGTCTGAAGTCAGGCTGTAGCCAAGAATCGGAAATGAAGCGAAGGTGAGGCGGTGGGTCTCAACCTTGGCCGTTGGTGGCAATTCCGCCTGCATGCGGGCAACCACGGCGTCGACACGCTGCAACGTCAGAATCATGTCGCTGTTCCAGTCGAAGAAGAGATCGACCTCCGCGGAACCGCGGCTGGTGATCGACTGCACCTTTCGCAAGCCCGGGACGCTGTTGACGGCTTCCTCGATTGGACGCGTGATGATCACGAGCATCTGGTCGATGGGCATCACGCCGTTGTCAATGCCGATGACGATGCGAGGAAAATCCGTATTCGGGAAGACTGCAACTGGAATGGTGAAGGCAAGATACGCGCCGACGAGCATGAGGCTGACGATCAAAAACAGAATGGGGCGAGAGAGCCGTTGGAACCAGGGCGCATCGCGCTTGCTGGAAGGACGCACTACGCGCGGCGTATCAGGAGGAAGGTCCATGCGCGGCTAATCCTTGTCCTTGGTATCGGGTTTCGCGGCATCCCTGGACTTATCCGATTTGGCGGATGTGTCTGCCGCCTCTTTTTCCGCCGGGGCCGGTGTTTCGATCTTGATCTGCGTGTTATCCGGTAACGCGTAGCCGCCTGAGCTGATCACCCGATCGCCGGCGATGACGCCGCTTACGATTTGCGCAAAATCCGCGTTGCGCACGCCCAGCTGCACAGTCTTGAGGTGCGCATGGCCGTCCGAGCCTGCGAGCAAAACGTAGTCCTGGCCCAAGGAATTCTTAAAGATCGCCGGAGTGGGCACGACGAGCGCCTCTTTCACCGTCTTCGCGGTCATGGAAACTTCCACGCTCATGCCGGGTTTCAGCGCCGGGTCTGGCTTGGACGCTTCGACCCACACTTCAATGGTTGTGCTGCCAGGATCGAGAGCCGGGCTCACCAAACTGACACGGCCTTTGATGGGGGCGTCGAGACCGGCAATTCTAAGCTCCGCCGCGTTTCCCACTTTCAGAACCGCGGCTTCCGATTGCGGAATGTGCGCCTTGGCGATGAGCCTGGACGTGTTCATTACCGTAAGGATGGGCTGATTGGCATTTGCAAGATCCCCTTCATAAAGCGGGCGATCCGTCACCACGCCGTCGATAGGGCTGTGAATTTCCGAATAGCTGAGCTGCGCCTCCGCACTGAGCATATGGCCCTGCATGGACTCCCTTGCACCTTGAGCGGCTTTCAGACCCTGCTCTTGGCCCACGCGTTGCAAATCCGCGAGCTGCTTTTGCGCCTGTTCGCTCTGGCTGCGGGCCTGAAGCAGGGCCACTTCGGCCGAGTCCAGGTCGCGCCGCGGCAGTGCACCTTGCTCGAAAAGCTCCTTACGGCTGTTGTAGACCTTCTGCTGCGCATCAAATGCGGCCTTCGTGGCCGCCGCATCAAGTTCCGCCTTTTGGATCTGCTGCGGGAGGCCCGCATTGACCGTGGTGACATAGGTCGCATCGGCCTGTTTGAAGTCTCCTTTGCTGGCCAACGCAACGCCAGACAGGTCGCCATTCTCCAGTTCAACGAGCAGTTGCCCTTTTTTTACGCGGCTGCTTCGTTGCACATGGAATCGCTTTATGGTTGAAGTGATTTTCGGGGCGATGGTGGCTTGCTCCAGCGGGTAAACAACGGCCTCCACGGAAATCACCTGTGAGATGGGGGCACGCCGCGCGGGCGTAGTCTGCACGGAGACCACCGGTTCCTTTTCTTTTTCGGCCTTGCTGCAGCCGCTCGACACGCAGAGTATGGCGGCCATGGTGCTGAAAGGAGCTATCCACTTCCGGAGAAACGTCAAAGTGGTGTTCATCGTCGTCAGCTTCATGGCGTTGTCAGAACCCCCGTCAGGGTTTGCAAATTGGCTAGGGCCACGCGATAGCGCACGGCTCCGTCTTGATACGCCGCGTTGGCTTGCGCGAACGTGGTCTGCGCGTCCACTACTTCGAGGACCGTAGCTTCACCGCCCTTGTAGCGAAGCGTCGTCAGACGCAGGCCCTCGGCGGACAGTTCGGCCGAGCGGCTGAGGCCGCTGAGTTCGTTCAGAGCCGTGTCCGCTTCGGCATATAAGGATTGGATCTCGGCAACCAGCCTGCGCTGCGCGAGGGAGAGTTCCCGTTGGGCCTGTGTGCGCCGCAACTCAGCTTGCTTGACGCGACTCTGTGTGGCGCCCCAGTTCCATATAGGAATATTTACTGTGGCCGCAGCCGAAGAACCCAAATTGGAACCGTTCGATCCGTTTACGGCAAACTGCGGGGCGTCGATTCCGTACCAATAGTCGAAACTCAAAGAAGGCAGATATCCTCCGCGCGCGCCTGTCACATCGTGACCCGCCTGCTGGACGGCGGCCAGCGCGGCGCGCAGATCGGGATTGTCCCGCGCGGCACGCTGCTGCACTTCAGCGATGGTTGGCAGAGCAACGCTAGCGTGAAGATCTTCGGCAAGTTCAAAATTGTCGTTGAAATCAGAAAAGATCAGTACTGCAAAATCGAGTCGCGCATTAAGCAGCCCGAGTTGCGCCTCCAGCAATTGCCGGCGGCGGTCCTGCATCTGCAATTCCGCTTTGATGACGTCGGAATGCGCCACCTCCCCACCCTTTTCGAGATCCTGCGTCAATTTCAAGAAACGGTCGCCCTCCTCACCGTTTTTCTTCGCGGCTTCCAGCTTCTGCTGGGCCGCTGCGACGGCGTAGTAGCTCTGCACAACCGTAACGACCAGCCCGCGCGAAGCAATCTCGGCGCGCGCTTTTGCAAGAGCGGAGACCGCGGAAGCCCGGCGGAAGGCCGAAATCGAGACCAGATCGATGCTCTCGTGCACATTGGCCTGGCTGATGTATTCATGCGCGGCGTTGTTGGCAATGAATCTGGGATTGCTGCCCGTGTCGAGCTGGGTGTAAAGCGCTTCATTGTTGTAGGTGACGCTGGGTAGCAGAGCGGCCGCCGCCTGATAGCGATCCTGGCGTGCGATCGCGGCGTCGGTCTCGGAGGATTGAAACTGCGCGCTGTTCTTCCTGGCCCGGGCAAGAGCATCTTCGAGCGTAAGGCGGAGCACGGGCAACGTGGCAGGCGCTCCCGGCTGCGCACCTCTGGAACGTGCGGCGCTCGCGGGATCCGCCGTTTGCTGCGCCGCGGCAATCCCTGCGCAGCACAACAAAGGGGCGGCCACCAAGACCCACGACAGAACGAGGATGCTAGGCGATTTCATAAATGTCGACTCCTGGGCCGGACGAAACGCATGCACGGCAAGGAAGAATGTAACCTTAGCGAAACAAACATAAACGCAGGATTAACCGCTAGATCGAGGAGGAGACGAGCCGAGGGGAAGATAAGCCGTGAAGGTGCTACCGATCGAGTCGGAACGTGTCAACTCTAAACGGCCGTGATGGGCCTCCGCGATCCAACGGGAAATGGATAGGCCCAGCCCGGCGCCGCCTCCGTCGTTCTCTACCCGGGAACGGGCTTTGTCCGCGCGGAAAAAGCGCTCGAATATGCGCGGCTGCAGATCCGCGGGGATTCCGCCGCCGGTATCGGTGATGCTCACGGTGTATTCCTCATCTCGGCCACGGCAGGTCACCGTGACGCTTCCACCCTCGGAGGTGTACTTAATCGCATTATCCAGCAGATTGAGGATCATCCGGCGCAGCAGGGATTCGTCGGCACGGATAGGAGACTCGGATGCTTCTTCGAAATTCAGACAAATCTTTTTTGCGAGTGCTAGCGTTCTGGCCGAATGCACACACTCGCCCACGAGTTCATCGAGATAAAAATCGCGCCGCTGGAGCGGATACTGGCCGGCGTCGGCTCGCGTAAGGGTGAAGAGATCTTCCACGATGTGTGTGAGCCGCTCGGCCTCGTGGTGAAGCACTCGCAGCGATTCCCGGTATTCCTCGGGCGAACGTGCCTGCTGCGAAAGAGCGACCTCCGCTTCGCCGCGCAAAATCGCCACGGGCGTCCGCAATTCGTGTGAAGCATCAGCCATGAAGCGCTGCTGGCGTTCGAAGGATTGACTGAGACGGTCCAGCAGGCTGTTGAACGATCGCGCCAGGTGCCCCAGTTCGTCCCTATCATTCTGTACCGCCAGCCGTTCGTGCAGATTGGCGGCGCCGATGCGCCCGGCCTGGCTGCTCATCGCCACGACGGGAGCGAGGCTCTTGCGCGCGAGAAAGTAACCGCCTATGCTGGCGAGCAAAAGAGCGATGGGGATCACCCAGGCAAACGTCACGGTGACTTCTTCAAGCATTTCTTGTTGCGCATGAAGCGATTGCAAGATCACCAGCGTGCCGGCTTTTCCGCCTGACGAAAACTGCCGCGCGAACCCCCGGTAGCCGGCTTTGTTACCCCGGACCTTGCCAAAAAAACGCTCGGAGCGCGAAGAAGCTTTGAGAAATCGTTGAAATGAATCCGATGACAAAAGCCCCGCCGGCACGGAATCAACGGCCGGAGCCGCCAAAGGCACGTCTTGTGAGCTAACGACGAGGTTTCCTTTCGCGTCAAAGATGGCGAAGACGTGATCGCGAAAACGATGTTCGGTAACGGCAACCTGGCCCGCCAGCTTGAAGGCATCCGGGCCGCTCTGGTCGCTGATTTCCGCGTCCAGCGTGGTGAGAAATGCGTTGGAGAGTTCCGCCAGATTCACGTCGGTCCGTTGAACGGTGCTCTGCCATAAAATGAAATAAGTGATGAGAGACAGCGCAACCAGCACGACTGCAAGCACCGCGGTGTACCAAAGTGTGAGCCGGACGCGAACCGAATCAAGCATTGCTTTTCCGGGCCGGGGACGTCGCCTTGGCGCGATTCCGTGGCGACACACTTTCGTCTCCCGCGTCGGCCGCTTCCGAATCGTTCAGCAGGCCAAAAATGTATCCTGCGCCTCGGCGAGTATGGAGCAAGGGCTTGCTGGAATCCGCGTCAATTTTCCGGCGCACGCGATTCACGTAAACTTCGATCAGATTCGAGAAGGGATCAAACGTCTCATCCCACACGTGCTCGGCGATTTCGGCGCGTCCCACTACGCGGCCAGCGTTGCGGGCAAGATACTCGAGCAGCGCATATTCCTTGGCGGTGAGGGTCACACTCCGGCCCGCCCGGGACACGCTTTGCGCGGCGGCATCCAGGACAAGGTCGGCGACGGCAATCTTGCCGGGGCGGAGCTCACCGGAGCGGCGCAGCAAGGCGCGAAGGCGCGCCAGCAATTCACGAAATTCGAAAGGCTTCGTCAGGTAATCGTCTGCGCCGTGGTCCAGTCCGGTGACACGGTCCTCCACTGCATCGCGCGCGGTCAGCATCAGAATGGGCATCCGCTGGCCTGATTTTCGCAGCTCGCGGCAGACTTCAAATCCGTTGCGGCCGGGAATCATTACATCGAGGATCACCAGATCGTAAGTATTGATCGCGGCCTGGTAAAGCGCATCGTCACCGGTATTGGCGACGTCCACCGCGTAGGCTTGTTCGCGCAGGCCCTTGGCCACGAACCGCGCGATACGCGCATCATCTTCGACAAGCAGTAGCCGCATGCGAGCATCATACGGCAGGTGCAAGGAAAAGTGAGATACTTGCTGACGGCGCGTGACTCCGGTCCCTCGCTCCCGCCGGGTCGAATGACTGGTACGAGCCGAGACGCGAGGTTCTGGCTCATCGACAAAGAGCGCACCAGAATAAGCCCGTCAGGCATCGAAGCAAGTATGAAGTTCAAGAACATCGAACCTCAACAATTCGATTGCACGAGAACGGCAATGCGGCCCTTCGGCTGCATGGAACTGTGGGCCGGTAATGAGAGAGCGCACCGCTCTCTCATTCTGGCCGGACTGGAAAGCGATGTCATCGCGGTGCCGTCCGGCGGCGACAAGGGCGGAGATCTTTCTGCGGTGTTCTCCTGCAGCGATAATACCGCCCGCGTGGTTCTTGCGGATTGCGTCGGCCACGGCTATACGGCCAGCGGCGTGGCTCGGCATGTCCACCACCTCTTGCATAAATTCCAAGACATTCGAGATACGGCGGGGCTACTGGCGGCGCTGAATGACGCTTTTACGCTCTCGAACGAACAATCGGGTGACCCGCTGCGGCTGACCACGGTGGTCACGGGAACCTTTGACGGCACGAGCGGCGAATTCAATTTTGCATATGCGGCGCACCCGCGGATGCTTCTCTGGCGCGGGCGCGAGAGGCGATTCCTGGAGCTGGGAGAAGGGCTGGAAGGCTTCCCGCTGGGATACAGCACTGGTGAAACCTACAGCCAGCAGAGCGTGCGGTTAAACCACGGCGACTTGATTCTGGCGTTCTCCGATGGCGCAACCGAAGTTCGCTCGCCACTTGGGGAGCAACTCACTTCCAAGGGCTTTTTGGGACTTGCGGAAAGGATTTTAGGCACTTTGCCTCACCCGCTTGTGCTCCGGGATTTTTCTCGCGCGCTGATCGAAGGCGTGCATCTTTACCGCGGCCACCAAGGTGAGTTGGAGGACGACATAACGCTGCTAACGCTTCGGAGCGTGGCCTAGTCTGACGGCCTGCGGAACAGCAGTCCGGTGTTCGGGCTTGTATTGCGCTATTTCACCGGATGGGACGCAAAGTACCGGTCCAGACTCTCCACAACTTCTTGCACGCCCCGGTGGACATTCTTGTCCAAGGCTGCGACGACGGACGGCACATCCTTTCCGCTCGACGGTTCGTCATGTGTGTAGTAGTGAGTCCATACGGTCGCGCCATTCTTCAGGTCACGCATTTCTAATTCCAACGTGACCCGCGTCGACATCTCCCTCCCAGTCACCTCTTTGAAATCATACAGGCGCCCGCGCACGGCAAAGTCTCCCCGTACATTGCTGCGTCGGTAATAAACAGCCCGGTAGCGGCCTGATGCCCGCAGTTCCCGCAGCAAGACTTCTTGGATCATTTCCGTGGGAGGTTCCGCCCAACGCTGATACTCATAAGTGCCTAATTGCTCGGGACCGTTGCCGTAGACGATGCGATCCTCGCGATACAAATGTGAGGTCATTAGCGCGCCCAGGAGCAGCGTCACGGGAACCGCGTCCGGTTTCTCGACAACACCCGCATCGGCCGGGACCGTAAGCTGGTAATACTTGCTCGGCCGCGTGGCGCCGCAGCCGTTGAGCAATCCAGCGGCCAGGGCGACGGCCATGATTAGCGCTCTTCTAGCCATACCAGGAACCGTTTCTTCGCGGCCCGTTGGCCCTCTTTCCCAATATCGCCGTTCCATGTCGCCGCGCACTAGGCTCATTGAGGCTCTCCCGGTTTGTGCTCGCGCGGGTTCGTCGACCGAATGAGCGTGTAAGGCCTGGTCTTGATCGTATTCGTAAATTCCTTCAGATTCTGGCTCACGTGGCGCAGGTTTTCGAGTAACTCATCAATGTTGTCGGAGTTTACGTCTAGCGTCTGATCCAGGCGCCCGGTTAAATCCGTCACCGTTGCCAGCGACTGGCGCAATTCGATCACCGCTTGGCGAATGTCGGCGCGATTCTCTCCGATCAGGGAATCGACGTGATTTAGCGTCTCATTGGCTTGCGCCGAGGTTTTCCTCAGATCCTGGAGCAGCGGCTCCAACTTTTGAGTGGCGGAGTTCAAGTTCTGTACCGTCGCCTTCACCGAGCCGCGGTTTTCCGAAATCATCCCGCGTGTGTCGGCCAGCGCCCCCGCAAGGTTTGCGCGATTCGAATCGTTCAGCAAATCGTTGACGCGAGCCAGCGTGACCTGCAGCTCGCTCGCGCGGTCATTGAGCGTCTTGAGAAGTTGCTGCGCCTGGGGTGCGATGTCGTTGATTTTTGCCGTGAGCACATTGAAGTCCACGTAGGGGTCGGACAGCAGGATCATTCCCGTCGTGGCGAGCGCGGCCTTTTCGCTTCCCGGAACAATTTCCAGATGATTGTCTCCCAGCGGGCTCAAACTCATGATCTTCACATGGCTATCCGTCTTGACGGGCAAACCTGATTTCACACTGAACGTTATCTCGATGCGCGAGGTATCTTTCGGATCCAGCTGCAATTTCTCGACACGGCCGACTTTCGGCCCGCCCGCATAGCGCACCGTCGCTCCGGGTTCCAGTCCGCCGGCAAACGGAAAGTAGACGCGGTACGTCGTGGCGCTGCCGCCGAACGCGCCCGAGAGGGCAAAAACCGTGGCCACCAGCACGGCGCCGGCGACCAGAACAAACAACCCCACCATGGCTTGCTCGCGTTTCGATTCCATCGCGTATCTCTTTTCCCCGGTCTTCAACGGCCCGGATGACGGTGTTCTTCCGTCAGCATTTGCAGATAGTCCAGTTCCTCAGAAACCGCCGGTTCGGCAATGCGGTCGAGGAACTGTCGCACGCGCGGATGCGTGCTCGAACGCATTTCTTCCGAGGACCCGATGGCAACCACGTTCCCCTTGTCAATCAACACCATGCGGTCGGCGATCAGGAACGCGCTGGCCAGTTCGTGTGTGACCACGATGATGGTCATGTGAAATGCCTGTTTGAGTTCGAGAATGAGCTGATCCACGCCGGCAGCAATAATAGGATCCAGCCCCGCCGAAGGCTCATCGAAAAAAAGAATCTCAGGATCCATGGCCAGCGCGCGAGCCACCGCGGCTCGCTTCTTCATGCCGCCGCTTAACTGCGACGGCATGTAGTCTTCGAATCCCGACAGGCCCACTTGATCCAGTTTCAACCGTAGGATGATTTCAATGGTCGAATCTTCCAGCTTGGTGTGCTCGCGCAGCGGCAGCGCCACGTTTTCCCCTACGGTCATCGAGCCGAACAGCGCGCCGCCCTGAAACGACATGCCGATTTTCTTGCGGATTTCATCCATCTCTTGGGATGAAATCGCTGCGATGTTTTTCCCTTTGAGCCAGATTTCACCCGAACTGGTCCTTTCCAGGCCCACCAGGGTGCGCAGCAGCGTGCTCTTCCCGGACCCGGACCCGCCCAGTATCACCAAGGTTTCGCCGCGCATTACGTCAAAACTGATGCCGTGGAGAATTTCGCGTTGGCCGTAACTGACGCGAAGATTCCGCAGCGAGATCATCGCCTGTGGCTCCGTCGGCGTCCTGTCGGTCTGCTCCATGGCGTTATTCCAAACCCTACCTTTCACTCACAAAGAAAAAGAGCGCTGTAAAGATGAGGTCTACCAGGATCACCAGAAAAATGGAAACTACCACGGCACGGGTGGTCGATCGGCCAACCTGCTCCGCTCCTGCACCTGTGGAAAGCCCTTCGTGACAACCCACGGCCGTAATCGTTATGCCAAACATAACGCTCTTGATTAGACCCGTCGTAATGTCGCGCAGAAAGAGCGCGTCCAAGGACGACTGAATATAGCGGACCAATGTGAAATCGGCCTGCGCCACGCCAAAAAGCGCTCCACCGAGAACCCCCATGGAGTTCGCCCAAATCGTCAGGCACGGCAGCATCACGATCATGGCGATAAATTTCGGCGTCACCAGAAAGTGAATCGGATCGATCGCCATGGTCTCCAATGCGTCGATTTCTTCGGTGACCTTCATCGTACCGATTTCCGCGGCGAACGCTGAACCGGACCGTCCGATGACCACGATGGCGGTAATCAACGGACCGAGTTCCCGCGTCATGGAAATCGCCACGGCGCTGGCAACGTAATTCAAGGCGCCGAACTTGCGCAGCTCATATGCGCTCTGCAGCGCCAAAATCAGCCCGATGAAGAACGTAATCAGAGAAAGAATAGGGAGCGCCCCGACACCGGTCTGCATGGCTTGCGAAATGGCGCTCTCGAAGCGAAGTGGCTTGCCCCGAAAAGGGGCAACGAACGTGAAGTACGCGGCCCGCCCTCCAAGCCTGGTCAGAGCTCCCAGATACGCAAGCCCGTCGGTGACCGATCCCCCAATTTGCGTCGTCAGTTCCACGGTGCTCTCGTCGGGCTTCCTCGGTTTGCGGGTTTGGCAGACTCAGGTCGCTACGGACTGCTCCTCATTGTCGTAGATCTCAAAGATTCTCAGCAATTTGGAGAGCTGCAAAACTTCCCGGATCGTCTTATTCAAGCCGAACAGGATGAAACGCGAGCCGACATCACGCGAGGCTTTAAGTCCTTCCACGAGAGATGCCACGCCGGAGCTGTCGATATAGCGAACCGCCCCCAGGTTGAGCACCACCCGCGGCATCTTCAGTTCGCGAAGCTCGCGCAGGAGTGCCTTCCGCAGTTGCGGGGAAGTCGCGAGATCGATGTCTCCCGAAATGTCGAAAATGGTGGTCTTGTCCAAATGGCGCGCGGCAATCTGCAAGTTGAACTCTCCTCAGGAGCCTTTCTGAGACGCCTGCACATGCAAAATTTTCACCAGCCGGAGCTGATTCCTGCCGTTGCAGTGGCTGAATTCTACCGTATCCATGCTCTGTCGTATAAAGTGCAGGCCCAGGCCGCCCGGCCGTACATCTTCGAGCGCGCGCCCGCACATCTCCTTCGGATTCACCGCTGTACCACGATCTTCCAGCACGATCTCAAGGGCATCGTGGCCTCCGCCATCCCGGGGCAGTTGGATCCGGCGGAAGGAGGCCTCGATGGGTTGCTCTGGGTCTCCAAGGTATGCATGGCGAATGATATTTGTCAGCGCTTCGTCGACGGCAAGGACAACGGCGCGGCACTCCGACTCGGAAAATCCCACGGTAGCGGCGAGCTGTCCCAAGGCGTTTCGCACCACGCAGAGCATCTCGGGGTTGCTCTCGAACTCCATTCTGAGTAGTAAACTACTCCGGCTCACGTGAGCTCTCCCCTCTAGCCTGGCAGACTGGATTCCCCGTTTGGTCTCGGAAAGATCGCCGCTGGCGGACTTCCTGACACAACTCCTGTCCAGATAATACACGGAATTCTACTGACGGCAACTTACAAGCTTCCAGGTACGCCCCAGCTCGAAGCGCTGGCTATCTTGGCATCGCGTTCACACCGCTCTACCGCTAGGTCGCGCGGGCCCGTCTCGCA
>WNGI01006033.1_pt1 | contig 14364 bp, 13 predicted proteins | sample 5400621 | NCBI WGS metagenome assembly WNGI01 (sample SAMN13153374, study PRJNA577476) | soil metagenome | isolation source: 20 cm soil or saprolite under Garry oak tree replicate 1 | place: USA:California | collected 2016-06-15
CAGCGCTCACGCACGCGCCCGGCCGTGCGCGCCTCGGCGTCTCCGAAGACGTGGGGATGCCGTCGCACGAGCTTTTCGTGCACCGTGCGCGCCACCACCTCGAGATCCCCCGAGCCCTTCTCCTCGAGCAGCAGCGCCAGGAAGTAGACCTGGAACAACAGGTCGCCGAGCTCGTCGACGAGCTTCGCGTCGTCGCGACCGAGTGCCGCGTCGGCGACCTCGTACGCCTCCTCGACGGTATGCGGGACGATCGTCTTCGCCGTCTGCTCGCGGTCCCACGGGCAGTCGCGGCGCAACCTTTCGGTGAGGGTCTGGAGTTCGACCAGCGCCTCGGCGAGGCTCAAGTTACTGCGACGTGGTCGTCGAGTTCGTCAGGGTCAGGCAGGGGTCCGGGTTCGGCTGGTAGCCGACCTGGTACTTGATCTTGCCGCCGCAGTAGTTCTTCTTCGTGTCCGCAAGCCACTTCGTGACCTTGTCGTTCTTCCGCTGCTGCTCGAGCTGCTGCTTGATCGACGCGCGCACCTTGTCCAGCGACGTCGTCGTGGCGGGCTTCACGGCGGAGAGCGCCTGAATGATGTGGTAGCCGTACTGCGTCTTGACCGGCGCGGAGAGCTGGCCCTGCTTGAGGCCGAACGCGACCTTGTCGAACTCGGCCACGGTCTGTCCCTTGGACACCGTCAGCTTGCCGCCGTTCGCTGCTGAGCCGGGATCCTTCGAGTAACGCTTCGCCAGCTTGGCGAAGTTCGCGCCGGCCTTGAGCTGCGCGTAGAGGCTGTCGGCGAGCGCCTTCTTCGGGACCAGGATGTGCCGGACGTCGCGGCTCTCAGGCTGGACGTACTGCGACTTGTGCGACGCGTAGTACGCCTTGATGTCGGCGTCGCTCACCTTCACGGTGCCGGTCACCTTCTTGAACAGCGCCTGCGAGACGAGCTGCTGACGGATCGCCTCGCGCGCCTGCTCATCCGTGAGTCCCTGCTGCTTCACGGCCTTCTCGTACCGCGCGTCGCTGCCGCCGTAGAACTGCTTCTTGTAGCGCGCGATCTCTTTGTCGACCTTCGCGTCGCTGATCTCGACCCCCATCGCCTTCGCCTGCTCCTCGACCTCCGCCTGCTGAACGAGGAAGGTCACCGCCTGGCCCTTCAGCTGTTCGTATTCGGTCGAGCCGGCCTTCGGGAAGGCGCGCTTCTGCGTGTCGTAGCTCTTCTTCGCGCGCGCCATCAGCTGCTGGAACTGATCCTTCGTCACCTGCTGCGAGCCCACCACTGCGACGTCGTCCGAGCCGAGGCTGGCTGTGGACGAGCCGCCGCAGCCCGCAGCGATGAGCGCGAGCGAGGCAAACGCAAACAGGAGGAGTCGTCTCATGGAAAAAGCGCCAAGTGCAGCGGTTTCCTCACGCTGCCTGACGCGCGGCCAGTATAGCATCGACCAGTCTGAGCGCCTGCGGGAAACCGTCCTCGCGCAAGGTGATCTCGCGGTTCCCGGTGGAGTAGACGGCCGTGTCGACGCGGCGGCGGAGGTCGCGCAGCTCGGCCGAGCCGAGCACCATCTGCCCGACGCTCGCCTTGCCGCCGCGAAAGACGAGGTAGTCGGCGCCGACGCGAGCGAGCTTCAGCTTCGCGTCCTGGATCAGGAACAGGTTCTCCACGGGCTCCGGCAAGGGGCCGAACCGGTCCTCGGTCGCTGCCTGCAGCTCGCGGAGCTCGTCTTCGTCCTCGGTGAGCGCGAGCCGCCGGTGCAGGTCGATCTTGAGCGCCTCCGACGCGATGTACGCCGGGGGAACGTAGGCGTCGACGCGCGCGTCGACGCGGACGGGCCGGGCGGCGATGCGCCGCTCCCCCGAGAGCTCGGCGACCGCCTCCGCCAGGAGCTCGACATAGAGCTCGAAACCCAGCGCCGCAACGTGGCCGGACTGCTCGTCACCGAGCAGATTCCCGGCACCGCGGATCTCGAGGTCGCGCATCGCGATCGCGAAACCGGCGCCGAGCTCGGTGTGGTCTGCGAGCGTGGCGAGCCGCGCTCTCGCTTCGGGGGTCAGCTCGGACATGTCGGGATAGAAGAGATACGCGTGGGCCGTCACGTCGGATCGTCCGACCCGGCCGCGGATCTGGTAGAGCTGCGACAGGCCCAGCTGATCGGCGCGCTCGACGATCAGCGTGTTCGCCTGCGGAATGTCTAGACCGGACTCGATGATCGTCGTCGAGACGAGCACATCCGCGTCGCCGCGCAGGAACGCGTGCATCTTCTCCTCGAGGTCGCGCTCGCGCATCTGTCCGTGCGCAACAAGGAAGCGCAGCTCAGGTGCGAGCTGACGAAGCTTCTCCGCGGCCTCGTCGATCGACTCGACGCGGTTGTGCAGGTAGAAAGACTGGCCGCTGCGCTCGACCTCGCGTTCGAGCGCGAGCTTGACGAGCTCCTCGTCGTACTCCCCGACCGTCGTGCGGATCGGGCGGCGCCCTTCGGGCGGCGTCTCGATGATCGAGATGTCGCGCAGGCCTGAGAGCGACATGTGCAGCGTGCGCGGGATCGGTGTGGCGCTCAGCGTGAGCACGTCGACCTCGAGCCGCAGCGAGCGCAACAGCTCCTTCTGCGCGACGCCGAAGCGCTGTTCCTCGTCGAGGATGACGAGCCCGAGCTCCTTCGGGATCACGTCGCGGCTGAGGATGCGGTGCGTCCCGATCAGGACGTCGACCTTGCCCGCCTGGAAGTCGGCGAGCACTTGTTTCACCTCGCGCGGCGGCCGGAAACGCGAAACCATCTCGATGCGTACCGGGAAGTCGCGGTAGCGGGCCCGGAACGTGTGCCAATGCTGCTCCGCGAGGATCGTCGTCGGCGCCAGCATCAGCGTCTGTTTCCCGTTGACGGCGACGGCGAAGGCCGCGCGGATCGCGACCTCGGTCTTGCCGAAGCCGACATCGCCGCACACGAGCCGGTCCATCGGGCGAGGCGCCTCGAGGTCCTCCTTGACGGCCTCGATCGCAGCCTGCTGATCCGGCGTCTCGCGGTAGGGGAACTCCGCTTCGAGACGTTCGAGCCACTCGTGCCGCAGGTCGTACGCGACCCCGGGCGCCTGCTGGCGCTGCGCATAGAGCGCGACCAGCTCACCGGCGAGCTCGCGCACCGACGCACGGGCGCGGTTCTTCAGGTTCTCCCAGGCCTTGCCGCCGAGCTTGGACAGCGCCGGAACCGTGGTGTCGGCACCGATGTAACGCGAGACCTTGCCGAGCTGCTCGTGCGGAACGTAGAGGCGGTCGTCTCCGCGGAAGCCGAGGAAGAGATAGTCGCGCGTAACCCCCGCGACCTCCTTCGTCTCGAAGCCGAGCAGCTTGCCGATGCCGTGGTCCTCGTGGACCACGTAGTCGCCCGTGCGCAGGTCGGCGAACGACTGCAATGCACGACCGCCGACGCGGCGCTCACGCGGCGGCCGCTTGCGGAACACCTGGGTGTCGGGCAGCAGCACGAGGCCGAGGTCACGCCAGACGAAGCCCCGCCTCGCAGGGGTGACCGCGAAGAGCAGCTCGGCGTCGCGCGGCAGGTCGTCTCCGTCTTCGAGCAGCCGCGCATCAGCGCGCCGGGCTTCAGCGAGACCGGCTCGAGCCCTTCCTCCTCCCACACGCTGCGCACCTCGTCCGCCTGCCAGACGAGGTCCGGCCCGGCGGGGACCGGCGCGACGAGGTCCCTCGGCACGGGAATCGGCTCGTCCTCGTCCGCGAGCGTCGTCTCGACGAGGTCGAGGCGTCGCTCGGCGGCCGGATAGATCGTCGCAGCGTCGACGGGATGCAGAGCTCGTTGTGTGAACGGCGAGAAGGCGCGCATCTGCTCGATCTCGTCACCCCAGAACTCGATCCGCAGCGGCTCGCGTCCGGTCGTCGGAAAGACGTCGACGAGGCCGCCGCGCACCGCGAACTGGCCGCGCTCGTCGGCGCGATCGACGCGTTCGTAGCCCGCGAGCGCGAGCGACTCGGCCAGCTGTTCCAGGCTGACCTCTTCACCGGGAGCGATCCGGATCGGCTCGGGACGTGCGGCCGACGGGGGCATCGGCTCGGCCAGCGCACTGGCAGATGCGCAGACGAGCCCACCGGCGCCGAGGACATCGAGCGCACGGGCGCGTTCGCCGACAAGATGCGGCGCAGGATCGAGGCCCGAGCCCCAATGCACGCCGCGGCTGGGGAGCAATGCGACGCGCTCCTCGCCCACGAACCAGGCGACACCCTCTGCGAGATCGCGTGCGTCGGTGTCCTCGGGCACGAGCACGACGAGCGGACGCTCGAGCTGCTCGTGAAGGGCTGCGAGCAGCAGCGGCAAAGCCGGCTCCGACACACGGGCAGGCGCAGGGAACGCGTCAGCGAACGCGCGCAGCCGGTCGCTCTCGCGGAGCTCCCGGACGAACGGATGCAGGATCGACTGGTCCACAGCGAAAGGCCGAACCCGGCAGGTTCGGCACTTCGATCGTACCGCGGCTCAGTTGAACTGTGCTTGCGCCCGGTCGAGGCCCTCGGCGTCGAGTGTCTCGACCGCATCGGCCGCACGTGCGACGAGCGACTCTGCGTCCTCGTCTGGCTCAAAGTTCGACAGGACGTAGTCGGCCAGGGGCCGCCGATCGCCGCGCCCCGGCCGGCCGACGCCGATGCGGAGACGCATGAACTCCGGCGTCTTCAGGTGTTGTGCGATCGACCGGAGACCATTGTGTCCGGCGAGGCCGCCGCCCTTCCGCGCCTGCAGGCGTCCGGGCTCGAGATCGCCTTCGTCGTGCACGACGAGGATCGCGTCGGGCTCGAGCTTGTAGAAACGCGCCGCCTCGTTCACCGAGCGGCCGGACTCGTTCATGTAGGTCTCGGGCTTCAGCAGCGCGACCCGATGGCCGTCCAACCGGAGCTCCGCAATCTGTCCCGAGAACTTGCCCTTCCACGAGGCGCCGTGCCGGCGCGCGAGCTCGTCGACGACCATCCTCCCGACGTTGTGTCGGTGCTGTGCGTACTCGCGGCCGGGATTGCCGAGGCCGACGACGAGCAGATCGAGCGACGAGGCGCGTTCGCCCCGACGCCAGGGGAGACGCACTTAACTCTCGGTCGTGCCGGGCTGGGCCTGCTCGCCCGAATCCGCGTCCGCGGCCGGTTCGGCGGCCCCTTCGGCTGCGCCTTCCGGCTGCTCCTCCGGCGGCACCTCGCCCTCCGGCAGTTCCTCGCCCTCCGCGACTTCTTCCTCGGGCTCTTCGACGCGCGTGGGCAGTCCGACGCTCGCGAGCACGGTCTCCGGATCGTCGAGATAGGTGACACCTTCCCGCGCTGGAAGGTCGGCCAACCGGAGGCTGTCGCCGATCGCCATGCCGCTCACGTCGAGATCGATGTGCTCGGGAACCTCCATCGGCAAGGCCTCGACGCGGATCTCCCGCTGGACCTGCGAGAGGACCCCGCCTTCCTTGGCGCCGGCGGGCTCGCCGACCAGCTGGATGGTCACGGTCGCCTGGATCGGCTGGTCGAGCCGCACTTCCTGCAGGTCGACGTGCGAGATGTGGCCTCGAATCGGATCCTGCTGGTAGTCCTTGAGGATCGAGGCATGCGTCGTGTTCTTCCCCTCCACGACGACGTCGAGAATCGCGTGCAGCCCTCCCTGTCCCGTCAGGACGCGACGGAGCTCGCGTTCGGGAATGGAGATCGCGTGTGGCTGCTTGCCGCTGCCGTAGAGCACACCCGGGATGAATCCTTCACCGCGCAGCCGGCGCGCGTCGGCGGAGCCGCGCCGCTCGCGCTCCTTGACCTGCAGCCTGACTCGCTCACCCGCCATTTCGGCGCGGAATAGTAGCTACTTCTTGACGTGCAGGTTGATCCCGAGCAGGATCAGCGGCCAGAGGAAGATGGCGAAGATGGCGGAGAGCACATCGCGCCAGCCGTTGACGTTTCGGAAGTAATGGTGTGAGGCGGCAATCGCGACGCCGACGCCGACGTAGACCAGACCGATCAGGCTGATGCCGCCTCCGCGTCTCATGCACGGGTCGTAACCCCCGCTGCGATTTCGAAAACGCTACGTGCGGGCGACCCGCTCGCAATCTGCGGCGACGCGGTCGATGCGGTCGGCCAGGACGCTGTCGTGCCCTGGGCCGCACGAGATCACGTCGCGCCAACGGTTGACGGCTACGACGCGGTCGTCGCCTCGGCCGGTCGTGATGCGGTCGTGGCCGGGGGCGTCGACCGTGACGCGGTCGTGACCGTCGCCGCCTTTGACGACGTCGTCTCCCCGCCCACCCGAGAGGGCGTCGTCTCCGGGGCCGCCGTCGATGGTGTCGTTGCCGGCCTGGCCGAGGATGAGGTCCGCTCCTTGCAGCCCGTAGACGTAGTCGTTCCCTCCGCCGCCGAAGATGAAGTCCTTGAACGGCGTGCCGTTGAGGATGTCCTGGCGCTCCGTGCCGCTGAACTGGCACTGATTCGTGATGCGGCGGACGCCGTCCGTCGCGACGTCGAGCAGATAGATGCCCCAGCGGAGGCATTCGCGGCCGGAGGAGAACGCGATCTGCGTTCCGTCGGGCGACCAGGAGACGGTGCTGTAGGGGTGCATGTCCTCCGCGCGCCAGCGCTGGTTCGACCCGTCCGCCGACATCGTCCAAAGGTTGTAGCCGTATGGCGTCGCAGCCGCTTTGTCGCGGTTGCTGATGAAAGCGATCGTGTTGCCCTTCCACGCCGGCAGCCGATCTTCGCCGCGGGGCGTACGAGTCAGATTGCGCACCTCGGTGCCGTCAGCGCGCGCCGAGTAGATCTCGAAGTTGCCGTCGCGGTTCGTCTCGAACGCGATGGTCCTGCCGTCAGGAGACCAGGTCGGATTGACGGATTGGTTCGGGCCGGCCGCGATCACGTGGAAGCCCGATCCATCCGCGTTGACGACGGCAATGCCGCCTTCACTGAAGTTGAGCATCACGCCGAGCGCGAGGCGCGTCCCGTCGGGAGACCAGACCGCGACGCCGTTGCTCTGCGTCGGCTTGACGTAGTTCGCGATCAATGTGCGGCGAACGTCGGCACCGAGCTCGAGCAACTGCAGGCTCGTGCCGACCGTCGCGGCGACCGAGCTGCCGGCCCACGACGGAAACGCCCCGGCGCCGTCGTCTCCGACCGGCCCGCCGAACGCGTTGACCCCGATCGTGCCCAGTTCGGTGCCGAACGCCACGGCGAGGCCGTTCGGATCCCAGCTCGGCGGCGCATTGCTCGCCCGGCGTCCGTTCGCGCCGACGATCTCCTCTGCGCTGCCGGGCCGAACGAGGCCGAGCGACTCGGGCGGCGCATCGCAGCCCGGTTGCTGGCGCATGAATGCGATCGCCCCGCCGGTCGGCGACCACGCGGGAAAGCGGTCATGCCACGCCGTATTGCCGTTGCACCCGGCTCGAGCGGGAGCCGCGCTGCCCAGGGCCAGCGTCGCAGCAACGAGCGCGAAGCCGATCAGACCCCTCATCGAGACGAACCGTAGCCCTGCTTTGTGAGCGGGAAGTTAGAAGAGCGCGTTCATGTCGCCGAAGATCGCCGAGACGGAATCGTCGGCGAAGACGTTGTGGATCGTCTCGGCGAGAATGTCGGCCACCGTCAGCACGGTCACGCGCTCGGGCTTCGTCAGCGGATCGATCGGCACAGTGTCCGTGACGACGACGCTGTCGAGCGGGCTGTCCTCGATCCGCTCGATCGCCGGCGGCGAAAAGATTCCGTGTGTCGCGCACGCGTAGACCTTCTTCGCACCATGATCCTTGAGGAACTGCGCACCGGCGACGAGCGTTCCGGCGGTGTCGACCATGTCGTCGGTCATCACCGCGCACTTGCCGGCGACGTCGCCGATCACGTTCGTGATGTGCGCGACGTTGTGCGCAGGCCTGTCCTTCTGCAGGACCGCGAGGTCGCCGCCGATCATCTCGGCGAACTTGCTCGCGAGACGCGTCCGGCCTGTGTCGGGCGCTACCGCGACCAGCTCCTCCGGCAGCCCGAGGTCGCGGAAGTACTGAGCGAGCATCGGCAGCGCGGTCATGTGGTCGACCGGCACCTCGAAGAACCCCTGGACCTGTCCCGCGTGCAGATCCATCGTCAGAACGCGATCGGCGCCGGCCGACTGGATCATCTCCGCGACGAGCTTCGCCGTGATCGGCTCGCGCGGGCGCGATTTCTTGTCCTGCCGCGAGTACGGGTAGAGCGGAACGACCGCGGTGATCCGCTTGGCCGAGGCGAGCTTGGCCGCGTCGATCATGATCAGCAGCTCCATCAGGTGCTGGTCGACCGGCGGCGAGCTCGTCTGGACGATGAACAGGTCAGCGCCCCGAATCGACTCCTCGTAGCGGCAGTAGGTCTCCCCGCTCGCGAAGGTGCGCAGCGCCACGTCACCGACCTGAATCCCGAGCTTCCCCGCGATCCGCTGCGCGAGCTCCGGATGTGAGCGGCCGGAGAAGAGCATGAGCCGCTTCGACGGCCCGGTCTCGATCCAGTGCTCGGGCTTGACCTCGGCCTTGGACTCGGCGACCTCGAGCCCGGGCAGGCGAGTCAGCTCAGTCGTTGCGCTTTCCACGGAGATAGCCCTCTTTCGTGATCTGCTTCGGCGGGAACCCGGCGAGCGATTCGGGAGGGACATCTTCTGTTATGTACGCCCCGCCCGCAATCCATGCGTCGTCCCCGATCTCGACCGGGGCCTCGAAACCATTCTGAATGCCGGTCCTGACGTTGCGCCCGATCTTCGTCTTCCCCTTCGGGCGGCCCGGCTGGTGGGGGAAGTTGGCCGTGATGTTGCCGGCGGCGACGTTCGTGTCCTCGCCGATCTCGGCGTCGCCGATGTAGGAGAGGTGCGGGACCTTCGCTCCCGCTCCGATCTCGGAGGCCTTGATCTCGACGAACGTGCCCGCCTTCGCACCCGCCCCGAGCTTCGTCCCGGGCCGGAGGTAACAGAAAGGGCCGACCTTTGCGTCCGGGCCGATCTCGGCGTCGAGCGCGACGGCATGCGGGCCGACCTCTGCACCTGCGGCCACTCGCGTCTTGCCGCGCAGAACCGTGAAGGGATGGATGGTCGAGTCGGGCTCGAGCTCCACGTCCGGATCGATCCAAGTCGTCTGCGGATCGACGATCGTGACGCCGGCGAGCATGTGTTCCTGATTGACGCGCGCGCGAAGAAATGCAGCGGCTTCGGCGAGCTCGGCGCGCGTGTTGACGCCTTCGACCTCGTCCGCATTCGGAGCCTTGAACACCGCCACCTCCTGCCCGCCTTCGACCAGCAGCCGCACCGCATCCGTCAGGTAGAGCTCGCCCTGCGCATTCACGGGCTCGATCCGCTCGAGCGCCGGCCACAGTTTGTCAGCCTCGAAGACGTAGATGGAGGAGTTCACCTCCCGGATCGCGCGCTGAGCCTCGTCCGCGTCCGCATGCTCGACTATCTGCCGCAGGCGGCCGTCGCCGTCGCGGACGATGCGCCCGTACGCGCGCGGATCGGCCGGTTCGAACGAGAGCACGGTCGCGGACGCGCCCGAGCGGCGATGCTCTTCGACGAACCGCTGCAGCAGCTCGGAGCTGAGCCGGGGATGGTCACCTGAGACGACGAGCAATTGCTGCGCAGTCCCGACGCGTTCGCGGGCAGCGCGCAGCGAGTCGCCCGTTCCCAGCGGCTTCTCTTGCACCGCGACGTCCATGCCTTCGAAGGCGCCGACCGCATCGGGCGCCACGACGACAACGAGAGGGTTCGGCCCCAGCGGGCGGACTGCCTCGACGACCCAGTCGACGAGGCGACGCCCGAGCAGCGGATGCAGATGCTTCGGCATCGCGGACTTCATCCGCGTGCCGAGCCCCGCGGCCATGACAACTGCGGCGAAGCTGCCCATCAGAGCTGGGGCGCCAGGATTCGAACCTGGGATCGCGGGACCAAAACCCGCTGCCTTACCACTTGGCTACGCCCCATCACACCGGGGAGGGTACGTCGTAGTGTCGCAATGAGCTCGCCTCGTTGGGTTGAACGACGGGCTACGCTCTAGAGCCTGTCGACGGGAGCTCAGGTGCGTCGGTAGTCAGAGAAGAGATATGCGAGCGCAAGGACCGCAAACAACCCGACGAGCACGATCGCGAGTAGCCCGACGACGAACGCCAGGATGACGACCAGAATCGCGAGCGCCTGCGACGCCGCCGCGATCCACGAGAGCTGCCGCCCGACGTCCCAATTCATCTGGCGTCCGGCCAGCACGTAGAACGCGAGCACGATCACCGCGATGACGAGCACCGTCCAGCGGGTCAGGTCGTGTGAAACCGCTACCAGGATGCCTTCGATGACGGCGGTCCAGAGCGCGAGGCGAAGCCGCCGTTCGCGGAGCCAGCGTCCCGTGCGCGTGCTTCCGGCCTCGATCATCGGCTGGCTGGAGGCCACAAATCAACGGTACCACGCAGGTGCCGTGAGCCACGTGCGCCCTTCGGGGGAGATGCGCTTCTGCGCGGCGCGCGCGTGCTCGCCGTGCAGGAAGAGCCCGTACACGGCGGGCCCTGCGCCGGTGACGTCCGCCCGGAAAGCGCCGAGCCGAAGCAGCTCGTCGGCAATCGGTGAGGAGGCGAGGTCGTTCGACGGCAGCGCGGCGAGATCGCGCGGCCTCCGAACCTTCTCCAGCGCGGCGAGCAGGCTCGCGCGCCGGTCGTCGTAGCGCTCATCACCGCCGCGAGCGTCGAACGCCGCATACACGTCCCCGGTCGAGGTCTTGGCCGCACTCTTCGGAAGCACCACGACGATCCAGTAGTCCTGCGGCAGCTCCAGCGGCCTGAGCTCCGTGCCGTCGCCCGTGCCGAGCTGCGGGCCGTCGAGGAGGAAGTACGGCACGTCGGCGCCGAGCTCGCGGCCGGCGGCATGGAGCTCGCCGTCTCCTAGCGGAGTGTCGCGGAGCCCGTTTGCGAGGCGGAGGGCCGTCGCGGCGTCGGAGCTTCCTCCGCCGAGACCTGCGGCGACGGGGATGCGCTTCCTGATTCGAGCCGTGAACGCCGATCCGTCGGCAACGGCTTCGAGCGCCCGGCGAACGAGCGTGTCGTCTTTGAAACCCTCGACCCGCAGCTCCGTCGACCGCTCGACCGAGAGGTGGTCGGCGAGCGCAATGCGCTGGTACACCGTAGCGACCTCGTGCCGACCGTCCGGTCTCCGCGGGCCGACGACGAGCGCGAGGTTGATCTTCGCCGCGGCGACGGCGCGTTTCATTGCAGGGCCTCCGCCAGTTGTAGGAATTCCTCCGGCAGAAGCTCTTCGGCGCGCACGGTCGTCTGCTTGCCGATCCGTGCCAGCGCGGCCTCGCCGCGCGCACGATCTGCAACCCCCGTGAGCTCGAGCGAGTTGATCAGCCGCTTGCGCCGGTGCGCGAACGAGGCTTCGACGATGCGCTTGACACGCCGAAAGTCATCGGGCAGCTGCACGCGCCGAAAGGCGACGATCGCCGAGTCGACGTTCGGTCGCGGACGGAACACGGTGCGCGCGACGGGATGGAAGCCCGTGCGCTCCGCGACGAGCTGAATCAGCACCGATACCGCGCCGTAGGCCTTGGTCGAGGGTTCGGCGAAGAAGCGGTCCGCGACCTCGCGCTGCACCATCACGCACCAAACCCGGATCTCCGGCAGCCGGTCGAGGCTCTCCGCGATCAACGGCGTCGCGATGTTGTACGGGAGGTTCGCGACGAGCTTCGTCGCGCCGGGCGCCGCCTCGCGGAGGTCGAGCCGCATCGCGTCGCCGAACCGGAGCTCGACGTTGTCGCGCGAACCGAGCCGTTCGGTCAGCTGCGGCGCGAGTGTGTGGTCCAGCTCGACGGCGTACACCTTGCGCACGCGGTCGGCGAGGAACGCCGTCAGCACGCCGAGACCGGGCCCGATCTCGAGCACAACGTCGCTGTCACCGAGCTGCGCGAGCCGGCCGATGACACCCAGGATGTTTTCGTCGACGAGGAAGTGCTGTCCGAGCTTCTTCTTCGCCCGAACGCTCACGTGAGCCCGAACGCAGTGGCGGCGTTGACGTCGATCCGACGTCCGAGCTCGTTGCCGTCCTCCCCGCGCGTCTCAGCGAGCGCCGCGACGGTATGGACGACGTAGGCCGGCTCGTTTGTCTTCCCCCGCACGGGCTGAGGCGCGAGGTACGGGCAGTCGGTCTCGGCGAGCAGGCGATCGGGTGGGATCTTTGCGGCCGCCTCGCGCAACTCGACCGCCTTCGGATACGTGACGTTGCCGGCGAACGAGACGTAATAGCCGCGTTCGAGCGCAACCGGCAGCAACCCCGGCGACGAGAAGCAGTGCAGCACGACGGTCCCACGGAACTCCCCGAGGAGCTCTGCCGTCTCCTCGTCGGCCTCGCGCGAGTGCACGATCACGGTCTGGCCGAGCTCGTCCGCAAGCTGGAGCTGCTCGGAGAAGACACGCCGCTGATCGCCGCGTGGCGCGTAGTCGCGATAGAAGTCGAGCCCGATCTCCCCGATCGCCACGACGTGGCCGTCGATCAGGGACGCCAATTCCTGCACCGACTCACGATCTGCGGCCTGGTGCGGATGGATGCCGGCCGCAACCGACACGCCCTCCTCCCCCTCGGCGATTGCGAGCGTGGCGCGGGTGGAGGCCAGACCGGAGCCGATCGAGACGATCCGCTCGACGCCGGCCGCCCGGGCCCGAGCGATCGCACCCGCCGGATCGTCGAGCGCATCGAGATGCGCGTGCGTATCGATCACGCCGCGTCGAGCCGGCGCAGCTCGTCTTCGACGATGCCGGGATCAAGCTTCTTGAAGAGCGGCTCGGGCTCGCGCAGCTTCTGGCCGGCAGGCAGCTCACTCGGAGCCCAACGCTTCACCCAATTCTCGTAGTCGCCCGTGAGCACGGTGTGTGGCTCGCCGCCTTCCTCGTGGATCTCACGAAATTCGAGCGGGCCGGCGAGCCAACCCTCGTACCCGAGCAACTCGTGCAGCTTCTGGCTCGAGAACGGTAGGAACGGCGTGAAGATCAGCTTGAGGGTGTCGACGATCCGGAGGGCGACGTTGAGGATCGTCGCCGCGCGCTCGCGGTCCTCCTTGATCACCGCCCAGGGCGCCTCGTGGTCGATGTACTGGTTCCCGACGCTCGAGAGGCGCATTGCCTCGGCGAGCGCCGCCTTGAAGCGCGCCTGCTCGATCGACTCCCCTACGCTCACGAACCCTGCCTCCACGGCATCCAGCGCCTGCCGATCTCTCTTGGTGAGCTCGCCGGGGAGTGGGACCTCCCCGAAGTTCCGGTAGGCGTTCATGAGCGTCCGGTTCACGAGATTCCCCCAGTTCGCCAGCAGCTCGTCGTTGTTGCGACGCAGAAACTCGGCCCACGTGAAGTCCGTGTCCTGCGTTTCGGGTCCGGCTGCGGTGAGGAAGTACCGAACTGGATCGGGGTCGTAACGCTCCAGCACATCTCGCACGTAGATCGCGACCGCGCGGCTCGTGGAGAGCTGCTTCCCTTCCATTGTCAGGAATTCGCTCGCGACGACCTCGTCGGGCAAGTGGAGCTCGCGGCCGGCGCCGAGCTCTCCCCCTTTCTCGTACCCCATCAGCATGCTCGGCCAGATCACGGTGTGGAAGACGATGTTGTCCTTGCCCATGAAATACGCGTGCAGGGAGTCCGGGTTCTGCCACCAGTCTCGCCAGGCTTCGGGCTTTCCGCGGTTTTGCGCGCACTCGACCGCGGCCGAGAGATAGCCGATCACCGCGTCGAACCAGACGTAGATGCGCTTCGTTTCGGCGGGATATCCCTCCACCGGAACCGGAATGCCCCAGTCGATGTCGCGCGTCATCGCCCGTGGCTTCAGATCGCCTACGAGGGAGAGCGAGAAGTTGCGAACGTTCTGACGCCAGCTCGTCTTTCCCTCGATCCAAGCGCGGAGTCGATCGGCGAACTGCGGTAGATCGAGGAACAGGTGCGTCGTTTCTCTGAACTCCGGAGTCGACCCATCGATGATCGAATGTGGGTCGATCAAATCTGCAGGGTCGAGCTGATTCCCGCAGTTGTCGCACTGATCGCCGCGCGCTTCGGTGTACCCGCAGATCGGGCATGTGCCTTCGATGTACCTGTCCGGCAGCGTGTTGCCGGTCGAGGTGGAGAACGCCCCGAGCGTCGTCTGCTCGATGAGACAGCCGTGGTCGTACAGCGTGCGGAAAATGTCCCGTGTGACCTCGGCGTGGTTGCGAGTGGTCGTGCGCGTGAAGCAGTCGTAGCTGATGCCAAGATCACGCAAGTCGTTGCGGGTGAGCTCGTTGTACCGCTCCGCAATTTCACGCGGCGAGACGCCCTCTCGATCGGCCGTGACCATCACGGGCGTCCCGTGCTCGTCCGTGCCGCTCACCATCAAGACGTCGTTGCCCTTCAGGCGGTGGTAGCGCGCGAAGATGTCCGCCGGCACGGC
>WNGI01003198.1_pt1 | contig 14361 bp, 12 predicted proteins | sample 5400621 | NCBI WGS metagenome assembly WNGI01 (sample SAMN13153374, study PRJNA577476) | soil metagenome | isolation source: 20 cm soil or saprolite under Garry oak tree replicate 1 | place: USA:California | collected 2016-06-15
ACCTATTGAGGCATTATCGCAATCCCAAACGCGACGCCGGCAATCAGGAGAGCGGAAACAATCTGGAGAAAGTTCCGCGGTCAGGCTTCGATTTGCTATAACCAAAAAGGGATTTAAGGACAGACACAAACCTTTTCTGACTCATTCGAATCGATTGACATAGCGTTGCGTGACACCTCAACGAGGAGGTATTGCCGGGCTGACCAAACAAAATCACGGGAGAATGACGATGGCGACAGCCGGAGAGAAAATCTACGAATGGGACAAACAACCGCGGATGCCGGTTCCGGCGCCGCCGCGGGGAAGCTGCGACTGCCAATTTCACCTCTACGACGACCCGGCAAAATTTCCACCGCGGCCCAATCCGCCGTACCCGCCGATTGAAAGCGCGACGTTCACCGAAGCGCAAAAGATGCACAAGGCGATCGGCTTCGGTCGTGGCGTCATCGTCCATAGTGCGATCTACGGCAGCGATCATCGCCTGCTTCTGCACGCTCTGGAAAGCTTGAATGATCGCGACCGCTACCGCGGCATCGGCATTGTCGATGACCGGGTTTCGGACAAGGAGCTCGAGCGCCTGCACGCGGCCGGCGTGCGCGGCGCTCGATTCAATTTCGTCCGCTTTCTTGCCCTCGACCAGCGTGAGGCGGAGATCAAGCGCTCGATGGGGCGGCTGCGCGAACTCGGCTGGCACGCGCGGCTGCACGTGAATGGAGAAGATCTGCTGAACAATTCGAATTTGCTGCGTTCGCTCGAGGACGTGCCGATGGTGATCGACCATTTCGGTCACGTCGGCTTTGAGGGCGGCATGAATCGCCCGGTGATCCGTTGGGTGCTCGACATGCTGAAGCAAGAGAACTGGTGGATGATGGTGTCCAACGGCAATCGTGATTCGAAGATGGACGCCGGCTGGGACGACGCGATTCCCTACGGCAAGGCATTCATCGAGGCCGCACCCGACCGCATCATCTGGGGCACCGACTGGCCGCATCCGCAGTGGACCAAGCGGATGATGAACGACGCCGAGGAAGTCGAGCTGCTTTACCGCTACGTCGACGGTGATGCGACGTTGCTGCGCAAGATCCTGGTGGACAATCCGGCACGACTACATGGATTTAAACAGCAATAAAGCAGACGCGAGCGGCAATATATGTCGCAATGAGCAAACCGATTGGAACGTTTTGAACGGCTGGAACGATTGGAACGATTTTTCTGTCCACAGAAAATCGATTTGCCCGCAGAGCAAGTAAGCGCTATGTTCCAATCAAATCGATAATCGGGAGGATTGACCATGGCCGACACAAGACCCAACTACTCCACACCCAGCTCCGTTCGCTCGGTAACATCGTATCCTGCCCGGCGCGGCTTCAAGCAGGGACCCGTCGATCCCTCCCTCGATCACGTGATCGGCGTCGAGGACGCCATCGACATTCATTGCCACGCGCACGAGGGGCAACAAGACGCTCTCGGCGTCGCCAAGCTCGCCTCCAAGAGCGGCATGAAAGGCATCCTCTACAAAACCATCGTCGGACGGAAAGATCCAGCGGGCACCGTTACCGGTGTGCGCAGCGCTCTCGAATCCTGGTGCGCGGAGAAGGGTTTGACACCGGCACATCTCTGGCCCGGAGCCTCGGTCACCCAAGGTTTTCTCTCGAAAATCGAGCCGGCGTGGTGTGCCAAGAACTTGAAAGCCGGCGTCGTCGGCCTGTGGATGCCCAACAACACCTCGGCGAACACGCTATCGATTGTCGGTGGCAAGCCCAGCGCTTGGGACAAAAGCGCTGATCCGAAAGCGCATACCGAGCCGCTGTCCTGGGCCGACTCGCTCAAGTACGGCCATTATCTTCTCGACGACAAGGGCCGGCTGTTACCGGAGATCGAGGAAATCTTTCGCATGGCTCACGAACAAAATGCCGCGATCTTTTTCGGCCATCCGACCAAGCCCGAGTTCAAAGCCATGGCGGAGTTCAGCCAGAAGATCGGTTTCAAGAGAGGCGTCGTCGACCATCCCTTCAGCCCCTTCGTCAGTCTGACCATCGAAGAAATGAAAGATGCGGCCGCCGCCGACCTGTGGCTCAATTTCACCTTCGACGAGTTGTCGCCGCTCCTCGGCATCGACCCGGCGAACATGTACAAAGCCATTCGCACGGTGGGCCCGGAGCACTGCACGCTGTCATCGGACGCGGGCGAGCCGCTGTTTCCCAATTCGGTGGAGTCGCTCCGACTCTTGCGCGGCTACATGGCGGCTTTCGGTTGCACGGCCGACGAAATCTATACGATGTCGACGGTGAATCCGGCCTTCATCGTGGGACTGAGCCTGGAGACCAAGCAGCGGGCAAGCGCGGGGCACTAGCGGATACTCGAAGAGCGTTTAGAACGATCAAACCGTTCTTGCTCGAATGAGTGAAAACGGTTCCAAACGTTTCAATCGTTCAAAAGTTCAAGAGCGGAAAGCCGGTTTTTTTACATTTGCCGCGCGAGTTAGCGAGCGAAAATAACAACCCGGCTTGTCGCGGTATTTTTTTAACTATCGATTTCATTCCAGCCGCTCGCGCTGTTCGCGCTTCTGCCTTAGAAGATCCATCAGTCGCTCCTTCTCGCGTTGTCTTTCCAGTCTCCTCTGCTCTAGCGCATCGTCCAACCGATTTCTTTCCAGTGGCGGCTCTTCGACCCGCGGCGTTTCGCGCGGTAGATCGCGGCGCGGCGATGGCTTAGCCGGTTCCCCGAACAGGCCCTTCAGTATGTCGCCGAACCAGTCTTTGGCTGCGTCGAAATACGGCTCTATGATCGAATCGCGCGGCCTGGCGTAGGGGAAACGAGCGCCGTCGTCGATCAGCCGGGCGTCGAATGCGCGTTGAAAAAAATCTCCCACCAGGAGTACGGCGTTGTGCCCACCCTCTCCCCAGTAATTGCTGCGCATGGTGATCCGGGAGTCGTTAAAGCCGACCCACGAGCCGGCGACCAGTCGCGGATGCATCAAGATAAACCAGCCGTCGGTATTTTTTTGCGTGGTGCCGGTCTTCCCCGCAAGATCGGCGCGCAAGCCGAAGCGCGCCCGAATGACTTGTCCGGTGCCGAGATCGACAGCATCGCGCAGCATGTTGACCAAATCGCCCACGATTTTCTCGGACAGCACAAAATGGCTTTCGGGGTTGAAGTCGGCCAGTACGTTGCCGTTTCTATCGGTGATGCGCGTGATAAAAATCGGCTGGCGGTATTGGCCGCGGGCCGCAAGGGTGCTGTACGCAGAAACCATCTCCAGCGGCGTGACCGGACTTGCGCCGAGCGCCAAGGCGGGAACTTCGTCGAGCCTGCTTTGGTTGACGCCCATGCGGCGCGCCAGCTCCGCGGCTCTTCTCGGGCCTGTCTCCTGCATGACCTGGACCGTAATCGTGTTTTTCGAATAGATGAGGCCCTCGCGCGCGCTCATCGAGCGGCCGGTCGGTTCCGACAGATCGGTCGGACGCCACACGGTGCCGTTAGACAGCGGAACTTCCACGGCTTGGTCGATAAACCGCTTGTCCGGCGACATTCCTTGCTCGAGCGCAGCGCCGTACACGAACGGCTTGAATGTCGAGCCGGGTTGCCGCCGCGCTTGTGCTACGTGGTCGAACTCGTCGGTTTTGAAGTCACGGCTGCCGACCCACGCCTTGACATGACCGGTGAGGGGATCGATGGCGACGAAGCCCGCTTGCAAGCGCGTTTTGTCGGCGCGGAGTTTTGCCATAAATTCTTTGTTTCTTTTGAGCTGCGCCAGGGCATCGTTCGGCGCGGTTCCGCCATCGACCGCGCTGCGATACGAGGCGGATTCTCGAATGAAGGTATCAACCAAGCCGGGTTTGGTTTTCCAGAAATAGCCGAAAGGTTGGATACGGCGGCGCAGATCGAGATACACGTTCGCTTCCGACGAGATCAATCCTCCGGAACTCATTCCCCACTCGACGTCGGCCACCGCCTGCAGGGCTTCCATCTGGCGATGCACGGCTTGGTTGGCCGCTGCCTGCAAACGGGAATCGATCGTGGTGTAGATACGCAATCCGTCGGAGTAAATGTCATGATCATTACGGTCCGCCCAGTCGATCAGCCATTTACGAATCTGAGTGGCGAGATGAGGGGCCGGGCCGATAGCGTCCGGCTGGCGTTCGAAATCGAGGCTTATCGGTCTAGCCTTTAGCCGGTCGAAATCGCTCTGGCTCAACACGCCGCGCTTGACCATTTGCGACAGCACCACATTGCGTCGCTCGAGCGCGCGATCGGGATTGAGCACCGGATTGTAATAGCTGGTGCCTTTCAACATGGCAATCAAGGTGGCGCTTTCAAGGACATTGAGTTTTTGCGCCGGCTTATCGAAATAGGTGCGCGCCGCCATTTCGATACCGAAGGCATTGTACAAAAATGGAATCGTGTTGAGATAGATTTCCAGGATCTCTTTTTTGGTGTAGGCGTATTCGATTTTGATCGCCGTGATCGTCTCTTTTAGTTTTCGCGTGATCGTCCGCTTTCGGCCAATCTCCTTGGGATATAGGTTACGCGCCAGTTGCTGAGTGAGCGTCGAACCGCCCTCCGGATCGCCGCCGAAGGCGCGCAGGAGTCCAGACGCCATGCGCAGCAAATCAACACCATAGTGTTGATAGAAGCGGTGATCTTCCGTGGCGATGAGAGCATTGATCACGTGCGGTGACACTTGATTTAACCGGACCCATTCGCGATTCATCGGCTTCAGGATAGCCAGGCGTTTGCCATCGGCTGAAATCAACAGGCTGGGTTGATCGATCTTGGCTTTGCGGATGTCGGAAATACTCGGTGTGAATGGAATTAGAATGATCGCGTACGCGGACAAAACTGCCAATCCGAGCGCACCCAATGCCGCCAGTCCCTTCGCGGCTAAAAAAATCCTGGCCCGCGTACTCAAGGCGGGATCGATCAAACCCTTGAAGTAGTGCGCGAGCCGCCGGTAAAAGCGCGTGATCCATCCGGGAGGCCGTACGTTTTTAGGCACGAGTGTTCCTAGGTTTTTCGGCAGCGAGTCACAATTCACCCGGTGCAATCTGCTTAGACGAGTGGACTGTGAAATAAGTTAATGCCGCTGGCACTTATTTTACGTGATGGGAAGGAGAACTGAAGAGGGCGAGTGCTTTCCGGTCGTTACCCGGTTGGCGGTTACCGTCGGGCAGGTCTTGCATGCGCGGTGACAATCGTGAAAACGTCTCATAGAAACCTGCCAAACTCGCGTACGAGTCGCAGTCATGTCATGGAGGTAGCTGATGAGAGCCATTGACGCCGACGCTCATGTGATCGAGACGATGCAAACTTGGAGCTATCTCGAAGACGACGAACGCCGGTTTACGCCGCAACTGATGACGCAGAGCTTCGGCGCGGAACTGCGCAGTAACGAAGGTATTCCCGTGCGCGACTTCTGGGTAATCGAGGGCCGTGCCCATGGCAAAGACCGCAACATCGGCACCGACACCTCGCAGGAGTCGCGCGAAATGCTCAGCGTCCAGGCGCGCCTCGCACACATGGACGAGCTCGGCATCGAGACCCAGGTGCTTTATCCCACGCTTTTTCTTCGCCCGATCGTGCAGGAAGTCGACCGCGAGCGCGCTCTGTGCAAGTCCTACAACCGCTGGATGGGCGATATTTGGCGCCAAGGCGAGGGCCGCTTGCGCTGGGTAGCGAAACCGCCGCTTCGTCTCTTGGAAAAATCGCCGGCCTCGGTGCGGGACGAGCTCGAGTGGGCCAAGACCAACGGCGCCTGCGGCATCTTCATGCGCGGCCTGGAGTGCGAACGCCCGCTCGGCGCGCCTTATTTTTATCCGCTCTGGGAGATGTCGGGCGATCTCGACCTGCCGGTCTGCGTCCATTCGGCCAACGGCAGTTTCCTCCATCACGACTTCTTTGCCGACGACACGAGTTTTACCAAGTTCAAGCTGGCCGTCGTCGGCGCGTGTCATACGCTGATCGAAAAAGAGTTGCCGAAAAAGTTCCCGCAAGTCCGCTGGGGCTTCGTCGAGGTCAGCGCGCAATGGGTGCCCTATGTTCTGAACGATCTAGCCGACCGCTACCGGCGCCAGGGTAAATCGTTTCCGAGCGACGCGCTCGCGGCAAATAATATGTGGGTGGCCTGCGAGAACACCGACGATCTCCCCTACGTCTTGAGCCACGCGGGTGAAGACAGTCTGATGATCGGTACCGACTATGGCCACCACGATCCCTCATCCGAGCTCAACGCCATTCGACTGCTGCGCCTCGATCAACGCATCGCGCCCAGTGCCGTTAAGAAAATTCTCGAAGCGAATCCGCGAAAGTTTTACGGGCTGGAATAACGGTTCCAATATTTCCAGCCGCTCCAATCGTGCAAAACGTTCCAATCCTTCGATCATTCAAACCCCACAGATTAACAAGCGCGGCAACCCCAAAATTAGAACCGGAGTACTGAATTGCAGCGACTCTCGGCAAAGATCGGCGGCGCACGACGCCGTTATTCACCGCGGGTGATCGCCAAAATTCGTACGCGGCCTTTGATTTGCCTACGATTCACGATATATCCGGCGTGATATGGAATACGGCGTCTTCGACCATCTGGATCGGAACGATCTGCCACTGAACGAGTTTTACGAGGCGCGGCTCAAGCTGATCGAAGCTTACGAGCGAGCGGGCTTTTACGCCTACCACGTCGCCGAGCACCACTCGACACCGATCGGCATGGCACCGTCGCCGAGTGTCTTTCTTACCGCCGTCGCCCAGCGGACCAAGACATTGCGCTTTGGGCCGATGGTTTATGCTCTGCCACTGCACCATCCATTAAGGCTGATCGAAGAAATCTGCATGGTCGACCAACTGAGCGGTGGGCGGCTTGAAATCGGCTTTGGCCGCGGCTCATCGAACACGGAGATTTCATTTTACGGCCAAGATCCGGCAAAGTCACAAGAGATTTACACGGAAGCGCGGGAGCTGATCCTGCGCGGCCTGACGCAAAAGAAGCTCACGTTCGAAGGAAAGTATTTCTCCTTCAAAGACATCCCGATGGAGCTGGAGCCGCTGCAGAAACCCTACCCGCCCATGTGGTACGGCGTTCACTCAGTGGAGTCCGCTGAGCGTGCGGCCAAGCAAGACCTCAACATGGTGAGCCTCGACTCGGCCAAAGACACGCGCAGCTACAACGATCGCTATCGCCAAGTCTGGCGCGAACTGCATGGCGATCTGCCGACGCCGAAGCTGGGATTGAGCCGTTTTGTTGTCATCGCCGAAAAAGCGAACGATGCTCTTGCCGCCGCCTGCCGCGCCTATCCCGTGTGGCATAAACATTTTTATTATTTGTATTCCTTGAAGGGCGGCAATCCGGCGCATCCGCGCCCGGCTGAGTTTGAAAAGATGATGGAACGCGGTCAGGCGGTGGCGGGCGATCCGGAGACGGTCGCGAAATTTCTCCAAGCCGAGATTGATGTATCGACAGCTAATTATTTGGTCGGACAATTCGGCTTCGGCGATCTGTCCCTCGCCGAGTCGCTGCGCTCGGTGCAATTGTTCAGCGAGCATGTCATGCCGAAACTCACCGGAACGAGCTAGTCCAAGGCAAGTGGATAAACATTCACCACGACGACGCAGAGCACACAGAGTCTTTTTCCTCTCCCGTCCGCGTCCTCAGCGCCTCTGCGGTGAATTCTCCGCATCCTTCGTGTGGTTCGCGGGAAAACATTAACCAATATTCATACTGTAAAGATCTGGGAAGGAGTCTAAAATGGAAAAAATCGGCTTTGTCGGCACGGGCGCCATGGGGAGCGCTCTGCTGTCGCGTTTGAAATTAGCCGGCGGGAGCGCGATCGCCTTCGACATCGCGCCCGCCGCCCTGGAAGCCGCGCGCAAGGAAGGCGCCGAGACGGTGTCATCGGCGAAGGCGGTGGCACAGAATTCGACCATCATCGACGTGGTCGTGCGCACCGATCAGGACGTGCTCCAATGCACGCTGGGCAACGACGGCGTGTTGGAAGGCGCCGCACCGGGCTCGCTCGTGCTGCTGCACTGCACGATCCGCCCGGCGACGACGAAGAAAGTTGCCGAACTCGCGGCCGATAAGCGGGTAAACGTCATCGATGCCTGCATGACGGCGATCCCGAGCGTGGTGCGCCAGGGCGGGCTGACTTTTCTTGTCGGCGGGCAAAAGGCTTTCTTTGAGCGCGCCAAACCGCATCTGCTCAATATGGCTAAAGACGCCGTGCATATGGGGCCGCTCGGCTGCGGCAACGTCACCAAGCTTTTCAAAAATATGGTCACGGCGTCCGAAGCGCTGGTCGTCTACGAGGCGCTGCAAATCGCCAAGGCCGGCGGAGTGAGTTATAAAGCCGCTCTCGATTTGATGCAGAAAACTAAGTCGCAACATATCCTGGATCGTTGGGATATGCGCTACGATCTTTCCGGCGGCGAATTGAAATTCAATCCCGGTACCAACCTCTATGATAAGGACCTGCCGCTGGCCGCCGAAGTGGGCAAAAGTCTCGGCGCCGACATTCCCGTAGTCGAAGCGCTGGCGAAATTGGGCATAAAGCTCAACGGCGGCAAAGTGAGCATCTGAGAAAGGATGAAGGATAAGGGAGAAAGGATAAAAAAGCGCGCTTGTCAGAACGGAAGAACTTATCCTTCCGCCTTTATCCTTTATCCTTTCTTTTATCGTGCGCACCAAAACTTACCGCGGCCACAGCGTCGAGCTCGATTCCGAAGAGATGCGCGCCGGCGAGTGGTTCGCCCGAGCCACGATTGTGATCGTAGAAAACAAGAAGACCAAAAGAATTCCGATTTTCGGCCGGCGGCGCGGGACGTTTGAAACTCGGAAACGAGCCGACGCCTATGCCCTCGAACTCGCTAAAATGTGGATCGACGGAAGAACCTGGGGCACTAACGGTCACGGTTAGAGCCTTAGTCAATCAGGAGGAGAGAATGAAAATTGCCGACGCGCAAAAATTTCTGCAAGAGAACCACCGCGCCTGTATCGCGGTCCGGCAGAAGGACGGCTGGCCGCAGATGACTTTCGTCACGCCGGGGATCGACCCCGAAGGGCGAGTGATCATCACCTCGCGCGGCACCACGTACAAGATCAAACACCTGCGCCGCGACCCGCGGGTGTCCATGCTGATCTTCGGCGAGCAGTACAGCGGCTCCAAGTTCGTGCAGATCCATGGCACCGGGGAGATCATCGAGCAACCCACGGCGATGGACACGTTAATCTACTGGTACAAGCAGGTACGCGGCGAGCACAAGAACTGGGAAGACTACAAGAAGCAAATGGCCGACGAAAAACGTGTAATCATCCGCGTGAACATCGAGAAAGTCGGCCCGCAAACCGTAAATCGAATTTAGTCGCAAGAACGCAAAAGGCGCAAAAACCTGTAGGGGCGACCGGCGGTCGCCCTGGGATCCGAATCCATCACACGATAAATTTGCGCGGGTCGCATTCAGACCGCCGCACGAAGCCGCTCACGATCATGCGGCAATTCAAGATGGCTCATGTCGGGTCCGATCGGCACGATACCCGTCGGATTGATGTTGCGCTGGCCGTAGTAACCTGATTTGGTTTTCTGCAGATCGAACGTTTCTTTGATGCCCGGCCACTGGTACAGCTCGCGCAAGTAGTTTCGCAAATTGGGATAATCCTGCACCCGGCGCAGGTTGCACTTGAAATGCCCGTGGTAAACCGGATCGAAGCGCAGCAGCGTCGGGAAGGCGCGCCAGTCGGCTTCGGTAATGCGGTCGCCGACCAAAAAGCGCCGCTCATCGAGCCACTGTTCCATCTGATCCAGGCAGATAAAAACTTTCTTCACCGCTTCGTCGTAGGCTTCCTGGCTGCGCGCAAAACCGGCCCGGTACACGCCGTTGTTGAAGTGGCCATAAACGAAATCGTTGATCCGATCGATTTCGTCGCGCAGCTCTTCCGGGTAGAAATCGTAGGTCACATTCGTATGCGTGCGGAAACCGGAGTTGAACATACGGATGATCTCAGACGACTCGTTGTTCACGATCGTGCGCCGCTCGCGGTCCCAGAGCGTCGGTACGGTCACTTTGCCGGTGTAGTTGGCATCCGCGGCCGCGTAAACTTGATGCAGACGAAAGACGCCGTCTTTTTCCGGTTGAAAGTCGTCAATCGTCTCGGAATAAGCCCAACCCGCGGTTTTCGGCCTATCGGCCAGCGACATCGAAACCTCGTCTTCTAGTTTCTTGAGCTTACGGAAGATGATCGTCCGATGAGCCCAAGGGCAATTGTACGAAACGAAAAGATGATAACGTCCCGGCTCGGCTTTGAAACCGTCGCTGCCCGAAGGACCGGCGCTGCCATCATCCGTAACCCAGCTACGGAACTGCGAGTCGGCACGCACAAATGCACCGCGTACATCGGCCGTGATCCGGTCATCGTCCACCCACTTGCCGTTCATCATGTGGCCCATGGAATTCTCCTTTAGCCTGGTAATACGACTTGTACCAAAATCCCTGCAAACGAAAAAGGCAGGCAACGCGACAGAGACACAGAAGACGCGTACTTCGAAGAGGATCAGGATACACGGGTATGAGGAATTCCGTTCGTGGTGAGCTTATCGAACCATGCGTACCCGTGGGCAGATTCCCGCACACCTACGTTGACAGTGGAATAGACGTTCTGCGATAAGCTGAGAAAGAGTTTGCGGCAAGCGGGAGCTAAAATGGAAACAGTCGGTTTCATCGGTCTTGGCAACATGGGCGGACCCGTCGCCGGACACATTCAGAGGGCGGGCTTCCCGATGATCGTGTTCGATCTTCGAGAGGAAGCTACGCATCCGTTTGAAGAGCGCGGCGCGAAGGTTGCCGACAGCGTCTCAGACTTAGCGCGCCGGAGCGACGTGATCCTAACGGCGCTGCCGATGCCCAAGGATGTGGAGCAAGTCGCTTGCGGCTCGGCGGGTATCGTCGAAGGAATCAGACCTGACGCAATCTACATCGATGTCTCGACCAGCCCGCCGTCGCTTATTCGCAAACTAGCGCCCCTGTTTCGGGAAAAGGGCGCGCATGTTCTCGATGCCCCGGTCGCTTCGGGCCAACCCGGCGCCGCGCGCGGCATTCATGAAGTGATGGTGGGCGGGGAAAAAAATATCTTCGAGCGCGCCAAGGCGGTGCTCGAAGCGTTCGGTGACCAGGTGCTCTATGCCGGGCCGCTTGGTTCCGGGAGCATCTGCAAGCTCGTCCATCAGATGATCAACAGCACCATATCCCAATCGATCGCCGAAGGACTCACCTTAGGCGTGAAAGCCGGGGTCGATACCGTAGCGCTTTGGGAATGCGTCCGGCGCGGTATGGTCGGACGGATGCACGTGCTGCACGTGCAAGTGCCACAGACGGTTTTTCGTAATAATTATGCGACGGACACTTTCCCCCTCAAATTGCTACGCAAAGACGTCGGCCTGGCGACGGCGCTCGGCCGGGAATTAAACGTCCCCTTGCCATTGGCCAACATCGCCGAACAGAATCTCGTGACCGCCGTCAACCGAGGTTTGGGCGACCAATCGGCGTACACCGTTACGTTTCAGCTTCAGGAAGAAGCGGCGCAGGTTGAACTACGCGCCGCCGGTGTCGACCCGCAACAAGCGGGAAAATATATTTCAACTCATCCGGACTAAAATGATTGCGCGTTTAAGGCGTCGGTCGCCAGAGGACCGCGTTTGTAACCGTCCGAAATACGTTTTGAACGACTTGAACGTTTTGAACGAACACGTTGACCAAACTTGAGGTGATCTATGGCGAACAACGGTTTCAAAGTTTTGGACAGCGACATGCACATCCTCGAGCCCGCCGATCTTTGGCAGCGTTACATCGACAAGAGATTCAAACATCTGGCGCCTATCGGTACCACCGATCACGTGCGGGACTTGCGCCTTGTCGGTCCAGACGGCCGCGCCTGGGGCCGCCCGGCCGATCCGCCAGCCGGAACCCTTCCCCCGCCGGGTCACATTTTTCACAAAAATCAGAAACTCTTTAAAACTCACAACGAGCGTGGCTGGTCGTCACAAGTTCAGCTCGACGCCATGGAAGAAGAAGGGATAGATCTCGCGATTCTCTACCCGAGCCGCGGGCTGAACGTTCTGAGCATCCCTGAACTGGATCGCGAATTCGCCGCTGCGCTGGCGCGCGCCTACAACGACTGGCTTTACGAATTTTGCCAAACCGACCCGAGCAAGCTCGTCGGCGCGGGGATGATCTCGCCCTTCAACATCGACGATGCGATCGGCGAGACGCGCCGTTGCGTCGAGCAGTTGGGTTTTCGCGCGATCTTTCTGCGCGCCAACATCGTCAATGGCCATAATTGGCATGAGCCCTATTACGAACCGCTCTGGTCCGCCCTCGAAGATCTCAGCGTGCCGCTCGGTTTTCATGAGGCAAACAACTCGGCCGCTCGCCAGGTCGGCGAACAGTTCGGCTATGATTTCATGCTGCGCCACACCTATTCGCATCCCGTCGAGCAAATGCTCGCCGTGGGAAGTTTCTGCGGGGGTGGAGTTTTGGATCGACACCCGAAGCTGCGCGTCGCGTTTCTCGAAGGCAACTGCGGTTGGCTCCCTTTTCTCATGTGGCGTCTCGATGAACACTGGGAATTGTACGGCGATCAGTGGGCGCCACAGCTTAAAAATCCACCGAGCTTTTATTTCAAGAGGCAGTGTTACGCATCGGTCGAATGCGACGAGGAGCCAGCAAAGTACGCGATCGATTTCCTCGGCAACGAGCGCTTGGTTTTTTCCACCGACTTCCCGCATGTCGACACCAAATATCCGAAGGCCGTCGAGCGCTTTCTCCAACTCCCGCTCACTGAGGAAGACAAGCGAAAAATTCTCTGGGATAACTGCGCGGCTTATTACGGCGTCGTTGGAATGTAATTGGAACGCGGGAATTGTTCATGGCTAGAAACATTTTGGTGGCGCTTTGGCTTTTCGCCGAGATGTTATTGCCTCGGTCGTCTTGGCCCGCCGAAGCGCAACAGAAAGTTCGGATCGGCTATCCGTCATCAGCCGTTTCTACCCTGCCCTTCGACATCGCAAAAGAAAAAGGCTTTTACGCAAAAGCGAGATTGGACGTCGAATACATTCAGATGCGCAGCGCCATCGGCCCGCAAGCGATCCTCAACGGCAACATAAATTTCTTCACTTCGCCGCAAGCCGCAATCAACGCCGCGGTGGCCGGTTTGCCGCTCGTGGTCGTGCTGTCGCTTTACCGCGACACGCCATGGGTGCTGGTGACGACCAAAGACATTGCCAAAGCCCAGGATCTCGTCGGCAAAAAGATCGCCATTTCCGATATCCGATCGTCGCCCTACTATTTCGCACGCGCGGGATTCAAAAAACTCGGATTGGACGAGAAACAGGTGAGCCTTGTCACCACCGGAGGAACTTCGAACAGCTTCGCGACGCTCGCGACGAATCAGGTGTCCGGCGCGGTCTTGAGTCCACCGTTCGACGAGAAGGCGGTCTCGTCGGGCTATAAGAAATTCCTTTTTCTCGGCGACCTCGCGGATATTCCCTACGTCGGACTGTTTACGTCCCAGTCTGAGATTCACAATAGCCGCGACCGGATTAGAAAAACTATATCGGCGGTGCTCGACGCGGTCGCGTGGCAGCGCGCCAACCGCGCTGAAACCATCAAGATGATTGCTTCGCGCTTCAAAATCAGCGCAACCGAGGCGGAACATTCTTACGAGACCATCATCGGCATTCTTTCGCCCGACGGCGCCATGGATTTGAAAAAAGTGCGCGGCTACTTGACGCTACTCCGAGAAGAACGGCCCATACCGGAAAGTTTGGACGCCGAGAAATTGGTCGATTTCTCGATGTTGCCATCGGCGCGTTAGTTTGCTTTGATAGAACTGTGGAAATCGTGACAAAATCAACCTGCAGCGCACTTTGCCTTTCGGTCATGATTGTCTTAGCTTCACCTGTCTTTGCAGCTGCGGACCCAGTCGAAGAAATCTTAAAAGAACAAACCAAGGCGCGGCAGGAGCAAAAGGTAAAAGAGCAACAGCGCCAGGAACAAATCGAAACCCTCAAGCGCGACAGAGATATCAATGCGTCGCAGCAGCAATTGGACCAACTCAAGCAATCAAAGCCGGAGCCTTCTCGGCCCCAGCAACCCGACGCCGCGCAGACGCAACGACAATTGGATCAACTGAAGAACGATCAGCAATTGCAGCGCCTGCAAACCGATCAGCAGATCAATCGAATCCAGCGCGAGGCCGATCCCTTGCGCCAGCAACAGCAGATTGACAATCTTCAACGCCAGCAGCGAATTGATTCTCTTCAGGACCAGATCCGCCGCAACCAAGTTCAGCAAGATTTGGATCGGTTCAAACAACGA
>WNGI01003199.1_pt1 | contig 14361 bp, 14 predicted proteins | sample 5400621 | NCBI WGS metagenome assembly WNGI01 (sample SAMN13153374, study PRJNA577476) | soil metagenome | isolation source: 20 cm soil or saprolite under Garry oak tree replicate 1 | place: USA:California | collected 2016-06-15
GGAAAGCAGAAATGACAAGTACGCTTCAAGGATGTCGAGAATGGATGTGGCGTCAGAGTCATCCAAATGAGAGTCAGCGGCGGTGGGTACGCTGGGTTCTGCCTGGACGTCGGTTCTGGGCAGTTTTGGAGAGGGATGGTCGTCGTTGTCGGCGTTGCTGAGGCGCTTTCGTTTTTTTGTTGAGTGACGAGGCGGGGCTGAGGCGTCTGATTTCTCGAGGTTTGTGGAAGACCTTGTCGCTCTCGCCATGTCCTCCGTTTATTTCGCGTCTGGGCGCCAAACAGCCTCCGGCGCTGCCCTTCTTCAGATTCCGACGCTTCTTTTTCACTTCCCGACATTCCTCCCGCCCCAGATTCAGTCTCCGCCCCAATTCCTATGCCTCCTCCCATCCAGTCTCTCTTCCGCGCCCAGCTGCGCTCATCGCCTGCCAACGGCCACGTCGCTTTCATCCCCCAACTCAGGAAGCTCGTTTTTGAGTACTGCGACAAATGGCCCTCCTCCGCAAACACGCGTACATATCTTCTTAATAATCTCCAGCCTCTCGCCCGCAGTAACCCACACGTTGAGGTCGTGGTAAAGCAGCGAATTCACAAAGAGCCCATTATTCGGGGGTTTTATGGTAAGGCTCCCTGTTCTTGCGCTTCGCCATCATGCTTACGCGGCGTGTACCAGTAAATGGTCGCGACAAGGTTATTCCATTAAACGGGCTCGAGGTCACCGGCGTGGCGAAAAAAGTAGAGCTTCTACTCGATGCTTCAGGTGCCAAGATTAGGCCCCTCAAGCGTCGCACGGTAGAAAGCACAACAGAGGCAGCGAGGGGCATCTGGAGTGGACTACATGCCGAACCCCCGAAACTATAGTCATCAACACCAGTCGTGTATGTACGAATTGCAATTTATTCATCGGTCCAAGCCTTGTGGCTCGTGTTTGATGACCCAGCTCGATTGCCAACATCAGGCTTATAACCTGGTGAAAAAACTATGCCCGTGGTATGCCGCTCTGGTTCCCTGCAGCGTAACGTAAGGCAAGATTTCTCCCGTTTACATAGGGCATCATTATCTGCACGTGTCAATCGCGAGGTATTTAGGTATGAGAGACTCTAAATCTTCTGCTGCTCCGTCCTTCTGGCCTGCCTTTCGACCTGGGCTATCCTGCCGTGCGGCGTTAGCTCCTTTGCTTGTCCTTCCTTTGACCCGCTACTTCTTTTCTCGTGCTTCTTGACCCCCTTTTCTTCCTCTTCCTATGTATACGGTGGGTACCTACTTAAATCTTCACTCATGTGAAATTCTCAATAACAGCAGAGCGAGGACGTCCATGGTTCTACCATGTCTCTGACAATCGACGAACTACGATGGCTTCACTTCAGCCGGACTATGGATTTGCTATCCACAGTGAGAACAATTATATCTAATTCTCTGTATACAATGCTAAACGTACGTGCCATTAGCCTTCGCGGTCGAATTCGCCACTGCTAGTCATCCAGCACCAGCCATCTCAGTCACACGATATCAACGACGTTCCAATTGCGAGCAATCGGAACCATAAGTTATCCAATAGCTCGGATACCTCATTTCGTCTCCGTCGCACCTCGGTAAGCTTCGCAGGTTGCAAAGTCTAGTGCATGTTGGATATATTATTCTCTAGGTCTCTACTCTTAAATCCGAGCCGAAGTCAGGGTCCATTCCTATTAGAATGGGAGGGTCGCGCCGCCCACAATCATCTCCACGAACTCCCTCGCACGGCGTTTCCCGATCCTTACCGACAAGTTCACCCTGCCAGGAGTGGATATATCGCAGGCCAAACAAGACTACAGGACACCTGCAATCACATCCGTTCACGGTAGTTTCAACCCCATCCCGGGGCCGTTGCCGTCATTCTATGGACCATGACAAGCAGACCGCTCATTCACAACTAACCACAACAGCCAGCAGTGCTGAGCCAGACGCAATACCGTTCTGGTCCACACTCCTTCGCTCGCGGTCTCATTCAGAGCGTTTTAATCCTTCGTTAAAAGCGAAGCCCTCACGAGCTCAACTCGTCATCAGTCGGCCTTTTGCACCGCTCCCCACCATTTCGTCAAGTCCCGTTGAACCGACCTTTATTTCAACGACAGGGAAACACTCACACCTTCGCACACCTTCTATGACTTCCACCGCTTCCACCGCTTCGACGTCTAGCACATCGAGACTGTGCACTCCTACAATTCCCACCTTATCCTATAATCCTAAGCGACACCAGCAAAAGGAAACAAACCAGCTTTCTCTGAGCTCGTCGCAGGGGCGATGTGCAAGGTCAGGATTAGACTATACTCCACTGTCATCGTCTTGTCCCCCATGCAAATCTATTCTCGCGCGCAGTTCGTCTCTGTCAACAAGAGGTTCGCACACCACCTCCGCTGCGAGCGGATGTTCTCTCAGTAAATCCGTGAAATTTGTCGACATCCCTACTGTACATTATCCAAATGCTGACCATTTGGATTTCGATGACCCGAGCAAAATTGGCGCAAATCAAACAAACGAAACTCAGATGGGGATTGATGTAGAGGGGATGGACCTGGGTTATGAGAGCCATATCGACGGACCCGAGACAAAGGCGGAAGACATGGAAGCAGCACGGGATGCCTTGTGCAATGTTCCCACCCTCGATAGGGAACATGAGAGGGCTGCCGCACTCAAACGTGTCTCTAGCATTAAACACAGACCACCATCATCCGAGAACAGGAGCAATTGCGGTTTATCAGAACCCAACCCCCGGCCCGCTATCTCGGGTCCATATGCACTGGGTACACATGCCTCACCTACCGACGATCGAGCCTCGCCTGCGCCTATTATACCACCGACACGACGGACGAAGGATTCACCCCTGCCACCACTACCAGTTTCGTCCCAAGTCAAGAACCGCCTCCGTAGCGCGTCTTCCATGGAAAGTGTCAAAAGCACGCTTAGCACTGGCGCAAGGAGCATCCTCGGTCTAGGTGGCCTGAAGAATAGTACTCGGGCATGGTTCGGACGAAGTTTCGGACCCGGTATCAAAATAAACTTTGGTATAGGATGGTCTCTGACTTGAAGAATCCACATAGGTGGTATGATTATTTCTTGGATTTATCGTAAATATCAGAGAACATTGTTGAAATACCTGTAGATTTGACACATGGCTTGCGACCGGCAGGCACGACCTAGCCTCTTGGATACAATAAATCTGGCTTATTTGATTGTTCCATCATGCCGGTACATACATGTCAGACGTCGTCTAGGTCCTAAGCTCTCGTTGCACGGACTCCGAGCAGGACTGACAAACACCGTCAGGGACCACCCTCCATCTAACGCACATGACAGGCTCTTCATCTCTAATGAAGGTAAGAATGGTGCAATACGCACCATTCTGTCCAACTGTGATGAAAAGACGTTGAACATGTGTACGCATTTGAACTTGTTGATCAAGTGACATGCAGAAAATTTGATAAACGTCTTACGGCATTTACCGGCTGTGTAAACAGGGTGAAGATTACTATTATTATAAGCAGATGTCCTGAAATCGTATGGTTCTGTTTGGTCATATAAGGTCGTGCTTCTGTTCTTTTTCTCCTTTCCTACCGGACTTCTGATAATCTCTGCCTCGTTTTCGTACTCATTTTAAGAGTGAGATACTGTAACATCCCAAATTCCTACTTTCCTGTTTTTTGGGAAGTAATGTTAAAGACAGTTTTTGAATGACTGGATCGGCAAGTAGCGGATCAGCTTCTCTTGATGTCTCAGGTCTGTTTTCTTTTGACGTCATGTATGCTTCTATTTGATCATGTCATAGGATGTTATGTTCTGTGTTCATGTTCGTTTTCTCTGCCACTCGTGTTTAACGTTCATCGCGTCACCTGTCCGATCATGATCTTGAGTACGGCCTGCTCACTTTGACTGTGCAGGCGAATTCGCACATCTGTGGGCGTCTCATGACATTGATCCTAGTGCAGAATTTCTCCATTTTTCAGTTCTATCCTACTAGTGAGTAAATTCACCCCGTTTTCTGTTAGTTGCAAGTACGATGAGACGTCATATTTACATCATATTAGGAATCATGCCGAAAGTTCGTACATCATATTTCTGTCATGGCAGGATCATGTGGAAAATGGTGGAAACGTCAATTTATACCTGATTATATGTCCTATAACTCATCATTGACGGCTCATGAGCATCTTTTGTGCGCCCAAACTCGTTGTTGAATCACAGCGGCGTGGTTCTGTTCATATTATTGGATTCGACAACATGAAAATTCCATGTATGATTTCTCTTATTTCGTCTTACAAAGTTGACATGATATGTAGATGATGAAGATACACTTCTGCTACTTCCTGTGATTTTTTTGCGAGACATTGAAAGGTCATGCACGCCATTGTTTTCAGACGTTGTCTGACGTAGTTTTCCACAGATGAATGTGATTTTCTATTCCGATCAATCTATTTTGAGGCGTATCTTGGAGAGTATTCCGGATAGGGTTCTATGTTAAATAGTGACCTTCGGGTCGTCACGTCCAAACATGTCGTCCTTCTTCATCCTTGGTTTCTTTGCGTTGGCAGATGGTCACGTTGAAACTACTCCTAAAAGTCAAACTATTATTCGACATCATTGTCTTTACAATACGACCATTCAATGTTCAAGTGATAGGCCACTTCCAACCGAATTACGCGTTTGGTGTTCCAGTAGCAATTATTCGGTTTTACCGAACAACACTGTCGCTTTCATCATCGCTAAAGCTGTGATTGATACGAAATCATTGCTTGAAGCATGGCTAGTAAGTCCTATGCCTGGCCATCCTGATGATGATGATTACGACGACCATCTACCTAACATCCTCTATCCGTTCGTAATGGGAGTTGGACATGTTGTTATGTCGTCCGCCGACCCGACTCAAGAACCGGATGTCGGCATTACACGACATGTAAATGTCCAAGTATCAGATTATGTTCGAGACGTACAGCAAACTTCGACGATCCAGTATGTCTTCTATCATTTGTCCTACTTTCTTCTATTTGATTTATCGAATGTAGATGTCTTTTCCAGTCGGACACAGGAAGATGGAGAAACACCAGTCTTCCATCACTTCGTAGTTGTATTCATTTTTTTGGAGTCTGTCATTCTCGAACGAATGATGGTCACTTACGTATTTCCCTCGAGTCCATTTCTTTCAATCTCGGACCTAACCCGACCTTGCAAGTTCATGGTGATCATGATAAACCGACGCAGGGGAAGAAAAGAAAGTTTTCTGCTCATGCATCTACTCAGTAAGAATATTGTTTGCCTTCTGACCGTCTGATCAGTTATTAGCAGGTTGGGAAAATCATTACCTACCAATGATACGTCGGAATTAAATCCATCTGTAAGCTCCAACTCCACAACTTACACATTTATTGATCGACTTCATCTTCAGACATCTGTATTCAGTGGTAGCGGCTCAGACATGTCTAAATTGACGGAAAGTGGAGAGAGTTCGGGATCAATGACTATGGAATCCAGGACGTCGGGGGATGATCTGGGAATGCAAACGATTAAAAGCAAAGGAAAGGGTCGAAAAGGTTCCAAGTAATATAATCCATCTTTCCTGTCGGTCATACACTATAATGTCCTCTGTAATTTTATAATATTCATTTCACGTTCTACCCTGAATATTCTACTATAGACATTGGAAAGATGGGAAATCAGTCCTATCCTACGTTGTCGGTTACAATGGGGTGCAATTCGTGGCAATCGTCGCCATGAATGTTCTACTTGCGGAATACCACTCTTGACAGGCGAAAAATCAGGATTCTGTTGCGGACCTAATGGTTCTAAATTTCACGACGTACCAATTCTACCTGAAATGCCATCAGAGTTCCATGTTTTTCTGGACCATCCTCATTTCTCGAAATTTTCTCGAGTGTTAAATCTTATCTTTTCTTTCGCGTCCTTGGAAACAACACATGCTTTTCCGGATCCATCAATGTCATCTAGTTTCGTTGCAATACAAGGAAAAGTTTATCATCGGATCCGTCCAAATCATTCCAATTCTGTCGTTCGTTGGCTTCTTTACGACGGGTTCATGGACGATAATATCCCACATAGCAATTGGGCATCGCAACTACCTAAAGAATGGATCACGGCGACAAAAGCAGCATTACTTCGAGTCAATCCTTTCATTCATAGTCTTGCCTTACTATCGAGTCTTCCACCGAACATTATAACAAACGCGACTTTGACTCTTACTGACGCCAACGCACAAGAAATGGCTGCAATTGTGTCATACGATAACACAACTATCTCACAAGTAAAACCGCGTGCAATGATTATTCGGACGAATTCGGATCAATCAATTTACATTCACACTACTAGCCGGTTGTGGGAACCCTTATCCTATCCGTTATTGTTCCCTCATGGTACGTTAGGATGGGGATTAACGGACAATACTCATGTCGTGGAAACAAATGAGAATGAAGAACAATGTCAAACTACACAAATATGGCATTATCGAGCGCGACTGCTACGAGAACCACGTTTTCAGATTATGGGACGCTTATGTGGTGAATACATCGTGGACATGTTCTCGCGCGAAATGGACTGTCGACTATCTTACATTCGGAACAATCAAAACCGAATCAAACAGGACGATTACTTGCTCATGGACAGTGATGTCCTATCAGACTCAGAGAATGTTTACTTGCCAGCTTCTTTTTTAGGCTCTTGCCGTTGGGTTTCTGAACAAATAGCAGACTCACTTACTATCGCTGCGTACTATGGTGCTCCTACATTTTTCATTACGATGACCTGCAATCCGTTATGGCCTGAAATCACATCGCAATTACATGCCGGTCAGGATTTTTCTGACGTTCCTGTCGTCGTAACGAGAGTTTTCAAAAGAAAATTGACAGTACTCTTGGACACATTAAAGACTATGTTTCCGAACGTTGGACATCCGATATACGACATTCATGTCATCGAATTTCAAAAGAGAGGATTACCGCACGCTCATATCCTAATAAAGTATCCATTCGAATGTATAACAGCAACTGATATTAATCAGGTATGTTTTTTTTTTTTTGACATATTTAATCTTTACATGAAATCATACTCAAACATTTCAACGTAAGGTCATTTCGGCGGAAATTCCGGAAAATGAAGAGGATGCAAAATTAGTACGAGAATTCATGATTCATCATCATCCTCCGGAATTCCGACCTATCGCAAAATATTGTCAACGAATTCAGCGCGATGGTTCTCGTACCTGTCGTTTCCATTATCCTCGACCTTTACAGGATGTCACGACGATTGAAAGCGACGGGCATGTATTATACCGTCGTCGACATGAAGAGGACAAAATGGTCGTTCCTCATTGCCTTCCATTACTTCGTGCTCTAAAATGTCATTTAAATTTCGAAATAGCTGGCACATCACATTTGTTTCAATATCTATTCAAATACATACAAAAAGGTATGATATCATGATCGTCCTTCAGACAGAACATTCACGAAGAAAAACAGGTCCAGCATATACAACTTATAACATACAAAATGACGTAAAACCAGTTGTTGATGAAATTCGAGAGTATTGGAACGCGCGATATCTTTCCGCTGGAGAGGCAACATGGCGAATACTAGGATTTCATATTTCACACAAAGAACCGGCTGTCACCGCTTTACCTATTCATCTCTCGACCAACAACTATCACCGACGTTATACTGACAGTAACTCAATGTCCATGTTGGAACATTATTTCTCTCGACCACATTGTACTTTTGAACACAACGGTCAACAAAAGCATTTCGATGATCTTCTTTATGCGGAATATTTTCGCCTGTTCCGCTTGCAAAAAACAGATCATTCAAAAAACGGACATCCAAGATATTTCATGGAAGTTCCAATACGAACTCAATCTGAACCGATGCAAGTAGTGCAACGCGTCGAACACCGACAACATCTTTGTCGTTTGAATTCTCTTCGACCTTCTCAGGGAGAATTATTCTATTTTCGAGCCATATTGCAAATTAAACCAGCACGATCATTCTCCCATGCATTGCAACACGAAGGTCGAATCTTTCCTGATTTTCAATCATTAGCAACAGCTTTAGGAATATTCGCTAACGAAAAAGAAGCATTTTATGCTATGCGAGAAGCGGTAACAGAGATGAAAACACCTCATGAGTTACGCCTTCTTTTCATTCATTTACTCATAAATGAATGTATTACCTGCCCTCGAGACGTATGGGACACATTTCAAGCAGATCTTATTTTTGATTATAAAGTACGCTATAACGGTAATGAAGAAATTGCAATGAAAGTTCGTGTTTTATGCTAATTTCACGTGAAAAGAAAAGAAATACTAACATCAAACAGACAACATTACAAACATTAACTAATCTTCTGGACGAACATGGGAAAAAACTTCTGGACTACAGTCTTCCAACAATCGAACGACATTCGACGGAAGTAGAACATGAAATTCAACGCTGGGCTCCTGAAACAACAAACATGAAACAACGAGCAGAACAATTCTTATCGCATTTTACTTCAGATCAAAATGACGCATTTTATAACATACTGCACAACATATACAGTGAGAATGGATCTCCCATCTTCATCGACGGCAAAGCAGGATGCGGAAAGACTACACTGATCAACACTATATGCGACGTCCTACGTTCTCAGAATGAGATTGTACTTGCTACAGCGACGTCCGCTTTCGCCGCACAATTGTATCCAGGAGGTAAAACAACACATTCTACATTTAAAGTAATGTTAGACGTCACTTTAATCTCATATAATATTAACAACAATGATAGGTTCCAGTCGACAATAATCATGAAATGTTGGAATCGACTCTAACAGGAAACGATGCAAGATCCGATCTTATCAGACAGGCTAAACTGATAGTTTGGGATGAAGCGCCAATGGCAAACAAAACAGTGATGCAATGCGTAAACGACGTATGCAAAAAAATTATGAAGAACAATCGTAGGTTTGGTGGGAAAGCAATCATTCTCTTAGGTATAACGTATTTCTCATCACATATACAACACAACGTATTCTAAAAAAAGCGGTAACAGGAGATTTCCGTCAGACATGTCCTGTCATTCGAAGAGGTACACCAAATCAAATCATCGACGCATCAATCAAAAGTTCTTCATTATGGAATCATTTTACGATCTATGAATTACATCAACCAATAAGACAAAGTAATGATCCCACTTTCGCAAAGTTTCTCGACGATATCGGCGATGGAATAATGACAAATGTACCATTGAACATGTTTATTACGGTCCCATCAGCAGAACAACTTATCGATTCCGTCTTTCCCAATATCTTACTATCACAGCCTATCAATTGCGTCACCAGGTCCATTTTAGCACCGACAAATGCGCAAGTCAACATGTACAACACTGAAATTCTACGACGTTGTGATGGAAGAGAACAAACTTACTTCGCTTCCGATTCACTGGAAGAAGCAGAAAATGCTGGAATTCCACCATGTGACTCGATTCTGGACTACGTTGCCTGTCATACACCGGATGGAATGCCGGCTTATTCACTCACGATAAAACAGGGATGCGTTTATCGTTTACTTCGTAACTTTTCCGTCGACAACGGACTCGTAAAAAATTCAAGACTATTAATCACAAATCTCGGTCGACGAATCATCACGACACGTTTACTGCAAAATAATAGAGTAGGCGAAGAAGATATTTTAATACCGCGAATTCCTTTTACAACTATCCTAAAATCTCGACATCAATTAAAACGACGTCAATTCCCTTTAACAGCTGCTTATGCTACGACGTTCAACAGTTGTCAAGGGTTAACTTTGGATCGTATCGGCGTAGATCTTACCCGACCCGTTTTCTCTCATGGACAACTATATACAGCATTATCCAGAGTCAGACGGGCAAACGACATCATAATCAGATCTGTAACGAACGAGACGATTAACGTCACATACGAAAAAATTTTACGTTAAATCTTACTACATACAAATGTACTATATGATACGATGGAAGAATAATACAACGTTCTTACCGCCGGAGCGCAGCGTAGGCGGGTCTTGTAAATATTAAAATAATGACGCGTGATGGGAGGTACACGCGAGTCTAACGTGTGTACCTTAAGGAAACTAGGACAAGTCACGGGCTGTAATGGAACGATCAACTTCTCGGACGCGATGGAACCGTTCATGGCCCCTAAACACGTCTCTACCTGCGCGAGCTCGACAGGTGATTCAAAAAAGGATGAGCGGTCGGCGTAGCTTTTAATGCCGTAATCTGTAATAATTGTATCATCCCTAGACTATGCCATGTTCTGATGCTCATGTTGTTGGATGTCTCATTTCCGTCACTTGCTACGGGCACAGCGTGTGGACATTATGTTTTAAGTTCATTGTTCCTGCCCTGGCCAATCCCGAGCGGAAGCGAAGCAGCCGCTGGGTATGCGAGAAGATCACCGTTTAATGACCCAGTTTCAGCCCCTCTTCCCATTGAAAGGCTGTTTGTGCAGATTGCGAACCAGTCCCAGTGACTTTCGGCATGGTTCTGCAAGAGCGCGGATACTGCCAATAAGAGCACGATCATGCAGTGGCTGTGTTGTGTGAGGCATTATAACGCCAGAATTACCAGGTTAGTGAGCAGCCTTTACACCGATACACTGAATATTCTCTCATTGTACTTAGAAGTCGAGCGTGCTGTAAAAATGCTTCTCTGTCGGCGCCGGAGAATCTGCGAAGTTAACATAAGATAGTCTTTACTCAAACAACTCATGATCGATTCGTGAGGATCAGACTGTGTCGCGTGCTGTGTTTGCTTAGTACTCACTCTGTACAAGGCCGCAGAAATACTCGGTCGAAAGATACAGAACGTTTGTAGATATGGAAGGTTTATTCTGATCGGCCAAGCCACAAGTCACTCATAACCATAACACAGACAAAGTGTTTTACCCGGAATTGAATGGCGAGGGTAAGATGCCAGTGCTTCATTTCGGGATGACTGGCATGTTACATGTAAATGGAACGTATATTTCTTAGAGATTGATCTAACTTTTGCCCGTTTCAGTTCAAGAGTGAAGTGGCCTCCACGATATACAAAAGTTAGTCAGTTGCCGGTCTATGCGAAAAATCGTCGACAGTTCACGCTGTATTCGGAAGTTCTGACGTTGTGACAGAAGTTGCATTCGTGGATGTGAGGCGCCTGGGCCGGATTCGCCTTTGCAAGTCACCGAGAACTGAACCCCCAATTTCTGAACTCGGATTCGACCCAATTCTCAGCATGCCGTCTCTTGATGAATTCCCTTCCATGGTTCGGAGGAGTTGGAGTTGTCCCATCAATGCGCTTTTGCTCGATCAGTCCTTCAGTGCTGGCGTAGGTAACTGGGTTGCAGACGAAATCTTGTACAATGCAAGGATACATGTGATGCATTGACTGATAGTCAAATTTCGTCCCTCCACTACTTTGTGGCTAACATTCTCCTCAGATTTTCGATATCTTTACGTCCGGTGGACCTTTTCTTCTTCTTGGGCCGCGGCCTTTCTTCCTCTTCGCTCTCTTCAACTGCCTCAGAGTCCTCAGAGTCTTCTTGTATCTTTTGAACTAGCATATGCAGCGGTAAGCGAGTCTGGAGCGCATACAATACACTTACTTTGTGCTTTTGTTTCACAGGCGCCTGTATTTCGATTTCCGAGTCTTGTCACTGAGATTCATACGTGACGAAGTTTTCTCTGCAGTGAGTCAATACGAGCTTGTAAAGATGTCAAGACCGTCAGGCTCGACAGGTGTCGTTTTCGTCGTAGCAGGCTTGGTACCAGTAGCTGCCGATGATCGATGACGCGATGACGCCCGACGTCACGCGGATATCCGTGGCGCACCTTTTTTGGCAGGTGCGGCTGGTCTGCAATGCTCAATAAATAGGAGACCCGCTACTTGTCAAACGCTATGAGACTTTTAGACCCAGAAACCTTACAAAAGATTATAGACTTTAAGGAAGGACTGGATGAAGAGGATGAGAATGAGGAATTGCTTATTTCATCCATGGACTACATTGTCGCGAAGCTTACGGACATCCAGGTAAGTGTTGTTCTTCCTATGGTCTCTGCTGTTTAATGACTCTTTGAAACGAAGGATGTAGCCTTGGACTCAATTTATCTAACGTTTACGACGGCAAACATCGGGCCAGAGCCACTGGCCCTTATACGGAACAAAATTCCAGATATAGAGCTCCTTGGTCTAAAAGAAGGTGTCCGAAGTAATCGATTGACCATTGAGCAGACAAAAGGCCTCATCTCTGTGATTCGGGCACATGTATCTTTCTCTGTATGCATCCGCATCATTCCGTCCATTTCAAATCTGATGGACGCTGCGCATTAGTCAATGCAATTGTCATGCATGTCGTATCAAATATAAGTGATCTCACAGTTGAGGTTGGTGTTATCCCCAAGTTTCGTATGGAGCCAACAAGATTTGAATAAGCTGCCACTTTATATGGTGGTGTTGTCGACTTCCTGATTGTCAAAGGGCCACCTGACACTATTAGTCAGTTTACTGATATCGCAATATTGTTTGTGCGCTAATTTATCACTATCGACACAGAATTTCTACTTTGGGGACATCAACTGTTTCCCAACTTTCCGGATGCAATATTTACGAGGCTGAGAAAGAGGGGATTGAGGATGCAGTACCTCAGGCAATCATAGCATGTGCATCGTATTGCCGACAACACAAGTAAGTGTCTTTGATAGCTTTTGACAGAGCCGTGTTGTCGATGGCTCCGTAGCCTCGCAACGTATCGAAGCTGTGTCACAAATGGTGAAATTTGGGTGTTTTTCATCTTCAACGTCGCTCAAACAGGCGAGGGTGGAACTCTGGCAATATCGAAACATTTTCATCTTAAGGAAGATTTGTCTGGATTGCCGCTCGTGCTCGGCTTATTGAGCGACTGGGTAAGTCACAATCACTTTTTCTATCTGCCAGCCTCATGCACTGATATTATTTAGATCAATAACTCGAGATCAAGAGATCAAGAATTTTTCAGATATTTTAATGTTTGATCCTCAGGCTTAACAATTCTGTTGTACATACAGTCCTTGTTCATAATCAAGATCATCCCTAGTGCCGTGCTCTGATGCTCATGTTGTTGGATGTCTCATTTCCGTCACTTGCTACGGGCACAGCGTGTGGACATTATGTTTTGAGTTCATTGTTCCTACCCTGGCTGGCAATCCTGAGCGGAAGCGAAGCAGCCACTGGGTATGCGAGAAGATCACCGTTTAATGACCCAGTTTCAGCCCCTCTTCTCAAAGGGTGTTTGTGCGAACCAGTCCAGTACCAGTACCAGTGACTTTCGGCATGGTTCTGCAAGAGCGCGGATTGCCGATAAGAGCACGATCAATCAGCGGCTGTGTTGTGTATATCATATATGTAAGGCAAAGTTATAACGCTTATGCCAGAATTACCAGGTTAGTGAGCAGCCTTTACACCGATATACTGAATATTTCTACTCTCGTTGTACTTAGAAGTCGAGCGTGCTGTAAAAATGCTTCTCTCTGTTGGCGCCGGAAAAAGAATCTACAAGGTTAACACTGCCGAGGATAAGATAGTCTTTACTCAAACAACTCATGAACAATTCGTGAGGATCAGTGCCACGTGCTGTGTTTGCTTAGTACTCACTCGCACAAGGCAGCAGAAATACTAGGTCGAAAGATACAGAATGTTTGTAGATATGGGAGGTTTATTCTGATCGGCCAAGCCACAAGTCACTCATAACCATAACGCAGGCAAAGTATTTTACCTGGAATTGGATGGCGAGGGTAAGATGCCAGTGCTTCATTTCGGGATGACTGGCATGTTACATGTAATGGAATGTATATTTCTTAGAGATTGATCTAACTTTGCCCGTTTCAGCTCAAGGGCGAAGAACCTATGCACTACCAAAGTGGACCCCGGAAAGATGCGTCTAAAGCTTGGCCTCCACGATATACAAAAGTTAGTCAGTTGCTAGTCTATGCGAGAAATCATTGAGTTTTCGTCTACAGTTCACGCTGCATTTGACCGACGACGGAAGTTCTGACGTTGTGACAGAAGTCGCATTCGTGGATGTGAGGCGCCTGGGCCGGATTCGTCTTTGCAAGTCACCGAGAACTGAACCCCCAATTTCTGAACTCGGATTCGACCCAATTCTCAGCATGCCGTCTCTGGATGAATTTTCTTCCATGGTTCGGAGGAGGAGTTGTCCCATCAAGGCACTTTTGCTCGACCAGTCCTTCAGTGCTGGCGTAGGTAATTGGGTTGCAGACGAAATCTTGTACAATGCAAGGATACATCCTGGACAGCGCTGTAATGCATTGACTGATAGTCAAATTTCGTCC
>WNGI01003589.1_pt1 | contig 14360 bp, 9 predicted proteins | sample 5400621 | NCBI WGS metagenome assembly WNGI01 (sample SAMN13153374, study PRJNA577476) | soil metagenome | isolation source: 20 cm soil or saprolite under Garry oak tree replicate 1 | place: USA:California | collected 2016-06-15
CTGGCGGCTGGCGCCGGCGCGGGCGCCGACGGATTGCTATTGGGGGGATTGCCGCCACCCCACGTGTAGCACGAGCCGCCGCAGAGCGTCAGCACGCCGAGCTCCTTTGCCGGCACCGGCATTTCATGCGGCGTGAGCGGCTCCAGCTTGTCGATGCGCCGCTGGTTGTAGAACGGTGCGATATTCGAACCAGGGAGCTCGACATCCTGCTCGTATTGCATCTTCTGCAGCAGGACCGGCGCCCCGTCGCCCGCCGCCGCCGGCGCGAGCCCGCCGCGCGGGTGCCCCAGCCGATCCGGGCCGACGCGCGTGTGGTTGATCAGCGTGGCGGCGGTCGCGAGGTCCGGCGTCGGGCGTCGGATCAGCGCTTCCGCCCAGATCAGGTCGCTCTCGGCGGCCAGCACCATCGGGGCGTCGCCTTCACCGGTCGACTCGCCTTGCGGATTGTCCCCGCATGTCGTGAGGCTGTCATACCGCACCTGCCCCACCGCGCTCTGGTGCCACAGTCCGCGTGTCTTGTTCCCGAAGGTCCCTGTCGCGGTCCACACATAATCGTAGCCGCCGTTCACCGGGTCCGTTTTCGTCTTGAGGATGGCGGTGGCGTAGGCGGCGTCACCGCGGTAGTACCCGTTCCCCAAACGCTTATCGGGCGAGTTCGGCTGGACGAGGGGCAGCGTGTCAAAGGGATCCGGCTGGGTCGCGGGATCCATCATGTGCGCGACGCGGGTGTGTATCCGCATCGTGGTCATGTCGTTGCTCCACACCTTCAGGAAGTCGCACCAGGAGATGCACGCGTCTTGATGGAACGTCAGGTTGAAGGGCGTGCCCGAAGTGATCCCCAGGGATGCATAGCTCGCCACCCGGTTCCAGTCCACCTGGCCGCCGCCCCCGACGTCGGCGTTCTCGGCGGCGCTGCGCGGGTAATACGCCAGTGTCCGCGCGGCCATCGTATTGGCGATCTGCACCAGCTTCACGTTGTCGTAGGTGATGGCGGGCGTGCCGAAGAATTCGGGGGGCACGGTGAAGGTGTTGGCCGTCGCCAGGGTGACGACTTCGTCGAACTTCGCGATCGCCGCGTCGCGCACATCCTTGCGCGGCGAGAGCGCCAGGGTCGCGAGATCGGTATTGTAATCGACGACAAACCCCTGGTCATAGTTGAGCGCGATGCCGCTCAGAGACAACGCCTGCGTCAGCACCGCGATCGTCTCGATCATCTTGGTTGTGATGCTGTCCGTGATGACCAAGTGGTTGTTCCGGATCGCCTTGAGCGCCGTATTGGCCGACGACAGGGCGCCGTAGTACCCGTACCACATGGCTTCGATCTGCGTCCGTTGCGCCGAGGCGAGGTTGTTCTGCCACTCGACGCGGGGATAGAACGGGCCTTCCTTCTGCGGCCCGCACGTGCCGTTCGTGGCGGTGGTGTAAACATCCCAGGCTTGATTCGTGCAGCCGGTATAGAATCGAATGTTGTAGTTGTTCCACATGGCGACGTGGCTTCGCGCCATGACGCTCATGGTCAACGCGGGGTACGCATCTTCACCGAAGCCGCCTTGCGTCGTCAGATACCACGTACGGAAGCCACCGAGAGCGATGGCCTGAATCGCTGACGGTTGGGTCAGGGCGCGCTTGGAGTCCAAGTCGTTCGGGTCCGCGATGTTCAGCGACTGGCATCCCGCTGCGACGACCAGGACTGCCGTCATTCCCGCGACCCTCGAGAATCGGTTGGGCTTGTTCATAGACCGTGTGTCTCCTCAGAGCTCAGGTCGCGGGGTTAGAAGTCGATCTCCACAAAGCCGGTGAAGGTCCGGAAGTTCGGGTACGAGAACCCGTCGAACCGGAACGAATACGGATCGCCCGACAGTCCGGCCACCTCGGGATCGTATCCGGAGTACTTCGTGAAGGTGAACAGGTTTCGCCCGATGACACCGAGCCGCAGGTTGTCGACGCCCCAACCGAGCTTCTGCAACACGTTGCGACCAAAGGTGTAGCTGACGTTCAGCTCCTTGATCTTCACGTAGGTCCCCGACTCGACGAAGTAGTCGATGGGGTTGATGCCGTTGTAAAGCGCCTGGTAATAGGCGATCGGCTTCTTGCCGGTGCTGAACGGGCAATTGGGATTCGGGTTTCCCGCGCAGTTTGCCGCCGGCTTCGCGGATTGGTCATAGACCCGGTCGCGGTATTCGAAGAACGGCCACTGACGCGTGCCGTTATAGATGTTGCCGCCTTGCACCCAGTCCAGGAGAACGTAGGCAGACAGGCCCTTGTACCGCAGGTTCGACGTGAAGCTGGCGTTGAAGTCGGGGTTCACGTCCCCGATCTTCACAACCGTACTTCCCGTGGGATCCACGTACCCGATGAACTTCTCAGCGCCGGTGTGATACGCGCTCTTTCTCACGACGAACCCCTCTTCATTGACGATGACGCTGTCGGAGCTCCAGAGCTGACCGGGACCCGAGAGGGCCGCCTTTGCGGGGTCGTCGTACAACTCGCTGATGCTGTGAACGATCCTGGTTCCGTAGATCACTCCGAACGTCTCGCCCGGCGCGATCCGATAGATCTGCGTGACGTCGTTGCTTCCTGCATAGCTCGGGCCCGTAAGGAACGGCGCCGTATTGAGCTGCGTGATGCGCTGGCGGGTCCGGTCGGCCGCGATGTTCAGCTGCCAGGAGAGCGACGGCCGCGACGCGAGGACGATGCCCAGCGACAGCTCGTGCGTGTTCCCGAGGAGCGTCGCGGCGTTCTGCCATTGCCCGTTCTTGTAGCCGCTCGCCGCGGAGAGCGGCACAAGCAGGATCTGATCGCTCGTGTTCTTCCTCGAATACGAGTACTCCAGGGAGAAGCGCGACAGGAAGTCGAGGTTGAGACCTATCTCCGTTTCCTCCGAGTGCGCCGGCTTGAGCTTCCGGTTGCCGAGCGTGAGCGGGACCGGCACGCCGCTGACGACGGCAAAGGTCTCGTATTGGGCGTTGAAGGTCGGCCGCAGCCCCGCGGTCCCATATGATGCACGCACCTTCAGTTCGTCGATCCCGGGGATGTGGAAGTCCTGCGACAGTCGGTACGCCCCCGAGACGCGATAATACGTCTGCCAGCGACTGTCCGGGCCGAACAGCGACGAGCCGTCACGCCGCACCAGACCGTCAACCAAGTACCGATCCTTCACGTTGAGGCCTGAGACGACGAAGTAGTTCTTGTTGCGGATGGCAATGTCGAACGACCCGGGCGTCAGCCCGGAAAAATCCGTCGCGCTGAATTCCGGCGTCCCCGGAAACAACAGCTTATTCGCCACCAACGTGAACCCATTGAGCTTCTGGTCCTCGTAGACGATGGCGGCCTTGGTGGTGTTGCGCACGGGCAAGTTACCGAGTTGAAAATTTCGGATACTCGTGAGCGTCAGTCCCGAATTGAACGTCCGGCTCGAGGTGTCGGTCCGCGTCAGCCCCCCTGGCCCGGGGAGCCCGGACGAGTTCATGAAGCCTTTCGGGGTGAAGTCATTGAACGTCGATGCCTCTTGGTCGTAATTGTAGTTCCCCTCGAGCGACAACCAATCGCGCACGCGGTACGTCGCCTTCCCGAAGCCGGTGAAGCGCGTGCGGTCGGTGGTCAGATGCTCGTTGGCCAACGTGTACAACGGATTGGTGGCGTTCGGCAACTGGTGCGGGATCACCGCCGCATACGGAGTCCCATCAGGATTCGGGGCGAACAGGTTGATGTAGGGCTCGATAAAGGTTACGGCGAAGAACGGCGCACCTGGTCCTTCCGACACCTGATTGTTGTTCGACTTGCCGAAGAAGCCGCCCACCGACAGATCGAACCGGGGCGTGAGCGACTGATCCACGTTCAACCGGAAGTTCTGCCGGCCGTAGCCCTTGAGGAGCCGGAGCACGCCCTCTTGCTTCGTGTTGTCGAACGACACGTTGAAATTCGTGTTGCCGCGACGCTGCCCGATCGAGACGTAGTTCGTGTAGAACGGCCCATGCGTCAGCAGGGCCGTCTGCCCGTCGTACACCGGATGGGTGTAGCTAGTATATGGCACGTCGGCGATCCCGTCCGACTTGATGGAGGGCAGATCGAGGGGACCGATCAAACTGCCGTCTGAACTGATGAAATCGCCGTTGTGGACCGTCGCGCCCTTCGCGTCCGTGTACGTCCCCACCGTGTCAACGAGGTACGGGTGCGCCAAGGCCATGGGAATCTGCTTGGGTCGGACCGACTGCCCGTACTCATTCCGCACCGTCACGACGAGCGCACCGTCCGCGATGTTCGAGCCGCGCCGCGTGAAGATCTGGACCACACCGTTGGCGGCGTCCGAGCCGTACAGGGACGAGGCCGCCGCCCCTTTCACGACTTCGACGTGGTCGATATCCTGCGAGTTGATGTCCGCCAGCCCGTGCCGATTGATCGTGCCGTCCACGATCACCAGCGGTCCCGACTGGTTCGTCGAGGGGCACGGCGTGGACGTGCAGGCCCCAGGCGACGTCAGGCTCGTGGCCGCGCGCAGCCGGATCGCCGGCTCGGTGCCGGGTGCGCCGCTAGTCTGGATCAGCCGGACTCCCGCGACCTTGCCCTCCAGCGCTCCCAACGCGGTGACGGCGGGCGCCTGCTGCAGTTGGGACCGGTCCACCGTCGCCGCTGAGATGGTGAGGTTCTTCCGCTCCGTCGCTTCGGCCACACCCGTCACGACCACGACGTCGAGCGTCATCGGGTCGAACTTGAGCTCGATGTCCTGCGTCTGGGTACCGGGCGTCAATACAACTTGCTTCGTGTTCGCCGAGTACCCGATATAGCGAGCCCGCAGCGTGACGGTCTGCCCTTTCGCCTTCTCGGCCGGCACGGTGATGGTGTAACTGCCAGCGACCGAGGTGGCGACGTTGATGCCCAACTCTTCGATGGTGACGATCGCGCCGCCCAGGGCCTCGCTCTGTCTGCCCATGACCTTGCCTGTGATCACCGCGGCTTGCGCGTGTGCGTCGCCTACCGCCCCGCACACCAGCGCTACCATCCACGCACAAGCAGCTACTCTGAACGTACGACGGCTCATGATCGTGCCCCCTTCTGGTGAGAAACGTTGCCCGACGGCTCGCACGGGGAGCCGACGTGACGCTTCGGCACTGCATTCATAACTGTTATACTGCAGGCCGCCGGGCCAAGTCGCAATACGTACCTTCCGCACCGCCGAACGGGACGTACATTGTGGAACAGAGGCAGCGACGATGCCTACGGTTACCCCTCGCTCCCGCGCCGCTTTCACGGCGGCGCTCGCGGCGGCCCTTCCCTTCCTATTATGTGTGTGGCCGCCAGCGGTCAGACCTGCCTTGGCCCAGGGGCGCGACCCGGTCCCCGTGGACTCCACCGCCCTCATGGGGCAGGTAGCCGCCCGGGAGACGCACGCCCCGATCAGCGGCGCCCAAGTGACTGTCCTGGGGGGGAGTTTCACGACGTCGACCGATTCCTCCGGACGGTTCGCCATCACGGGTTTGAGCGCGGGCGCGTTCGTGATCGAGATTCGCGCCATCGGCTACGCCAAGGCATCCTGGCGGGTGCCCCTCGCTCCGGGGCAGGTGCTCCGGTTCCGCTTCGAGATGGAGCCCCTTCCCTTCGAGCTCCCCGAGGTCGTGGTCGAGGGGAAGCAACTGTCGCTCTCAGCCCGGCGCTTTGCCGATTTCGAGCGGCGGCGGGTGGGCGGGCTGGGCGCATTTATCACGCAGGAGGACATCGAGCGCGCTAACCCCAGCTCGCTGATCGATATCCTCGTGTCCGTCCGCGGCGTCCGCCAAGTGTGTCTGACGAACGATTGCGTTGCCAAGATGGTCCGCTCGCCGCCGGGGTGCTACCCGCAGTATTACCTCGACGGACAGGAGTCGACCGCCTACTTCGCACGGCACACGCCGCCGCTCGACGTGAAGGGGATCGAGATTTACCGCGGGTCGTCCGAGACCCCCGGCGAGTTCGAGGGCAGCAACTCCGGGTGCGGCGTCATCGTGATCTGGACGAAATCGGCGCCCTGAGTCGACGGGTGACCCGACGCTGCCTCACGAGGCCCACCTGGTTGCTCCTGTCTGGCTTCGTCGTTATCACGTCGTGCCGGTCGAACACCCCCGAGCGCCCCGCCAGCGTGGCGCCTGCGTGGCTGCTCGAGCGGGCCCGCCAGGAAGCCGAAATGGCCGCACGGTCGAGCGTCCCGCACGACTTCCAATTCACAGACCGGCGTGAGGCCGGCGGCATCGCCTTTGTGAACCGGATCGTCGACGACGCGGGCAAAGCGTACAAGCACGATCACTACGACCATGGCAGTGGTCTCTGCGCCGCCGACGTCGACGGCGACGGACTCCTCGACCTTTACTTCGTCACCCAACTCGGGAGCGACGAACTCTGGAGGAATGTTGGCGGGGGCCGTTTCGTGAACGTCACCGATCAAGCGCATCTCCGGATGCCGGACGCCATCGCGGTGGCGTGCGCGTTCGCCGACATCGACAACGACGGCGACCCCGACCTCTTCGTCACGACCGTGCGCCACGGAAACCGGCTGTTCGAGAACCTGGGCAACGGCGAATTTCGCGACATCACGGCCCAGGCCGGCGTGGGGTACGTCGGACATTCCTCGGGCGTCGTCTTCTTCGATTATGACGGCGACGGGATGCTGGATCTGCTCGTCACCAATGTGGGCGTGTACACGACCGACGTGCGTGGGCCGGGCGGCTACTACGTCGGCCTGACCGACGCGTTCCACGGCCACACGCACCCGGACAGGACCGAGACAAGCATCTTGTACCACAATCTGGGCGGCAACCGGTTCAGGGACGTCACGCGAGACGTCGGGTTGCGAGACTTGAGCTGGAGCGGCGACGCCACCGTGATCGACGCCAACGAGGACGGCTTCCCCGATCTCTACATCCTGAACATGCAGGGTGCGAACCATCTCTGGCTGAACGAGGGCGGGAGGCGCTTTCGCGATGCGACGTCCGCCTATTTCCCCAAGACCCCCTGGGGCGCGATGGGGGTCAAGGCGTTTGACTTCAATGGCGACGGCCGGGTCGATCTCTTCGTCACCGACATGCACTCGGATATGTGGGCGAACATTCCGCCCGGCGATTGGGCAGCGGAAGCCCGCAAGGCCGATACGACGCCGGCTCCCGTAGATTATTTCCCGACGGGCAAGCGCGGGTTCGTGTTTGGGAACGCGCTGTTCGTGAGCCGCGGCGGCGGCGGGTTCGACGATGTGTCCGACTCCGTAGGGGTCGAGACATACTGGCCCTGGGGGCCGAGCGTGGACGACCTCAACGCCGATGGGTGGGACGACATCTTCATCGCCGCCGGAATGAACTTTCCGTTTCGCTACGGCATCAACTCACTCCTCCTCAACGACGGGGGCCGGCGCTTCCTGCCGAGCGAGTTCGTCCTCGGCGTCGAGCCGCGCGCGAATCGGGGGACGGAGCAAGTGTGGTTTACGCTCGATTGCGGCGGCGCGGATCGCGGAGAGCTCTACTGCGGCGTCTGCCGCGAAGCGGGCGCGGCGGCCCTGGGGTGCCGGTGGGGGACGACTGCGGAGACGCAGAATCGGCTCACGATGATGAGTGCGCTCGGGACGCGCGCCGCGATCGCTCTTGATCTCGATGCCGACGGCGACCTCGACCTCGTGACCAACGAGTTCAACGCACCGCCTCAGGTGCTCATCAGCGACCTGGCGCAGCGACGGCACATCCACGTGCTCAAGGTCCGGCTTCGCGGGGCGCGCTCCAACCGACAAGGACTCGGCGCGCAAGTCACCATCGTGCTTCCCGACGGACGACGCGTCCTCAAAGTGCTGGACGGAAAGTCGGGCTACTTATCCCAAAGCGATTTGCCGCTGTATTTCGGTCTCGGGGCCGCGGACCACGCCGCCTCGCTCGAGGTGCGTTGGCCCTCGGGCCGGCTTCAGACTGTCGCCGGACCGATCCCGGCCGGTAGGACGATCGACGTGGTCGAAGCGGAGCGACGCGACTAGCGCAGATACCGTGTCGCCTCGGCGAGCGCCGGTAGGTTCGCGTCGGCACGATGCCAGATCGCCCGCAGCTCGCCGTACGCCTGAGCGGCGACCGCGCGGTTCCCGGCCGCGGCCGCGGCGCGGCCGAGACCGAGCAACGACAAGGCGCGCTTCGGGGTCACGCGGAGTTGGCGAGCGAACTCGCGCTGCGCCTCGGCGGGACGAGCCGCCTGCAGCAGGATCTCCCCGAGCACCTCGCGCGCCGGTTTCACGCCCGCGGGTGGCCCGTACTCCGCCGGCATCGCATCCTCGAGCGCCGTCGCCTCGCGCATGAGCGTGATGGCTTCCTCAGCAGCGCCGTCGGCTTGGCGCAGCAGCGCCCGGAGCTCTTTCTCCAGTACCGCCGGGATCTGGTCCCTCACTTGCCCCGCCGCGGAGATGCGGTTCTGGTTTACGGCGGCGAGGTCCGCGAGACCACGGTCGGCACCGGCGCGGTCACCGCGCTTCAGCGCGCTGAGCCCGGTGACGAAGGCATCCACCGCCGCATCCCGCGCCCGCACCGCCGTAAGATCGATATTCCACTGCAACGACGGGCTGTCCCACCGCTCGGTGTTCACGACGTACTCGGCCCGCATTTGCGCGAGCACGGCCGGACCGCGGCGGCCCTGGTTCATGTTCTGCCGCATCAGCTCGAGGTGTCGCAGCGCGTCCCCGTATCGCCCCTGCTGGAGATAGCCGTACCCGAGCCATTGGGTGTAGTGGTCGGGAGCCCAGGCGGCGCTGTGTTGTCCGGACGCGATCTCGTTCTGTGACACGACCTCGTCCCACATCCCCAGGGCGAGGAAGATGTGGGTGGTCATGTGCTGCGCGTGCGCGGCGTCGGGCGCGATCTTGGAGTAGGCACGGGCCGCCGGCATGCCGCGTGCCGCGTGGGTCGGGTCGTCGTAGCAGTGAATCAGCAAGTGCGCCGCGCCGGGGTGGTCCGGATTGTCCCGGAACACCCGCTCGAGGATCGCCGCGGCCCGCATATAGGTCGGAACGTTCCGCACTCCCTGGCTCAGCCCGAGGAGCGAAGCCGCATAGAACACCTGTGCCTCGCGGTCGATGGGGAACCGTGCCACCAGACGCTCCATGGCAAGCGAATACGCGCTGTCCCGGTGGGCTTTCGCACCGTCGGCGTAGAGTACCTCGACGGCGTTCAGGTATGCTCGCTCTCGGGGTGTGGGCGCGCGGGCCCGCCGCGCGCCCGGCGTCGGCCCGAGACGCTGCAGGACCGCTCGCGCAGCGTTCGAGTCCTGCTCGTTCCAGAGGGGATGGGTGTACGTCAACGCCTCGCCCCAATAGGCCAGCGCGAACCCCGGATCGAGCCGCTGCGCCTCGCGGAACGCTTGTGCGGCCTCCCCGTACTCGAAGCTGTGCAGCAACAGCACACCGCGGATGAACGGCGCTTGAGCCGCCGAAGCTCCTGAGGTCGGGAACGTGACAGTCCCCAAGCGCGGCGTCTGGACCGGGAGGGCCCCGCCCGCCACGGCGAGCCATGCCAGCGCCGCGCCCGTTGCTCCCGTCATCGGTTTTACTCGTGCTTTGTCGACCGAAGCACGGCGGCGGCAACGTCGGGATAGATGCCGATCGCGTGGCTGCGGTAATACAGCGCAAACCGCTTGGTGGAAGTATTGATCTCGATGGCCTTGGATCTTCGGTTGGGCATGTGGCAGTCGATACAGAACGTCATGAGTCGGTCTCCGATCTGATTCGCCATCGCCATCGGATGATGGTCGGTCTCGTGACAAGCGACACACTTGGTCGCAAATCCAGCCAGGTCTCGCTCCGGCCGATGGACGTCGTGACAAGTCGAGCAGGACATGTCCGGGCTGGAACGGAAGCACTTACTGCGCTGCAACAGCCCAACCTGATTGCCGTGTACGTCCGGAGCCGGTGCCTGCGCGGCAGGAGGCGGCGCCAGGTAGTCATCCAAGATCGCCCCAGGCCGGTACGAGAACGGCGGCTTCCTCGGGTCCCGTCCACCCGAATGGCACAGCGCGCAGTTATCCACCTTCCGATCTCTGGAGAAGCGCGCGGGATTGAGAATGTATTGACCGCTCGTGTCCGCCGGATGCGATGCCTGGTACCGGACGTGTTCATGACCGTCGCCGTGGCACTTGTCGCACGAAACGCCCAGCCGATAATCGCGCGAGTACCTCGCCACGCGCCGATCCGCATTGAGGGTAAACGAGGTGCTATGACAGTCGAGGCATTGGGGGACGATGACGCGCTCAAAATCGATTTGGCCATCCGGATAGCCAGGACTGTTGATCCACCGCTTTGGTCCAGTCAGATAGGACACCGGCAGCTCGAACAGGAGCGCGTTTCTCCAGTAGAGGTAGGTCTGCCCGCGTCGACCCGACCCGATGACCAGGTCGATCCGCTCGGTTCGCGACCGACCCTGGGCCGAATCGACACCGGTCTCGTACCAAGCACCGTTGCGCCTTTCCATCGTGAAGTAAATACCCCTCGCCCCGGTGCGCAGGACGGTATGCCCCTGGGAGAAACGTCCCTTGATCGACCGAGCAGTGGCCTCAGCGGACGTATGGAAGTGCGCGGTCTGAGAGAACGTGGCGACGATCTCCCCGTGGCATGGTTGGCACGATGTGGGGTCCCGCGCGGACGAGTCGGCTGGGCGATGCGACCCGCTGTATCCCCTCGCGAGCGCAGCCCCCCCCCCGACCAGCCCGAGCAGTAGGCGCAACGTCGTCATGGTGCGGAAAACTGCCGCCCGGTGCCGACGGTGGCAACGGATGGTACTTTAGGAATCCCGAACCAACCGTCCCGCACCCGGAAGGCAGATGATGACAGACGCACGGATTTCGCGCCGAGCCCTCCTCGCCGCGGCCGCCGGCGCCCTCGGGGCCGAAGCAATGGCGCAAGCGGGGCTCACCCAGAGGCCCGACGCGCCCCGAGGCCCTGCTGTCCCGCCCGACCCCACCAAGGTCCCCGGCTCGCCCACGAGCCAACTCGGCCAGCGGTCGCCGTTCGTGCGTCCGCGGCGCATTCCGATCGGGAGCACGCAGGGCAGTTCCCTCACGCCGTTGCAGGACCTTTGCGGCATCGTGACGCCCGCGGACCTGCACTTCGAGCGCCACCACGCCGGCGTACCGGCCATCGACCCGCAGCGTTACAAGCTGCTCATTCACGGGATGGTCGAGCGCCCCACCGAGTTCGACCTCGCGGCCCTCACGCGCTTCTCCGGCGTGTCGCGGCTCCACTTCCTCGAGTGCTCTGGAAACGGTACGCCAAGCTACCGGGGCATCCGGCCTGACCTGTCGCCGCAGCTCGTCGACGGCCTCACGAGCACCAGCGAGTGGACGGGAGTTCCCCTGGCCACGCTGTTTCGCGAGGTCGGCGTCAAGGCGGGCGCAACCTGGTTCCTTGCCGAGGGGGATGACGCGGCGCTAATGGCGCGCAGCATCCCGATCGAAAAGGCATGGGACGACGGCATGGTCGCCTACGGCCAGAACGGCGAGGCCCTGCGCCCCGAGCAGGGATACCCGGCCCGGCTGGTCCTGCCGGGTTGGGAAGGAAACGTGAACGTCAAGTGGATCCGGCGCATCGAGGTCGCGGACCGTCCGTTCTTTACGCGCGAGGAAACGTCGAAGTACACCGATCCGCTCTCCGACGACACCGCCCGCCAATTCAGTTTCGTCATGGACGCGAAATCGATCATCACATTCCCGGCGTACCCGGTGACCCTCCCCGGCAAAGGGTGGTGGGAGATCAGCGGGATCGCGTGGAGCGGCCGGGGCCGGATCCGACGGGTCGACGTGAGCACCGACGCCGGTCGCCATTGGGCCCCGGCCGAGCTGCAACAACCGGTCCTCCCCAAATGCCATACCCGATTTCGGTTTCTGTGGAACTGGGACGGACGGGACACGATGATCATGAGCCGCGCGCTAGACGAAACCGGCTACGTGCAACCCACCCTCGACCAGCTGCGCAACGCGCGTGGCGGTGGGACCGCGTACCACTTCAATCATATCCGAGCGTGGCTGGTACGGAGGGACGGCACCGTGGTGTTTGGGCTCGAGGGCTGAAGGTGCGTGAACGCGCAGTCTTCTGCGCCCTCGCGCTCCTGGCAAGCGGGTGTGGAAGCCAGGAGCGTGCGCCGGAGCGGTTTGGCTTTGGGACACCGGCAACCGCGGACGAGATCGCGGCCTGGGACGTTGACGTAAGACCCGACGGCGCAGGTTTGCCACCGGGGAGCGGCACGCCGTCCCAAGGGGCCGCGATTTACGCGCGCAAGTGCTCGGCTTGCCATGGGCGGACGGGCACGGAGGGCCCGTTCGACCGGTTGGTTGGTCGGGAGCCCCGGCACGGCTTCCCGTTCGGCCGCGACCCCAGCGCCGTGAAGACGATTGGGAACTACTGGCCGTTCGCGACGACGGTGTACGACTACGTCAATCGCGCCATGCCGCTCGACGCTCCGGGGTCGCTCAAGCCGGACGAGGTGTACAGCCTCGTTGCGTTTCTCCTGTGGCGCAACGAGATCATCACGAATACGGCGGTCATGAACGCGCAGACCCTGCCGCGCGTCGTCATGCCAGCACGCGACCGCTTCGTGCCCGACGATCGCCGGGGCGGAGCGCACATCCGTTAGCGCGTCAGGGAGTTGGTGGAGCTCCCGTCCCGGTAGCGGGCACGACGATCCCTTCAAACGTCACCGAACGCGGCGCAATCAGTCCCGCCGTCAGGGCAGTCACGAGCAGATCGCTCCACCGGGCGCGCACTTTGATGCGGAGGTTCGCCACCCGCGCGCCCGTGGCGACCTGTCCGGCCAGCACGTCTTCCGCGTTGGGACGGGACGCCCCCGCCAATCCCCAGAGCAAATACACGGGATGTTTCGTAACGCTGAAGGGCGTTCCCTGCGGTGGAGTCTGCGCAGCCTCAGCCATCGAGGTCGGGACGCCCAGATCGGTGGCGTCGAAGGTCATGGCGCAACCGCTCAGCGTGAGGGCCAAAGCGGCGAGGCCCGCGCGTGTGACACGATGGATCACGAATCTCCCGGGAAGCAAAGGGGCGCGTCGCATGAAGGCGGCGCGCCCCAAAGCTACTGCCTCTTACATTCCGATGGGAGCCTTGAGCGCGACGTGCACGCCGATACCGAAGATCCCGCCCTTGACCCCACCGCCGAGATTCTCGGAATCGTACGCGACGTGGAGGCCCAACATGCCGAATCCGACATTGGCGCCAAGCGTCAAACCAACGTTGGATGGCGTGCCGCTGACGCCGGAGAACTTGTACCAGCGATTGTTCACCGCCACGTAGGGCTCGATGCTCAATCCCGGGGTTGGCACGCTGACACTTACAGCACCACCGAGGCCCAGTCGCGTCTGCGCCGAGTCACCGTTCGCCGCCCCGGCGTGCGACGCGGCCACCTGCAGACTGATGGAGACGGGAATAAGGCTCCCGCCGATTACGCGAAATGCCGCCTGGCCGCCGACGGACGTAAAGCTCTGGCTCGCGCCCTCCGGCTTCCACGACGCCATGCCGGCGGTGAGGGTGATGTTCGCGAGACCGATCGAGCCGCGGGCACCGAAGGCGGTCCCTTTGCCGCGAGCGGAGTTGGGCATGGCCAGATCGCCACTGATCGTGATGCCGGTCCCACCTTTGGGACTGCTCCAGTTCGGCATCCCTAGCTGCTGCGCGGCGAGCGGTGCAACCGTGAACGCGGCGGCCGCTATACCTGCGAGTATGCGCTTCATCGAAATCCTCCGCTTCATCGAAATCCTCCTCTGAAGAATTATCAATGATCAGTGATCAATGATCATTGATCATTGATCATTGATCATTGGACATTGGGTTCAGTGCACCCACACGGCGCTAATTGACACACCCTCTAAATCGCCCAGTCCGGCGCTGATGCGCGCGTCAAAGCGCGGCGTCAGGCGGAAATCGGCGCCCAGCCCGAGCGCAAAGAAAAAATCCGAGCTGCCGCTGCCGGCTACGAGAAACCCGGTCGGCTGCACGTACGGCACGATGCTGATCTTGGAATCCCTGGGATTGACGCGCCGCCCGAGCGACAGTCCAACGGGCACGATCAACTCCGAGTTGCCGCTGACGAATTGTCCGCCGATCCCGAGGATCAACGCGCCATCGAGGGGAAAGTCCTCGGTATGCGTGACGACACGCTCGCGCGCTTCCGCACCCACGAGTAGCGCCGAATTGGCGCCGCCGCCCGGCGTGAAGATGCCACCGCGTAAACCAATATCGAATTTTCCACTCGCCCACCGATAGGCGCCTTCGAACGCCGTGCCGCCGCCGTTGGGAAAGCTCAGCACCAATCCGATCTCCGAACGGCTGAATGCCCGATAGGGCGCGTTATAGCTCGGCATACCGGTCGCCTGTG
>WNGI01003200.1_pt1 | contig 14358 bp, 11 predicted proteins | sample 5400621 | NCBI WGS metagenome assembly WNGI01 (sample SAMN13153374, study PRJNA577476) | soil metagenome | isolation source: 20 cm soil or saprolite under Garry oak tree replicate 1 | place: USA:California | collected 2016-06-15
ATCGAATCGGCGATCAACGGCATGCTGGCCGGGCTCGATCCGCATTCGAGCTACATGGATTCCAAGAGCTTCCGCGACATGCAGGTGCAGACCCGCGGCGAGTTCGGCGGTCTCGGCATCGAGGTGACCATGGAGGACGGCCTGATCAAGGTCGTAGCCCCCATCGATGAGACGCCGGCCGCCAAGGCCGGCATTATGGCCAACGACATCATCACGCACCTCGACGATGAGCCGGTGCAGGGGCTCACCCTCAACCAGGCGGTCGAGAAAATGCGCGGACCGGAGAATTCGAAGATCAAGCTCAAGATCATGCGCAAGGGCCAGGACAAGCCCGTCGAGGTGACCATTACCCGCGCGCGCATCCAGGTGCGCTCCGTGCGCTCGCGCCTCGAAGGCGACGACGTCGGCTTCATCCGTGTCACCCAGTTCAACGAGCAGACGACCGAGGGTCTGAAGAAGGCGATAAGCGACCTGAGCACGCAGGCCGGCGACAAGCTCAAGGGCTTCGTTATCGACTTGCGCAACAATCCCGGCGGATTGCTCGACCAGGCGATCTCGGTCTCCGATGGCTTCCTGGAGAAGGGCGAGATCGTGTCCACGCGCGGCCGCAACGCCGAGGAAACGCAGCGGTTCAATGCGCGCTCCGGCGATCTCACCAAGGGCAAGCCGCTCATCGTGCTGATCAACGGCGGCTCGGCCTCGGCCTCCGAAATCGTGGCGGGTGCGCTCCAGGATCACCGGCGTGCGACCGTCATCGGCACGCGCTCATTCGGCAAGGGCTCGGTGCAGACCATCATTCCGCTCGGCTCCGGAAACGGGGCATTGCGGCTGACGACGGCACGCTATTTCACGCCCTCCGGACGCTCGATCCAAGCGAAGGGCATCTCGCCGGACCTCGAGGTGCTGCAGGAGGTGCCCGAGGAGCTCAAAGCGCGCACCGACACGCGCGGAGAGGCTTCGCTGCGCGGTCATCTCAAGGCCGAAGGCGACGAGCAAACCGGCTCGCAGTCCTACATCCCGCCGGATCCGAAGGACGACAAGGCGCTTCACACCGCGCTCGATCTCATGCGCGGCATCCAGAAGAACTCGGCTTACCCGCCGAACCCGAAGACGGCCGTGCCCAACTAGGGCGGCAGTCGGCATCGTATGACGGGGCGGCCTGCGGGCCGCCCCAATGCTTTCGGGCCCCTCCCCCGACGATCACTGCACCTGCAATCCCTGACCACAGGGCCCTCGATTTGCGCCAAGACCGCAGTTATGCATGGCGGCCCTCCCATGACCTCGTAATTTGCTGGAACGACCGAGACATGCCTCCTTTCAAATCCCTCCCGTACCGCCCCTGCGTCGCAATGGCGGTATTCAATCGCCAGGGCCGCGTCTTCATCGGCCGCCGTATCGATGGGCCGGAGCATGTCGACGAGACCCACGCATGGCAGCTGCCGCAAGGCGGCATCGATCCCAACGAGGATCCCTGGCCCGCGGCGCTGCGCGAGCTCTACGAGGAGACCAACATCCGTTCGGTCGAAAAGCTCGGCGAGATCGCGGAGGAGCTCCGTTACGACATTCCACGCGAGATCGTTGGCCAGGCTTGGGGCGGCAAGTACCGCGGGCAGTGCCAGAAATGGTACGCGCTGCGGTTCACCGGCGACGACAGCGAAATCGACGTTGCGCATCCCGCCGGCGGCCACGACCCGGAATTCGTGGAATGGCGGTGGGAGCGGCTGCCGAAGACCGTCGACCTGATCGTGCCGTTCAAGCGGCCGGTCTACGAGCGCGTGGTAAGAGAGTTTGCGAGGTTTGCCCGGAACGCGGATTAGTGTGAGAGCGCGGCCTGCAGCGCTCGTAACCGATCAAGCTTGTCGGCGAGCCTGTCACGCTTCCACTCGTCCGTCTCGTCGGCGACGTCTTCCTCGGTGTCCTTGATCACGCCGGCGAGCTGCGCGACGTCAAACTCGTCCACCGGCACGGCCATATCGGCGAGCACGGTGAGGCCGGCCGGACCGACCTCGGCAAAGCCGCCGCCGACCACAATTCGCAGCGCGTCACGTTCGCCATAAATGACCAGAATGCCTGGCCGCAACGTCGTGACCAGCGGCGCGTGCCCCGCCAGCACGCCGAAGTCGCCCTCTGACCCCGGCACGTCGACCTGGTTGACCTCCCCGGAGAACAGCAGTTTCTCCGGCGAGACGAGATCGAAGTGGAAGGTGGCCATGGTTCAACCTCGATTGCGGGTCCAGGAGGCGACTGTGGGCAGCACGACAGATCGAATGAGGCGCGAGGTGCGCGCCTGCGGCCCAATCACGCGGCTTCCGCCGCGAGCTTCTTGCCCTTCTCGACCGCCTGCTCGATGGTGCCGACCATGTAGAACGCCGCCTCCGGCAGGTGGTCGTATTTGCCTTCGCAGAGCCCCTTGAATCCGCGGATGGTATCGGCGAGCTCGACGAATACGCCGGGCGCGCCGGTGAACACTTCGGCGACGTGGAAGGGCTGCGACAGAAAACGTTCGATCTTGCGCGCGCGGGCAACGGTGAGCTTGTCCTCTTCCGACAGTTCATCCATGCCGAGAATGGCGATGATGTCCTGCAACGACTTGTAGCGTTGCAGGATCTGCTGCACTTGGCGAGCAACCGCATAGTGCTCCTCGCCTACGATCATCGGCGAGAGCATGCGCGACGTCGAGTCGAGCGGATCGACTGCCGGATAAATGCCCTTCTCCGCGATCGAGCGCGACAGCACGGTGGTCGCATCAAGGTGCGCGAACGAGGTCGCGGGCGCCGGATCGGTGAGGTCGTCGGCGGGCACGTATATCGCCTGCACCGAGGTGATGGAGCCCTTGGTCGTGGTCGTGATGCGCTCCTGCAACGCGCCCATGTCGGTGGCGAGCGTGGGCTGATAGCCCACGGCGGAGGGAATGCGGCCGAGCAGCGCGGAGACCTCCGAGCCCGCCTGCGTGAAGCGGAAGATGTTGTCCACGAAGAACAACACGTCCTGCCCCTGGTCGCGGAAATATTCGGCCACCGTGAGGCCGGAGAGGCCGACGCGGGCGCGCGCGCCGGGCGGCTCGTTCATCTGGCCGTAGACCAGCGCACATTTCGAGCCCGCAGCCGAGCCGTTGTTCTTCTTCGGGTCCTTGTTGACGCCCGACTCGATCATCTCGTGATAGAGGTCGTTGCCTTCGCGCGTGCGCTCGCCTACGCCGGCAAACACCGAGTAGCCTCCGTGCGCCTTCGCCACGTTGTTGATCAACTCCATGATGATGACGGTCTTGCCGACGCCGGCGCCGCCGAACAGGCCGACCTTGCCGCCCTTGGCGTAGGGCGCGAGCAGATCGACGACCTTGATGCCGGTGATAAGAATTTCCGCTTCCGTCGATTGTTCGGTGAAGAGAGGCGCCGGCTGATGGATCGGGCGCTCTTCCTGGTGCGGGACCGGGCCGGCCTCATCGACCGGATCGCCGATGACGTTGATGATACGACCCAGCGTGCCGTCGCCGACCGGCACCGCAATGGGCTGTCCGGTGTCGATGACCTCCTGCCCGCGCACGAGCCCTTCGCTGATATCCATGGCGACCGTGCGCACGGTCGACTCGCCGAGATGCTGGGCAACCTCGAGCACCAGGCGATTGCCCTGGTTCTTGGTCTCGAGCGCGTTGAGAATGGGCGGCAGGTGCCCCTCGAAATGCACGTCGACGACGGCGCCGATGACCTGGGTGACGTGCCCGACTGGATTGGCCATGGATGGTCCTTATTATTGCACCGATATACGAGTTTGCATGCCCTTCATACCGCCTCGGCGCCCGAGATGATCTCGATCAGCTCTTTGGTGATCATCGCCTGACGGGTGCGGTTGTAGTTCAGGGTCTGTTTGCGGATCATCTCGCCCGCGTTGCGGGTGGCGTTGTCCATCGCAGTCATCTGCGCACCGTAAAACGAGGCTCCATTCTCCAAAAGGGCGCCAAAGATCTGCACGGAGATGTTGCGCGGCAGAAGGTCGACCAGGATTTCCTCCTCATCCGGCTCGTATTCGTAGATCACGCCGTTATCGTTGCCCGCGCCGCCCTCGAACACGGGTGGGATGATCTGTTGGGCCGTCGGGATCTGCGCGATAATGGACTTGAAACGCGAAAAGAACAGGGTGCAGACGTCGAACTCACCCTGTTCGTAGAGCCGCAGGATCTTCTCGCCGATCTCTTCCGCGTGCTCGAAGGTGAGCATGCGAACGCCGCGCAGCTCGATGTGTTCGAGAATCTGCTTCTCGTACAGACGGCGAAGCTGTTCGTAGCCCTTGCGACCCACGCAGAAGAACTTCACCTGCTTGCCTTCGGCCGTGAGTGCATTTGCCCGCTCGCGCGCGAGCCGCACAATCGCCGAGTTGAACGGGCCACACAGCCCGCGCTCCGCCGTGCACACCAGCAGCAGATGCACGCGGCTGCTTCCCGTTCCAACCAGCAATCGCGGCGCCGCGCCAAGATCGCCGACCGCGGCAGCGATATTGCCGAGCACCTTCGCCATGTGCCGGGCATAGGGACGCGCGGCCTCGGCCACGGCCTGCGCGCGCCGCAGTTTCGAGGCCGCGACCATCTGCATGGCCTTGGTAATCTTCTGCGTCGCCTTGGTGGCGACGATGCGCACGCGCATGTCCTTGAGGCTAGGCATTTCAGGTGGGACGACAGAGAAACGAACGAACGGCGACGAGAACGGGATTCGAACGACGCATCGCGGCCGTTAATCGTCGATGATCTGGCGTCTATCCTCCGTCTTGTCTTTTCTGCTCACGCGAACGTCTTCGCGTACTCGTCGATCGCAGCTTTGAGCTTGGCGGCGGTGGCATCGTCGAGATCGCGGCTGTCGCGGATGGCCGTCAGAATGTCCGGATGCTGCGTGCGCATGAGGCCGAGCAGGCCTTCTTCGAAGGCACGCACCCGCTCGACCGGGATCGGATCGAGGTAGCCGTTGACCCCGGCATAGATGACGACGACCTGCTCCTCCATCTTGAGCGGGGAAAACTGCGACTGCTTGAGCAGTTCGGTGAGCCGGGCGCCGCGGTTGAGCAGGCGTTGGGTGGTGGCATCGAGGTCGGAGCCGAACTGGGCGAAGGCCGCCATTTCGCGGTATTGCGCAAGTTCGCCTTTGATGCGGCCGGCGACCTTCTTCATCGCCTTGGTCTGGGCGGCCGAGCCGACGCGCGACACGGAGAGGCCGACGTTCACCGCCGGGCGGATGCCCTGATAGAACAGGTCGGTCTCGAGGAAGATCTGCCCGTCGGTGATCGAGATGACGTTGGTCGGAATATAGGCGGAGACGTCGTTCGCCTGCGTCTCGATGACGGGAAGCGCCGTGAGCGATCCGGCCTTGTGGTCGTCATTCATCTTGGCGGCGCGCTCGAGCAGCCGCGAGTGCAGATAGAACACGTCTCCGGGATAAGCCTCGCGGCCGGGCGGCCGGCGCAGCAGCAGCGACATCTGGCGATACGAAACCGCCTGTTTCGACAGGTCGTCGTAGATGATGACCGCGTGCATGCCGCCGTCGCGGAAATATTCGCCCATGGTGCAGCCGGAAAATGGCGCGAGGTACTGCATGGGCGCCGGATCGGAGGCGGTCGCCGCAACGATGATCGAATAGTCGAGCGCGCCGTTCTCCTCCAGCACCTTGGCGAACTGGACCACGGTCGAGCGTTTCTGGCCGACGGCCACATAAACGCAATAAAGCTTGATCTTCTCGTCGCCGGTCGCGTTGAGCGCCTTCTGATTGAGGATGGTGTCGAGCGCAATCGCGGTCTTGCCGGTCTGGCGATCGCCGATGATCAGCTCGCGCTGGCCGCGGCCGATGGGAATGAGCGCATCAATGGCCTTGAGCCCGGTGGCCATTGGCTCATGCACGGATCTGCGCGGGATGATGCCCGGTGCCTTGACGTCGACGCGTCTGCGCTCCTTGGCCTCGATTGGGCCCTTACCGTCGATCGGATTGCCGAGCGCGTCCACCACGCGACCGAGCAACCCCTTGCCGACGGGAACGTCGACGATGGCGCGCGTGCGCTTGACGGTCTGCCCTTCCTTGATCTCGCGGTCCTCGCCGAAGATCACGATGCCGACATTGTCGATCTCGAGGTTGAGCGCCATCCCGCGCACGCCGTTCTCGAACTCGACCATCTCGCCGGCCTGGACGTTGTCGAGCCCGTAGACCCGCGCGATGCCGTCACCGACCGAGAGAACCTGGCCGACCTCGGAGACCTCGGCCTCCTGGCCGAAGTTCTTGATCTGCTCTTTCAGGATTGCCGAAATTTCGGCGGGGCGGATGTCCATCAGCGAGCCTCTTTCATCGCGACCTTGATCGCATTGAGCTTGGTGCGCAGCGAGCTGTCGACCATGCGCGAGCCCAGCTTGACCACGAGGCCGCCGATAATCGAAGGCTCGACCTTAACTTTCATCTGCACATCCTTCTTGGTCACGGCGGCGAGTGCATCCTTAATCGCGGCAAGATGCGCCTCGCTCGGTTGCTCCGCGAGCGTCACTTCGGCGGTCACTTCGCCCTTATGCTTGGCGACCAGCGCGCGGTAGGCGCGCGCCACGTCCAGCGCAGCGAAAAGTCGCCGGTTGGTGCCGAGCAGTTTGAGGACGTTAGCAGCGAGGCCATCGATACCCACCCGGTCAAGCACGCCCGATAGCGCGCGCGTCTGCTCTTCGGCGGAGAACACCGGACTCCTCAGCAGGCGGGCCAAATCGGCGACCTCAGTGACGAGCGCTTCGAAGCGGTCGAGATCCACCTTGACCGGGTCGATGGCGTTCTGTTCGCGGGCGAGCTCGAACAGCGCCGTCGCGTAGCGGCCCGCCATGCCGGATACGATTGCGTCTTCGCCTGCCACGTGAATGCTCTTTCGGCAATTCCGAGGGCTCGGCACCGTCGCGGACGGTGGGCTCCAAGCCCTTGGGATTCATGGGACTTCGCATCTTCGCGGAGAGCGCCGGCGCGCCCCGAAAATCGCGCGGTTGCGTAACACACCGCCAACTGCGGTGCAACATGACGAAATGTCCGGGAGACCGACGTTTTTGCCGACCGGCAGCCCTTGCGCGAGCAGAGAGCGACGGTGCTACACAAGCCTTCTCTCCTCTCGGCCCGCCGGAACCCGCAAAGTGTCACCCGCCTCTCCGCAGCAATCCGCCGACTCCTCGGCCCGCTTGATGCTGGTCGCGGTGAGCCTGGCCTGGGGCTTGAGCTGGCCGGCAATGAAGATTGCGCTCAACGAGATACCGCCGTTCAGCATGCGGGTGGGCACCTCCGGGCTTGCGACGGTTACGCTGTTTACGCTCGCCTTCATGCAGCGTCGCAATATCAGAGTTCACAGCGGCCTCGCGTGGGCACATCTGGTCGTCGCGGGCTGCCTGAACATCGCGTGCTTCACGCTCTTTGCCGCTTTCGCGCAACTCGCAACGGCGACCTCGCGGGTGGCGATTCTCACGTATACGATGCCGATCTGGGCCGCATTGTTGGCGTATCCCATTCTCGGCGAGAGGTTGAACTTCTCACGCGGCATTTCGCTCCTGCTTTGTATCATTGGATTGACGGTGCTGGCCTATCCGCTGATCGGATCGAGCGACCTGATCGGCCTTGTGCTTGCACTGGCAACGGCGGTGAGCTGGGCGGCCGGTACGGTCTATTTGAAATGGGCGCAGATCGACGCCGATCCGATGGCCGTCGTGGTATGGCAACTCGTCGTCGGACTTCTCGTCACCGTCGCTGGCCTGTTCATGTTCGAAGGCTCGCTACACCTGTGGCCCGTGCATCCGCGCGCGCTTTGGGCGCTGGCGTTTTCCGCTCTCGTCGGTTCCGCCTTCGCCTATCTGCTTTGGTTCGAGATCGTCCGCAGGCTGCCGGCGACGGCCGCATCGCTCGGCGTGCTGAGCGTCCCGGTCGTGGGCATCGTGGCCTCGGTGCTGGTCCTGGGCGAGCGACCGACCATCGCCGACATTGTCGGGTCAGTCCTCATCTTGGCTGCCGCCGCCGGCGTGCTGCTCGCACCCACTGCGCGATCATCACAGCCTGCTCCGATCGAGCAGTAATTTGGCTCGTCCGCCCTTCGAGATCTGTCAATGCCGTGGATCTGCCGCCGCCGGCAGTTCGAGGTCGGCGGGCCGGACGTACGCCGCTCAATGCGCGTGCGCACGCTTGGCCCCGCCGACGCACGATCATCGCACCGCGATCGGCGCAACGGTCGAGCCGCTGCCGCCCTGGATTTTCAGCGGCTCCATGATGAAGGCAAACTCGTAGACTCCCTTGGCCGCGAGTTCGTCGAGCTTGAGATTTTCGAGTAGATGCACGCCATTCACCACCAGCGCGATTTGATGTACGGGCAACGAAACTTGCGGATCCGGGTTGGGCGCAACCTCGACCGGCCAGTTATCGGAGCCGAGCAGCATGGGATCTTTGGAAATCAGCCATTGGGCAGCCTTAACGCCAATTCCCGGACATGACTTGACGTAGCGGGCATTATCCTTTCCCCACAACTTGCCCCAGCCCGTGTTGATGATAACGGCGTCGCCCGGCTGCAGCGTTAGGTTTTGCTTCTTCAGCGCGCCCTCGAGATCCTCGACCGTGATCTCGTAAGTGTCGCCGAGCATCTCGACCCCCTTGTAGCCGGCGACGTCGATGAGCACACCGCGCGTGAACAGGGCTCCGACGTTGTGCACCCCAAGCTTTGTAAACCCCGAGCGCGTCGCGTTCTCGGCGACCTTGAAGCAGTTGTACCAGCTGTTCTCGTGGGTCTGGTGGGCAAAGCCATCAAACTGAGTGCCGACCTGCCCTATCTCGGAAATGACGATCTCCTCGTTGCTGCCACGCCGGTTGGAGAACTCGTTCATGAACGTGCGTTTGATATGCACGTCGAAGCGTCGCGTGCCGAAGAACGGCATATTTGTATTGAGCACGTACCCGAGCTCGATGACCTCGCCGGTTTTGATCAGCTTGACCGCGTTGAGCACCGTCTGCGGCTTCATATGGTTGGCGGAGCCGCGCTCGTCGCCCGCACCCCATTTTGACGGACAGCGTTGATTCTCGGACGGCGGCGTCCAGCTCGGCGTTTGCGCGAGGGCTGTGCCGCTTGCCGCAAGCATTGCCAACACGCCCGCAAATGCGATCCATTGCATAAGTTTCCTCCAGTGTGCTTATTGTGTCGAATGTCATCCGCCCGATCAGAATGCGCTCAAGTAGCGTCGCCTTCAAGCAGCAAGGCGTATCAAGAGCGACGACGATATGAGCGTGCGGTGCAGTTCGCCGCGTGCTTGCGTCAAAGAAAACTTTGCGGATCGACGTCCGCCTCGAGCCTGATATTGCCCTTGCGCTTGGGAGCGGCGGCGAGCCAACGCCGTAGATAGGCCGAAAGATCGAAGCTGCGCGGAGCTTTCACCAGGAGCCGGAAGCGATGGCGGCCGCGCACGACCGCGAGCGGCGCTTCCGCTGGTCCGAGCACGCGCACCTCGTCCGCCCGCGGCGCAGCGGCGGCGAGCCGGCGCGCAAAGGATTCGGCTGCGCTGCGTTCCCCCGCCGATACGAGCACACTCGCAAGCCGCGCGAACGGCGGATAATGCGTCTTTTCACGCAGTTCAATTTCGCTCGTATAGAAAGCGTCGCGGTCGGCTGCCACCAGTGCTCGTAACACCGGATGCTCGGGCTGGTGCGTCTGCAGATAACCGATGCCGCGCCCCTCCTCGCGCCCGGCGCGGCCGGTCACCTGATGCAGCAATTGAAATGTGCGCTCGGCCGCGCGCGGGTCCCCGTTCGCGAGTCCCAGGTCGGCGTCGATCACGCCCACCAGGTTAAGCTTGGGAAAGTGATGTCCCTTGGCCACCAGCTGCGTTCCGATGATGATGTCGAAACGCCCTTTGGCAACGTCGTCGAGTTCCTCGCGCAGCCGCTCAACGGATTCGACGAGATCGCTCGACAGCACCAGGATGCGGCTGCCCGGAAATAGCTCGGCCGCCTCCTGCTCCAACCGTTCGACGCCGGGGCCGACCGCGACGAACGAATCGGGCGCCTGACAGTGCGGGCACTGCGCCGGAAGCGGCATCGAGAACCCGCAATGGTGGCAGACGAGCCGGCGCCGGAAACGGTGGTCCACCAGCCAGGCGTCGCAATTCGGACAGGCGAGGCGAAACCCGCAGCGGCGGCAGAGCGTGAGCGGCGCATAGCCCCGGCGATTGAGAAAGAGGAGAGCCTGCTCGCCGCGTTCGAGCGCGGTGCTCACGGCTTGAGCCAGACGCGGCGCGATGAAGCGGCCGCGCGGCGGGCCTTCCGCGCGCAGATCGATGGCTTCGATCACGGGAAGATGCTGACGGCCGAAGCGCTCGGGAAGATGCACGCGGCCATATCGGCCGCGCCGCGCGTTGACCTCGGTCTCGACCGAGGGCGTCGCCGACACGAGCACGATTGGGATGTTGGCCTCCCGCGCGCGCACGACCGCCATGTCGCGCGCATGGTAGCGCACGCCGTCCTCTTGCTTGTAGGCGGGATCATGCTCCTCATCGACGACGATCAGCGCGAGATCGGCATAGGGCAGAAACAGGGCGGAGCGTGCGCCGACGATCACGCTGACGCTGCCCGTCGCCACCGCGTGCCACGTCCGCGCGCGCAAGCGCGGCGACAGCTGCGAGTGCCACTCGGCCGGTCGCACGCCGAAGCGCTGCGCGAAGCGGTCCAGGAACTGGGTGGTCAGGGCGATTTCGGGGAGGAGCACCAGCGCCTGTTTTCCGCGCCGAATGATTTCGCCGACCGCCTCGAAATAGACTTGCGTCTTGCCCGCACCGGTGACGCCGTCGAGCAGCGTGACGCAATAGCCGCCGCTAACCACCTTGGCGCGCAGGAGATCTGCCGCCTCGCGCTGCGCCGGCGTGAACTCGGGCCGCGAGAAATCCGGATCAGGCGCACGCGCTACCGGCTCGGGCGCCAGCACCAGGGTTTCCAGCGCTCCTTCATCGATGAGCCCATCGACGACCCCGGGTGAAACTCCCGCCTCTTCGGCGACATCGCGCTTCCCTCGCGCAAGCCCGTCGGCGAGGACTGCGAGCACCCGCTCGCGCGCCGCGGTCATGCGCTTGGGGGCGGCGCCGGCAAGCCGAACGCCGATGCGCTCGCGCGCCGGACCGAGATGCTCGCCCATTCGCAGCGCCATGCGCAGCACAGTGCCGCGCGGGCTGAGGGTGTAAGCCGACACCCACTCGATGAACTTGCGCAGCTCCGGCTTGAGCGGCGGGAGGTCGAGCTTCGCCTCGACCTCCCGCATGCGGTTGTCGAGCCGGGGATTGGGGCTGGTATTGTCCGCCCAGGTCACCCCCGTCGCCATGCGCGCACCCAGCGGCACCGTCACCAGATCGCCGGGCGCGAGCTCGAGCCCTTCCGGCACTCGATAGGAGTAGGCCTGGTCAAGGGCGACCGGAACGAGGACATCGACGACGCGTTTGGCCATGACTGCCGGCCGGCTCGGGGCGCTTAATGAAGAGTGAAGGAAGGGGTGCGATATCTTCTTTCATGTCAAGCACAACGCCCGAGCCGGATTTCACCTTTGCGGCCAGCGAGGTCGCCCGCGAACTTGCGCGCTGGCTGGCGCATCTATCCGCCGAACGGCGGTTGTCACCGAAGACGGTTGAAGCCTATGAGCGCGATGTTCGCCAGTTCTTCGTCTTCCTCTGCGAACATCTCGGCAACCGGGTAACGCTGTCGGCACTCTCGCGCCTTAAGCCGCTCGACGTGCGCGCGTTCATGGCGTCACGACGAGGCGAAGGTGTCAGCAGTCGCTCACTGATGCGCATGCTGGCGGGGGCGCGCTCCTTCGCCCGCTTTCTTGAACGGAACGGCAAGGGCAAGGTGGGCGCGCTGTCCGCCGTGCGCACGCCGAAAGTCGCGAAGCCGCTGCCGAAGCCGCTCGCGGTCGCCGCCGCCAAGCGCATTGCCGAGACCGACTTGCGCGCCGGCGAGGAACGCGCGCCCTGGATTCTCGCCCGCGACGCCGCAGTGCTGGGTTTGCTCTATGGCTCGGGCTTGCGTCTCAGCGAGGCGTTGGCGCTCAAACGCCACGACATTCCCGCGTCCGGAGGGGTCATCACGGTCACCGGCAAAGGTAACAAGCGGCGCATGGTGCCGGTGCTGGAGCAGGTCACGAGCCTCGTCACCGAATATCTCGCTATTTGCCCCTATGATCTTCCTGCCGAAGGCCCGTTGTTTGTCGGCGCGAGAGGCGGCCCGCTATCCCCGCGCGTCGTCCAGCTTGCGATGGCCCGCGTGCGCGGCGCACTCGGGCTGCCGGAAACCGCGACCCCGCATGCGCTGCGCCACTCGTTCGCGACGCATCTGCTGGCCCGCGGTGGCGATCTGCGCGCGATCCAGGAGCTGCTCGGCCACGCCTCATTATCGACAACCCAGCTGTACACGGCGGTTGATACCGAGCGGCTGATGGAAGTCTACCGCAACGCCCATCCTCGCGCATAACCAAGGTCCCCTTGCGCAAGTCGGCGAGTTCGATACATCGTCCGCCCAACGACGCTCGGAGGGTGACATGAGTCATGGCGTGCACGCGGTCCAGCATGAAGTCGAACACCAGATCGAACACGAGGAGCCCGCACACGGCGGCGGCCGTGGAAAATCCGGTGGGGAAAGCAGGAACAAGAAGATCGCGCTGCTGATCTCGGTGATCGCGCTCTTCCTCGCGCTCGCGGAAATGTTCGGCAAGAGCGCGCAGACGGAAGGAATTTCGGCCAATATCAAGGCGTCCGACTCCTGGAATTTCTTCCAGGCCAAGACCATCCGCCAGACTACGCTTCGCACGGCCGCTCAGGCCTTGACGCTCGAAGCCGCCACGGTGTCCGATGAATCGAAAAAGGCAGCGCTGCTCAAGCAGGCCGACGATTGGATGAAAACTGTGGCGCGCTACGAGTCCGATCCGGCGGAGAAGGACGGTCGCAAGGAATTGCGCGCGCAAGCCGAAGCATACGAGCACGAACGCGACACGCACTTGGCGCGCTATCATCATTACGAATTTGCATCGGCCGCCTATCAGATCGGTATCGTGTTGGCCTCGGCTGCGGTCATTACCGGCATGATGGCGCTGGTCTATGGGGCCATAGGGCTCGGTATAATCGGTCTAGCCTTCATGGCGCTCGGGTACTTCAACCCGCACTACCTGCACTCACTGCACTTGATCTAACCGCCGATCGCACCACGGCACGCGCCGTCTGCGGGGAAATTCCGCAGCCCCCCGGGGCGTACGCGTTTCACCGCTCACATGTGAATGGCGCGCTTTTCGACCGCCAGTGCCGCCTCCTTCACCGCCTCGGTGAAGGTCGGATGGGCGTGGCAGGTGCGGGCGATATCCTCGGACGCGGCGCCGAACTCCATGGCAACCGCAGCCTCGGCGATCATGTTGCCGGCGTCCGCGCCGACGATGTGTATACCGAGCACGCGATCGGTCTTGGCATCGGCAAGGATTTTCACGAAACCGTCGGTCTGAAGATTCGCCTTGGCGCGGCCATTGGCGGTGAAGGGAAATTTTCCGACATTGTAAGCGATGCCGACCTCTTTCAGCTCCTCCTCGGTCTTTCCGACCGAAGCGATCTCGGGGTAGGTGTAGACGACGTTCGGAATGACGTCGTAATTCACCTGGCCGGCTTTTCCGGCAATAATTTCCGCGAGCGCTACGCCCTCATCCATCGCCTTGTGCGCCAGCATCGGGCCCGCGATCACGTCACCGATGGCATAGATCCCCGGCACGCTGGTGGCAAAGCGCGCATCGATGATGATGCGGCGCTTGTTGTCCATCTTCACCCCGGCGGCTTCGAGCCCAAGCCCTTCCGTAAACGGTACGCGGCCGATCGACACCAGCACCACGTCGGCGTCGATCGATTCTGCCGAGCCGCTCCCCGCTGGCTCGATGGTTACCTTGAACTTCTTTCCCTCTCTCGCGATGCCGGTAACTTTGGACGACAGCTTGAACGTCATGCCCTGCCTTTCGAAGATGCGCTGCACCTGCCGGCAGACCTCGTTGTCCATTCCGGGCAAGATCCGGTCGAGCAACTCGACCACGATCACCTTGGAGCCGAGACGGCGCCACACCGATCCGAGCTCGAGCCCGATGACCCCGGCGCCGATGACGAGCATTCGCTCCGGCACCTCGTCGAGCACCAGTGCTCCGGTCGAGGAGACGATGCGCTTTTCGTCGATGTCGATGCCGGGCAAGCGCGCCACGTCGGAGCCGGTGGCAATGACAATCGCCTTACCCTCGATAGTCTCGTTCTTGCCGTCGGCAGCTTTGACCTCGACCCTCCCGGGTGCGGCGATGCGACCGGCCCCCTGGAAGGTATCGATCTTGTTTTTCTTG
>WNGI01003201.1_pt1 | contig 14356 bp, 10 predicted proteins | sample 5400621 | NCBI WGS metagenome assembly WNGI01 (sample SAMN13153374, study PRJNA577476) | soil metagenome | isolation source: 20 cm soil or saprolite under Garry oak tree replicate 1 | place: USA:California | collected 2016-06-15
TTTGACTGGCGTCGAGATGCTCCTCGGAGTGCTCGGACTCCGGGCAACCCCCAAAGCGACCAGCGATCCCGCCGAGGACGCACGGGTCCTGGAGCTGCTCGTGGCGACACCGTTAGATCCGGACGCGGTCGCACGGCGATTGGGTCTCGGCCCCACGGCGGTCGCGGCGACCCTCGCGCGCCTGATCATTCGAGGGAGGATCAGGTCGACTCCGGACGGCCGCCTCGCGCGTCGCTAGATCCGCGATGCCTTGCGCGAGCGAGTGCCCACGATTGCGCCGACTGCTCCCCACACGGCGCCGGCCGCGCAGCCGAGCGCAATCCCGATAGGCACATTCAGTGGCGACTTGCCAAAGAGGACGAAGCAGAAACCTCCGGTGAGGCCGCTGACAGCACCGGCCACTGCGCCGGCGACAACGCCATCGCGGATCCGCCCATCGTGCCGCTCCGCCCGAAAGCCGGTGACCGAGTACGCGACGAGCGGCACGGCAACGGAGGCCACGAGGAGTGGCACTTCGGGCACCAGGAAGAGCTCCGGGGTCAGACCAAGGAACGCAAACAGGACGACGAAGGCCGAAAGAATGATCCCACCGCGGACGCCCAGAGCGACCGTGATCGTCGCCCTTAGCGCGAGGGCGTGATCTTCACGATCCGATCCCCGCTGCCGCTGCTCGTCGTCACGAGCAGCGAACCGTCGGGGGCCGACGTGACCGCACGAAGGCGTCCGTATTTCTGATCGAGAAAGATCTCGTGCTCGGTCGCATGCGTCTCCGCGATGCTGAACCGGCGGAGATCCTGCTCTTTGAGGGTCGCGACGATGAGCGACCCCGTCCACGTGCCCCATCCCGGACCTGAAAGGAAATCCGCACCGGCGACGGCGAGCGACGGCGCGCCGGAGCTCCACGCTGGATCGGCGAAACCGCGGCTCGCTCCGGTCCCCGGACCGAGGACGGTGGGCCAGCCGAAGTTCGCCCCCGCCGAGATCTCATCGATCTCATCCTGGGTCTGGTCTCCGGCATCGACGACGAAACAGGTTCCGGTCGTCGGTTGGAACGTGAGTCCGCCCGGATTGCGGAGGCCCAGCGCGTAGACGGCGGTCGGCGACGACTGGCCCTTGAGCGTGGGGTTGTCGCTCGGAACGGTGCCGTCGGAGTTGATCCGAAGCACCTTGCCGTTGAGCGAGGTGACGTCCTGCGCGCGCGCAGGCTGTCCGCCGTCGCCGGTGGCGATCCAGAGCTTCCCATCGGGCCCGAAACGCATGCGGCAGACATCGTGAAGGCCGCTGGCGACGATCCCCGCGCGCAGGATGGTCGTATCGATCGTGAGCGCATTCGCGGACGCGCGGTAGCGCAGGACCTGGTTTCGCCACTCGCCTTGGTCCAGGCGCGACGCGCAGACGTAGAAGAGCTGATTCCTCGAAAAGTCCGGGTCGAGCGCCAGGCCGAGGAGGCCGGCTTCGCCCATCGCGCGAACTCCTGAGACCTGCGCGGATGCGGTGCGCTTGGCCATCGCCGCGGTGCTCTCGAAGACACTGATCGTCCCAGGCCGTTCCGTGACGAACATGCGTCCGTCGCCGGCGACCGCGACCTCCCACGGGACGATGAGTCCTGACTGGATCACGGTCTCAGTGAACGCCGGGCCTGCCGGCTGACTTGACGGGACGAGGATCCCGCCGCCCGACGCGCACGCGCCCGCAAGGAGCCCGAAGACCATCGTTGCCGCAAGCCCGCGACCACCCACCGCGGCCCATTCTCCACGACGCCGTGCCAGACTCGGGCGATGCCCCCTTCTCTGATACGGATCCTCGACGCGCGCGGCGCCTCGCGCCTCGCGCTCTCCCCCGATGCGGGGACCCTCTACTACGTCAGCGATCTCACCGGAACGATGCAGCTCTGGAGCGTTCCGGTCGCGGGCGGCGTCCCGCAACGCCTCTCGTATGAGGCCGATCGCGTCGGCGCGTACAGCCTGTCGCCCGATGGAACAAAGATCGCGTACGGTGCCGACGAAGGCGGCGACGAGCGTTGGGCACTCTGGGTGATGAACGCGGACGGGGCCGACGCGCGCCGGCTTTCGACCGTTCGCGATCGGATCCACCACGTCGTCGAGTGGACCCCGGACGGCCGCGGTGTGCTCGTGTTCGCCAATCTGCGGGACGAGCGGTTCTTCGATCTGCACGAATTCCCTGCCGCAGGTGGTACGCCGAAACAGCGCTTCCGTCATGACGGGACCGGCTTTGGAGCGACCGCCCTCCATGACGGCCGTGTCGTCGTCACCACAAACCGCGCGCGGGGCGATCAGAACCACCTCTCGCTTGTCGAGCGCGACGGTTCGACCAAGCGGCTCACCCCCGAGACCCCGATCGCGATGCACGAGTCGGCGCACTCCTTCGCGGACGGCATCCTCGCGCTCTCCGACCGCGATCGCGATATGGCGTCGATCGCGCGCATCGGCCTGAACGGATCCTTCAGCTATCTCGTTGCGCCGGACCGTGTCGTCGACGATCTCGAGGTCGCCGGGGAGCGAGTCGCCTACGCGCTGAACATCGATGGCCGCTCCGAGGTCCGGCTCCTCTCGAACGGGACGGACGCGCCGGTCGGGGGCCTGCCGCCCGGCGACCTCGCGACCGATCTCATCGGCAACAGCCTCGCGGTCGCGCCGGATGGGACGGTCGCGGTCGCGTGGGCCCGATTCGACTCGCCCTCCACCGTCTACGTCGCGGCGCCCGGCCGCCCGGCGAAGGTCGTAGTGCCGCCGCAGATGGCGGGCCTTTCAGCGGAGGGACTTCCCGAAGAGGAGCTCGTGTCGTGGCGGTCGTTCGACGGGCGGACGATCCCAGGATTCCTGCTGCGTCCGCGTGGCGCCCCGAAGGATGCACGCCCGACCGTGGTCCAGGTGCACGGTGGTCCCGAGGGTCAGGCGCGCCCGCTCTGGAACCCGCTCACGGTGGCGCTCGTCGGTGCCGGATTCAACGTGCTCCAGCCGAACGTCCGCGGCTCGAGCGGATACGGGCGCGGATACATGTCACTCGACGACGTGCGCCTGCGCATGGACTCGGTGCGCGACCTTGACGCGGCGGCCGGGTGGCTCGCGGAATCCGGTGTCGCGCCGGCAGATCGGATCGGCGTGATCGGCGGCTCGTATGGCGGATTCATGACGCTCGCGGCCATCACCTTCTGCGCGGAGCGAAAGTGGGCCGCGGCCGTGGACATCGTGGGCATCGCGAGCTTCAAGACGTTCTTCGCGAGGACGGCGGCGTGGCGGAGGCCGCTCCGCGCCGCCGAGTACGGCGACCCGGAGAAGGACGCCGACTTCCTCGAATCGATCTCACCCATCAACTTCATCGACCGTATCCAGGCGCCGCTCATGGTGATCCACGGGGCCAACGACCCGCGCGTCCCCGTGCAGGAGGCCGAGCAGATCGTCTCGACCCTCCGCGCGCGCGGGCGTGAGGTCGAGTATCTGCGATACGAGGACGAAGGCCACGGTCTCGCCAAAGCGAAGAATCGCGCGGACGCGTGGCCCAAGGTCGTGCAGTTCTTCCAGAAACACATGGGTCCGGTCGCCTTGGCGTGAGGAGCGCCGGGGTCCTCTTCGCTCGGCCCCGGTGGGATCGCGATGGACCGTCCGTTAGGGGCCGCTCGCTCAGAAGACCCCGACGCTCCTCAACCGGTTCTGCTGTGCCACACGCCGCCACACGAATTTGAGCCCTGCTCAGACCGGCTTAGGTCGCAGCGGCTCCCACAGCGAGGGGCAGCGTGAACGCGAAGGTGCTCCCGCGGCCGGCGCCCTCGCTCTGCGCCCAGATCTTGCCGCCGTGCGCGGTCACGATCTCCTTGCAGATCGAGAGACCGAGGCCCTGTCCCGCGACCGCATCGGCGGTCCCGCCGACGCGATAGAAGCGGTCGAAGATGCGCGCCTGATGCTCGGCCGGGATGCCCATCCCGTGGTCGATCACGCTGACCTTGCCGACGTTCTGCTCGACCGTGATCGACACGAGGATCGGCTCGCCCGCTGGCGAGTACTTGATCGCATTGGAGATCAGGTTGTCGAGAAGCTGCGCGAACCGCGCCTCCCCGATCGCGACGCGCACCGGCTCGGCCGGTGCATCGAGGTCGATCCGAGCACCACGAATACGCGCGCGCGCGATGGCCTGCCGCGCTTGGGCTGCGGCATCCACCGGCCCCTCGTCACCCGGGAGCTGCTGCTCCGTGCTCAAAAGGTCGGCCATCAGGCGCTCGAGCTGGGTGAGCTGGCCCTGTACCGCCTGCAGGTTCCGTGACATGAGCGTCGCGTAGCCATGCACCGCGGTGAGCGGGTTACGAAGCTCGTGCACGGCGGTGGTCAGGGCGTCCTCCTTCGCGCGGAGCGCCCCACCGAGGCTTTGGACGTCGCGGCCGAGCTCGGTCGCGGCAAGCTGCAGCGCGTCCCGCTCGGCGAGGAGCGCGAGGCGGTCACGTGCGGCGCGGGCGACGCTCTCGAGCGGCGCGAGGCGGGCGGTCAACACCTCCGCTGGACCCAACGCAGCAAGGACCCGGCCTTCGGAGAGGTTCACGAGCGCGACCGTCGTATCGGAACCCAGGGTCTGCGATGCGACCGGCGCGACGCTCGCGCTGACGATCGCCGGTAGGCGGCGATCGCGGGCGAGCTCCGCGAGCGGGCCGCCCGGGAGATCGCCGACGACAACCATTCCATCCGACGGTCGGACGATCGCCGCCTGTCCGCTCGCGACGCGCCCCGCGCCGAGCACGGTCGATGCAAGAACGCCGGCCTGCGTGCGCTCACCGTCGATCTCCGCGATCGCTCGCGCGGCGTCATCGAGTGCGCGCAGCTCGGCTTCACGTCGCGTGCGCTCGAACGCCGCCGAAAGGAGCGAGGCGGCGTCGCCGACCAGGTCGTGTATCGCGCCCGCGGTCATCGCGCGGTCCTCCTCGTTGATCGCGTCGAGCGCGACGCCGACCGTCAGCGCCGGCTCGACCGAGATGGGGATCGACAGACCGGCCAGTTCCGGGACGATGCGCTCGAGCGCCGACGGAGACCGCAGCGCTCGGAGGGATTCCGCCGAGACGACCATCTCCGCCGCCGGCGCGGCGCCGGTCGTGACCGTCGTGCGCACGCGTTGGTCAGGCCCGAGGGCCCATACCCAGGCACCGCGCACGCTCTGCAGACGAGCGAGCTCGTGGACGAGCGCGCGAAGCACCTCGTCGGGCTCGCGCTGGCGGGTCAGTCCGCTGAGCGCACGAGCGTGGATGCGCGACCAGAGGGTGTCGACCTCCTCGCGCCCGAGGGCCCAGACGATCTCGGCGATGACGAGTCCGATCGCGATGAGGGCCTGCACCGGCCAGAGGTCGGTCGCACGTGCCTGCTCTCCACGCGCGACGAGCGTCGCGTCATAACCGACGACCGCCAGGGCCGTGGCCGCGACGGCACCGAGGGGCCCGGAACGAAGGGCCGCGACGCCGATGGCGAAGGCGTAGAGGATCCACGAGCCGAGCGCGAGCGGCAGCGCGAAGACGAGTCCGGTCACCGCGGCGAGGTCGAGTACCGGTACGACGAAGGGGACCCTCTGAAGTAGGGGGTAGTACCGCACGCTGACCGCGGCCGCGAGATAGAGCACCAGGACGAGGGCGGCGAGCGAGGTTGCGCCGACTCCGGCGAGCAGGACGAGGGTTCCGCCGAGGGCGATCGCCGCGAGACGGATGAGCAGGTGGGCGCGCTCACGCGCTACGGTGGCTGCCGCCGTCCGCCCCACTGCGCCGGTCTAACGCATACGGGGCGCTTCGCGATGCGGGGCTGTCAATAGCTCGCCACCAGGATGCGACTCGGGTCGTTGTCGAGCTCTATGACATGGGCGACACGGAGGTGCGGCGCGTCGAGCACGGCGATCGCGTGGGAGAGCCCGGCGAGGGCGACGTAGAGCTGGTCGCCATTCGGCGATACCGCCAGATCGACGACCGAGCCGAGAAATGCCGCCGAGGAGACGACCGAGCGATCGCGGATCGTCACCGCCTCGGCCCCGTTCGCCGAGCCGACATAGAGGGTGTCCTCGCGCGGCGAGATCGCGAGCGAGGTGGGGAAGACGTCGGTCACGATGCGGTCGACGACGGCGTACTGCTCGGTGTCCACGACGTCCACCAGACGCCGGCCGGCGATGGCCGCGTAGATGCGCGTGCCGGACCCGGCCATGACCATCGCGGTCGGCTCTCCGTCGAGCGGGATCGTGTAGGGGGTGCGTCCGCCAAGATTCAGGTAGAGAAGGTCGATCCCATTTTCCGTCGCGACGAAGACGTGGTTGTGCTTATAGCTGGGGGCCAGCGACTCGGCCGATCCGTGGTAGTCGAAATACTCCGCCTGACCGGTCACCAGATCGATCTGCTCCGCACCAGTCTTGCCGACGACCATCACGGAGTGCCCGTCGCGGTTCGCGGCGACGACACCGTCCACGGTCACGCCCTGTTTCGTCTTTGTCTCGCCGGTGACGACGTCCTGCGCCACCACCACTCTGTCGACGGACGAGTAGACCGTCCGCTCGTCGGTCCCGAGTGCGATCTGCCGCACGTTCTTCGAATCCGCGGCGAGCATGGCGCTCGCCCGGGTATCGCCCGGGCGCATCGATTGCACCGCGCCGCCGACGAGCGCGACGATCGTGACCCCGCGCGGCGGGCGCGCCGCGGCCGGTTCGTAGTGGTCGATCGTCGATCGCCGCTTGGTCTTCCAGCCGTCCTTCGCGACGAATGGGTACGGATCGACCATCCCGCCCGGTCCAAGGATCGGATAGGGCGTGTCGCCGATGCTGTCGTTGTCGGCGTCCTTTCCTTTGTAGTCCGCCCACCAGTTGCCTTCCTTCGTCTGCTTGTCGTACCAGACGTTGGAGCCCTCGGTGTTGTCGCTGACTGGCGGATTGTTGCCGACGACGTTGTTGTGGAAGATCACGTTTTCTTTCGCGTCGCTGAACCAGATGCCCCAGTTGATGTTCGAGTCGATGGTGTTGTCGGTGATGCGGTTGCGGGAGCTCGCGTAGAGGTACAGCCCGTAACCGCCGGGGCTGTTGTACGTCTGCCGGGCCAGGAGGTTGTTCACAAGCACGCAGTCGTCGGAGTTCTGCAGGTGCAGTCCATAGATGTTGAACTCGACGTCCGAGTCCTTGACGGTGATCTTCTGCGACGCGTGGATATAGAAGCCGAAGCGGTTCCGCAGCGTGGTCACGCTCTCGACCGAGCTCGACACCATGTCGATGAAGTAGATCCCGGTCGAGAACGCAGTCGTCTTCCCATTGCGGATCGTCACGCCGGTGTGGCCGCCGACCCGAACGCCGACGCTATCGAGCTGGGGAAGCGGCCAGGTCTGCGGGCCCATACCCGGTCCGGTGAGGGTGTGCCCCCCGAGATCGACGGTCACGTTGTCCGAGACGACGACCATGCCATCGCCCGCGCAGGTGAGGTCGTTCGCGAGGGTGAAGCTTTCGCTCACGCGCATCGCACACGTTCCCTCGCGTACCGGGTAGCTCACGGTCGGCGACGGCGCGGGACTCCCCAACCCGCTTGCGGCGACGGAGCTCGTACCCGGGCTCGGCGACGGTCCAGGAGCTTGAGCGGCCTGGCAAGCGACCGCGGCGATCAGAGCGAGCACGCCGAGTCGGGCGACAAGCGGCCGCATGACGCAAGCCTATACAGCGGCCCGGTCGCGGCGGTTCCCGCAGACTTCATTCATGCGCGAGGAGGCGCGGCGCATCGACGAGCGGCTCGAGGCGACGCTGCGCATACCCGATGTCGAGCCGACCGCGATCGTGGTGATCGCGCACGCCCTTCCAACGCATGGCGGCACGATGCGGACTCCGATCATGGCCGCGATCGCACGCGCATGTGCAGAGCGCGGTTGGTACGCGCTGCGTTTCAATTTCCGCGGCGTCGGCGCGAGCGCCGGCGAGTGGACCGGTGGCCGCTATGAGACCGATGACGTCCAGGCCGCGGTCAACTACGCGCGAACGGTGGCGCCGGCGCTGCCGCTTGGCCTGGTCGGATATAGCTTCGGCGCCTTCCAGGCCCTCGCGTTCCTCGCACGTGGCGGACGCGCCGACGCAGTCGCGCTCGTCGGAGTGGGGACGAAGGACGTGGCCTTCGCACCGCGCGCGCTGCCGGCGATTCCTGACGGCACGTTCATCGTGGCGGCGGAGAACGATCAGTTCGGCACCGCCGAGGAGCTCCGAGCGGCGGTCCCGCACGCGCGCATCGCGACGGTGAGCGACGTCGATCACTTCTTCGTCGGCAAACGAGACGAGGTGGGGACGCTCGTGGCCGATGAGCTGGCGCGCGTGCTGCCTGTACCATCGCATCTCCCATGAGCGCTCAGGCCACTGCTGTCGGGCAGCCATCGACTTCCGCGAAGAAGACGCGGAAGCGGATCCTCACGGGCGATCGCCCGACCGCGAAGAGCTTTCATCTTGGGAATTACTACGGAACGTTGGAGAACCGGGTAAAGCTCCAGGACGAGTACGACAGCTTCTTCCTGATCGCCGACTATCACATGCTGACGACCCGGCTGACCGAGCTCGAGGAGATCGGTCGCAACATCCGCGACCTGGTGATCGACTATCTCTCGGTCGGGATCGACCCGAAGAAGACGACGATTTACCTGCAGTCGCTCATCCCCGAGGTCACCGAGCTCTTCCTTATCTTCTCGATGCTCGTGACCGTCCCTCGCGCGCAGCGCATCCCGACCCTCAAGGACCAGATGCGTGACCACAACCTGGCCGTTCCGACGTATGGCCTTCTCGGCTACCCGATCCTCCAGGCGGCGGACATCCTCATGGTGAAGGGCGACCTCGTGCCGGTCGGCCGTGATCAGGAATCCCACGTCGAGCTCACGCGCGAGATCGCGCGCCGCTTCAACGAGCTTTTCGGGCCGGTCTTTCCGATCCCCGACGCGCTCATCCCCGAAGGCGGGATGCTCCCGGGGACGGATGGCTCGGGAAAGATGGGGAAGAGCCTCGGCAATGCCATCTTCCTGACCGACGATTCGAAAACGGTCGAGAAGAAGATCCGGGCGATGTACACCGACCCGAACCGCATCCACCCGACCGATCCCGGACGGGTCGAGGGAAACCCGGTCTTCGTCTACCACGACGTCTTCAACCCGGACAAAGCCGAGGTCGAGGACCTGAAGCGCCGCTATCGCGCAGGCACGGTCAGGGATGTCGAGGTGAAGGAGAAGCTCATCGTCGCGGTGGAGCAGTTCCTCCGGCCGATCCGCGAGCGCCGCGCGCAGTACGCGAGCGATCCCAGGGCCGTCGATCGGATCATCGAGGAAGGAAGTGCGCGCGCACGCGAGGAAGCCCGTAGGACACTCCACGAAGTGCGTTCGGCCATGCACCTCAACTACTTCGGGCTCTAACCTCCGGAGACCGTGCCTAGGCTCTACGTTCTCGTGCTCTCCGGCGGGGCCGGGACGCGCCTCTGGCCGCTCTCGCGGCGCGATCGGCCGAAGCAGTTCCTCCAGCTTCTGGGCGAGCGGAGCCTGCTGCAGGACACCGTCGACCGCGTCTCGGAGTTCGTTCCGCGGGAACGGATCTTCGTCGTCGCGCCGCCCGAGCACCGCGCGCTCATCCACGAGCAGCTGCCCGAACTTCCGTCGGACCACCTCGTCGTCGAGCCGTATCCGCGGGGGAATGCGGCAGCGGTCGGGCTCGCGATGGCGGCTCTCGCGGCGTTCGACCCCGACGCCGTCGTCGCCGTTCTCCCGTCGGACCACGTGGTCGGCGATCGCGCGCAGTTTCGCAAGGTCCTTATCGCGGCGACCGCGGCGGCTGAGCGCGGTCACCTCGTAACCCTGGGGATCACGCCGGAACGGCCCGACACCGGCTTTGGCTACATCGAGGCGGCCGACAAGCTCGACATTGAAGCGCCCGTGGAGGTGCGCGCGGTCAAGCGGTTCGTCGAGAAGCCAAAGCGCGAGGCCGCCGAGCGGATGGTTGCCGCGGGCGGGCATTACTGGAACGCCGGGATGTTCGTCTGGCGGGTCGAGGAGATCCTCCGCGCCTACGAGAAGCACCTCCCAAAGACGGCCGCAGCCATCGCTGCGCTCCGCGACGCCATCGGCACTCCGCGCTACGAGTCGGTGCTCGCTGAGGTCTGGGAGGAGACGGACCGCACCACGGTGGACTACGGGATCGCCGAGAAGGCCGACAACGTCGCGGTGGTGCCCGCGGACATCGGGTGGCAGGACGTCGGCTCCTGGGCGCGCCTTGCCGAGATCGTTTCCAAGGCGGACAACTGGGCGCCCGGCGACCTCGTCGCCGAAGACGCGCACGACAACTACATCTGGTCGCCTGGGAAACTGGTCGCTCTAATAGGGGTCGAGGGGCTCGTCGTTGTCGACACCGAGGATGCCCTTCTCATCACCACCAAAGACCGCTCCGAGGATGTCAAAGTGATCGTCGACCGGCTCCGACGCGAGAATGAGGACCTCCTCTAGCGGACGTCAGGGTCCAAGGTTGAGAAGGATGACAAACAGCCCGTAGGCCGTGTTTACGAAGAGATCCGTCTTTCCGTCGCCGTCAACATCGAACGGAAGAACGTCTCCCGACGCCGGAATTGGAGTGAAGAGCCGGTAGGCCGAGGCGGCGAAGGTTGTGCCCGTCGGTAGGAATAGGGTCGCCGGCGGTCCCATCGCAAAGCCAGGCAGCGAACCGGGCCCCCGTGGAAATACCCGCGCGCCCACGAACCACGAGGTCGACTGGGGAGGGTTCTTGATGAGGTCGGTCCGATCTTCGAAGGACCCGTTCCCTCGGTTGATCAGAAGGTGCGCCTTCCCGTTTCTGAACGACTTGTCATAGGTGGTGAGGAGCAGGTCCGGCCAGCCGTCACCACTGAAATCGGCGGCCTCAACGTAGATCGTGCTGTCGTCGGGAGCAGCGCGTAACGGCATCGCTTCCGTGGCCGACGGGCTGAATTTTCCGTGGCCATCGTTCAGCAAGAGGGCTTCTCGAGGCACGTTGCTGCCCTGGATCGGACCCAGAACCAGGTCGAGATCGCTGTCGCGATCCACATCGACGAACCGGCACGCGGTGTAGACAACCGCGCCGCTACCGACCGAAGATCCGAGACGGCCGGTCGTGGCCGTGAAGTGCCCGGAGCCGTCGTTGAGATACAAGCCCGGTCCTGTGCCTCCCTGGCTGAAGAGATTCGAGAGGTAGAGGTCCGAGTCGCCGTCCGAGTCGATATCTCCCGCACAAATGTCGTGCGTGAAAGCCTTGGTTTGCGGAAGGCGCGACGCCGTTTCGTCCACGAGTTTGCCCGCGGCAGTGCCGATGAAGATTCGGCTCTGAGCTCCAGGGAACGGCGGGTTATCGGGGCCGGAGTCCGCGATGGCGAGGTCAGGAAGGCCATCGCCGTTGAAATCGGCCACCGCGAAATTGCGCGCAAGATCGACCTTCGTGGCGGCGGCGTCGAAGACGCGCTCGGTCGCATCGACGAAATTTCCCGAGCCATTGTTTCGGAGGGCCTGCAGATGTCCGCCGCCGGTGTGGGAGTGCCATGCGATGACGACGTCGCGACCGCCGTCGTGGTCGAAATCGATCGAGGTCATGTACGACTCAACCGTCGGACCACCGGGGGCAGGTGCCGACACGACCTTGACCTCAAACTGAGCTAGATCGTCTCGAACGGTCTCGGGCGAGGGGGTGCCCGTCAACGAAGCTGTGGGCGCCGCATCCGGTCGCGTCGTCGACGTGGGCGAGCAGGCGACGACGACCGAGCAGGCGATGGCAGCGAGGCGCCGGCCGGTTTGCATCAGGTGTGGCTGGACAATAGCCCGAAGCTGTATTGGCCCAGCCCGCGTGGCCGGATTGCGCCTGTCTGTCTGCTCCGTGGTGGACGTGGCCGTTAGAGTGGATATAGGGAGGGCGCCCGGTGGGGCGCTCTTTTGTTAGGCGAAAGGAAACAACTTGGCGGCAGCAGCGAAGAACCTGGTCGTGGTGGAGAGCCCGACCAAGGCGCGAACTCTAGAACGGATGCTCGGTCCCGACTACAAAGTCGAGGCCTCCTTCGGCCATATCCGGGATCTTCCGAAGTCGAAGATGGGCGTCAACCTCAAGACCTTCGTCCCGGAGTACATCGTCCCGGACGATTCGGAGAAACACGCCCGGACCCTGCGCCGCGAGGCGAAGGCCGCCGAGCACGTCTGGCTGGCTACCGACCTCGACCGCGAAGGCGAGGCCATCGCGTGGCATCTCGCCGACATCATCAAAGTCCCCAAGTCCAAGCTGCGCCGCGTCACCTTCCACGAGATCACCCCCGGTGCCATTGAGGAAGCTTTCAAGCACCCCCGGGAGATCGACCAGGACCTCGTGAACGCGCAGCAGGCGCGACGGGTCGTCGACCGCCTGGTCGGCTACACCATGTCGCCCCTCCTTTGGAAGAAGATCCGGTACGGGCTCTCAGCGGGCCGCGTCCAATCTGTCGCGCTCCGGCTCATCGTCGACCGCGAGCGCGAGATCCAGGCGTTCAAGCCGCAGGAGTACTGGACTCTCGAGGCCGCGCTCGCGAACCACGCGGGCGAAACCTTCAGCGCCGAAGTCATCCAGCAAAAAGGCCACAAGCTCGAGATCCATGACGGCGAGGCTGCCGATAAGCATCGCGCCGCGCTTGCCGAGGCGAGCTACGCGGTCAAGAGCGTCGAGAAGCGCGAGAGCGGCCGCAACGCGGCCCCGCCGTTCACGACCTCGACCATCCAGCAGGAGGCATCGCGCAAGCTCGGATATTCCGTGAAGCGGACGATGGTCCTCGCGCAACAGCTCTATGAAGGCATCGCCGTCGGCGACGGCGCACCGGTCGGTCTCATCACCTATATGCGTACCGACTCGCTCCACGTGGCCGAGAGCGCGCTTCACCAGGCGCGTGAGGTGATCACGAAGGAATTCGGGACTCCGTACGCGCTCGAGAAGCCGCGTCACTACAAGACGCGCTCGAAGGGCGCGCAGGAAGCGCACGAGGCGATCCGCCCGACGGACCTCTCGCGCACGCCGGACCGCGTGAAGCGATACCTCAAACCGGACCAGCTCAAGCTCTACACGCTCATCTGGCAGCGCACGATCGCCTCGCAGATGGCGGCAGCGCGCTTTGAGAACACGCGCCTCGACATCGAGGCAGGCCAGTACCTGCTCCGCGCGAACGGCCGTCGCGTCCTCTTCGACGGGTTCCTCCGGGCGTACTTCGAGTCGAGCGACGAGCCCGAGAAGGAGATCGCGCCCCTGCCCGAGGTCCAGCCCGGCGAGGCGCTGAAGCTGCTCGGACTCGACGCATCGCAGCACTTCACGCAGCCGCCTCCGCGCTTCACCGAAGCGTCGCTCGTCAAGACGCTTGAGGAGTTCGGGATCGGCCGACCGTCGACGTACGCGCCGACGATCTCGACGCTCGTCGATCGAAAGTACGTCCGCAAGGACGGCAGGGCTCTATTCCCCGAGGACGTCGGCTTCGTCGTGACCGACTTCCTGCACGAGCACTTCCCCGACATCGTCGACACCGGGTTCACCGTGCGCATGGAAGAGGATCTCGACCGGATCGCCGCGGGCGAGGTCGAGTGGGTCCCCGTCGTGCGCGACTTCTTCGAGCCGTTCAGCAAGCTCGTCGAAGAGAAGACGAAGAGCGTGAAGAAGTCGGACGTCACCGAGGAGGCGACCGACCGCATCTGTCCCAAGTGCGGGCGTCCAGTCGTGATCAAGCTCGGTCGGTACGGGCGCTTCTACTCGTGCACCGGATTCAAAAAGGGGAAGAAGGGCGAGCCACTCCCTGAGGGTGCGTGTGATTACTCCGAGCCGCTCGAAGGACAGAAGGAGCCGCAGCTCGAAATTCTCGAAGGCGAGATCTGCCCCGAGTGCGGCAAGCCGCTCGCGCGGCGCCGCGGCCGCTTCGGCCCGTTCGTCGGCTGCACCGGATACCCGGACTGCAAGTACATCAAGAAGACCCAGCAGAAGACCGGCGTCGTGTGCCCCGAATGTGGCAAAGGCGAGCTCGTCCGGCGCCGCGGAAGGGGTCGCTCGATGTTCTACGGATGCGAGCGCTACCCCGAATGCACCTTCACGGCGCGCGAGCTCCCGGCAGCCGACGCGACGCCAGGCAAAGACGCCGCATAGGCTTGGCCCTCGATGAGGGCACGGCCGGCGACAGCGGACGAAACGCGCGACTGGGACCGGCTCATGCATGAGACGGCGCGCCCGCACCTTCTTCAATCCACCGGCTGGGCCGACGTGAAGTCGGCGACCGGCTGGCGCGCGGAGCGGTTCGTCTTCGAGGATGGACCCGCGCGCGTCGGCTGCGTTCAGGTCCTCCGCAAGCGTCTCGTGGGCGGACTCGATATGGCTTACG
>WNGI01012162.1_pt1 | contig 14353 bp, 15 predicted proteins | sample 5400621 | NCBI WGS metagenome assembly WNGI01 (sample SAMN13153374, study PRJNA577476) | soil metagenome | isolation source: 20 cm soil or saprolite under Garry oak tree replicate 1 | place: USA:California | collected 2016-06-15
CACCAGCGGCCCGGGCTGTTCAGCGGGTACCTGCAGCAGCAACTGCGCCCGCGCCGGCGCTGCTGCGACGAGAACGACAAGCGCAATGCCGACAAGTACGATACTTGCGGCCAATCCACGAAACTCCACGCAACCTGCCTTTGGCTTTTCCGAACCCCGTGCGCCGTGATAAAGCTATCACAGGCGCGGAAAAAGGCCATCTACGCAGGCCAGCGCGGACCGACCGGCGTCGGGAACTATCCGAACCTATCCTATTTGGGATCGAGCGTCGTCGACCACAGCGCGACGTCGGCGCGGTCGCGCAGCGTCACGGTCATTTGACCGGTTGCGCCCTCGATCTTGACATGACCGAAGAACTGCATGCCAGCCGATGGCGGCAGATTCTGCTTGTCGGCGCCCGGCGCCTTGATGAAGCGCACTTCGGGGCCGAAGGTGTTGTCGAGCTCGTTCGGTCCGAAGGTGCCGGCATGCAGCGGTCCCGAGACGAACTCCCAGAACGGTTCGAAATCCTGGAACTGCGCCTTGTCCGGGTTGTAGTAATGCGCCGCGGCGTAGTGCACGTCCGCCGTCAGCCAGACCGTGTTCTTGATCGGGGCGGTCTTGATGAAGCGCAGGATCTCGGCGATTTCAAGCTCGCGGCCGCGCGGCGGGCCATCGCCCTGGGCAAACGCCTCCGAGCCCTTCTTGTTGGCCGCATCGTCATAGACGATCAGGCTGAGCGGCATGTCGGAGGCGATCACCTTCCAGGTGGCGCGTGAGTTGAGCAGCGCCCGCTTCAGCCACAGCATCTGGTCGGGCCCGAGGAAGTAAGCATCAGGGCCGTAAGCGGCCTGCTGGTTCGCGCCGTTGGGGCCGCGATAGCTGCGCTCGTCCAGCATGAAGACGTCGAGATGCGGTCCGTAGCTCAAGGTGCGATAGACCCGGCCCGGCTCCACGATGCTCTCGCGCAGCGGATACATCTCGTGGAAGGCGCGTGCTGCGCGCGCGGCCAATAGCGAGATGTTGCGCTCCTTGTAGGCGGCGGGGAGATCCTTCGAGGCCGACCAGTTGTTGGTGACCTCGTGGTCGTCCCACTGCACGAAGATCGGCACCTCGGCATTGAAGGCGCGCACATTCTCGTCGAGGAAATTGTACTTGTGCGCGGCGCGGTACTCGTCGAGCGTCTCGGCGACCTTGGCCTTCTCCGGGATCGTGAGATTCTTCCAGATACTGCCGTCGGTGAGCTTCACCTCGGAGGGGATGATGCCGTCGGCATAGATCGTGTCGCCGGAATGCAAGAGGAAATCCGGCCGGTGCTTGCGCATCGCGGAGAAGGTGAACATCCCGCCATCGTCGGGGTTGATGCCCCAGCCCTGGCCTGCGACATCGCCACCCCAGACGAAGCTGACGTCGCGCTTGTCCGAGGGCGCGGTGCGGAAGCGGCCGACCACCGGTTCGCCCTCAACGTCGACATGCGACAGGTCGCGGAAGCGGACGCGATAGAAAATGTCCTGGCCGCCCGGCAGATCTTCCACAAGCATTTTTGCCGTGAAGTCGCTCTCGGGCAGCGCCGCGATCGGCGGCAGCTTGCGGACATCCGTAAACGATTCGGTGGTTGAGACCTCGACCAGCATTTGCGACGGACGGTCGGCGCGCGCCCAGATCACGCCGCCGTCGGCGCCGACGTCGCCGGATTGCACGCCGTGGGTGACTTGCGGGCGATCGGCGGCACGGCTGAGATGAGGCATCGCGATCGTGCTGACGCCGGCGGCAACCGCCGTGGACGGAAAGTGCCGGCGGGTCAATCCACGAGGATCCCTGCCATGAGAATATCTGCCATGAGAATCTTTGCCACGAGAATTCTTGCGCTGGAATAGGATCGTCATGCATGCCTCCTTGGGGCCCGTCAGACTGCTCTGAAGGTTCCAGACCTAGGAAGGTTATGTGACGTCCCAATTACAGGACGATGGATTCCGCAAGACCTGTTCGCAACGCGCGAATGCTTACCGAATGTCTACAATGCCCCTGTGGCGCGAAGCTGGGTCCCCGCCCGTTGCAGGTTTTGGGGCAGGCTGAGCAGCAGCATCTTGCGGTCGGCGACCGCGTTGTGGAATTGCTCGAGCGCGATGTTGAAGGCGGTCAGTGCCCCTTCCTCGATTGCGCCATGTTCGTAGCAGTGCAAGGTCTCGCGCAGGATATCGTCGGCTTCCGCCTGCATCTGGTCGAGTTCTTCGGCCGAGTCGCTGCGCCGCGCGGTGGCGATCATGTCCAACAGCCGTTCGCGCAGCGAAGAGTTGTTGCTGCGTTCGTCTTTCTTCAGATAGCCGGCGAACCAGGCGCCGATGGAGCCCGTCGCCGAGAGCGCCATCAGGCCCCACCAGATGTAGTCGCTGTAGCGGTCGAGGAAGGTCTTCTCCTCGCCATCGACGAAGGCGGCGGCGCCGGGATGCACCGGGATCGCCGCGTCCTTGTCGGTGTCGGGGGTCTCGATCTTGGCGGCGAGCGGGAAGTCCGCCAGCAATTGCTGCCGGGCCGCGAACAACTGGCGGGTGAAGGCTGCAATGGTGGATTCCGAAATGCCTTTGCGCGCGACGATGTGGTGGTTGAAGCTGATGGTCTTGACTTCGTCGTCGGGGCGGTCGGGCGAGCCACCGAAGGCGCCGGCGGGGATTTCCGCGGCCTCATAGGCGGGGTGGTTTTGCGCGATCGCTTCCGCTGAATCGATGGCGAGGAAGGTCGGCGTGCCGCCGTCCTTGGTCGAGGCCGCGATCGCTTCGGCCGTGATCTTGCTGTTGACCGGACCCGCGGCGAGGTAGGCGTCCGCCTTCTGATTGCGGATGGCGTCGGCGGCCTCATTTGCTGGAAACTGAATGATCTCGACCTTGTTCGGGTCGACGCCATATTGCTGCAGGATCACCTTGAGCAGATTGACATTGGCCTGCGTCCGGCCGACCACGCCGATCCTACGCCCCGAGAGTTGCGCGATCTTGGTGATCTTCGGGCCGGCTTTCTTGCCCTTGGCTTTGACGGGCGGCGGCACCCACAGCACCGCGACGTTCTTGCGCAGTGTCGCCACGGCCTGCGCGTTCTTCGGCACGTCGAGATCGCCGCGAATGATGGCGAGATCGACCTTGCCCTCCGCAAGTGCCGCGGCGCTCTCGGTGGCGCCCTCGGTCTGCACCGGCCGCAGGTGAACGTAAGAATGGTTCTGGCTGAACGTCTGCGTCAGTGTCTGCACGACCTTGACGTCATCGCTGTTGGGCGGTCCGACTGCGATCTTCAGGGGCACCGGCCGGATCGCAAAATAATAGCCGCCGGCGAGCGCGCCAACGATGGCAAGGACGCCGGCGAGCGTAATCAACGTCGCCTTGCGCACCGCCGAGTGCGACGTCGTCGGGGCTGGCGGCCCGACAAGGTCAACTCCCCCGGTCATCGATCTGGCAAACAGGCGTTTGAGGCTCAATTTCATCTTGCCGGTTCAGTTAGAGCAATATTATAGCAAATTTCTTGCCGATCGGGGTTACATCTGCGTCATGGTTACCGACTGGAAGCTGAAGGGCGGCTGAACCCCAACGCTCTTGCCCCCAGAGGCTCCTGAACCCCAAGCCTCGCTGAACAGCAAGCCTCGCTGAACCCCCGAAGCCTGGATTCAAGCGTTACACTCGGAATTAGGGTAAAGTCCTACTGAAGAATGGAGGCGACCATGGCGGAGCGGCTATCGGCGGAGGCGCGAAAATCGGCGCTGCAGGGGTTACCGGGCTGGTCGGAGGTCGCAGGCCGCGAAGCGATTGCCCGTACATTTACGTTCAAGGATTTCAACGAGGCCTTCGGCTTCATGGCCCGCGTGGCACTCGTCGCTGAAAAGGACGACCATCACCCGGAATGGCGCAATGTCTACCGGACGGTCGAGGTGGTGCTGGCGACCCACGATGCGGGCGGCGTGACCGCACGCGATGTCCAGCTCGCAAAGGCCATGAACGCGATCGCGGATCAGTTCGGGGCCGTCTGAACCTGTCTTTTGCTGGGCGCTGTCTTTGCTGAATCCTGCCTTTTGCGCCCGGCCTTGCGGCCGAACCGCGGCGTCCCCAATTTGTTGACGGGCGCGGCGATCTGCCGCGTCGTGGCCCGTGATGGAGCCTTTGACCGATGGCATCCGAATACAGCGTGGGTTTTGAGCCGGCGGACCGGCTGGCGCAGGATCGCGACAGCGTGCGTCGGCGTTTCTGGAGCAAGCTGAAGCGGGTGGTGGGCAAGCTGCCGTTCGCCGAGGACCTGGTCGCGGCCTATTACTGCGCCTTCGACAAAGAGACGCCGCGCCATGTCCAAGCGGCGCTGCTGGGCGCCATCGCCTATTTCATTCTGCCATTCGATTTCGTGCCGGACATGCTGCCGGTGCTCGGCTTCACCGATGACGCCGCGGTGCTGGCGACCGCGATCCGGCTGGTCGCGTCTCACATCACCGAAGACCACCGGCAGGCCGCCCGCGCCGCGCTGATGCGGGGCGTCGAGACCATGGACACGCGCGCCTAGAGCATGATCCGGAAAAGTGGACCCACTTTTCCGGATCATGCTCTAGCCACTTGTTCTGACGCGTTTTCTTCACGCGAACCGGTGCCCACCCCGGATCAAGTCCGGGCAGGCTTTCGCTCGAAAACGCTCTGGCCTTGCGGGCATAGGCCAAAAAAACCGCCCCGCATCTGATGCGGGGCGGATATCGCTCTCCCGGTTATTTTTTACTGTAGATCCAGATTACCGCGGCTGCGGTTGAGCGCGGACTTGCGCCCGCGGCGGGGGGCTCTTTTCCGCTTCCCACGCCTGAAATTGCTTGAACAGCGCCTCTCGTTCGGTGTCCGATTGCACGTTGCGCGCGGCCGCGTTCGTCTTCAGGAACTCGTCGAACCGGCTGCGGACGTTGTTGGCGGCGAGCCCATGCTCCTCCAGCCATTTCGTCGCGGCCGGCAGGCGCTGCCAGCCTGGTAGCGGGGCCGCGAGAGAGACTTCCTTCCACTTCGGATGGAACGGCGGATTCTGGAGGGTCGGGAACTTCGTGAAGAAGGCATCCACGAACAGCGAGAGCTTGCGATAGCGATCGGTGTTGGGGGCCCAGTTATAGGCCGCAAGCACGGCCGGCACCGCGATGGTATCGACCTTGTCGCCGTCCGCGATCAGGTTCGGATAATCCTTCGAGGTCAAGGTCGCGGGCAGATAGTCGCCCTGCAGCGGCCTGTCGTAATCGACCGTGACCAGGTGGAAGCGTCCGTCGTTGACGAAGTTGCTGACGGACTTGTACGGCTTGCCGCCGACGACGATCACCGCGTCGAGCTCGCCCTTCTTCAATTTCTCCATCGCGATGCGCTGCTCGATATAGGCGAAGTTGTCCACCCGGAGCCCAAGCCGCTCGAACACCGCCAGCGCGGTCACGAAGGTGCTGCCATCCGGGAGGTCGACGCTCACTCTCTTGCCGTCGAGGTCCCGCAAGTTGCGGACCGCCACCGGGGCGATGACCTGCATCTCTTCGTTGTACAGCTTGGTTACGTAGGTCAACTGCTTCCTGAGGTCGCGCGCAATGCCCTTCTTCTCGAGATAGTCGAGCGAGTCGGCGCGCACGACGCCGATATCGACGCCCTGCAGGAACAGGATATCGGCGATGCTTTGCACGGAACCGCGTCCGACGATGGGAAGCACCCGCAGATTGTTGCCATCGTCGAGCACGGAGGAGAGGTCCGCGCCGAACTGCACATAGGTGCCGCCGATGGTGCCGGTGATCAGCGTCACCGTGTTGGCGTTCAGGGCCTGCTTGGTTTGGGCCGAGCCGAACTGGAAGATCGCCTTGAGGCTTTCGCTGATCTTGCTCGGATCATACGCTTTGTCCTGAGCGTGGGCTGCGAAGCCGCAGCCGGTCATGATGGCGACGAGCGCCAGTCCAACTAAACGTCGCATGTGTCCCTCTTGAAATTAGTTTTGCATTTGGGCGAGGCGCCGCTGTGCGTCCGCGGAACCGAGCTGGGCTGCTTTCTGGTACCAGATGCGCGCCGCCGCCAAGTCCGGAGTGATGGTGCGGGCGTCCCTCGTTCCCAGCACGTCGGGATCGTAGGTCTGAGCGAGCAGGAACGCCGCGCTCGGCTCTTGCGCGTCGGCGGCGCGTTCCAGCAACAGGCGCGCGGGCGGAATGTCGCCCGCCGAGAGCAGGCTCCTCGCCCGTTTCATGAGCATGGCCAACTCGTCGGGATCGATTCGTCTGGCCACGGGTGCCGGCATGGCCACTGGAGCGCCCGACGGTGCCACGGCCGCTGGTGCTGTGACGGGTAGCGCCCCGACGACAGGTGCCAGTGCAACCGGCGGCGGGGGCGGGGCGGCGACCACCGGCGGCGCCGTGACTGGCACGGGCGCGGCAGGTGGCGCCCCGGCCTGCGGCGCAACGACGGGAGCCCTCTGCAGCGCCGATTGATAGGCGTTCTGAATGTCCTCGCGCGACGGAGACACCATGGCGACCTGGTTCTGCGCGCCGCTCGCCCGGCTTCCCGGAGGCGCGAGCCGGGTCGGATCCTTCAATTGAATATCGCGGGCTGTCAGTTGCGTGGTTTCCGGCTGCGCGTTCGCTGACGGAACCGGCAGCACCGAGGCAAATGACGCCTTGGCGCTGTCGACGGCGTCGCGCATGGCATCCGATGTGAACAGCGCAAACAGCATCGCAACCGCCGACGCCGCCAAAACACCCATCAGGATTTTCAGCGAGACCGAACTTCGGTTCTTCCGAAACAGATTCGGCGCCCCCCACTGATCTACCTCGCCGTCCTGATCGGGGAGAAATTCCTCCTCCTCTTGGTCGGACAGAAAGAGCGGCGTGTCGTCTTCGCGGGGTTCCGGGCGAGCGGTTCGCCCAAACGCGTACGGCCTGGCGCGTCGGCCAGTTATGTCTTCTAAACCTTCAAAGTCGGGATCCGCTGATCCGAAGCGCGACCTTTGTTCCACCATGGTGATGTTCCCCACTCACTGTGACGCAACAATCGAACAACCAGGAGGCATGCCAAAGCCCATATTTTCTGGCATTTTTGCCGCCCAGACCACCCCTCTAGTTACCAGTGACTCTTTAGTTGAATCGGCCCAAGGCCCGGCATGAGTGGGGAGATATGTTGATTTCATTGAGGCAACCAGAAGGCGAGGCGGCGAATTCGAGGCGAATTAAGTTTCGATGGTTCAGATTGAAACATCTTGACTGCCGCTTTTTCGCCCGGTTGCCGAGCAGTTTTTCCTACGGCCAAGCCCTACGGCCGCTCAGCCTGTTATCTAAGCACCGTATATTCCAAGCACCTGTACTTTCCAAGTACCTGTACTCTCCAAGCACGTGTAATTTCCAGGCGCCCGTAGTTTCCACGTGCGGGCAGCCCTCCGGATCATGCTTCTCAAGGGTGAAGGATGACCTTGCCCATCGCTTGGCGGCCCGCCAGAACTTTCAACGCGTCGGCGGTTTGCGCAAGCGGGAAGGTGCGGTCGACATGCGAGGATATCCTGCCCTCGGCGGTCCACTTCACGAGCTTCTCCAGATTGGCGCGATTCTTTTCCGGATTGAGGCGCGCCCAATGGCCCCAGAACACGCCGCGGATATCGCAGCCTTTGAGGAGCGCCAGATTGAGCGGCATTTTCGGGATGTCGCCGGCGGCAAAGCCGATCACCAGAAAGCGGCCTTCCCATGCGATCGAGCGCAACGCCGCTTCGGCATAGCTGCCGCCGACGGGATCGAAGATGATATCGGCGCCCTTGCCGCCCGTGAGCCGCCGCAGGCCTTCCTTCAGATCTTCCTTGGCGTAATTCAATCCAAGCTCGGCGCCGTGCGCGCGCGCGAATTCAAGCTTCTCGTCCGACGATGCGCAGGCGATGACCTTGAGTCCCATCAGCTTGCCGAGCTCGCAGGCCGCAAGTCCGGTGCCGCCGGCAGCGCCCAGCACCGCCAGCGTTTCTCCGCCCTTCGGGCTCGCGCGATCCTCCAGCGCGTGCGATCTTCTCGCGCGCGCCGTTATGGCCGCAGGACGCCACCACGCGATCTCCGACTTTCAAGTCGGTCACATCAGCGCCGACACTCTCGATGACGCCGGCGACTTCGGCGGCAGGCGAGAACGGAAATGGCGGCTTGATCTGGTACTTGCCCTGGATCATCAGGATATCGAAGAAATTCAACGCGGCCGCCTTGATCGCGATGATGGCCTGGCCGGGTTCGGCGACGGGATCGGGCACATCGGCCAGCACGAGCTCGTCCGGTTGGCAATATTGCGAGCAGAGAATGGCTTTCATGGCTACACCTGACATTCGGACACGAAAATTGGCGCTTGAGGCTTCATGCCGGATTTGAAGCCGGGCCACAATATAGCGTGGAGGGATCAAACGATGTTCGAAAAAAGCCTATTGGCGGCGAAGCGTATCCTCGTCACCGGCGGCGGCTCCGGGCTTGGCGCGGCGATGGCACGTCGTTTTCTGGAGCTTGGCGCCGAGTTGATCATCTGCGGCCGCAGGCTCGAACTGTTGGAGGCAACCGCCGCGGAGATGCGTCTTGATCCCGGTGGCAAGGTCACCACGATCCGCTGCGACATTCGCGATGGCGCGGCGGTCGAGGCGATGATGGATGCGATCTGGCGCGAGGCGCCGCTCGACGTCTTGGTTAACAACGCGGCCGCGACCTTCATCGCGCAGACCGAGCACCTGTCGTTCCGCGCGGCGGATGCGATCCTGGCGCCGACGCTGCACGGCACGATGTATTGCACGCTTGCCGCCGGCAAGCGCTGGATCGAAGCAAGGCACGGAGGCGTGGTGCTGAGCATCCTTTCGACATCCACCATCACCGGCCGTGCGTTCACGGTGCCTTCCGCGATGGCGAAGTCCGCCATTCTGGCGATGACCAGGAGCCTCGCGGTCGAATGGGGCCCGAAGGGTGTCCGTACCGTAGCGATCGCGCCCGGCGCGTTTCCGACTCCCGGCGCAACGGGCCAGCTTCGCCCCGAGGGCCGCGACCAGGGCTGGGCCTTGCGAAACCCGCTCGGCCGTACCGGCGAACACCGCGAGCTTGCCGATCTCGCGAGTTTCTTGATTTCCGACGGCGCCAGCTACATTAACGGTGACATGGTGGTGCAGGATGGCGGAGCGCACCTGCGCGGTTCCGGCGCCGAGGACCTCTTGCAATGGACGGAGGAACAGTGGGAAATACAGCGGGCCAGGCGCGCAAAGGGTTAGGCGTGCGGATGTCGCAACGGTATTTCCAAATCACCGCTTCCCGGTTATCCAACGCTCGCGCAGCCACCGATACTGGGCCATCTTCCAGTCACAATATTGGTGGAACCAAGGCCTCGGGGAATCACATCTCATCATGTTGTTTTGGCGGATACTGACAGCGCTGGGGGCGTGGCTGCTGGTGTGCGGGGTTTCGAACCTCGCCTCGGCTCAAGGCGGGCCGTCGCCGAAGACAGCAAAGAGTGTCCCAAAGCCGGAAGCCAAGTCGGCCGTGCCGGCCGCGGCCGGCGGCGCAGAGCCGACCTTAATCGGCCAATTCGGCACCTGGGGCGCCTATGCGGCCACGGCGAACGGCAAGAAGGTGTGCTTTGCGCTGGCGAAGCCCACGGCGTCGAAGACCAATCCGCCGAACCGCCCGCGCGATCCGGCCTATGCCTTCGTTTCCACGCGCCCGGCCGAGAAGGTTGTCAACGAAGTTTCGGTCATGATCGGCTATGCGCTGAAGCCCGGTTCCGAATCGACGCTGGAAGTCGGCGGCGCGGCCTATGGGATGTATACCCAGGGCGACGGCTTGTGGATCAAGAATGCCGCCGAGGAAGAACGGATGGTCGATGCCATGCGCCGTTCCGCCGACGTCGTGGTCAAGGGCGTCTCGGCCAAGGGCACCGAGACCACCGACACCTTCTCGCTGAAGGGGCTGTCCCAGGCGCTCGACAAAATTGCGCAGGATTGCAAGCGCTGACGCCGTCGCAATTGCGTGATGAACTGCTATATAGCCGTTTCAGGAGCCGTCGGCCGTCATGCCCGGCACATCTTGTTCGAAGACGCACTTCGCGCTTTTGTTGTTCGAAGACGCGTTTCGGGCTTTTGTTGTTCGAAGACGCGCTTCGGGTTTTTGCTCCGGGCATGACGATCTCGCGGCGCAGAAGTTGGGCCAATTGAATGCAATCGACTGTCGGGTCGCGCGATATGTCAGCGCCCTTGGAAAAGACGCCGCTCGAAACCTACGTGCCGCCGAAGAAGCCGTCGCTGATCGGCCTGTCGCGCGGGGAGATCGCCGCGCGCCTGGCTGAGATCGGCATAGCACCTGCGCAGCGCAAGATGCGAGCCCAGCAGCTCTGGCACTGGATCTATTTCCGTGGCGCCAAGAGCTTCGAGGACATGACCTCGATCTCCAAGGAGACTCGCGCCGAGCTTGCTGAGCATGTCACCGTCGATCGCCCCGAAGTGGTCGCCGAGCAGATTTCCAGCGACGGCACGCGAAAATGGCTGTTGCGGCTGCCGAGCGGCGATGTCCTCGAGAGGGCGCATGAGGTCGAGTGCGTCTACATCCCAGAGACCGATCGCGGCACGCTCTGCGTCTCGTCGCAGGTCGGCTGCACGCTGAACTGTTCGTTCTGCCACACCGGCACGCAACGCCTGGTGCGCAACCTCACCGCCGGCGAGATCGTCGGCCAGGTCATGGTGGCGCGCGACCGCCTGAACGATTGGGCCGATCGCGACACGCCTGGCGGCGGCCGGCTGGTCACCAACATCGTCATGATGGGCATGGGCGAGCCGCTCTATAATTTCGAGGCTGTGCGCGACGCGCTGCTGATCGTCGCCGACAATGAGGGCATCGGCATCTCGCGCCGCCGCATCACGCTGTCGACCTCGGGTGTGGTGCCGAACATCATCCGCACCGGCGAGGAAATCGGCGTCATGCTCGCGATCTCGCTGCATGCGGTGCGCGACGAGTTGCGCAACGAATTGGTGCCGCTGAACCGCAAATATCCCATCGCGGAATTGCTGCAGGCCTGCCGCGACTATCCCGGCTCGTCGAATGCGCGGCGCATCACCTTCGAATATGTGATGCTGAAGGGCGTCAACGATTCGCTGGAGGACGCGAAGCTCCTGGTCAAGCTGCTGAAGGGGATACCGGCGAAAATCAATCTCATTCCGTTCAACCCTTGGCCCGGCACGGCTTACGAATGTTCGGACTGGGACCAGATCGAAAAATTCTCCGAATACATCTTCACCGCCGGCTACTCATCGCCGGTGCGCACGCCGCGCGGCCGCGACATCCTCGCCGCCTGCGGGCAGTTGAAATCGGAGACCGAGAAATTGTCGGCGCGCGAACGCCAGGCGCTGCGCGCCATGGCGATGACGGATTGAATGAGGACTTTTGCACCAGGTCGTCATGGCCGGGCTTGTCCCGGCCATCCACGTCTTTGCGGAGTTGAGCCAAAGCAAGACGGGGATGTCCGGGACGAGCCCGGGCATGACAATTGAGAGGTTTGTGGTCGTGTTCTCGATGAATTCAAGCGCATGGCGCTGATCGGCAGACTCTTCGTCATCTTTTTTGGCTTCCTCGCCGCCTGCCTGGTGGCGGGGACGATCGTGGTCGGCGCGGTGCTGTTTCCGGAATTTTCCGATCTCGGCTCGGGCCCCGTGGATCGAGGCACCCTGGACATCCTGATCGGATTCGGCTTCATCTTCATCTCCGGCTTCGCATTGCTGCCGGCGATGATCGTCGCCGCCATCACGGAGGCATTCTATATCAGGGGCGCGCTGACCTATGCGATCGGCGGCGGCGTGGTTGGGCTTGCCTGTTATCTCGGTCTCGTCCCGTTCGATACGGAGACGCTCCGCTTCGAAGGTATCGTGCGGCGCCATCTCGAAATCATGACCGGCGCGGGCATCGTGGCGGGCGTCGTCTATTGGATGATCGCCGGCCGCAATGCCGGCGCCTGGCGTGCGCCTTCGCGATTGCCTAAGCCTCCGCCGATGCCGTCCGGTTCCCAGCAGTCACCCTAGGGCAAAGTCCGCTCTTGACCTTTTGATCGCCCCGGGAGCTTTTCAGTGCCGACCTTTTCAATACCCTGCGCCTCATGAACCGGACCGGACTCTTCATCGCGCTGTCGCTCGCGCTTGTCATTGGATTGCTGTTCGGCATCTATCCCGAGCTCGATCTCAAGCTCGCCGCGCTGTTCTATGATCCGCAAACGCGATCGTTTCCGCTCAAATTCAACTGGCTCGCAGGCCTGGCGCGCGACGGCGCGATGTGGATTGCCTGGGGGCTGGCGACGCCCGCCATCGCCGCGCTGATCGTCAAGCTGGTGCGGCCCGACCGGCCGCTGATGATGTCCGGCCGCGCGATCCTCTTGCTGTTGTTGACGCTGGCGCTGTCGGCGGGCGTGCTGACCAATCTCACCTTCAAGAGCTATTGGGGCCGGCCGCGCCCGGTGCTGGTGACCGAATTCAACGGCGACCTGCCGTTCATGCCGTGGTGGGACCCGCGCGGCGGCTGCGACCGCAACTGCTCGTTCTTTTCCGGCGAGGGCGCCACCGCGTTCTGGACGATTGCGCCGGCAGCCCTGGCGCCGCCTGCCTGGCGGCCGCTCGCCTATGCCGCCGCCACGCTGTTCGGCGCGGTGACAAGCGGGCTGCGGATGGCGTTCGGCGGACACTTCTTTACCGACGTCGCAATCGCAGGTCTGGTAACGTTTCTGGTGATCTGGCTGGCTTATGGCTACATCTATCGCTGGTCATCCACCCGGCTCACGGATCAGCAGATCGATGCCGTGCTGACGCGGCTCGCCTGGCCGGGCTACCGCGTGACGCAGCGCTGGCGTGGGCGGGACGCGGGGCCGAGACCTGTCGGATAAGACTTACTGCATCAGACTTACCGCATGAGACCTGAGTGCTTGCGCCCGGGCGGGTTCTCCCTATAGAACCGCGCGAAATCAGCGGTCGCAAATCCGGCAGGAATCTCATGAGCAAGGACGTCAAGAAGGTGGTGCTCGCCTATTCGGGCGGGCTCGACACCTCGATCATTCTGAAGTGGTTGCAGACCACCTACAATTGCGAGGTCGTGACCTTCACCGCCGATCTCGGCCAGGGCGAGGAGCTCGAGCCAGCGCGGGCGAAGGCGCTGCTGCTCGGCATCAAGCCGGAAAACATCTTCATCGAGGATGTGCGCGAGGAGTTCGTCCGCGACTACGTATTTCCGATGTTCCGCGCCAACGCGGTCTATGAGGGGCAATATCTGCTCGGCACCTCGATCGCGCGGCCGTTGATTGCCAAGAAGCAGATCGAGATCGCCGAGAAGCTCGGCGCCGACGCCGTGTCCCATGGCGCGACCGGCAAGGGCAACGATCAGGTCCGCTTCGAGCTCGGCTATTACGCGCTGAAGCCCGACGTCACCATCATCGCGCCGTGGCGCGAATGGGATTTCAAGTCACGCGAGCAATTGATCGCCTTTGCGGAAGCACATCAGATTCCGATCGCCAAGGACAAGCGAAACGAGGCGCCGTTCTCGGTCGACGCCAATCTGCTGCACGCCTCCAGCGAGGGCAAGGTGCTCGAAGACCCCGCGCTGGAAGTGCCCGATTATGTCTATTCGCGCACCATCGATCCCGAGAAGGCGCCGGACAAGCCGACCATCATCACCGTCGATTTCGAGAAGGGTGACGCGGTCGCGATCGACGGCAAGAAGCTGTCGCCCGCGACCTTGCTCGCCAAGCTCAACGAGCTCGGTCATGCCAACGGCATCGGGCGGCTCGATCTGGTTGAGAACCGCTTTGTCGGCATGAAGTCGCGCGGCATGTATGAGACGCCCGGCGGCACCATCCTGCTCGCCGCCCATCGCGGCATCGAGCAGATCACGCTCGATCGCGGCGCGGCACATCTGAAAGATGAGCTGATGCCGAAATACGCCGAGCTGATCTATAACGGCTTCTGGTTCTCGCCGGAGCGCGAGATGCTGCAGGCGGCGATCGATCACAGCCAGCAATTGGTCACCGGCCGCGTGCGGTTGAAGCTCTACAAAGGCAACGTCATCCTGATCGGCCGCGAAAGCAAATATTCGCTTTACGACCAGGACCTCGTAACCTTCGAGGAAGGCGCGGTCGCCTACGATCATCGCGACGCCGCCGGCTTCATCAAGCTCAACGCGCTGCGGCTGCGCACGCTCGGTCAGCGCAAGAAAAAGCTCGGGCTTTAGGAGCTCTCTTAAGGAACTCTCTATGTCGTCCCGGACAAGCCAACGGGTCGCGCGAATGCGCGCCCGATGACAGGCTCCGCGCGATCCGGGACCCATAGCCACCGTCGCTCGTGATGCGTTGGGCTGGGGCCTCGTTCTGATCCAGAAGGATCGTCGGTGGCTATGGGTCCC
>WNGI01008777.1_pt1 | contig 14351 bp, 20 predicted proteins | sample 5400621 | NCBI WGS metagenome assembly WNGI01 (sample SAMN13153374, study PRJNA577476) | soil metagenome | isolation source: 20 cm soil or saprolite under Garry oak tree replicate 1 | place: USA:California | collected 2016-06-15
AGCAACGAGTTTTTGTAATACGGAGCATATTCTGCCTTTGCCTGTCTGCTCTAAATAAACCAAATCAAGATAAGCATATGCACGCATACCTTGTAGTAATCCGCGGCCAGACCGTAGTACGCCGCATTCACACCCGGCTCTACGTCATCTAGGGCGTCCAACACGCCCCACGCTTTCTCCATCTCACCTCTCGTCCCTTCTAAATCTCCATACAACAGCTTGGCACGTGCGATAGTAGCCAACAAAAGCACGTGTGCATCTTTTGATTTATCCGTTTCGATTCTCGACAAGAGCGATGTCAAGAAACTGAGATGTACCTGCGGGTCTACAACAATCAGGACTCTTTTGCGGGAGAGACAAATGTAGATTCAGAAACGCACTGTCTATGTCTCTCGATACTTTTACACCCATCTCCACTAACCGGAGTTGGTTAATCTTTCCCTCAAAATCTCGGACGAACCGCTCAAAGACATCGACCCGGTAAGGCTGCGATGCCGGGTGTGCGAAAAAGGTAAACAGTTTTTGTGTCAGCTGATGCCATAGTCTATACCCATATGTTATTCCGTGGCTGTTACAACATGTTCAGGGAGGAACTCACTTGCGGGTATACAGCGTCCGGAAGGACTCAAAGAATGGATGCAGTTCCGGTGGCGTCGCTGCCAATGCGGTATTGATGAATTCATCCAGAACCAGCTTTTGTGGCTTTGAAAAGTCGACGGACATGGTGACAAGTATGCGTACCCTCTAGCACGCCCAGATTTCATTTCGAAAACGACGTGACGCGTCGTCTGTAATTTGTAGCTGTTTATCAGCATCATTGCAATCTAATCAGATACAAAGCTCGTCACTGCCACCCGCCCGGAACTATTCCTCATCTCCATCCGGTTCAATGTCCAGATCCAGCTTCCGCTTCCTGCCCGGCATCTCCTTGCCTCCGCCGAATCCAACCCCTACCTTCTTCCGTAACGTATCTAGATCTTCCTCAGCCTCAGCCCACTCCAGCACAAGGTGCCGTCCGAGAAGGTGAGTGTGACGCAACGCCGCATACGCGTTTTCAGCCTCGTGCCGCGATACAAATTCCACAAACGCAAAACCGCGTGTCCGTGAATCAAACTTTTTTGGTAACCGCACAGATTTCAGGTGTCCGTAAGAGCTATACAACCGATCAGTACAAACATCTATTTGGACCTAAAGAGATCACAAACCTAAACAAGTCCCTGATGTCCTTCTTTGAAGCCTCAAACGGCACGTTCTTCACAATCATCTTGGCAGTCTTGCTCTTCGAGCTAGACTTGGCATCTTTCTGGTCCTCTTCGGCCCCTCTTCCGGCAAATTTGACGTGCAAGGCATGCCCGTCCAACACAAAACCTTGCATGGCTTTCAACGCCCCCTTTGCACCTTCCACATCTTTGAATCCCACGAAACCGTAACCCATACTTAATCGAGGCCCATCAGGTCGCTTGGGATCAGCCTTTGTCTGTATCCGCGCAAACGCAAACGAGGGTAGATGCTGGAACATCTTTTCAAACCGTTGATGGGTCGTTGCAAACGACAAGTTCTTCACATAAAGTGTCGTACCGCCCGCGATCGAAGGTACCTCGTCTTCCTCAGCAGTAGCAGCCTCCCCTGTTGCTTGCTCCGCTACCTTGACGACAGGTAGAGCACTAGTCGAGGCCTCTGATTGTGCGTTAACGGCACTAGAATCATCCGTAAACATCCCTAGCGGTCCCTTCTCCAAGTATATAACCGAGTTGCCAAGCCGTCTATACGAGACTGCCAAGAACCCTTTTGACGCCTCGTCTGGCCTCTCAAACTCCACCACCGCTATGGTACCCGCAGGTGGTACAAGCACTCTGGCCAGTTCACCGTGAGGCTCGAAAAGCTCTCTGATTTGTTCCTTTGTAGTACCATAAGGTATATTCTTGACAAGGATAACGGTATCTGATCGTTTCCGGGAAGAGAATGACGATAGAACAACGCCTTGAGATTCAAGATACGACTTGGTTTCCTGAATAATGTGCGTCTCGGCGAGAGCCAGTTTGACTGCCGGATTACCTCCAGACTCGGGATTTAGGATGTCGTTCTTCTCAATATTGAAACGGTCAGCGACTGATGACGCAACGGCATCACTCTGGATTCAGGTTATTTGATAGTATATCAGGAGGACGCGCGACACCCACGTTCATATAAAGCATGCTCCAATTAAATTCCTTACCAGCCGTCGCTTTTCGCTTTGCGGCTCGTTCTTCCTTCAAAGTTTTCTTCTTGCCTTCACCCTCTTCCACCTGGAATTTGCTTTTCCGATCCACAGCAGCCAACACGTGTAACAAACGACCTTGGAATGAGTTACCGTCCAGCGCCTCGTAGGCCGCCAATGCATTTTCAGGCTTTGCGAAAGATACATATGCGAGACCTTTAGATTGCCTCGTTGCCGCATCCAGTGGTATATGCACCTTTCAAAAACAGGTTAGCATCCGTTGCATACATAATGAGAATGTATATGGAGATCAGCAGTTTCTACTATCTTTTTTCCCGGTTGGATCATCTTCCCCGTAGGTCTGATGTCCCTATGCAGGATTTTCATCGTTTAGAGGTATTGAAGCTATGCTCACCTGGAAGCGATGATTAGCGAACGTTCGTAATTGAGGACGAGGGCTCAGATACTATCTATTCCCAAGAGACTCAGCATACTACGAGGAGTCTGATGTCCCTATTCAGGATTTCTCCTCCTTGCCCTCATCACGATATAAAGTATGACTAACCTGAGAAATTTCACCAAACGGCTTGAATAAGTCTCCGAGATCAGATTCTGTGCAGCTAAAGGCTAGGTTCCGCAGAAATAGACGTGCAGTTTGCAATATTGTTTCTTTTGTTGGATCCTTTGGAGGATCGGGCTCGGTAACATCTTCCTAACAGTCTTTGAGCTACCAAAAGGCCAAAAGGCAGGGATCATACCTCTTCATCTTCGTCGTCAGATTGTTCAAAGACTTTATCCACCTTGTCTACGTTCTTTGACGTATGCCTCTTCAACCAATCAAGGTCAGATACGCCTTTGCTTGGGACATCTTCTTCTATAGGTTCTTCTGCAGTGTCGACCCTGGCCCTTGCCCCCGATGTTTGGGGATCTTCATTCGCCCAAGATGGGCCTTTTTTCGTCCGCGGTTTCATAATTTTCATAAATTCGTCCCGTTCTACATCCTGTTTGGTGTCTTTCTTGCTTTTCTCGGACGTCACTTCCGCTTGCTCAGCATCATTTGGCGACGGCCCCACACGTTGCCGTTTATTGGGCCGGGGGGCTGGTGCGCTCTTGACGCCCTACGTTAATGGCAAAGCTATCATTATGAAGTAAGGACTAAAGCAGGAAAAACGTGCCTCGACAATCGCAACGCTGATTCTTGATGAATCAAGGAACGTCCGGTCAAACCATTCTTTGGCTGCATTCGCCTCATTTTCCGTCTTGTACCCTATGAAACCAAATCGGCGAGATGTGCCGTCCCTCTTGTGTGCGACTTTGACGTCAGTAAGGGTACCCCCAGGCCCTTTTTTCTGTTCAAAGTGTTCCTTGAGACGAGCAGGTGTAACATATGAGGGTAGATTTTTGACAAGAAGACGGGACATGTAGTCCGAGCTGTATGCGTAACTGCAACATGAGCGACAGTCGACAAGGAACAGCGAAGAACACGAACTTGAAAAAGAAAAAATCTTTGATGGCGACTTCGCCTCTTTGACATATCCCGACTACAAACTCCGCTTCGGACGATGCCGACGTATCTCGATTGTCGTCAGCTTGCTTCACTCGGCCGCTTTGGACGAAATGGTCACAAAATCCGTTTTCACGGAAGAAAAGAACCCAAGGGGCATCCCTAAAGCTCCATTTATTGTATGCGTATATCGAAACATCAGATGTGAAATATTGACTTGAGTTGCCTAGGCCGATGTCGATCAATACATGGGTCCCGACGCTGACGTCGAGGGGACATTGAGAGCCTTCCAGGATGCGTTGGCGTACGCGTTTATCATCTTTTTGTCTCGAAAAGCATGTTGATGCTTAGTCTATGAAAGCACAGCAAATACAGGTACATGGATAGTAACCTGACGCAGGGCCCACCCAAGCCGATAAAAACGACGTTTGAGCTGAACGATACATTGTATGCGGAAGCCGAGTTGGAAGATTCGGACACCGTATATTTGTGGCTCGGGGTTCGTCCTGCCATCCATCAGACTTGCCACATGATTGACTTGAATGTAGGCAAATGTCATGTTGTCATACAAAATACCCGCGGCCATCGCTCTTTTGAAATCAAAACTGGAAATAGCGCAAAGCACGTTGGACAATACAATCGAAGATCTCGAGTTCTTGCGAGAACAGTTAACGATAATGGAAGTGAACACAGCACGAGTGTATAATTGGGATGTCAAGCGAAGACGAGATAGAAGGGTTAGAGAAGGAGAGGAGAAGAAAAAGGAGACGTAGTAATAGAAAGATTGTGTTATCCAGTAACAACTATCGACCCTCCTGAAGCCCCTTCCCAGACTCGCTAGATTTATCGGAATCTGATTTTGCTGCTCGCTTCAAGTTGTCAATGTCGCTATCGCTGTTGAAGTAGCTATAATAGATTCATATTCCACCTGAAGTCCATAAGTTGCGGGTCATTTCCATATACCATAGAGGCCCTCTTTTCGTGATTGACCCGCTATCCAGAGCACTTGCACATTCTAACCGGATGCAAACGAACATATTGACCACAGATAGCCTAGTGTGACTATCCACACGGAACGGTTGCATAGAGTCCACGACAATGAGGGACAATGAATAGATTTGATAAACACATACACAAGTTGGTACAAGCGGAATTAGACCTATCGCTGGCAGTTGAACACTTCTTACAGCCGATACGTCATAATTTCAATAGTGAATACACTGTGGTCACTTCTTACCTTTATAGTGCTGCTGCCATTCCTTTGACATCGTTGATAACCGCCATTGAACTTCTGATACCCACCTTCTGTCATAATGTCTGTATCCCACCTCTCTGCTGGAACTGTGTCGATTATGTAATCGCCAGGCGGCGCAACGTATTTGGGATCCATACGGCGGGTTGCTTTGTCCAGGCAATAAACCGCAAGCCTTTGTCCCATGGCGCTGATGCCATGAAGCCTAGGCGTCGGGGTGTGATCGTAAAGGGAACGAAATATGACCCTCATTTGCTCGTCTGCGTCGACTCTGCTAGAAATTTGGCCGATATGGAGAGGGGAATTATTTCAAGGAAGAAGACGGGCCGACCGCCCACCTGGACGACGTAGATAACGACGAAGTCGATAGTAGGTGGCACACCAGCCTCGGCAAGGGGGTACTGTGGTATGACAATAAAATTAACATCGGCGAAGCACACTTGAGTGAGAATTATGTTGAACACCCCATAGTACTTGTTTTTGATGGGGGTGTCGTGTGGGATGCGAGCGAATTCGTCGAGTATGTGTTGAGGCAACATGGTCGCTATATTTGGTCGAATCTGACTTGTCAGTTGACTTAAAAGGCAACTACTACTACCCGAAAAAGTTCACAATCGCAGAGCAGGCTATTATCGCCAAAGCATCCCAAGATCTCTATCGATACGAAAGGATCTGCACAGAGCACTCAGACGTCTTGCGTAGAAGCATTGACTAAAGCGCAACAAGAATACAAAGCAAACTCAAAGCCAATGGGCTTCTTGCCACGTCGTGACGAATTCCACCGTTACATTGAACATTCGGAGAAGGTGCTCAAGAAGGACTGCAGAACTGTGCTTGAGTTTGAGGCTGCGTCTAGAGCAAACAATATCCTTATGTTTTCCCCCAGTCTCCCGCTGCTATTCACGTCTCATCTGAACCCGCATCCGATTATCCCACCACCCTCCCTGCTCGCGCGTTCAAGTCGAAAGAGGTCATGAATCTGCCTCGTGTTCCGCTCCAGGAGATGGAGCTCATTCAATATCAACGTTGTCCAGAACTGCTTCAGAGGGAGACCTTTGCGTCTTTCGTATTCCAGCGTTTATTACTGCAGATCAAGAAAGACTTTTTTACGTGGTGTATGCTGATGAGGGTCCTGAAGCGGTGGCTTCTATTAGCGTCAATTTGTTTGACCTTCTTCGCACATCAGAGCGGGTTCTTAACTAAAATGTAAATGGGTTTTGTAGAATTGAAGCCAGTCAATTGTCTGTTCGTCGACTGGAGCTTTTTTGCGCTGCGACGCGAGGCCCCTGTCGTCATGAATGCCGCCCCCTTCGTTATCCTCGATGAATGCGTCTTACCAAGGTATGCGGGCTGTTCAGGCCATACGGTCCATGAATCCCTTCAATTCTGTATATTACTATATCTTGACCGACCCTCTAACAGTCATTCTCGCACCAATACTACGTTCATCATACCCAACCACCTCTCGAGGCCCTCTGCACATACAAAACTCAAAAATATCTTAATGTCATTTCTCCTCGGCAAGGACTGTGGCGTGACGATAAAAGTAACGTCGGTGGAGCACATAAAACCATGGCCAAATCGAAAAACCATCATGCTGGCGCATAATCGGTGGAAATTTATAAGATCAAAACGCCCTCACGAGATGCGTCATGAAGAAAGCTAGATGTCCCGGATGATGCAAGATGTCGATGAGCGCTAATCGAAATCGCAAGAATCATCAACACGTTCCCTTCAGATTGCGGGTGCAGGAAGATGTATAGTCAAAGTGAGTCAGACATAGTAGTACCGTCGGGGCCGGATGCGAGTCAGACACGTGATGCGTAGCGTCTATTTTAGCTCAGTCTCAGACGCGAACCGCGTTCTCATGCGCATTTCCAACTCTCAGCACCGTGTACCGCTTCGTGCACCTGCGTGCCAAATATGGCCCGCAATAAATCCAGATTGTCGCCCTTGGTTACATCTGCAGAATGTAGCTTATCTACTTGATCAGGCTGCAGCGAATGCCGAATTGACGCCTGTCTTGGGGAAAGGCAAAAAGCGCGCGGTTTCCTCCCAGCCGTCTTCATCGAGGCTCAAGCGTGCAAGAACGATCAATGGCTCTGGATCAGGCATAGCAGGCGATTCTATCGTTGAAAGAAACTGGCCTCTAAGCGATTACCCCGCTCTTTATCCGCCCAATTGCATTGCTATCGAGCCTCATGGCGAGCCTGAAGCCGTTCCTGTCTGGAATCACACTTTGGAAATTCAGCTGTATAAAGACAATGGCAACTTGGCCAATATGGCGCCAGCGGCTCATCACAGACGTGAAGAGGAATTATTTGACGAAGTGCTCAAGGCATCTTTCGGTCACATTGAGGAGCCTGTGACCGTCGACTTGGGCGCCGTAGAGTTCTTTGAATTTGGCGGACGTCTCGTGGCATCAACGCCAAACGGAAGACTTACTTCGACTTGGTTATGTCTTCTGCCGACATTATCCGAGCCTCGGGATGATGATTCTCTTCCCGAGCCAGTCGAAGATCTGCTTATGGCATGTCACGTCATGAGACTCTTGCGACGCTGCACAATACGGGGTCATATGAGACTCGCCGTGCTTCCGTTTGACTGGAGTCAGACAACAATGCCTGAAGATGTCCCTCTACAGTTGCTGTTAGAGTTTGAGACGTCCATTGTTCTGCCTTTCATCTTTGAGCCATGTCCTCGTGGAATATCGAAGAAAATGGGTGCCAAGTTTGAACAATGCAAAACTCAGCTTCTTCGCCATCTATATACATCTATTGGACATAGATCTGATGCCGTTGTTAACATCCCCTTCTTTTATTCAAATCTCAGGCCTGCACCAGTGCTACGATCCAAAAGTGCTGATAATGCAATGCAGCCAAAGGAACTCATTCCCCGACTCTTACCATTCCAACGTCGGAGCGTGGCTTGGCTATTGCATCAAGAGGGCAAATCAGTAACTGCAGAAGGTAAAATCATCCCCTCAATCAATTTCAAAGAACACTCGTTCTGGGAAAAAATACAGGAAGGCAACCATACGTGGTATTACAACCGTTTGAGCGATTCGGTTTCTATGGAAGCGATGGATGGACTCCCTCCAGCCTTGGGAGGTATTCTCGCCGAGGAGCCTGGTCTTGGTAAAACTTTAGAAACGATCGCGCTCATGTTGCTGAATCCCGCACCTCCTGAACGGAATCCGTCCGTCAAACGCTGGGACCCAGAAGCGAGACTAGAAGTGAGAGCAATCAAGGTGAATGTCTTCGTTAGAAGTGGTGATCGGCACTGACTTTCGTAAAGAGCACCTTGATTGTTACGCCTCCCGCGCTTCAGGGCCAATGGATAGACGAGCTGAAGACGCACGCACCATCTTTGAAAGTCCTGGTTGACGAGGGGTGGTCAAAGGTCGTTCCCAAACCCAAGACAAAGCCTAAGAAAGTTGTCAAAGACGTTAAAGCAAGGGCTACGTCACGTCATTCCAGGGCCAAGACCAGGGACGACTCTCCTTGGGGCTCCGAACCAGAAAATATGCGCGAATTTCTGCGGTCTTTCGACTGGCCAACCGAGGCTAACAAGTACGATGTCATTATAACTACTTATCAAGTTCTCAAAGCGGACTTTGATGTTGCGCGTGCTGTACCAACACGGCCTCGGCGCGAGAATGTGACCTATTCTAATGTTGAGCGACCAAGAAGTCCGTTGGTGGTGTGCGAATGGTACAGAGTGGTCATGGATGAAGTACAGATGGTCGGTGGTGGTAAGACCGAGTGAGTATCTGTCGACCGTTGGATTTTAAGAGTTACTCATCATCACCCAGGGATATGGTATCTTTGATACCCAGACATTCGTCTCTCGCCGTATCTGGGACACCAGCGCGCGCCCAGATATCAGATTTGATCCATGTTTTAAGGTAATAAATACTGTTGTTCCAATATTGGCCACTGTGTTCATTGCCGATAAAGGTTCCTCCGTGTCGACACGGTCATCGGGTCTTCGAAACTGTGGTCAAAGCTGTTGACGAGTGCGTGTGCGGACCAATTCACTCAATTCATTCAGAACTATGCCATCAGGTTCGTTGCTTGGGGACGAGGGTTGCGCGAGACTGATATTTTCTGTCGGGCAGAACGCTAAAAGCAAGTGTTAGACATGAACTGACGATTCCACAACAAACGCGTTTCTTGGTCCCCATTGAACTAGGGATGGTGGAAAGACACGTGAGTTCAAGCGGCAACTTTGTCAGTTCATGATTGATGTCCGCCCAGGTCTATGACCAGGCCTTCGAGGGTATGTTGCTCGAAATAGGTCTTGATGCGCGCGGTGTTGCCAGTTCAGCTGGGTGGGATGTTGATGGCAATATGCTTCGGTCTGCAATACGAAGGCTCCGTGGGATTTGTACCCATCCTCAGGTAAGCAAAATGTCCGACGCACCGTGTTGTTCCTAACTGCCTGGATAAGGTTGGTCAGCTTCAAAGACAGAATGACAAATGGTACAAGCTGGGTACTGTGAAGACGATGTCAGACGTTTTGCACGTCAGTATATCAAGCCTTTGATCCATAATCTTCACTCTGATTGGCTCTGCAGTCTCTGAAAGATGCGAATTGGCGAAACCTAATGGATGATTGGAAATCCAAGGTAATGTGATCGTTTTGGGTTGAGCCTGAGCTAATAGTGTTTCTTCAGATCTTAGCTCTCTCCAGATTAGCTCAACTACAGCAGCATGCCACAAATGATTTTAACCGATACCCGAAGGCTCTCCAGACCCTTAAAGATTCGGAGAAGCAAGCAAACGATATGATAGGTGAGATTAAAACGGCATTAGACGAGCATCGCACGGCAGGAGAAGTTCTCAAGAAGGAAGCCGCTGCTAGGCGCTCGTCGTTGGGCATGAGGGCAAGCGAGGTTTCAACTTCTACGGCGGACAAAGGAAAGGGCAAAGAGCGAGCGGTCTCTGAGGTTCCCCCCGACAGTGAGGATGGGGATTCAGAGGATAAGGTGCTGCACAACCCCGCGGGTGAAGAACATGCCGCGAAGCGCGGTGCGCTGCAGCATCGTCTACGCGAAATCAAGCTTGTGTTGCATAAACTCAAGTTTTTGCAGGGGGATGTGTATCATATGCTTGGGGAGGCCTATAGTTCTGCCGAGGCCGAAGCATATGATGCTGCAGAAGCTATCCGTCGTGATCTGCTAAGGGGTTTGTTATCGTTCATTAATTCGTTATAAGCAAGGTCACAAATGATTCCTCCTGTAGCGAGCGAGGGGGAGGCTATGCGAGCCATGGCCCAGCTGGAGCAAGAAGCGACGGAGGAGCGTATACCTGAAGGATCACTCATCATCGAAAACTCTTTGCTTGAGCAGGGTGGCATTCGCACGTATGATTTGGTAAGTTTCTCTTCTCGCAGAGATCCATAGCTAACGAAATTTGTCAGACGGAAGAAGGCAACGACATCGTCGCCGTGCTTAATGATCAATCCGACCTGCTCTGGGAATGGCGAATTCGGATCACTGAGCTGCTAACTGAACCGTTGAACAACGGTGAAAACGAGGCAGACGGACAAGAGTACCAAAGGAATCTTGATAATCAAGGAGAAGCAGAGACGTATTTGCAAGCATATGCGGCGTTACTTGCTGACCGCCGGGAGGCGCTTAGCAGCGAGAGAAACCTGTTGGCAACGCATGAAGGGAGAGAGCACAAGGCGCGATCAACCAAAGCATCGAAGAAGGCCCAAGCTGCAGCGGGAATGACTTTGCAGGATGCAGTTGAAGAGATAGAAGAGTTGGAACAGCTCGATGACGATGCCGAGAGAAGGCCTGAAGATGAAGTCCTGCTGAAAGAGCTATCCGACCAGCGGAAGGAGTTGCTGCAGTCGCTTAATGGCAGAGCCATGAAGAGTGTACGTGATTGGGTTATTTCGCGCGTCGCTAATGTATGATTGATGATAACAATCTGCAGATTCAAGTTGACTTGCAAGCTGCTCTTGCCCGTATCAAGAATGATAAAGACCCTGAAAAGGAACTCATTGCTGATGCTGTTGCTACTCTCCGTCAATTCATGAAAGAACAGAGTAAGGTTTCAGAATTCCAATCTTTCTTCTTGTCTTATGTTCTGGAATAGACGCTCTGATGGACAAGCTCGAAACCGACCTCGCTGCGATAAGAAAAGCGTTTAATCAGCGAATCATGTATTTCCGGCAGCTGCAGGAGATATCTGACTCGGTCGTTGTGGCGACATGGGAAGGTAGCGTGGACGATGCAATTCAAGAAAGTATTCAAGAAAGTACGACTTTGGATGCGAAGATTAACACGAACAGGGCGAGGTATCGGTACATGTTGCACTTGGCGAAAAGGCGGGAACAGGGTCAAATTGACGAAGATGAAGAGACATGTATTCTGTGTCGTATGGAATTCATTCGTGGGTTTATTACGCCTTGGTATGTTTCGGTCAAGTTTTCGAAATCAATATTGATCCTTTCGTAGCGCTCATGTATTCTGCGAGGTAATGCGAAAATAATGCAGATATGCAGATGTGGCGGTGCTCACAGTGTTTCAGGGCTGTCTAAAGGCGTGGATGGTGAAGAGAGAGGGCAAGACCTGCCCTGTTTGCCGGTGAGAAGCATGATCGGTAGCAATTGTACGAGACATGACATGTGTATTTGCACTCCCAGGGTTCCTCTTGATCCCGACACACTTCAACGTTTTACTGTGAACCAAAAGGAGGATCCTCCCCCGAGACCGTTATATGGGGAGCCCACGCCTCAGTCAAGGCGCAAAATCGAGTACAATGTCATTGGTTCGTTTCTCAGGTTTCCTTTGTGTACTTTTCTTAAGGTTGCTCGCAGATCCCCAGTTATTCGACGAAATACAAGCTATAGAGTCAGATGGAGACTTTGGCAGCAAAGTCCAAACGCTCGTCCGACATTTGCTATATTTGCAGATTACAGAGCCCGGTGCGAAAAGCATTGTCTTCTCGGCGTGGGCAGATTCGTTGTATAGTGCGTTGAGAAACTTTCATGTGAAACTGACTGACGAACGTGTGACAGTTGTCCAATATGCTTTACAGCTAAACGGTAAGCTTTGATGGTTGGATTAGCTACTCGGGGTACGATTGATTGCCGTTTCAGGAATTGCCTGTCTTCGTATTGACCAGAAAAGCAAGGGGCAAAGCGCTGCGAACAAGTTCAAATCAGATCCAGCGATCAGCGTGTTGTTACTCCATGGGTAAGCCGACGTCAGACACGTCTGGATCCGAGGATTGATCTGACGGGTGCCTTAGAGAGAAGGAAAATGCTGGACTAAACATAACCTGTGCCTCTCGAGTTTTCCTATTGGAAAGCGTCGTTCATCACAATTTTGAAATACAAGGTAACGTTGACGCAGTGATCAGCACCTGGTTTGTGTCTGATCCGTTAATATGTAGCGATTGCCCGAATCGACAGAATGGGGCAGACTCGATCGACCGAAGGTGGGTTGACGTTGTGACGCAAATTCATTAATGCTAAAAATGCTAATTCTAGTGTATTGTTACTATGCCGAAGGTATTTTTGTCCAGCGTTGAATAGGACGATGCTGACAAGGCTGCAGACACGGTAGAGCGCAACATTTTAGACCTTGCTGCTCGGCAAGGCCTGTCCCTATACACTCAGGACAATTCCGAGGGGACATTGGATTTGACCTCGTTTTCGAACATCACGGCAGAGCAGCCGAAGATGGACGCGCCTGGGAGAAAGAAGGAACAACGTGGCGTGCAGAAGGGGGATTTTATATTCCGGATAGACGACATGCTAGCGGTGCTGTTCCCGCACATGTACGAGGAAGTAGAGTACCTAGTAGCAGCAGATGAAGAGGAGGAAGGGCCGGTGGCGAGTGGGAGCGGAACAGCATAATAGAACCGAGTTTGTGCCGAATAAGGAAAGCACGTGAGAATGAAATAACAGCGAGGGTTTGAATTCGTGACTTCCAACTCAAACCGCCGCAGAGTCTGTTTCGTTGCCCTTTTGGCACTTCGTCTCCCACATTCCTTTGACGCCACGCCATGCCCTCCTTCTTCTCCAAAGTTTTTGGACGCAAGAAGCAGGATGAAAAGGACGATCGCGACTCTTCTCCTCTCGGGGGTCCCTACGAAAACATTTCTCCCAGTGTTTCTCCTAGCGCGGCCAATTTTCCCGAGCTGGTGACAAATGGCGGCAGCAGAGAGAAGGATTCTACCTTCCACCTCTTCAAGAGCAGATCTCGCGTCGCTGCTACTGAATCCTATCAGAAGCCTGATGCCCTGATGATACGTAGGTCTTGAGACCTTGGGGATTATGCATCCCCATTGGTATTCTGCTTCGCCACAGGTACAACGCAAACTTATTTCCCTTTATATCCACTCTTTGGCTGCCAAAAGCCCTTCACACACGCTCTCTCCTTCATCATCTGCTATTCTTTCGACTTTTGAATCTTAGGTTGAATACGTTCGCTCTCCACACGATATCGCTGCCGTGCTGCGGTGGGCACTTCGCCACCTCAAGCTGGATAGCAACTGCTTCGGAAGGGAACACGACTGGTATAAATGTTTCTTTGACGAAGAGCGCGCGGCCGAGTACCCTCCCAAAGCCTTTTCGGACTATCTTTCGCCTCGTGTCCCTAATACTCACCTGGATCTACTTTGCGCTACCTTTGAAATCTTTTCTTCCCTCGCTGCACATGCGGAAGCCAATGGCATTTCTGGCAGCAAGCTCGCTAAATATTTCGGTCTCTGGCTGTTGACTGCCCAGCGTTCAGAAGAAAGCGACAGCTGGTCAACGTTTTATGCACGTTGGGAACGATCAGGACGTATGTTGGAGCATCTCTTCCTAGCACGACTAAGGTTAATTTAATTTAATTATTATACGGAACCGTTTTGCCCGTACGCTTAATGGAACTTGTTAATAAGTATCCGTATGGTTCACCCTCATCTAATGACGACCTTCTTCCACGACCTCGCTTTTCTACTCGTCAATATGACGCACTGCTTGTCCGTGTAGAAACGCAGCTCACAACCCAGAGGAAACCGAAGCATAGCCCAAATAAACTTATATCCGATGCTTTCGAGGCGGAAATAGTGGCTGAGGACCGAGAATACAAAGAACTGTGGGAACAAATCAAGAGCAAGAGGGAGAATTCCGGCAGCGATACTCCACGCAGTGACGGTCCTGATTTTGGCCGTGTCTTCGCTGATGACACTATCCGTTTCTTATCTCTCTTGCCTGATCAATCCGCGGAACCAGGGTCGCCAACTTATAGTTTGTTTAAGAAAAGTCGCAAAAGGTCTTTGTCTTTGAATGACCAAGACTTACCGGTTCCCTCTTCTCCTCCCAACAATAACGGCACCGCGTGGCATGCCAATGTTTCAACTGATCCAGCCGAGGTCACCACTATCACG